>LSQX01029822.1_pt1 | contig 19440 bp, 17 predicted proteins | sample 654561 | NCBI WGS metagenome assembly LSQX01 (sample SAMN04489861, study PRJNA283612) | anaerobic digester metagenome | isolation source: 4 biogas reactors fed with cattle manure at either 37C or 55C with and... | place: Denmark: Kongens Lyngby | collected 2014
TCCTCATAGGAATAGGTCTTAACCAACTTCTGATTCCCCAAAAGCTCCTCAATCAGTCCACCCATCTCTCCTCTAATCTGTGTCTGCTCAGTGAACTTACTATAGGTTCTCCTTGCTATAGAGGAAGCCACAAAAAGGGATAAGGGGGTAAGCACAACAACCAAAATACCTATACCCAGATTAATGCTAAGCATAAACCCTATCGTTCCAAGAATAGTCATTAGGCCTGAGAACAACTGAGTAAAGCCCTGAAGTAAACCATCGGATATAATATCTATATCATTTACCATGGTGTTGATAATATTACCATGGGGAGTACGGTCGATATTCTCAAAGGGTACGATATTTAGCTTGTCAAATACCCGACTTCTAAGATCCTTAATAGTTAGAAAGGTTATCTTATTAGTAGAATAAGACATAAGCCATTGGAAGACTGTACTTCCTCCGATAAATACAGCCAGGTAAATAATTATATCTAGAACGCCTTGGTAGTTTACATCTCCCGGACCGATTATATAATCCACTGCCTTACCAATATATATGGGTATTAGAAGCGACAGGGTTACACTTATCAGAGAACTAATAAGTGCCGCAATAAGAAATCCGCGATAAGGCTTTGCATAGGAAAATAACCTTCTAAATATCGAATTGCTTTCATCATAGGAATTCATACTGTCACCTCCAGCTCTAGAGTTTCCTCTATCATAATCTCTTTTATGTTATCTTTTATGTTCTTTTCAAGATCATAGTAATAATCATAGATCAGCTAACCTGTGAATCACAGATTTCTCTGTATATATTACAGGTTCTATATAGCTCATCATGCTTGCCTATTCCAACCATCTTACCATCGTCCAACACAATAATCTGGTCTGCATTTTTTATAGAATTAGCTCTTTGGGATACCATAATTACGGTTGTGTCCTCTAGGTTCTTACTAATGGCTTCTCTTAGTCTAGCATCAGTAGCATAATCAAGAGCAGATGAGCTGTCATCCAGTATGAGTATCCTTGGATTTCTAACTAAAGCCCTAGCTATGGTTATGCGCTGTCTTTGTCCACCGGAAAGATTTCTTCCACCCTGATTAATCTGCGAAGCATACCCCTCAGGAAGCTTTTCCACAAAATCCTTAGCCTGTGCAATCTCTATAGCTTTCTTTATATCATCTAAAGAAGCATCCTTCTTTGAAAACCTTAGGTTGTCGCTAACACTACCCGAGAATAATACAGACTTTTGCGATACGATACCAAAGAAGGTCCTTAGACTATCAAATGAATACTGATTAAGAGGTATACCCTTTATCTTAATCTCACCCTTGTCTACGTCATAAAACCTTGGCAGAAGATTAATCAAAGTGGATTTCCCCGAGCCTGTTCCGCCGATAATACCTATGACTTCACCCTCATTTATATCAAAGCTTATATCCTCCAGAGCATATTCATCCGAGCCCGGATAGGCAAATGACACCTTATTCAGACTTACTATAGGTTCTTCTTCATTTGATATCTCATCATACCTATCCTTAATCACACCATTAATTTGATTTTCTGTTGACTGAATATCCGAAATAATCTTGTCTTTTTCAGTAACCGAAGACATTGTATCAAACACCTTATTAATCCTTCTGGCTGAGGCTGATGCCTTGGTAAATATAACTACAAGATTCGCAACCACCACCAAGGCGACTGAAATCTGCGTCATATAGTTTACGAAAGCTATAACCTCACCCTGTGTAAGGCTTCCAAGATCGACACGTATTCCTCCAAACCATAAAATCGCAAGGATAGCGACATTTAATATGGCAAATGTAGCCGGATTTAGGAAGGCTGATATCTTTCCGACATTTATAGCTATATCCGCTACATCATTATTGGCTTCATTAAATCTTCTAATCTCATGGTCCTGCTTTGAAAACGCTCTAATTACCCGCGCACCGCTAAGATTTTCCCTAGTAATTCGTGATACCCTATCAAGCATTCTTTGACGAACCCTATAATAAGGGACAGAAAGTTTCATGATAATATATATTACCAATGATACCAAGGGGGCAACAATCAGAAATATAAGAGAAAGCCTTAAATCCAGTATCATGGACATTACTACAGCACCAATTACAAGAAAGGGCGCTCTTACTACAAGTCTTATAAGCATGGCGACTGCCAGCTGCATTTGATTTATGTCATTGGTTAGAATAGTGATAAGGGTGTCCGTACCAAATGCATCAAGCTCACCATGGGACAGAGTGTTAATATGCTTATAAAGGTCATTTCTCACCATTGTTCCAAATCCTTGGGAAGCTCTGGCAGCCGAGTACTGACAAATAATCGCAAAAATAAGCCCCATAAAGCCAAGTAGCAGGATAATACCTCCTCTTTGGAGCACATAAGTTGAATCTCTATTTTTAATTCCTATATCAATAATCGATGCCATAACAAGCGGAACGATTAGTTCGAATACCGCTTCAAGAAATTTGAAAAACGGTCCTATTGTTACTTCCTTTTTAAAGTATTTTAAGTATCTGGCTAGCTTTAGCATAAATCCTCCGGAACATCAGTCAAAATATATACATCAGTATACTTATAAGGCACTATTGGCTATGGCCTTTTTGCATATTTTATGAAATGACCTACGAAACTTATCATCATCTTCTGAAGAACGTTTTTTTGTGCTTCCCCTTAAACGCCCTCCTGACATGCGTACCTTCTTCGCTATATGTCTTTCCATAAGCATTTGGTCAATACCCTCATCTAGATATTCTCTTCCCTTATGATGGATTGCATAAGCACCCTTACCAAGAGCCATAGCGGCGACACCGTAGTCCTGTGTAACTATTATATCTCCTTTTTTGGTTTGATTAAAAAGAGCAAAATCCACCGCATCGGGTGCCTTACTTACAACAATAATCTTACTGTAGTCTGATCTTAGTATATGGCTTGTATCTACAAACATATAGACAGGTATATTATACTCTTTGGCAACCTCTTCAATTATATCCTTTACAGGACATGCATCCGCATCCACCAATATTTTCATACTTTCCCCTATTCTACTAACATATTATATATCTGTTCTTCTGAACGGTAGAGCTCTTTATGAACCTATTACAATGCTACATGATAAACCTCTGCATAAGCAAGTTTACCCTTAATATGCTCATATTTCATAAGGCTAATTTTATAAAACAACTCTAAACTCTTATATAGAGCAACATTCACCACTACAATAATATATGAAATTCTTAGATGTTTCAATCATTTCCTAGAAAATAGCCTTAAAAAGCATTGATACATTATTATATACATTGAAATAATAAATATAAAATACTATAATCAGATATAGATTCGGTTTAAGAAATATATATAGAAAGGACCGCTGTAAATATGAATAATAATCACAAGCAATTAGTTGAAAATAATATATATTCCGAAGATAAAGAAGAAAGCTATAAGCTGATACATGCACAGCTAAAAGCCTTACTTGAGAACGAAACTCATGTGATTCCTAACCTAAGTAATACATCTGCATTGCTTAACCTTGCTTTACCTGATATTAACTGGGTAGGGTTTTATCTAATCAAGAAGGATGAACTTCTTCTGGGGCCTTTTCAGGGAAAGCCCGCCTGTATCCATATCCCTATCGGAAAGGGCGTATGCGGAACAGCCGTATCAGAGAGGAGAACCCAGCTAGTTTCTGATGTTCATGCATTTCCTGGACATATCGCCTGTGATAGTGAATCTAATTCGGAGATAGTAGTGCCTATCTATGTTGGTGATACAATCGTAGGCGTGCTGGATATTGACAGTCCTGTATTTAATAGATTTGATGAGATTGATAGAGAAGGTCTTGAGGAAGTAGTTAAGATTTTGGCATCAGGCAGTAATTGGAACGAATGAAAAAATGCTTGCTCCTATTATTTGGGTGCAAGCATTTTTTAACACATTAACCATTCTTAACAGCCATACATATTCTCTCCATAAGCTCTTCCATTCCAAGTCCTTCGGAATCTACTGTAATGTGAGCATATTTTTCATATAGGGGTATTCGCTCCTTATAAAGATCAAGCAGCGTCTGTCCGTCACGAAGCACAACACCCCGCTGTCTTATGTTGCCAAGTCTTTTACTTATGGTATCATAGGAAAGCTTAATATAAATCACCTTATCTCTATTATGAAAATGCTTCATAGCCTCATCACAGTATACCACGCTACCTCCTGTAGCTATTACGGTATTCTCTACGAATATATCCCTGTTTACCTGGTTTTCTATATCAATATATCCCTCTAGTCCTTCTTTTTTTATGATATCCCTAAGAAGCATTCCTTCCTGTTTTTGAATCAATAAATCCGAGTCAATAAAATTCATACCCAGAACCTTTGCCAAAATAACTCCTACTGTACTTTTTCCGGCACCGGGCATTCCGATTAGCACGATGTTCTCCATATTATGCTGACCTTTCTATATCAAACATATACTTATAGGCACTTAATTTATCCATGTAGATAGAATGATATATTATCTTTCCTTGCACACATCTATCCAGCTAGTAAAGTTCGAGTATTTTTCCAGCTCCGAGATAGATAGCTCTATCGCACTATTGGCACTTCCACAGGCAGGAAATACAGTAGAAAATCTTTTTAAGGATTCATCCAGGTATACCTTAATACCCTCATTAATACCAAAGGGACAGACACCGCCTATTCCATAGCCGATAGTATCTTCAACCTCTTCGGGGGCAAGCATCTTTGCTTTGGTTGCAAACTGAGCCTTATATTTACTATTATCTATCTTTCTATCACCGGCAGTTACAATCAGGATACAGCTATCATTTACAACAAAAGACAGCGTCTTAGCTATTCTCTCCGGCTCACAGCCCACCGCTTCCGCTGCCAGCTCAACTGTGGCGCTTGATACATCAAACTCCAGCATCCTATCCTGGAGATTAAATCTAGAAAAGTATTTTCTTGCTCTTTCAATTGACATATTCATCCTCCGGTATGTCGCACTTTATATCATTCTCTGTTAGTTTGGAACTGATGTATCGCATAACATCACTGCGAGTTATAATTCCGATAAAATAATTTCTGTCGTCAACTACTGGAACAAAGTTTTGATCCATAGCTCTCATCAGCATCTCATCCATGGTTGCGGTGATTCTCACACTAGGATTTTTACCCTTCTTAAAAATATCTCTAATCTTAATCTCTTCAAAGCTTTTTATGCTGGTCTTATGAAGCTGATCCTTCCTGTCATCAATCAGAAACCACAAAAAATCTCCTTCGCTTATGGTTCCGATATATTTATTGTTACTGGATAACACTGGTATTGCTGAATGACCTTGATTTCGCATCTTCTCAAGCCCTTGCCTTAAGGTAAAGCTGTCATATAGATAAGCAACCTCACCCTTAGTTTTTAAAAAATATGCAATATTCATTGCGCATGCTCCCTTTTTCAGTAATATCTAACATGTTAATTTGCAGATTAATAGCTCTATACTAATCTGCTAACCGAAAATAGTATAACATAATTTAACTAATATTGGAATAGAGAATCAATAGTACTTACCTTCCAAATCGAATAACATTCCATGAGCATTTCTTCATATCAGTTGAGAAAATGCCATCATCAAATGCATAAACTGTTTTATTTACAGGCTTGATCTTCTGGCTATTTAGGGTATTAACAGCCTTCATATCATCATTTTCCATAACGATATATTCAAGCACCTGATAATCTTCAAAACCACGCAGATCAGATGTAAAATCAACATCATGCTCTACATTTCTATTAACTGCAAATATTGTAACTTCTTCATTTTCAGGATTATATACAGCTATGGCCTCCACATCGCTTACATCAGTATGGTTAGTGGTGTCATGCTTTGTTGTCTTTATAACAGGTTCAAGGGCTATTCCACGGCCATATATGGACGCATGTAATAATGGATAGAATATAGTCTGTCTCCATGCACCGCCCTTTTCATCAGTCATAATAGGTGCAATGACATTAACTAGCTGTGCTATACAGGCCATCTTTACTCTGTCAGCATGCTTCATAAGTGAGATAAGAAGCAGACCTACAAGCAAGGCATCCTCAAAATTATATATATCCTCAAGAAGTGCCGGAGCCACGCTCCATGGCTTCCTCTCCTTAATCTGACTATCTGCTTCATTGGAATGATACCATACATTCCATTCATCAAAGCTTAACATTAGATTCTTCTTGCTTCTCTTTTTTGCCTTAACATAATCACATGTTGCAATTACACTCTTTATAAAACGCTCCATATCCATGCTCTTTGCAAGAAAATCAGCAGTATCGTTTGCTCTGTTATCATAGTATTGGTGCAAGGATACGTAATCCACATAATCATAAGTATGCTCAAGGGTTATAGCCTCCCACTCTGGAAATGTGGGCATACCAACGCCCGAGCTACCGCATGAAACCAGCTTTATAGTAGGATCTATCATCTTCATGGCCTTAGCAGTTTCTTCTGCTATTCTTCCGTATTCCTCGGGTGTCTTAGCCCCCACCTGCCATGGACCGTCCATCTCATTTCCCAGGCACCATACCTTAATATTATGGGGCTTCTCATATCCATGTGCCTTTCGCATTTGGCTATAATAAGAACCTGCATCAATATTGCAATACTCTAAGAGGTTACATGCATCAGCAATTCCTCTGGTTCCTAAATTGACAGCCATCATAACATCAGTTTCTGCCTTCTTAGCCCAGGATACGAATTCATTTAGTCCGAACAGATTAGGCTCCAAGGTTGTCCATGCCAAATCAAGCCTTGCCTTCCTCTCGTCTCTGGGGCCAACCCCGTCCTCCCAGAAATAATTAGATACAAAATTACCACCAGGATAGCGTATTATCGGAACCCTAAGCTCCTTAACTAGCTCAATTACGTCCCTTCGAAATCCATCTTCATCCGCCGAGGGATGATTTGGTTGATATATTCCCGAATATACTGCTCTACCCAAATGTTCAATAAATGACCCATATAGCTTGTCATCAATCTCACCAATTATAAACTCCTTATCAATTACCATACTTGCTTCTCTCTTCATGGCTTTCTCCCTTCTATACCTTCTGTATTATATACCATTACTAATACTTTATAAATTAACCATGAAAATGTCAATGTACTATCCTCTACAGAAAATAGTAAAAAATATATATATTCATAGCTTATTACAAGTGCAACTTAAAAAATTAGGATTTCGTCACGAAGAGTATAAAGCAGAAAAAGAGGCCCCTAGTCTTCTCCCTATCTTACCGCTACTAGAGCCCTCTGCTTACATGATTTATTTACTTATTTAAGCAAAATAAGCTATATACTAAATTTGAAATTTTTTAATCGAATGCTCAAGTCTTCTTGCTTCTTGCAAAAGATGAACTGCTGACTTACTTAGCTTTTCTACCGATATAATCTGGTTGTTTGCTGTTGCTGTTACTTCCTCTGTAGAAGTTGCTGTTTGCTGGGATACGGCTGTTATATCCTCTAAAATTCCCATAAACTCTTCCTTCGCTTCCTCAATCCCTCCTATACCTATTGTTATACTGTTCAGATAATTTATCAGGTTTATTACCTGAATGTTGATGCTACTAAACAATTCAACAGATTTATTCAAGGACACCGTCTGCATTTCTACAATATTCTCAGCCTCCTTAGCAGTATTTACGGTATTCCGAGTCTTAGATTGAATCATAGATACAATACTGCTTATACGACCTGCTGCATCTACTGTTTGATCGGCTAGCTTGCGAATTTCCTGTGCAACTACTGCGAAGCCTCTTCCTGCATCTCCTGCTCTTGCAGCTTCTATAGAAGCATTTAGAGAAAGTAGATTTGTTTGTTCTGCAATTTCATTAATGGTATTAACAAAGCTCCCAATCGTCTGAGATTGCGCTTCTAATTCTCCTATCTCTGAAATAACTATACTGGTTATATTACTGGTTGCCTTCGATTTATTGTTTAAATCATCAACTATATTAATACCTTCACTAACCGTCTGCTTAGTACTGTCTGCAATTTGCTCAATCTCACCGGTATTCTCATACACTTGGTTAATTTTATTAGATAAATCAGCCATACTGTGTAAGCACCCCTCGGTATCCTTGGCTTGTGATATTGAGCCCTGTTCAATTTCTTCAATGGCTAGGGAAGTATCTTTTGTGGATACCAAAATATCCGCAGAGGTTCTAGATACTATCTCCGAGGAGTTGGCAAATTCTAATCCAATCTCCGCCACCTCACCTATAAGTCCTCTCATACTCTCTGTCATATGCTCCAGACTATTAGCCAATAACAGGAATTCATCTCTTCGCTTTGTTTCAAAGGATACTGTCAAATCACCCTTAGAGGCTTTTGAGATTGTATGAACTAGCTTAGAAATAGCATTGCCGATACTCCCGGCAGTTATTGTTCCGATGGCGATGGCAATAATACAAGCTATTACAGTAAAAAGAATACTTAGTATTCGTATTTCAGAGGCCTGCTTAACTATAGTAGACTTTGGTACAAGGCCACTTACATAGGCTCCGGTGTCACCAATTTTGCTATAGATAAATAAGTATTCCTCCCCCTTATACTCTTCATAAAAATACCCGCTTTCTTCTCCTGCTTCTATTGTAGTATGAAAGTAGGGTAGTGAACAAAAAACATTCTCCTCCTGCGCACCTACTACTGTTTCAGTATTATCATTACTTATAAATCCAATAATACTTCCTGTTCCCAAATTAATTGAATCCAGCGAATTCATAATAAAATCAGATGATATATCCAAGATAACAAAACCTTTGCTATTTGCCATCTTCCGTATAATAGATATAGCATAGGGTAGCTGCTTATTATTTAGACTATCATCTAGGACAGTATGCTTACCTACCCATAGATGGCGAGCATTTGTCTCATTAATCCTCTTTCCCTCGTCACTAGAAAGAAAACTTTCATAAATGCTTTGGGGAGGATTTGTTACAGAAGAGTATCCCTTTCCTCCCTCACTGATAACATGAACCTCTGAAATAAATGAGCTTGCGCTTTTTGCCAGAATCATATCTTCCTTAACAGAATTAAAACGCTTGGTTTTCTCGCTTATGCTAAGCTCTCCCTTAGCATTATAATAATCATCTACGGAACCACTATTAATAAGCTCAGCTGATTTCTCAGATACAAAGGACATTCCAAGATTTATATAATCTCTTATTGCATTGAGAGTATCTGTCGATGAATTTTCATAGTTTTCAATAAATCCTTCTGAGGATTTTTGATAGGATAACAGCCCAAACAAGGCCATTAGTAAAATAGGAATAGCAAAACCTAAGATGATCTTTGTTCGAATCCTTAATCCTCCAATATCTATGATTTTACCCCTTCCTTTAGCTATCTCTTTTACCATGGATTATCTCCTTTCATCTTTCGAAAATCAGTCAGCCCTTTACTGCTCCTTGGGTTAGACCACTATAGATCTGTTTTTGACTTAGTATAAAGATAATTAATGCTGGAAGGATAGTTATTATTACACCTGCACATATATAGTTATATTGATTTCCATAGGGCCCGGTAAAGGTATATAAGGATGTGGATACCGTAACAAATTTTGATTTATTCTGAAGATATAGATTAGACATATAATATTCGTTATATGTACTAACTCCTTTTAGAATCATGCAAGTAATAATTGCTGGTTTAAGTAATGGAAATAAGATCTTAAAGAAGACTCCATAATAAGTACACCCGTCAATTATTGCAGACTCATCTATGGATAGAGAAATATTCTCAAAAAACTGTATAAATATATAGATAGATATAACATCTGTGCCCATCATAAGGGTAATATATCCATGCATAGTATTGATAAAGCCCAAACTATGCATTATCTGATATACCGTAACCTGAGTGGCTATACCAGGAATCAAGGTGGCAAATAAAAAGAGGTTGCGAATTAATTCATTCCCTTTGAATTTGAATCTACTTAAGATATAGGCCAACATTGCGCCAAACATTATGGAGCCAAGGAGAACAAATACCAGGATAATAAATGTATTTCGAAATGCCAATCCCATATTCGCATCCTTCCATGCAGTTACAAAATTACTTAAATAGGTCCAGCTTTTAGGGAGAGTCATTACATTGGTTGAGCCATACTCCTCTTTAGTCTTAAATGCCGTTATTACAGTTGACACTGTGGGCAAAATAGAGATAAAGGTAATTATCAAAAGTGACACATATTTTATAGCTGTCCGAAGAATATAGAAGGTTCTCTGCTTGATTGTCATTGCTTCCCCTCCTTTGCCCTTTGTTTCCTCAGCATTCTAGTTGTTTTTTGGGATATATCCTCATTGCTATCAGTAAAGCCATACTTGAAGATAAGCTTTTGACCAATAGTAACCATAAGAATTAAGCCAAAAAGAATTAATGCCATTGCCGAGGCCTTACCGACCTTTTGATGCCTATGAGCCATATTATGCATAAGTAAGAAGAAGGTGGAGGTCCCTCTGGTTCCACCGGTAATTACATAGGGTGGCTCGAACGCACTTAAGGAGCCTGTGATGGATAAAATCATATTAAGTATCACTATGGTCTTAATACTGGGTAGAATTATATAACGAAATTGATACCATCTATTTGCTCCGTCCAAGCTAGCAGATTCATAGAGCTCTCTATCTACAGACATAATGGCCCCTATAAAAAGAACCATATTCTGCCCCATAAACTTCCAGACAGAGGTGGCTACCAGAGCCATATTATTTACATTCTTATCTCTTAACCAGTAGGGTAGGTTTTCAAGCTCAAATCTAAGCCAGGATAAAACTGTATCTAATACAAATCCTCTGGTATAGAAGAACCTAAACATAAAGCCCATGGCAATTCCGCTGATTAGGTATGGGAAAAATATAGTTCCCTTAAAAAAACTTCCACCCTTTGTCTTGAAGCTGAGCATAGTAGCATAATACAAGGCTAATGCTAATTGGACGAAGGAACCTAGCAGATAATAAAGTGTCAATTTTAAGGAATTCATTACTTCCTTATCTGTAAGCACATCCCTATAATTATCAAACCCAATAAATTTTCTCTCTCCAATATATTTCATATTATAAAAGCTGAATTCAAACATTTTTAAGAAGGGCAAATAAGCAAAAATAATTAGTAATAATAAGGGTATTGACATAAAACTAATCATTATTACAGTTCGTTGACCTTTACCGCTCCTTAACCACTTGAGTAACCTATGCAGAATTGTGCCTTTAGTTGCTGTAGTATTAATCTTACCCATAAGACCTCCCCTAGTATGAGCCAGGTACAGGCCCTGGCTCATAGGAAAATATATAAAGACTTAAATTTACCTTATTTCAACATTTAATGCCTCTTGTGCAGCTGACCATTTTGCATTCCAATCAGCGACAATATCATTCATTGTCTCGTTTTGATCCATTGCAGCCTCAACTACTCTTTGAACATGGGTATTCTCCATATTGATACCAAGCTCAGATTCAGTATTGACTTCGTTGAATAAGGTCTCCTCTCCTGCAGGTGCAGGATTATCTATAACTAATTCAATACCATCAAAGGAAGCTAATGTAGGAGGGTACTGCGCTCCCTTAGCAACTGGAATACCACCTTCATCATAAGCGAAGTTAGACTCCTCGGTTAGCCACTTAACATAGAGAAGCGCAGCTATTTTCTCATCATCAGATAAGTTTACATTGATACCATAGCAGTAGTCAGGTCCTGCTGAGGCATACTGCTTGCCGTTTACAGTGATCGGAAATGGCATATATCCAATATCATCGGGATTGTCACCAGCTCCCTGCATCTGAGTAACTGCCCAAGATCCAAGCACTAAGGTTCCTATTTCTCCGCGATTAATCATGCCCTTACAGCTTTCCCAGTCGGTAGTTGTAGGATCATCCTCAATAAGTCCTCTGGCTACAGCTTCATATAATGTGTTATATACAGCAAAAGGTCCTGTCTGGTCGCCCCTATCAACAAAGGGATCCTTGCTATGAACGATTACATTATTCATAAAATCAGGATCACCGGTTGCAGATCCAGCGATATATGCATCCCAGGCACCCATAGTCCAGCCTGCTGCAAAGTTGGTATACATAGGAATCGCATCAGTATTATCCTTAATCTTTTGAAGTGCATCTAGATATTCATCGGGTGTTCTTGGTATATCAGTAACGCCGGCTTCTTCGAATATCCTTTTATTATAGACAATACCCTGTGCGTTTACGGTTGAAGGAATACCATATACCTTATTGTCATATGCAAAATTGTTGAGATAATCATAATTTACCCCGACTCCCTCTACAGTGCCAAAGGGAATAAATATTCCGGGAAGCTCACTCTTTTGTACTGTTGTAGGTATCATACAGATATCTCCCCAGTCACCTGTAGTAAGGCGAATGGTTACATCCTCTGCATAATCAGTAATAGCTTCGTATGTAATAGTAACATTCGGGTATTGCTTCTGGAATTCTGCGATATAGTCCTGAAATCTAGTATCCACAATATCAGTTCTGTGTGTCAGGAACTTAAGATCTGCTGTAATGTCGGCATAGTCCGTACCGAGCTTTAAGGTATCAATTGTTGGAAGTCCCTCATCAGCCCCCCCAGCATTATCGTCAGCGTTTTCAACCTTTGAGCCGCTACTGTCTACCGACTTCTTCTCCTCTTCCTTGCCCTTGCATGCCATTAATGAAAGCATGATAGCTAAAACTAGGAGCAAGCTAATAATTTTTTTACTCTTCATTCATAAACCCCCTTAAGACTTTATTTTAAGTTATCGTTAACTTATGTTTTAATTATACAATGTTATAGTAATAATTGTCAATATGAATCAATAATTAATTATTATGTCTAGATAAATCATTATATGTCATTATTTTATCATTTATGCTATACTGTAAAATGTAAGTTGTTTTATGATTTTACCTATCTATAGCATTATCTTGACATACATTTACTTAAATGATAATCTTTTTGATGAATAGCTATAAGAACATTGTGGAGGGGGCATATAATGCGCAAAAATATAACGATGAAAGATATCGCCACAGAGCTTGGTGTCAGCACGGTTACCGTGTCAAAGGCCTTATCCGGTAAGGAAGGGGTAAGCGATGAGCTTAGGACACTTATAAAGCATAAAGCCGAAGAAATGGGATATAGATATAATGCCCTTGGCAAAAGCATGAGGGAAGGCAAGAACTATAACATCGGCATACTAATAGCCGAACAGTTTATGCATGAAATTGCCTTCTACTCTAAAATATATCAGGCACTAATTAAGGAAATGATGCGATTTGATTATTTTGGAATACTAGAGATTATATCAGGACATGAGGAGAAAAAATGCCTTTTGCCTAACATTCTAAAAAATAATAAGGTGGATGGAATTATTCTTTTAGGGCAGCTACATAGAGATTATATTATTAAGATTGACAACACGGGTATTCCATATATTTTCCTTGATTTTGTAGATGATGCATTTAATGTAGATACTATTATAAGTGATAATGTCTATGGTTCATATGAGATTACTAAATATCTAATATCCAAGGGCCATAGTGAAATTGGCTTTATTGGTAATCAACTGGCAACAACCAGTATAACAGACCGATACCTGGGCTTCTATAAGGCTATGCTGGAACACAAGCTGAGCATTAGGCAGGAATGGATTATTAATGATAGAGATGAAGAGGGTAATTTTATTGACTTAAAGCTCCCGGAAGACTTACCTACAGCCTTTGTATGTAACTGTGACAAGATAGCTTACGAGTTAATCCTCTTGCTGAAAAGAATGAATATTCGTGTTCCGGAGGATGTATCTGTGGTGGGATATGACAATTATATATTTGCCACCTTAAGCGATCCTCAGATTACAACTGTTGAGGTAAATGTAGAGGCCATGTCTGAGATGGCCGTGGATTCAATTATACGAAGATTCACTAATTCATCCATAGAGAGTAGTAGAAAAATTATAAGCGGCAGAATCATAATTAGAGATTCAGTTTATAATCTTATTGACAATAGATAAAATAGTAATTAATATTAGCTTATCGTTAACTTAGTTACGCTAATAACTATTTCATACTAAATAAAAGACAAAACGAGAGGCCTAATTATGATAATTAAAGAGGTTAAAGAGCACTTAATTAATCATGTCCTACCTTTTTGGATGGGACTTAAGGATGACAAGTATGGCGGTTTCTGTTGTGATGTAACCTATGATCTTAAGTATAACCACAAATCAGTTAAGGGAGGAATATATCACAGCCGTATTCTTTGGTTTTTCTCCAACGCTTACCTTACTTTGAAGGATAAAAAATACCTTGCTTATGCAGACCACGCTTATGATTTTATAAGGAATAGCTTAGTTGATAAGGAATATGGGGGTGTGTATTGGACAGTATCCTATGACGGAAAGCCCGAGGATGATGACAAGCATACATATAATCAGGCATTTACCATCTATGGACTTGCCTCTTATTTTGATGCTTCTGGTAATACCGAGGCATTAACACTTGCCTTTGATATTTTTGATAAGATAGAGTCCTATTGTAAAGATGAGGAAGGATATATGGAAGCATTTAGTCGTAGGTTCATGCCGACATCCAATGAAAAGCTATCTGAAAATGGTATTATAGCAGATCGCACTATGAATACTCTGCTCCATTTACTGGAGGCCTATACCGAGCTATACAGAGTATCCCACGAGGAAAAGGTGACAAGCTGCATAAGAGAAATGCTTGATATCCTTGCAGGCAAGGTCTATAATCCAAGGCTTCGTAGGTTAGAGGTATTCTTTAATAAAGACTGGAAGTCCATGATTGATTTACATTCCTATGGACATGATATTGAAGCATCATGGCTTATTGATAGAACATGCGAAGTGCTTAATGATAAAAAATATACCACTAAGATTTCAGCAATTACCAAGGCTTTGGCCGACCATGTCCACTCAGCTGCACTTGATGACGATTCGTCGGTTTATAACGAGTGCGAGAATGGCATAGTCGATAGGAAAAAGGTCTGGTGGGTTCAAGCTGAGGCTATATTAGGCTTTGTTAACGGATATCAGCGGAATCCAATAAGAACCGATTATCTTGAGACCGCCGGAAGGATTTGGACCTACATAAAGCAATATATAATCGATCCAAGAGAGGGCTCGGAATGGTTTAATGAGCTCCATGAGGATGGGACACCTATAGAAGATAAGGAATTAGCAGGTCTTTGGAAATGTCCATATCATAACGGAAGAATGTGCTTTGAACTAATTAACCGCAAGATTGAATTATAGATTAGGAGACAAAAATGCATCCACAATATTATATTGAACAGGAGAAATATAATAAATTAATCAATAGAAAGAATGAAAAGAGTAGTGTTTACAATGGTATGTATGACCGCTATATATACCCGGTTTTAACAAATGAGCATGCTCCAGTATTCTGGCGCTATGATTTGGATACGAATAGCAACCCCTTCTTTATGGAGCGACTCGGCATAAATGCAGTCTTTAACTCCGGAGCCATAGAGCTTAATGGTAAATACTATCTCATAGCCCGTGTAGAGGGCTACGACCGCAAATCCTTCTTTGCAGTGGCAGAGAGTGATAGCCCGGTGGAAGGGTTTCGCTTCTGGGACTATCCCGTACAACTACCGGATACATATAAGAATGAGACAAATATATACGATATGCGCCTTACTAAGCACGAGGATGGCTATATCTATGGGGTGTTCTGTTCTGAGAGCAGGGACGAAAGCATCAATGACCTCTCGGCTGCAATTGCGGAAGCCGGAATCGTTCGAACCAAGGACTTAAGAACCTGGGAAAGACTAAAAAACTTAGAAACCCTGCAATCTCCTCAGCAGAGAAATGTTGTCCTACATCCCGAATTCGTAGATGGCAAGTATATGTTCTATACAAGACCAATGGATGGATTTATCGATACAGGCTCAGGCGGTGGAATCGGTGTGGGTCTATGTGATGACATAACAAATGCCGTTCTTGATAAAGAGATTATAACCAGTAAAAGAAAATATCACACTATTACCGAAGCAAAGAACGGTGCAGGTGCAGTTCCCATAAAGACAAAGAAGGGCTGGATTCATATTGCCCACGGAGTGCGAAATACGGCGGCAGGTCTTCGCTATGTTATCTATGTATTTGCTACTGACTTAGAGGATCCTACCAGGATTATAGCAGAACCCTCAGGTTATTACATAGCTCCTATGGGCGAGGAGCGGGTTGGAGATGTATCTAATGTGGTCTTTACTAACGGTGCAATCGTAAACGAGGATGATGTGGTATATATCTACTACGCCTCCTCTGATACAAGGCTACATGTTGTAGAAACCACTCTAGAAAGGCTTATTGACTATACCTTTAATACTCCTGCTGATCCTTTACGTTCAGTAGATTGTGTAAGGCAACGCTGTGACTTAATAAGTAAGAACCTAAATATATTAAAATAATTATAAATGAAACGGTAAAGCTATCATTGCACTTTGGAGTGATTTTTCCTATATCGTTGTACAACGTTTCCACTGTAAAGCTTGATCCTTTACAGGTTGTTTTTGGTGCTCATTAACAGCTTTTATTCGACGTTTTAAGCTAATATTCAACACATTTTTTAATTAGGTGAATATGATATATTGGAAGCACAAAAAGCTTCCTATATATCAAGCGGAGGTGAAATATGGATAATTATAATAAGTCGAAAAATGCAACAATCTTAAGCTCTGAGATTTTTGCTAACAAATGTGAAAAGGATTGTGAGGCAAGTCTATTAAAATACGACACTCTAACTGGTGCTAAAAACCACCCTTGGCCGGGTGGAGACTTCAAGCTTCCAAGAGTTCTAGCTGAGTTTGTAGTTCAAATAGATTCCGAATCAGAAATCAGGCTTAATGAGCCAGCTTACGAGATAAAGAGAATAGAGAAGCAAATATTCTTAAAACAATGCAGATATATTTCTACTACCAATAAAGTCTTTTTCGAGGGATATATCAGAAAGAACATTGAATATGCTACCAAAACCTGTTCAAAATACAATACTATTGCCGGTACAATTAAAGATACTACCGTTCATGTACCCTTTAAATTCTACACTAAGGTTGATTTTTGTGGTGCGACCCCTCAAATCATTCCTAATCCACCTTCCATGGTGGCAAGGTATTTTGATGAGAAGAGAATGGGTAAGGACATCAGAGAAGCCGATAGATCCAATATCGAGATTTTCAACGAGCCTGTATACTGCGAACTAGAATGGTCTGCTATTTATGATGCTGACATTGATGAAAAGGGTAGACCTATTGATAGATTACCTAACGAGGAAGAGTTCCAAGAATTCACAGATAAGTCCGTTATCTATCTATGTATAAAGCTATTACAGAAGCAGCAGGTATGCTGGCCTTTCCCTATTAAGGAAGAACCTAAACAGAAACAGTTTCCACAAAACACCGAATGGCTAGCACCAAAAAGCCAAGAAAAAAAATTAGATCTACCGCTCTAGTTAGATAAATATAGCCGGTCCTTTGTCATTTTTATAGACAGAGGACCGGCTTTCTTATATTTTCTTATTCCATCATAACTATAAGTACATAATAATCGCCAAGCTGCCAGGGAGGATAATAAGAATAATCCACCTTAAGCCCTCCATCAACCTTCTTCCAAAGATAATCGTATTTGTTCATAAATGCAAAGTCAGGCATGCCCTCCTCAGGATACAATAGGGTTATCTCTCTAAGTCCCTTATCATACTGTTCCATGAACTTTCCTTCGATATTATCTATAGAATCCACTATATAATCCTTATAAATGTAATAAAGATAATCTGAGCTATTACATTTTGGGTAATCGCTTCTTACCCAATGGTGATCTTTTGCTATGTCAATATCTCTAATTAGGAAATACTTATACTGTATCTTTTCTCCCTGATCGGGAACAGGATCATCCCAGGTAATATCTATATGATACCAATTATCCTTTATCCTAACCATGTTCCATGCATGGCCTATGTTGCTTATTAGATCTGTCCCTACCACCATCTTTGACTCGATCTTAAGAAGCTCCATAAAGAGCTGGAAGGCCTCAGCATATCCTTGGCATACAGCCTTTCCTTTTATCAGTACTCCTTCCTCTGTATATGCAGAGCTAGGCAGATTATCCTTTTTCAATCCATCAATATCATACTCAGTATTAACTACTATATAATCATGAACAGCCTTAATCTTTTCTACATCACTCATATCTACAGTAATTATATTATTAATTATATTACTTGCCTCTTTACTGTACTTTGAATTAATATTCTCATTTATTGGAGTTGGACTAAGGTCTACCTTTGGCTTCGGAGTAGGCTCAGGCTTATTTGTAGGCTTTGGAGTAGGACTCGGCTTTTGTGTAGGCTTTGGAATAGGCTCAGGTTTCTGTGTAGGTTTAGTTTCTGGTATAGGTAATTCCTGTGTTGGTGTCGGTTCAGGTGCTACTGTTGGTTCCTGAATCGGGATCTCTTCAGGCTCCGTATAAGGTTCTTCTGTCGGTTTCGGTGTCGGTGTAGATAGCGGCTCTTCAGATGGTACCTCTGTCGGTTCCAGTGTCGGTGTCGCTGCCTGAGTTGGTGTAAGATTAGTCATCTGAGTTGGCTCAGGTATAGATGATGTTTGCTTTATTGTAGAGCATGAAGCAAACAATGCTAGAACAATATATGTAGATAATAATAGTAAAAACTTACGCATTTAATTTCCTCCGTTTTACACTATCTCGCCCTTTGAGATAATTATAGGGTGTCTAATATCACCAATTAGTCTGCCATTTTCACGTACTGTTACCTCTTTATCCATAACCATATAATCAAGCTCGCAGCCGGTCTGTATTATAGAATCCTGCATGACTATGGAATTGCTTACTCTTGCTTTCTTGCCGATGTGTACTCCTCTAAATATTATGCTATTCTTTACCTGGCCTTCAATAACACAACCATCTGCGATCAAGCAATTATTTACTGATGCATCAGAGCTATATCTTGTAGGTGCTTGGTCTTTTATCTTTGTATATATCGGCCTACTTGAATTAAAGATTTCTTTTCGTATATTCGCATTAAGCATACGCATATTATTGTCATAGTAGGATTGTATACTATCAATATCTCCAACATGTCCTTCAAATTTATATCCGCAAATATTCGTTCTAGAGGTTCTCTTCATCAGTATATCCTTTACAAGATCCTGTTCACCCCGGGCCATAGCTTCATCGATTAAATATTGAAGATAGCCTTTATCTATCAGCATCACATTAAGAAACACCTTATTGGTTTTTGGCCTCCGTGGCCTTACCTCAATATCTGTAACACGGTTGTCATCATTTACAGATAAAAAAGTATGATTGGTAATCGCTTCTTTATAGCTATCCTCTTCATAATATACCA
>LSQX01113209.1_pt1 | contig 19437 bp, 20 predicted proteins | sample 654561 | NCBI WGS metagenome assembly LSQX01 (sample SAMN04489861, study PRJNA283612) | anaerobic digester metagenome | isolation source: 4 biogas reactors fed with cattle manure at either 37C or 55C with and... | place: Denmark: Kongens Lyngby | collected 2014
ACTCTAAGATTCTCAGCTTCATCCATTGAAATATACTTACCAACGACTCCAAGACATAATATGTCATCAGTGCTGATGAACTCGATGCAGTATCTAACGCAATAATCGAGTATATCGGAAAGATTGTTGCTGGCAATTGTGCCGCCGTGAAATCTTGTGTAGGCCATAATTGCTGCTTCGCCACTCCCGAAGCGCTTTTCGGTTTTGTTACAAGGTTGTGTTAGTTGTTTCCATTCCTCAATGGCTGGATCGTTCACGCGTATAATAAGCGGGAATACTGCCCTGATTCAAGCAATAGATCAACCTGTTCTGGTACCCAGCGGCACTTTTCATATTTTCGAAGTTCATCGATTTCGCGAATCACCTCCTGGGGAATGAAAATAGTCTGATTAAGGATCTTGGGAATAAGCTCCCCACTTTTTACCCAGAGAAATGATGATAAGCAATCTGTATCGATAAGTATGGGCGGATGAAGCTTAAACTGTCTCAGTGGTTTCGACCTCCTCTCCATAGATGAGGTCGATTAAACCTGCCTCCAGAAGCAATTGCCTATATCGGCCTTCAGATATATAACCAGATTCAAGGGCAATCTTAGCTTTTTCCGCATAAGATGAAAGCACAGCATCTCTGTTTGTAGGTTGGTAAAGGTCTAGCTCGTACCCAAGGATCCTTGCCGTTTGTATTACAGGATATTCTTTCATTTCGCTAAGCTGCTTTTCCGTAAGATAACCTAGTTTTTTCAAGCGAATCAGCATAGCTGCGCGACTGACTCCAAACTTTTGTTCCAAATTAACTACATCATCTATGGTTATTTTCCTGACTCCTCGAGTTCGTTTATAAATGCTATGTGCTACCCCCTCAGCAGGCATAAGTAGATTCGCTGCGAATAGATCGGCTTCAGCTTCACTGGTTATAGTCTGCTTCGACCTACCTGCAATGCATAATCCTCCCATCATACCTGTGTCGAAACATAAATGGTAATATTCGTGTGCTGCGGTGAATCGCTGATGCCCTAATGTCCTGGCAGTATTCAGGACAATGACCTTGGTTGTGCCTAATCTCAAGAACATCCCTGAAATTCTGGATTCAAATGGTTTTAGAATGAAGTTTACATCTTCGTTCTCTCTTAGAACTTTTATAATGTCAATTGATTCAAATGCGCTGAGACCGAGTGCTTTTCGAATTTCATTAGCCCTGAAAGTGGCAATAGATTCAATTTGATTCACTGTAATCACCTCGCATTCGTAAGGTCGTTGAGTTCTTTCAGGTTACGCGTGAACCGCTTTATCCAGGCGATTGTATCCAAGTCAGACTTACTTAGAGCTTCTGCCCTAAAAGCAACAGAAATTTTATCATCCTCTACTGTTGGTGAATCATCCAGAAAATAGTGCACCGAGTATCCATAAAGGTCCGCTAATTTCATCAGTGTAGTTAGATCAATTTCACGATGTCCGTTTTCATAATAGGATATTTGACCGCGAGCAATGTTTAAAGCAGCAGCTACCTGCTCCTGAGTGAAGCCTGCTCGTGTTCGTGCTTCCTTAAGACGAACGCCGATTAATTCCAGATTTGCCATTACACTCAACCTCCTGCAGTTACATTATAACATAAACATATTGTTAATGTAACTGACATGTTACTAATTATTCGGCTAAATTCCTTCCCAAAAAAAGGAAAATCACGTAAAATATTTAAGTGGTAATTTGTCTAATATAATGGCGATCTAATGTAATGGAGGAGAACTGGATGAAACGATTCTGGATTGTTTTACTGCAAAACCAGACTTGACTACTACTACAGCTCTGCGGCTGATTTTAGATCAGGCAGCAGATGTTCCCGAGGCTTTAGAACTGCTAAAGCAGTATGATATGCACGCTTCGGCAGACAGTGATTATCACTTTGCTTTAAGCGATGCAGCTGGACGCAGTGTTGTAGTGGAGTATGTTGAAAATAAAATGCATGTTTTTGCTACCCCGGTGGTGACCAATTATTTTCTTACCCCTGGTTCCTATTATCGGGTTGGTCAAGGACATGATCGTTATCAAGTGCTGATGGAGCATTATACTGCCGGTAACGGCATATTGTCTCATGAGGAGATCAAAAACGCGCTGGCCGCTGCAGCCCAAAGGGGCAGAATCAGTACCCTGTGGTCAATTGTTTACGATCAGCAGACTTTAGAACTAGCATTTTATCATGAGCAGGATTTTGCTAATCCGCTGTATTTTTGTCTTAAATAGCCATAAAATGACCTGCTTGACGCTGGTGACTTAATATGAGAAAATAGCGTTGCTGCATTTAAGTAAATTGATACAATAAAACGTTTTTCATGAAGAGAAAAGAATTGGGGTAGAGGTGGTTAAATGTTAAGTTTATTATTGGATAAGCTGAAGGAGTCAGCATTTTCAGTAATTCCAATCATTGTTCTCGTACTTATACTCAGTTTTACTGCGGCGCCAATGCCAACTTGGAATCTGGTCTTTTTCTTAGTGAGTGCCCTGGTGATGATTTTAGGAATTGCCTTATTTAATTTAGGTGTAGATACATCATTAATCCCAATTGGTGAGCATGTAGGTTCTTCTGTAGTCAAGAGCAGAAAACTAGCCTTTATTATTGTGATGACATTTGTGATTGGGGTATTTGTCACAGTTGCCGAACCAGATCTGATTCTCTTAGCAGGGCAGATTAATGGAGTTGCTGATGCAGCGATTATCCTGACAGTGGCTGTTGGTGTCGGTCTTGGACTTGTTGCAGCATTTCTGCGCATTTTATTTCAGTGGCCGCTTTCATTTATTCTCATCGGCTGCTATCTGCTGGCATTTATTTTTTCCAGCTTTACCAATACAAATTTCCTCTCAATTGCCTGGGAATCTGGAGCGGTGACCACCGGTCCGATCATGGTGCCTTTTGTAATGGCCCTGGGCCTTGGTTTGGCGTCCATTCGCGGTGACAATGCTACCCATGAGGACAGTTTCGGTTTAGTAGCCCTCACTTTGATCACTCCAATTATTGCGGTTTTAGTTCTGGGCATGTTCTTTTCCCCTACCGGAGGCAGCACCATAAGTGTGTCTGAGGTGGCATCTTTTGCTGATATTTTTGCCCTTTATAAAACAGGGATTCCTGAGCAGTTTTCCCAGGTAGCGCTGGCACTGCTGCCGATGATTGTTCTGTTTGTTGTTTTCCAGATTGCAGTTCTGCATTTAAAAACCAAAGCCCTTTTGAAAATAGGTGTTGGCACTGTCTACACATATATCGGTCTGGTGCTGTTTTTAGCCAGTGCTAATGTTGGATTTATGCCTGCTGGTTATCTCCTCGGCAGTTCCTTGATTGCTAATTCCAGTAGGTGGGTGCTGGTGGTGGTTGGGTTTGTAGTTGGCTACTTTGTAGTTGCTGCAGAACCGGCAGTGTTTGTGCTTAAACGCCAGGTGGAAGAAGCTACCGCTGGAGCGATTCCGGCAAAGGCAATGGGCATCGGCTTATCGGTTGGTGTGGGATTGGCAATCTCCCTGTCCATGGTGCGGGTACTTACCGGTTTATCGATTTTGTATATTATCATTCCCGGTTATATTTTAGCACTGATCTTAACGTTTATTGTTCCCCGCCTGTTCACCGCAATCGCCTTTGATTCCGGCGCTGTTGCTTCCGGGCCGCTGGCTGCGACGTTTATGCTTCCCTTAGCAATTGGCGCTAGTGAAGCGGTTGGCGGCAATATCTTTACAGATGCATTTGGGATAGTCGCTGTTGTGGCCCTATTTCCCGTGCTGACACTTCAGCTGTTTGGAGTAGTGTATGTGCTAAAATCGAGAAAAGCTGCCAGGGAACTAGAAGTTCCTGCCGAAGATACTATTATCGACCTGGATTATCCAGAGGATGCTCCAGAGGTATCTGAACAATTTTAACGATGATTGGAGGACTACCCATGGTGGAGACTTCAGAGGATAGATTAGAAGCGCTCATTACTATTTTAGATTACAATTTAAAGGATCGGTTAGCTGATGCGTTGAAACAGTGCGGCATACCGGCGGCATTTTTGCTTCACGGTTCCGGCACAGCTAAATCTGCAATTTACGATATCCTCGGCTACGGGGGTCCGAAAAAGATTGTCTGCATCAGCCTCCAAACGCATGGAATGGCGGCTCTGTTTCTGGAACAGCTCAATCATATGATTGACTTCAGCAAACCTGGAACAGGGATTGCCTGTACTGCTAGTTTGAGCAGTATCAGCAGTACAGTCTCAAAGGTCCTCAAACAAGCTGACGAGAATATGGAGATGGGAAGTGAGGAAATGTCCACTACACCTACAGAAAAATATCATCTGATTGTTACTGTGGTAAACTCCGGCCACTTTGAGCAGGTAATGGAAGCAGCCAAAGATGCTGGCGCGACTGGCGGTACCCTGGTTCATGGTCGTGGCTTAGGATCAAAAGAAGCGGTTAAGTATCTCGGCATTACAATTGAGCCGGAAAAAGACCTGGTTCTAATTGTGGCGCCAGAGCAGAAGAAGCGGACAATTATGGAGAGCATTTCTCAGGCTGTTGGCCTCAACACTGACGGGCACGGCATCTGCTTCTCCCTGCCTTTAAATAATATTATCGGTCTTGGAGCTCATATTGATAATATCAATGAGCTGTAAAAGGGAAACTTTAAGGGTTAGACCTGTGGTCTGACCCTTATTGCTAATAATCACCTAAATCAGCTTTAAACTTCGCAGCCAGCTGCTCCGGCCAGTCGGACAGCGGTGCCAGCCTGCCGAAGAAGAAACGCAGGGTTTCAGGCTCTTCTACAAATTTAAGTCCTCCAATCAGGCGGCGGTTTTCATAGAGCCAGGTTAACCGGTCAACAGTGTATTTCACTTGGGATAAAGTAAATACCCGCCGCGGCAGAGCTAAGCGGAGCAGCTCCATATCTGCCAGCGGTTCAGTACCATCGGGCTCCCGCTGTTCAGACATGGTGCCCCGTTCCATTCCCCGCACACCGCTGGCAATATACAGAGCGGCCGCTAAGGCGCCAGCGGGATACTGAGATTGGGGTATATGGTCCAGAAACTGCATCGCATCAATGTGGCATCCCAAGCCACCCGGCGGTGTTACTACCGGCACACCCCGTTTCTGCAGCTCCTCTGCCATGTAGGCAATAAACTGCGGTCCATGGCTGATCATATCCAGATCCATAGTTTCTTCCAGGCCAACGGTTATCGCTTCCATTTCCCGCACCGACATCCCGCCATAGGTTAGGAACCCTTCATATAAAGGAATAAACTCCCGAATTTGGTTGTAAAACTTGTCGTTATTGGTCATCAAACCGCCGCCCCGGGCGCAGCCGAGCTTGCGGCCGGAGAAATAGAGAATATCACATAGATCAGAGATGCGGCGGGTGATTTCCCGGATGCTCAGATCGCGGCAGCTTTCCTCCCGGGTTTTGATGAAGTAAAGGTTGTCCGCTAACAGGCTGGCATCGAGTACCAGCACTAAACCATAGCGATCGCACAGCGCCCGCACCTGGGTTAAATTCTCGAGGGAGAAAGGCTGTCCACCGATTAAGTTAGTGCCTGCTTCCATCCTAACAAAGGCCACTTTGTCAGGACCGTGTTCTTGAACAACCTGCTCCAGTTTTTCCAGATCCATATTCCCTTTAAAGGGATGAGTGCTGGTAACTTTGTAGGCTTCCTCAATTGGGGTTTCCACAACAGTGCCGCCGTTCAGCACAATATGGGCTTTGGTGGTGGTAAAATGATAGTTCATCGGCACAATACTGCCGGGCGTGACAAATACTTGTGCCAAAATATTTTCACAGGCGCGGCCTTGGTGAGCTGGGATGAAATAATTAGTGCCGAACAGCTCAGTGCACTTGGCTTCTAGTTTGGAGAAAGTCTGGGAACCTGCATAGCTGTCGTCTGCTTCCATCATAGCAGCAAGCTGCCGATCGCTCATGGCGTTAACTCCGCTGTCAGTCAGCATGTCCAGATAGACATCCTCGTTTTTCAGCAGAAAAGTGTTGGTTCCGGCTGCTTGAACAGCCCGGAGGCGCTCTGTGACCGGGATCAGGTTCAGCTTCTGCACAATCCTCACCTTGTGCATTTCTAAAGGAAATTGTTCTCCAGTATAAAACTTCAGATTGACCATCACGTTCACTCCTTATATGTTTGCAATAAAAAAAGTCGTCCTGTTCAGGACGACTATCAGCCGCGGTACCACCTGGATTAATCTGCTTACAGATTCACTCATTTCAGGAAGTCATCACTTCCCTAACCGGTAACGACGGTAGACGGCAAGACCTACTGCTGTTTCAGTCCGCAACTCCAGGGTGTATTTCAGTCAGCGGCCGCTGCCAAGTTCCACCAATCCTTGGCTCTCTGGAAACTTCCGGTTGACCTACTTCTCCCTATCATTGTCTTTAGTTATTTTTTGTTAAGGAAATTATAAATTATTTCGAGAGATTTGTCAAATATTGCCGCAAAAGATCTTATTTTCTCAGTCTCGCCTCGATCTCATTCGCGGTTCTGCTGGCTGTTGCCTGCTCCTGACTGACCACTCGGCAGCCGATGGGAGCAAGCAGGAACTGACCCATCCGGACATGGACAATTGCCACGGGAATTCCGATGATCGTGAGGGCATAAACAATACCTAGGATCAGGTGCCCGATTGTCAGGGCAATACCGAAGGGAATCCAAACCAGATTGAGGATCCAGGAAAAAACTCGGTACAGCAATGACACATTGCTTTTACCCTTCAGCTCGGTAACCCTGATTACCTCTTTCCCATAAGGAAAGGCAGCCAGCTTAGCAAAATCAAAGCAGGCTCTGCCAATCGGGATGCCGATGATGGTTAGATAAAAAACGCAGCCGATCAGCAGCCAGGTTAAAGCTAGCGCAGCTCCACCAAAGACAAACCACAACAGATTTCCTAGTGCAGTCATCACTTTCACCTTCCTCAAGCAGTAATTCGGCAGCAGGAATTTGATTCCTCCTGGATTTTGCAGGGAATGGGCGGGATTTGCCGAACTGAAATCATGTTTAATTATCGATGTAAGGAGTTTTTAGATGTTTAATTTTGATCCCTTATTATATCCCTACGCTTCGCAGCGGATGACAGTTTATGCACAAAACGGCATGGTGGCCACTTCTCAACCGCTGGCTGCTCAGGCCGGTTTAGAGATTTTAAAGCGGGGAGGCAACGCAATTGACGCAGCAGTGGCAGCAGCAGCCTGCCTAACTGTTGTTGAACCAACCTCCAATGGCATCGGGGGCGATGCCTTTGCCCTGGTCTGGAGCGGCGGCAAACTTTACGGATTAAATTCCAGCGGACCCGCTCCAGAAGCAATATCGATTGACTATGTTAAACAGGCGGGACATGAGACAATGCCCAAATACGGCTGGCTGCCGGTTACTGTGCCGGGGGTGCCCGCAGCCTGGGCAGCGTTAAGCGAGCGCTTTGGCTCGCTGCCCCTTACCGAGACGTTAAAGCCGGCTGTGGACTACGCGGAAAATGGCTATCCGGTCTCGCCGATTACCGGATATTATTGGCAGCGGGCATTTGAGAATTATCAGGAAAACCTAGAGGGCGAAGAATTTGAGCACTGGTTTGCCACCTTCGCTCCCAATGGACGTCCACCGCAGATTGGGGAAATTTGGAGTTCCCTGGGACACGCTGCGTCCTTAAGGGCGATTGCCGCTACTAATGCCAAAGCCTTTTACAGCGGTGATTTAGCAGATGCGATCGATCGCTTCTCCCGGGCCACAGGCGGATTAATCCGCCGCTCGGATCTGGAAGCCTTCGCACCTGAGTGGGTTGAACCGCTGCGGATTAACTACCGCGGCTATGATGTGTGGGAGCTGCCGCCGAATGGACAGGGTTTAGTGGTGCTGATGGCATTGAACATCCTGCGGAATTATGATGATCTGGCTGTTGATCATGGGGAAACCTATCACCGGCAGATTGAAGCGATTAAGCTGGCCTTTGCTGATGGAAAAGCCTATATTACTGATCCAAATGAGCTGCCGGTTAATGTGGAGGATCTGCTATCCGAGGAATACGGCCGCAAACGCCAGAGCCTGATTGGAGCAGCTGCCCTGGAGCCAACTCCCGGCCAGTTTCCTCAGGGTGGAACAGTGTACCTAGCAGCCGCGGATAACCAGGGCAACAACTTTTCGCTGGATTCAAAGCATCCGAACTGCCTCAAACCGGGCAAGCGGACCTATCATACCATTATTCCCGGATTTTTAAGCAAAGATGGCGAACCGGTTGGACCCTTTGGGGTGATGGGCGCCTTTATGCAGCCCCAGGGTCATGTCCAGGTGGTGATGAATACCATTGACTTTAAGCTTAACCCCCAGGCCGCTCTGGATCGCCCTCGCTGGCAGTGGATTGAAGGCAGACAGGTTGAGCTGGAAAGCAGCGTTCCAAACCATATTGCTCAAGCTTTAGCCCGGAAAGGTCACCAGGTTAGGGTTCCAGTTACCTCCGGTGGTTTCGGGCGGGGCCAGATTATCTGGCGCATGCCCAATGGTGTACTGGCGGGAGGCACTGAACCCCGCACCGATGGAACGATTGCCGCTTGGTAGCAGAAGCATTTTTAATCTAATTTTAATCTTGCTCAAATTTACCTTAAAGCTGCCTCTGGTAGAATGCAGGTAAATCACAAAGGAGGTATCGCTCTGATGGATCGACTGGAACAAATTGAACGGCTGCGGGAGCGGGCGAATGTTTCTTATGATGAGGCTAAGCAGGCTTACGAGGCAGCAGATGGTGATTTATTAGAAGCAATGATCATTCTAGAACGGCAGGGGAAAGTCAAGCCGCCGGAAGGCGATGGCTTTTACAGCAGCGAACGACCAAAGCCGGTGGAAGTCACTGCCGAAGAGGAAAATTCTAATGGTGATTCGTTTACCGATGGTCTGCAGCGGTTCTGGGACTTTTTAGTCAGGCTGATTCATAAAGGGAATAGTACCAGCTTTGAAGTGTCCCAGCATGAAGTGACCAAAGTCAAACTGCCGATGACAATTATGGTGCTGCTGACTTTGTTCGCACCGTGGGTAGTGATTCCGCTGTTGATTGTTGGTTTGTTCTTCAATTTTAGATACAAAATCAGCGGTAATGGGCAGCAGAATCAAGACTCACAGGAGTGAAAGCCTAACAGGGAGGGGGAACTTCCTTGGCAGCAAGAATTTTGATTATCGAGGATGAAGAGAAATTTGCCCGCTTTGTGGAGCTGGAGCTGACCTACGAAGGCTACCAGGTTACTAAAGCCTTTGATGGCAGAACCGGTTTGGAGCTGGCGGAATCGGAACAATTCGATTTAATTCTCCTGGACATTATGCTTCCTGGTCTCAATGGGATGGAAGTACTGCGGCGGCTCCGCCGCAGTTCCTCCGTCCCTGTAATTATGCTCACCGCCCGGGACAGCGTTATCGACAAAGTTTCCGGCTTAGACAGCGGCGCGGATGATTATATTACCAAACCCTTTGCCATTGAGGAGCTGCTGGCCAGGATTCGGACTGCCCTGAGAAAAAGCACTGGAGCAAACGGGGTTGCAGACTCTACTGTCTTGTCCGCAGGAGATTTACAGCTGGATGTGGGGCGGCGCCAGGTGTGGTATCGGGAGACACCGATCACATTAACCAAACGGGAATTCGATCTGCTCCAGTATCTGCTGGAAAACAAAGGATTAGTTGTGTCCCGGGAAACTCTCCTGGTCAATGTTTGGGGCTATGATTACGAAGGAGAAACCAATGTAGTGGATGTGTACATCCGCTTCCTCCGGAGTAAAATTGATGAAGCCTTCAACACTAAGATTATTTCCACAGTACGGGGAGTGGGGTATGTGATTCGCGATGAAGAATAAACCGGATCTCCGCAGCAGGCTGCGCTTTTCCATCGTTGCTCGGCTGAACATCCGCCTTTGGTTGGGACTGCTGTCTTTTTTTATTGGCCTTAATCTACTGCTCCTTGCTGCTGTAACGGCTAACATTATTTATTACGCGGAAGAAAAAGTGGCAGCGGTTGCTCCCTATCTTGAGGGTGGGATTGACCAAACTGATCAGGACTTATTTGCGCTTTTAGGCATTGAAACTGCAGAACTGGCAGCCCCGCCCCAGGGATGGGTGCTCCCCAAGCCGCTTCAGGGTTTAGTCAGTCGGGAAACAGCCCAGGCAGCCAGACGCTTCCAGATGCTCTCTCCGCCAGAGCAGTGGGACCGCTCCTGGAATACTGCGGTTGAGCAGTTTGTGTACCGCGTGGAATTTGCCCAGAATGGCCGGGGTTATGCCCTGGTGATCAACTTAAAACAGCCGATAACGATCGGGGCGGCACTGCTGGCTGTGGTGCTGGTGAGCGAGATCATCGTGTTGATTTCCAGGTTCTTTTCCGGCGCCCAGCTGATCCGGGAAACCCTGACCCCGTTAACAGAGTTAGCGAAGCAGGCGGAAAGTTTGAACGTGGAGCAGGGACCGCTCTCTCTGGAGGAAATGAAAGCTTTAGCAGGCAAGCTGGATGCCATCACCGCTGCTAAGCTTGATACCCGCATTGACCTGGAGCAGACTCAGGATGAATTAAAGGGTTTAGCTGCTGCCATCAACGGTATGCTGGATCGGATTAACGAAGCGTACCGCTCCCAAGCCCGCTTTGTGTCCGATGCTTCCCATGAACTGCGTACACCGATAGCGGCTATTCAAGGCTATGCTAACCTGTTAGACCGCTGGGGCAAGCATGATCCCCAGGCGCTGCAGGAATCGATTGATGCGATTAAAGAAGAGGCTGCGAATATGAAGGAGCTGGTAGAACAGCTCCTATTCCTCGCCCGGGGAGACAATAATCGGATGCCGCTTCAGATTGAGCGGATTGATCTGGCTGATACCGCCCAGACTGTGGTCAAGGAAGCCAGAATGATTGATGGCGGCCATGACTTTGTGGTAGATGTTGAATCGACTTTTGTGGAGGGAGATCCGGGTTTAATCAAGCAGGCGCTGCGGATTTTAGTGGATAATGCGATTAAGTACACCCCAGCTGGTGGGGAAATTAAGGTTGCGGTGAAACAGCAGGGTGACCAAGTGCGGATGACTGTGCAGGATAATGGCATCGGCATTCCGCCGGAAGCGGTTCCCTATATCTTTGACCGCTTCTACCGAGCAGATGAGTCCCGAGCCCGCTCCACCGGGGGAACTGGACTGGGACTCTCAATTGCTAAATGGATTGTTGAACGCCACGGCGGCCATTTTGAGGTGCTCAGCCGCGAAGACGTGGGTACTAGAATTACAATAGTGTTAAGAGGGGTATAACCCCTCTTGCTGTATTTCAGCGTTCTTTATAGCGGAGCCACTTGATAATTTCCCGCGGTGTAGCATTTTTGCCGTACATCAGCATGCCCACGCGGAAAATCTTGGCTGCCATCAGGCTGATCAAGATCGTAGTTGCGATGAGAATTGCACCGCTCAGTCCAATCTGCCATGTTGGCAGAGCTGAGAAGGCATCCCGAATGATGATAATTACCCAGCTGGTAAAGGGAAAATAGCTGGCAAACTGGGACACAGCGCCGTTAGGATTCTGGATTACTGGACCGACAAACAAAAAGGCGAGGGCAGGCAGCATAATTACCAAACCCTGGGAATTCCCCGCCTGCTGCACATCTTCCATAGTTGCCCCAACGCCAATGAACAGCGCGGCAATCAGCAGGTAGCCCAGGAGACCAAAAAACAGAATCAGCGGCAGATTAGCTGCTGCTAAAGCCTCCATCACTGGAAAATCGGTAAAATAGATCACCGCCGGCAGAGCTAGAGCAGTCCAGAAGGTCAGCTGGATAACTCCCAGCAGGAAATGGCCGATAATCTTACCCCGCATTAAGTCGGAGGCCCGGACCGAACTTAAAATCACTTCTGCCATCCGATCCCGCCGCTCCTGGAGAGCACTCATCATCAGCATACTTCCCGAGGAGAAGATCAGGATGTAGATCACCACAATCGCTACCGCAGAGACAGTGATCTTGTGGAAATTAGGGGCATCTGCCTCGTCAATTGCAATGGACTCCAGAAACGCCGCTTGGGTTAAATAGGCGAGCTGAGCCTGTTCCAGCTGCGACTCGGCTAAACGCTGCTGCTGGAGCACCAGGGTGAGGGCAGAGGAAAGAGCTCCAAAGACCTCCTGGTTACTGCTGTCATAATAGAGCTGGGCATGGCCAGTGCTGAGAAATTGAGGCTCAAGGAGTAAATAACCATCCGCTTCCCCTTCCTGAACCAGCTTTTCTGCGGCAGCTTGATCACTGCTGGGCTTTAAGGTAATATGCTCCGGCATCATGTCCTGCAGCAGCGGCAGAATCCCGACCTGGTCCACCACCTGATAGACCACATCCGCCGGTTTATTAAAGCGTTCAATTAGAATTGGAAAAGCGATAAAGGCGATCATGATCAGAGGCGTCAACAGCAGACCAATAATAAACTGCTTATTGGTCAGGTTGCGCATTACTTCCCATTTAGCGATCTTGAATGTGTTGTTCATTGGTTTTCACCTCCTGTTGCCACCTTAACGAAGATGTCGTGGAGAGACGGCCGCATAATCTGCAGCTCATCGATTTGGACACTGTCAGGTACAGCTTTCATAAACTTCGCTGGTGCTGTTCCGTCCTGGAGATTTAACATCCACCGGGATTCGCTGAGGCGGTTGACATCGGCAACCCCTGGCAGCTTAGTAAACTGCTCAATGCCCGCTTCAGTTTCGATGTAAACCCGGAAGTTGCCGTAGCTTTCCTTAATCTGCCTGAGAGTTCCGGAAACAACTTTTTGACCCCGATGAATCAAGAAGATTTGGTCGCATAACTCCTCAACAATATTCATTTGGTGGCTGGATAACAGCACCACCGCACCCCGGGCTGCTAGATTGCGGATTTCCGTTTTAATTAGCTCCTGATTGACCGGGTCCAGACCGGAAAAAGGTTCGTCCAGCACAATAAACTTGGGTTCATGGAGTACTGCAGCAATAAACTGGACTTTCTGGGCCATCCCTTTGGACAGCTGCTCCACTTTGGCATTGGCATAATTCTGCAGTTCAAATCTTTCCAGCCACTCCAAGGCCCGCCTGCGGGCAGTTTCCGGCTCGACTCCTTTTAGACCTGCCAGAAACACCAGGAGCGGGACTATTTTCGCATCCCGGTACAAGCCCCTTTCCTCCGGCAGATAACCAATGGCATGCCGCGGGACCCCAGCTGTGCGGTTCCCGTCAGCTGTAAACCAAATTTCGCCGCTGTCAGGAACAGTAATATCCATAATCATCCTGATTGCGGTGGTTTTACCAGCTCCGTTTGGTCCCAGCAGTCCTAAAATCTGGCCGGCTTGAGCTTCAAAAGAAATCTGATCGACAACAGTTTTGTCGCCATAATTTTTAGTAATCTCCCTTACCTCCAAGAGATTCATACCACCAACTCCCTTGCCATTAGAATAACTGCATAAGAATTCCCCTATCTTCTAGAAATTCCTGCCTACTAAAATTGTCAGATCAACTGTCACCCGCTCCTGGTCCTGCACCGCCTGGAGCAGCCGAGTTTGATCCTGGGACCAGGTTAATGGAGTCATGGCTACTAAATGGGGCCATAAATCTTGGGTGGCGGTAAAGCTGTAATTTACCTCCTCAGTGGCGATTAACTTCAGCCGCTCCTGAAAATGCTCCACAACTTCCTGGTTTGAATAGGCTTCCCCTTGGCGCTGGTGCCGCAGTTCCTGCAGGTATTTAGGTCCGGGCACCACTTTAATAATCAGTCCCGGCTCCGCTGCGATCCGGGTAAACTCGCCATAATTGGCGGGGGCAAGAATGTTTAAGACCACATCAAAACTGCCTTTCTGAAACGGCAGCTGGGCTAGATCCGCAACGCACCACAGAATATCGGCGGTGCGGCTGGCAGCAAGATTAATCCCGCCTTTCGCAATGTCTACCCCAACGCACAGGGCAGGCTGGTTAAGTACCTGGTGAAGGCGGAAGAGATGGGAACCTTCGCCACAGCCGGCATCGAGAATTCTCAGTTCTAAAATCTGCTGGGAATGGTCCCTAATGATTTCTGCCAGCTTTAAAATGAGGGGATCGAAAAAACAAGCTGCTGCCACCTGCTGCCGGGCGGCAAACAAGCTCAGATCATAGGCAGGCGCCTTATGATCAGTGAGCAGATTGAGGTAGCCTTTGCGGGCCAGGTCAAAAGTGTGATTGCGGTCGCATTTGAGGGAATATTGTTCTAAACCCACAGCTCCTCCACAGACCGGGCACTGGAATAACTCGAGATTGGCTGCAATTAAGCTGCGGGCGCGATCTTTTTTGCTGATTGCTTTCACATTGTTCACTCCATTGTTGATAGTGCCTCCCTAGTATTTCCAAAAAAAGATAGCAGGTTCCTGCCCTGCTATCACTAATTTTATGCGGTATTAGGTATCTTTTGTTCCTCTTGGGAGTGCTCATGCCACACTCGGTCAAACTGATCCGCTAACTCCTCAAAAGCCTGGCAGATTTGGGGATCGAAGTGGGTTCCGCACTCGGAGAGGATCTGGGCAACCGCCTCGGCGTGGGTGTACGGTTTCTTGTAGGGACGCTTGCTTCGGAGGGAATCATAGACATCACATATAGCGGCGATTCTGGCGCTGAAGGGAATTTCCTCGCCTTTGAGGCCAAAGGGATAGCCGGAGCCATCGTACCATTCATGGTGGTATAAAACTATTTCCCTTGTGGTTTTTAAGTATTGGTGCACAAAAGGATCGGAAATTTTCACACTTTGGGCGATACTGTCGATAATCTTTCCGCCGTGGAGGGGATGCTCCTTCATAATCTCCCATTCTTCCTCAGTCAGAGGTCCCGGTTTTTTGAGGATTCTGTCTGGTGTAGCCACTTTGCCGATATCGTGAAAGGCAATCGACCAGGCAATCATGTTCTGCTGCTCCTCCCTTAAGTTAAAATAGCTGGTTAACAGCTTGGTATAGTGGTGCAGCCGGTTGATGTGTCTGCCGGTAACATCGCTGTCCCGCAGTTCGGTCAGATCAACCAAAGCGTGGAGACTGGCCCGGTACAGCTGGGCAAATTCCTGAGCCTGGGCTTGATACGCCTTGGAACGCCGCTCCCAGAACGAAAAAACCAGGGAAGTCCAGAGGGAGATGCTGACTAAAATGAACAACCGCAGGATCCAGTTGCTGGTGGTCTGATAGACCAGGGGATCCCGGGTGAGGGGCATTAACCACCGAGACATCAAGATTCCGCTGATAACGGCTGTGGCAAGGGATTCTGTCCAGGATAAGGCCAGCGCAGAGAGGATGATGGGGATGTAAAATAGGTGGGGAGCAGCAGAAACTGTACCGCCGGTAAACCACACAGCTGCATAGATACTCACAAGCATCGCAGCTACAATCAGTCTGATCCAGGCCTGTGATCGGCTCTTGCTGTTCATAATGAATGAACCTCCTGAGGTAATAAACAAGTATACTTGGTAATATTTGTCTTTGTTATCATAGTAATCCAAATCTGCAGATATTTCAACCATAAGTTATCAATTAAATTTGATAAAAAAATCAGCCCTGCTCCTTTAGGAACAAGGCATGAAGTCTGGGAAGAAAATCCTGATTTCCCGGGCTGCGCTTTCTAGAGCATCGGAGGCATGGACAATATTATCCGGTTCCATTGCAGCAGCGTAATCACCCCGGATTGTCCCCGGTGCCGCTTTCACCGGATCGGTAGCGCCGTTTAGCGCCCGCACTTTCTCCACAATTCCGGCTGGACCGGCCAGTACAAGGGCACAGATTGGGGCGGAACTCATGTGCTCCACAACAGCCTGGTAAAAACTCTTCCCTTGGTGTTCCCGGTACAGCTCAGCAAAGGTTTCTAGTGGGAATTTTTCCAGCTTTAAAGCAGCTAATTTGAGACCAGCCGATTCGTAGCGGCTGATAATCTCGCCGCACAGGCCCCGCTGAACAGCTGATGGTTTAATCAGCACTAATGTATAATGGGATTCCATAGAAGCCACCTCCAGAATTTTCTGCTTCAGGATAAATTCGCAGAAAGATGCCTTTCTCCTTTTATAATCCTGTTTTTTAGAAGGAATATTCTGCCGATAGGCGAAAGGATTAAATATGGAAAAAGTTAGGGGGAGGTGTAAAAAAAGATAGGATTATGTATTTTTTTCTCGAACTACATATTAAAGTTGATCTCAAGTAATACATAAACTCAAGGCTGCAGTCTGCCTAGGTAATGGAGGAGATAACTTATGTTTAAAAGTCGAAGCATGGGAGCCAAAATAGGGATCTTTTGCGGAGGTCTGGTTCTGGTTATAGCTGCCCTTGTTTCCGGCCTGGCGTACATATACAGTTCGAATATTATGATTGAACATACCGAAGGCATTGTGATGTCCAGTGCTGCTGAAGCAAGCGATTATTTAGAGCGGCAGATTCAGCAGGAACTGGAAATGCTAACCGGAATCGCTTCCCGGGTGGAAATCCGGGCTGTTGCCAACTGGCGGATCCGGGAAGAGGTGCTGATCTCTGAAACCGCCCGCCTGCAGAACTTCGCCTCGCTGGGAATCATGGAGCTGGATGGTTATACTAGATTCCATGATGGCTCGGAAGCAGATTTCGGCTGGGAAGACTTTGCCCTGAGAGCACTCAATGGTGAAGTAGTTGTATCAGACCCCTTTGTATTCCCAATTACCAATGAGCTGATCATGATGTACGCAGTGCCGATTTATGAAGGCAACCGGATTATTGGTGTGCTGGTTGGCAAAAAAGAAGGCACTGCCCTCAGTGATATGATCAGCGGCTTGGGTTACGGCGAAAACGGTTACGCTTATGTGTTTAACCAAGAGGGCCGCATCCTGGCTCACCCAGATGTATCCTATGTACGGGGTCAGACCAATATCTTTGATGAAGAAAGCACTGTCCACCAAATTGGTCTGGCAGTAGAAAAGCTGGGGCTCGGCCACCGCGGTGTGATCCGCTATGTCCTCGAGGATGATGCGACTCGCCTGGTAGGCCTGGCGCCGATGGAATATACAGGCTGGACTATTGGGGTTAGTGCCATGGAAGATGAGGTACTGGCCAGCGTGAGGGAGTTAGCCACTGTTATCATCGGAATTGCGGTTGTAGTTGCGGGCGTTGGCGCTCTGCTTGTTGCCTTAATTGGTACCAGAATTGCCCGTCCCCTTAAGGATATCCAGTCGGTTATGGCGGCGGTGGCCAATGGTGATCTGACCCAAACGGTTGCTGTGAAAAGCGGCGATGAAGTTGGCCAAGCGGCAGAATCGATTAATAAATCAATGGAAAATATCCGGGGAGTGCTTCAGGTAGTTACCGATGCCATCAACAGGCTGGCTGGAACCAGTGCTGATATGGCCGCTGCTTCTGAAGAAGTAGCTGCCTCGATTGAAGAAGTTGCCAGCACAACCAACCAGTTTTCTGCAACTTTAGACAGGATGCACAACAATGCCAGATTAATGAACGATACCTCGCGGGAGGTTTCTGAGCATGCCAGCGCTGGGGAGCAATCCCTGGAAGCAATTGTTGAGCAGATGCATGAGCTGCGGAAAAACACCAACGAACTGGCGGACAAGGTGAACACAGTTGGCGCCAGCTCCAAGAAAATTGGGGAAATAGTGAATACAATCAACAATATCGCAGAGCAGACCAATCTCTTAGCCCTCAACGCTGCGATTGAAGCGGCGAGAGCGGGTGAGCATGGTCGGGGCTTTGCGGTAGTGGCCGATGAAGTGCGTAAACTCGCGGAACAGTCTGCCCAAGCCACTGCGGAAATTGCAGCTCTGGTGCGGCAGACCCAGGTGGATATTGACGCGGCTGTTAGGGAAATGCATGATGAATCAGTCCACGTGGATCAGCTGCTGGTTACTGTTAGAGAAAGTGCGAACCAGCTGCATAAGATCCTGGATGCAGTCAATGAGATCACCGATCAGATTGAAGAGCTGACTAAGGGTTTAACTGAAGTAAACGCCAGCGGTCATGAGATTGCTTCCGCTACTGAGGAGCAGGCTGCATCAATTCAGCATATTGCTACTTCGGCGCACGAACTAACTGAAATGGCAGAGCGGTTGAGACAGCAGACAGATTTCTTTACATTAGACAACAATGGTAAGTAACATAAGGAGGCCGAAAGATGAGTGCAGCTTTTGTGCTGTCGGCATTTGCAGATGAAATTGACTGGAATCTGCAGGTGCAGATCGATGTTTTGCAGCAGTATGGCATTAATCATATTGAAATGCGGTTTGTAAACGGAAAAAACTTGGTTGACCACACTATCACAGAAGCTAAAGCAATAAAAAAACAGCTTGATGCCGCCAACTTTAAACTCTCGGCGATTGGTTCACCCATTGGGAAGCAGGGGATTACTGAAAAGTTTGGTCCCCACTTAGATTTGTTTAAGCATACTCTGGATCTCGCCCATTTACTGGAAGCTCCTTATATCCGGATGTTCAGCTTCTACATTCCCCGGGGTGAAGATCCCAAAGAATACCGCAGTGCGGTAATTGACCGCTGGGGACAGTTTATCGAGGCTGCTGAAGGTTCCGGAATCACCCTGCTCCATGAAAATGAGGGCGGCATTTACGGGGATACCGCAGAGAGGTGTTTAGATCTGTTAACCACCCTCAACTGCGATTATGTCAAGGCAATTTTTGACCCAGCGAACTTTATTCAAAGCCGGGAAGAGACTTATCCCAAGGCGTGGAACATGCTTAAGGACTATGTGGTTTACATGCACATTAAAGATGCCAAGGCAGCTGATGGTCAAGTTGTTCCCGCGGGACATGGTGACGGCAGGTTGAAGGAAATTTTAACTGAGCTGGCTCAGGAGCGGCCTGGCTGTTTCCTGTCCCTGGAGCCCCATTTAAACAACTATCAGGGACCGGCTGTGGTTGAGGCAGGAACACCTGGGTTTGATCTGCCGGAGGGCAACCAGAAAAAATTCGCTTTAGCATACCAAGAACTGAATAAATTAATACAGCAGATTTAAAAAATACCGCTTCCGAATTTATTCGGAAGCGGTATTTGCTTTACTTCGATAATGCTAAGAACTGATCAATATCTGCTAGGGCGAGATTTACCGCATCCTGCCAGAAATCAGGCTGGGTTAAGTCTACACCGAGATGGGTTTTGGCCAGCTCCTCCACCCGCATCCGTCCAGTATCCCGCAGTAGATTCCGATATTTTTCCACAAAATTGGGACCTTCTGCCTGAGCCCGGGCATAAATACCGGAACTGAAGAGGTAACCAAAGGTATAGGGGAAGTTGTAGAACGGCGTTCCGGTAATATAGAAATGCAGTTTCGAGGCCCAGAAATAGGGGTGGTACTGCTCTAAACTGTCTGCATATGCTTCCCGCTGGGCAGTAACCATCAGTTCATTGAGCTCATCAACACTGACCAGCCCCTCCTTGCGCCGCTCGTAAAATCTGGTTTCAAACAGGAAGCGGGCGTGGATGTTCATAAA
>LSQX01062767.1_pt1 | contig 19435 bp, 14 predicted proteins | sample 654561 | NCBI WGS metagenome assembly LSQX01 (sample SAMN04489861, study PRJNA283612) | anaerobic digester metagenome | isolation source: 4 biogas reactors fed with cattle manure at either 37C or 55C with and... | place: Denmark: Kongens Lyngby | collected 2014
GGCATGATCGCCACCTTCCTGGGCATGGTCTTCAAGGACATCTCGCAGGGACTGGCCGGCTGGATTCCCGTGTTTGTCATGGCGCTGTCCGCACTGGTCATGGTGGGATGCGGCCTTCTGGTCAAAAAGCTGAAATGGACCTGGCTAAACGAGTACGCGCTGCCCATCTCGATGGTGGTTGGCATGGTCCTGGCCATTCCGCTCACCCGCTGGCTGTCCTAGGAGGTGCCCCATGAAAGCTGATCGTTCATTTGAACACCAAACCCACGTCTATGGCCGGATCTGGAACAGCGCGGCCCTGCTCCTGTTCCTCTCTTTCCCGGTGCTGTGCAGCCTGATTTTCGACGCGCCGATCGCCTGGCCGGCTTTCGTCGCCGGCTTCATCCCGACAGCCATCATCTTCATCCCGGTCACGATCATCGAGTTTGTTACCTTCGTCCCCATGCTCGGTTCCGCCGGCAGTTACCTGGCCTTTGTGACCGGCAACCTGACCAATTTGAAAATCCCCTGCGCCCTCAATGCGATGGACAAGGCGGGCGTATCGGCCCAGACCGAAGAGGGTGAACTGGTGTCGACGATCGCGATGGCAACCAGCTCGATCGTCACCACGCTGGTCGTCGCCCTCGGCGTGTTCCTGATGGCCGTTTCCGGTTTTGGGGACCTGCTGGCCAACCCGGCCCTGGCACCGGCGTTCAACAACATCATGCCGGCGCTGTTCGGGGCTCTCGGCGTTGTCTTCATCGCCCGGGACTGGAAAACGGCCGTCGCGCCGGCGCTGGTCTCACTGCTCTTCTTCATTTTCGGCGGCGCTGTCGCCAACACGGTCGGATCCTTGTTCGTCACCGTGTCTGTGATCGTCGCCATCGCTGCAGCCCGGTTTCTCTACAAGAAGGGCGCCTATAAACTGAGTGATGCAAATACCTGAAGGAGCCTGACCTATGCCTTGGTTGATTTGGGCTGTTCCCCTTGCCGTCCTGCTGGCGCTGGCCGCAGTCGTCACCATCCGGACCTGGCGGTTCCGGCCGCCTGCCGAAGAGGCGGTTGAACCGGCCGACGTTCCGTTCGATGATCAAAAGGCTGTCGACGACCTGCAGCGGATGGTCCGCTGCGCCACCGTTTCCAGCTATGAGCCGGCCCAGGAGAACGATGCCGCTTTCACGCAATTTCGCATGCTGCTGCCCGAGCGCTTTCCGCGGGTCCACCAGGCCTGCAGCCTGGAACAGGTCGGTCGGCGCGGCCTGCTCTACCGCTGGCGGGGCAAAAGCCAAGACCGGCCGGTTGTCCTGATGGCCCATTACGATGTCGTTCCCGTCCAGGAATCGCTCTGGTCGCAGCCGCCTTTTGCCGGCGTCATCGCCGACGGGTTTCTCTGGGGCCGCGGCGCACTCGACACCAAGCCGACCGTGAACGGCATCCTGCAGGCGGCCGAAACGCTGATCGGCCGGGGATTTGTCCCGCAGCAGGACATCTATTTGGCTTTCGGCGGCAACGAGGAAATCATGGGCTCTGACGCGCCCGACATGATCGCCTGGTTTTCTGCCCGGAACATCCGTCCGGCCCTGGTGGTCGATGAAGGCGGTGCCGTCGTCGAGCATGTTTTTTCGGGGGTGCACCAGCCCTGCGCCGTGATCGGGACGGGCGAAAAGGGCATGATGCAGCTGATCATGACCGCCAAGACCAACGGGGGACATGCCTCCGCACCGCCGCGCATCTCCAGCATCGGGCGGCTGAGCCGGGCCTGCCTGCGCGTGGAAACCCACCCGCTCAAACGGCGCCTGACCGCGCCGGTTGCCGGTTTGTTCGACACCCTGGGCCGCCACTCCAGCGGCCTGTACCGGGTGATCTTCGCCAACCTGTGGCTGTTTGCCGGGTTGCTCGATCTGATCTGCAAAAAGATGGGCGGCGAGCTCAACGCCCTGATGCGCACCACCGCGGCCTGGACCCAGGCCAGCGGGTCCAGTCAGACCAACGTCATGCCGTCACTGGCCACGATGGGCGCCAACCTGCGCCTGATCCCGGGCGACAGCTGCGCCGATGTCCTGGCGCGCCTGGAGAAAATCGTCCGGGATCCGCAGCTGCAGCTGGAAGCGCGCGGCTGCCAGGAGCCGTCGCCGCTGTCTGTCACCGGAAGCCATGACGGCTGGCTTAAGGTCAGGCAAGCCGTCCGGGCAGTCTGGCCCGAAGCCCTAATCAGCCCTTACCTGATGATCGCCTGTTCCGATTCGCGCCACTACAGCCGGATCTGCGACCAGGTCTACCGCTTTTCCGCCATGGCCCTGACCGACGAGCTGCGCAAGACCATCCATGGCAACGACGAGCGGATCCCGCTGGACGCGATCGGCAAGGCGGTTGCCTTCTACCTCGAGCTGATGTCACGCTGCTGAGCGCACCCCGGTCCGCTCCTGTGGTAGAATATCCTTGTAGGCAGATGCACGTGCCGGGCATTCCCGGCCCGGTACCCGACAAGGATGGTGATCCCCATGACCAGGGCTCATATAAAACCGACGATATGCCTTTTGCTGCTCTTCATGATCCTCATGCTGCCGGCCGGCTTTCTCCAGGCGCAGGCGGCCGGACCGGTTGTCCGCGCGGTCCTGGTGGACGGTGAAATCACACCGGCCATGGCCGCTTACCTGACCGAGCAGATCGATCTGGCCAATGATGAAGGTGCCATCGGGCTGCTGTTGGAAATCCGCACGCTGGGCGGCCAGGTTGACGCCGCCATCCAGATGCGCGACGCGATGGTCGCCTCCAGCGTCCCTGTCGCCGTCTACATCGAGAGCCGGGCGATTTCGGCCGGGGCCCTGATCGCCATCGCCGCCGATACGATCGTCATGGCGCCCGGCAGCCACATGGGCGCGGCTAAGCCGATCCCCGACGATCCCAAAACGGTCGCCTTTGTCAGCGGCGAGTTCCGGAGCACCGCCGAGAAGAACAACCGCAACACCGAGATCGCCATGGCGATGGTCGATGAGACGATCGCCATCGAGGGGCTGGTCGCAGCCGGCGAAATCCTTGACCTGACCGCCCAGGAAGCCAAGGCCAACGGCTATGCCGACCATCTGGCCTCCGGCCGGGCCGAGGCGCTCAAGGCCCTGGGCTGGGACAGCGCCACGCTGGTACAGGGTGAGATGAATTTCCGGCACCGCATCGCCCAGTTTTTGAGCAGCTATACCGTCGCGTCGATCTTGCTGACCGTCGGCATGCTGGCCCTGATCGCCGAGCTCTTCACGCCGGGGTTCGGCGTTGCCGGTACGATCGGCATTATCAGCTTCGCCCTCTATTTCACCAGCGGCTACCTGGCCGGCTACACCGAGCTCTGGTCCGCGGCCATTTTCCTGGCCGGCATCGTGCTGATCATCATCGAGATCATCGTGCCCGGCTTCGGCATCTTCGGCATTTCCGGCCTGATCGCCCTGGTTGTCGGTGTGGTTTTCTCGGCGCCGACGGTCGGCCAGGGCATTTTAACCTTGCTCATCGCCCTGGGCGCAACGGTTGCGGCTGTCCCGATCCTGATCAAGCTGTTCGGCAAGTCGCGCCTGATCCAGCGCATGGTCCTGTCGCACGCGGAAACAGTCGCCAACGGCTACGTCCATACCCGGACCGAGCACGATCTGACCGGCCAGACCGGTGTGGCGCTGACCGACCTGCGCCCAGCCGGCGTGATCCGCATCGGCAACGAGCGCGTCGACGCGCTCACCGAGGGTGACTACATCGCCCGGGGCGCAACGGTCACAGTCGCCCGCGTGCAGGGAAGTAAAGTATTCGTGACGACCCGGGACGAGAGCGAGCCCGGCACGCGATGAGGAACCCCCTATGGCCAATCCGTTCAATATCCTCCTGATTTTGACCGATGACCAGGGACCCTGGGCCCTGAACGGTGCCGGAACATCTGAACTCGACACGCCGAACCTGAACCGGCTGGCCTCGCGCGGCCTGCGCCTGACCAACTTCTTTTGTGCGTCGCCCGTCTGCTCGCCGGCGCGCGCCTCGATCCTAACCGGCAACATTCCGTCAGATCACGGCATCCACGACTGGATCCGCTCCGGCAATCTCGACAAATCCGAGATGGACCGGCTCGGGATCGTCAATCCGTACGGCGGCTACACCGATGAAACCAAGCCGATCCAGTACCTGGCCGGCCAGCGCACGTATACCGACGCCCTGGCTGAACAGGGGTATCGCTGTGCGCTCAGCGGCAAGTGGCACCTGGGCGACTCCATGACCCCCCAGCATGGGTTCCGGGACTGGTACGCCCTCGGCAAGGGCGGCGCCTGCTACTACCACCCCGACATGATCGAGCACGGCCGGATCCAGGTGGAAAACCGCTACATCACGGACCTGATCACCGACAAGGCGGTCACCTGGCTGGAACAGCTGGCGGACGGCTTCAGCCCCTTCTACCTCGGTGTCCACTACACGGCCCCCCATTCGCCCTGGGAAGCGGAACAGCACCCGGCCGGGGACATCCGCCATTACGAGGCCTGCGACTTTGCCAGCATCCCGGACCTGCCTGACCACCCCGACCTGACGACCGGTCCGGTCTTTGGTACAAGCAGGCGCCGGACAAACCTGGTCGGCTATTTTGCCGCCGTCACCGCGATGGATCGGGCAGTCGGCCGGCTGCTCGACGTCCTCGACCGGCGCGCTTTATGGGACAGCACAATCGTCGTCTTCCTGTCGGACAACGGCATGTGCATGGGGCACCACGGCGTCTGGGGCAAGGGCAACGGCACGTTCCCGCAAAACATGTACGAGGAATCGGTCAAGGTGCCGTTCCTGATCGCCTGCCCGCAGGCCGCGGCGCGTGCCGGCCAGCAGATCGGTGCCCTGGCCAGCGCGCTCGATATCTACCCGACCCTGCTCGATCTGGTCGGCATCGCGGACCCCCATGTCCTGGGGCTGCCCGGGCGCAGCCTGCTGCCGCTTTTGACCGGTCAAGCCGGTTCGGACACGGAAGAACGCCCGGTCGTCATCTGCGAAGAATACGGGCCGGTCCGCATGCTGCGCACCACGCGTTTCAAGTATGTGCACCGCTACCCCTACGGTCCGCACGCGTTTTACGACCTGGGAACGGATCCCGGGGAAACCCGCAACCTGATCGGCGAACCGCGCTGGCAGGAGACGATTGTCAGGCTGAAGCGCGAGTTGGAGTCATGGTACCGCCGCTATGTCAATCCGGATGTCGACGGCAGCAAGGAAGGGGTCACCGGCCTGGGCCAGCTTTGCCGCGCCGGCCTGTTTGCCGATCGCGTGCCCGTCTACCACACCGATCGCTACAAGGAAAACTGACTAATAAACCGAGATGGACGAAAGGAAAGCCGCCATGATTGACCAAGCTTTGCCAGATGCCGCGCCCCGCCAGGAGAACCAGCCCGCCGAGCTCCACCTGATCGGTTCCAGCCACATCGACCCGGTCTGGCTGTGGCCCTGGACCGACGGGTTCAGCGAGGTCAAGGCGACCTTCCAGGCCGCCCTGGACCGCCTCGACGAGTACCCCGGCTTCGTCTTCACCTGCGCCGGTGCCGCCTACTACCAGTGGATCGAGGAAAACTTCCCGGACATGTTCGAGCGGATCCGCCTGGCGGTTCGCCAGGGCCGCTGGGTGCCGGTCAACGGCTGGATGATCCAGCCCGACTGCAACATCCCCTGCGGGGAATCGTTCGCCCGCCAGGGCCTTTACGCCCAGCGTTTTTACCTGGACCGCTTCGGCCTGATCTGCGACACCGGCTACAACGTCGACTCCTTCGGGCACAACGGCATGCTGCCCCAGATCCTGAAACTGAGCGGCATGCGCCACTACGTTTTCTCCCGGCCGTCTGAACAGGAAAAGCCCGGCGTGGATAACTTGTTCTGCTGGCAGAGCCTGGACGGCAGCCAGGTGCTGGCCTACCGGATCCCGTTCGCCTACAACCACGAAGACCCGGCGACCCTGCCCGACAAGATCGCCAAAGTCGCGGCGATCGGGCAGCGGCACGCCCTCCCGATGATGCTCTTCTACGGCGTCGGCAACCACGGCGGCGGGCCGACCATCGCCTTGCTGGACAAGATCGAGTCGCTGCGCGCTCACCACCCGGAGCTGAACCTCCGCTACAGCTCGCCGCCGCAGTACATGCGGGAGGCCCACGCGCATGCCGACCGCCTGCAGGTCGTCCAGGACGACCTGCAGTACCATGCGATCGGCTGCTACAGCGCCATGCTCAAGGTCAAGCAGCAAAATCGCCGCGCCGAGCAGCGCCTGCTGGCCGGCGAACGCCTGGATACGCTAGCCCACGTCCTGCTGGGCACCAAGCCCCATACCGCCCGGCTGCAGCAGGCCTGGCACCGGGTGCTGTTCAACCAGTTCCACGACATCCTGGCCGGCTGCAGCCTGCCGGCGGCTTACGACGACGCCGCCGAAAGCTACGGCTACGCCCTGCAGACCGCAGCGGAAATCCAGAACCAGGCGGTTCAGCGCATCGCCTGGCAGATCGACACGCTGGGGTACGACCAACTGCCCCGCTCCAAGGAGGCCGACTGGAAGCTGTGGGGGCTGGCTGGCAAGGGGACGCCGGTCGTGCTGTTCAACCCGCTCTCGTTCCCGGTGACCGTACCGGTCGAAGTCTGCGGCGACCTCCATTCCGTCGTCCGGCCGGAGAAGCGGGACGACGATCCGCACGACCTGCTGGCCGTCACGGATGCCAACGGGCGGCCCCAGGCCATCCAGCAGGTGCGCAGCACGATCACCAACGGCAAAACCGGCCGCTTCAACACGCTGTTCCTGGCCGAACTGCCAGCCCTTGGCTACGCCACCTACTGGCTGCACAAAGAAAAACGCCCCGGCAGTCCGCCCGCCGCGCAGCTGGCGGTGTCCGCCGACGGCACCCGCCTGGAAAACCGCTTTGTCGCGCTGCGGCTCTCCCCGGACGGCAGCGGCATCTCGGACCTGTTTGACAAGCAAACCGGACAGGAGCGGCTGAGCGGTCTGGCCGCGGCCGGCCTGGTGATCGACGAGACCCACAGCGACACCTGGGGCCACGGCCTGAGCGAGTACCGGGATGTGATCGGCCGCTTCGGGCAGGGCAGTCTCACGCTGCTGGAGCAAGGTCCGGTGCGCGGTGTGGTGCGCCTGACCTCATACTGGGGCCAGTCCCGGCTCGAGCAGGATATCTGCCTGGTTGCCGACCAGCCGGACATCGAGGTTCGGATCCGGGTCTTCTGGCAGGAGCGGCATCGCATGCTCAAGCTGGAGTTCCCCCTGGCGCTGGAAGGCGGCAGGACGTGCGCCGAAATCCCTTACGGGCACATCGAGCGGCCCATGGACGGCAAAGAAAAACCGATCCAGCAATGGGTCGACGCACGAGACACGACAGGCGGCCTCACCTTGCTTAACGATTCCACCTATGCCTGCGACGTCCTGGACAACACGGTCCGCCTGACCTTGCTGCGCGGCGCAGCTTTTGCCGATCACTACGGCGAGCGCGACGGGCAAAGCCTGTACATGGACCAGGGCGAAAGCGCCCTGCGCCTGGTGCTCTGCCCGCACGGCAGCGACTGGAGCCCGGCCTGGGCGGTCCGCAAGGCCCGCCAGCTGAACAGCCATTTTCCGCTGGTCTACGAGACATACCACAAAGGTCCGCTGGCCCAGACCGGCAGCGGTCTTGAAATCGGCAGCGAGCAAGTCGTCATGTCGGTCCTGAAGCGCGCCGAGGACGGCGACGGCCTGGTTCTGCGCTGCATGGAATGCGCCGGCAAAGCAGCCGAAACGACGATCCGCCTGCCGCAGCTGGAGCGGCAATGGACAGCGTCCTTCGACCCCTGCCAGATCCGCACCTTCTTCATCCCGGATGATCCCGGGCTGCCGGTCCGGGACCTGAACCTGCTCGAGCAAGCGCTTTAATCCGGGAGGTCGTCATGGAACGGATTCAAGTCACGCAAGATCGCCTGACCGACGCCAGCGGGCGCCATGTTTTGCTGAATGGGATCAACCTCGTGTTCAAGGGTGAGGACGCGCCGGGCGGCCGGCAGTACATCGGCCCCTGGACGGAGCGGGATTTTGCCGATTTTGCCGCTTGGGGCTTCAATGTCATCCGCCTGGGCCTGATCTGGGACGCGGCCGAGCCGCAGCCGGGCCAGTATGACGAGGCTTACCTGGACTGGATCGGCCGGATGCTCGATCTGTGCGAACAGCATGGGCTCTATGCCTTTCTCGACATGCACCAGGATTTATACGGTGCGGCGTTCAGCGACGGCGCGCCGGACTGGGCGACGCTGACCGATGGCCTGCCCCACGCGCCGGAAGCGCTCTGGAGCGATGCCTACCTGTCCAGTGCGGCCGTCCAGCGGGCCTTCGACCATTTCTGGACCAACAGCCCGGCTCCGGACGGTATCGGGCTGCAGGACCACTATGCCGCGCTCTGGCAGCACATCGCCCGCCGCTTTGCCGCACACCCCGCCCTGCTCGGCTATGACGTCCTCAACGAGCCCTACCCGGGCTCGGGCGGTCCGCAGGTCTTCGCCACGCTGCTGGGCGCCTTTGCAGAAAGAATCAGGGCCGAAGGCGGACCCGACCTGACCCTGGACGCCATGCTGGCCGTCTTTGCGGATCCGGCCGAGAAATTCAAGGCGCTGGCCTATCTGGAGGACGCCTCGTTCTACCGGCGTCTGGCCGAAGCGGCCGAACCTCTGGTCGCGGCCTTTGACCAGGGCGACCTGGACCGGTTCTACAACAAGATGGCCGCGGCCATTCGCGCGGTCGACAGCCGGGGCATCCTGTTCCGGGAAAACAGCTATTTTTCCAACATGGGCGTCGTCTGCCAGGCCGATCCGATCCGGGACGGGGCGGGCCGGCGCGATCCGCAGCAGCTCTACTCGCCGCACGGCTACGACCTGGTCGTCGACAGCGAGGCGATTGTCATGGCCAGCGACAAACGGGTCGATGTGATCTTCGGCGCGCACCGTCAAACCCAGGAGCGGCTGCGGGTGCCGGTCCTGGTCGGCGAGTGGGGCGCGCACGGCATGCACGCGGGTGGCCTGGACCATATCGACCATCTGCTCGACCTGTTTGAAACCAATCTGTGGAGCCAGACCTATTGGTGCTACGAAAGGCGCTTTAGCGAAGCACCCGTGCTGGAACGGCTGAGGCGGCCGCGCGCCCAGGCGGTCTGCGGCCATCTGCTGCGCTGCCGCACCGATCGCCGGGCCCTGACCTTCCAGATGGACTGGGACGAAGAAAACGGGCAGGCGCCGACCCGCCTCTACCTGCCGGGCCGATCCTGGACCGTCGCGGCCGACGGACCCTATCAGGTTGAGAGGCGGGGCGACTGGGGTTTTTTGCACATCCCCCACCAGGGCGGCCGGCGCCACGTGACGGTCAGCTGGCCCGGTCCGCGCTGACATGGGCCTCTTCAGCAGGCTGAAAAGCCAGTACCGGTTCAGCCAGGAAGGCCTGACCTTCAAGGAGAAATTCCTCCTGGCGTTGCCGGCCCCGGCCGCGTCGCTGAGCAGCGTTTTGATCCACAACGTCTACATCAAGCTGTACACGGACGTTATCCACCTCGACCCGATGTATGTCGGGCTGATCTATTTCTGGTTCAACATCTGGAACACGGTCAACGACCCGATCTTCGGCATCTTCATCGACAAGATGAAATACCGGCCCGGCCGGGGCAAGTTCCTCTACCTGATGCGGGTCACCGTCCCGTTCATCCTGCTCTGCCTGGTCGCGATGTTGTTTTCCAATCCCGACTGGCCCCAGAAGACGATCTTTTTCGTCCTGCTCCTGGAACTGTTCCTGTTCGATACGGCCTTTACCTTGTTCGGGATCTCCAACAACTGCTATTTTTTGATCGCCGCGCCGACCAAGGAAGAACGGGTCGACGTCAACGTGCTGCGCGGCTATGTCGCCAATTTTGTCAGTTTCTTCGCCACCCTGGTGCCCTCTTTTCTGCTGGTCGGCAACCAGACCAGCAACCGGCCGCAGATCATTGCCATCCTGATGGGCGTAATCGCACTCAACGCCGTGGTCTACCTGGTGGCGGTCACGAAGCTGAAGGAAAGCCCGGAGATGTACGAAAAAGGCAGCGGTGCGCTGCAGTCGATCAACCTGCAGACCCTGTGGCAGGATGTGCGCTCAATTTTACGAATGCGGGCCTTCTGGACCTGGTTTTTCTATGGCTTGACGGGCCTGGCGCCCTCCGGTATCTATTTCACGGCCTTTCTCTATTACATGGACCATGTCATCCGCGCCAACGGGCTGCAGACGACAATCGCCGACACCGTCCCGATGCTGGTCGTCTTCGCTGTCTATCCGATCCTGGGCAACCTCGTCAAGCGCTTCGGGGGGAAAAATTCCATATTCAGCGGCATGCTGCCCTACATCGCCGGCTACGCCTTGCTCTTCTTTGCCCAGACCTGGTGGCAGGCGTTGCTGGCCTACGCACCGATCATGGTGGGCAAGTACCTGGCTGAAACCGCCGCCGCTCCGCTGGGGGCGGCGATCATCGACGAGAACGAGATGCTGACCGGCACGCGCAAGACCGGTTTGTTCGGCGCGGTCAGCGCCATCCTGGCGGCGCCTGTCTCAGGTTTGCAGCTGATGATCTTCATGGGCATGCTCAAAGCCACCGGCTACGACGAGCAGGCGTCGGTCCAGGCCGCCAGTGCCGTCCAGGGCATCCGCGCTGCCACGGCCCTGATCCCGATCGCCTTCTGCCTGGTCGGCATGCTGCCCCTGAAGCTTTTCCCGTACGACAAGGAAAAGGAGCAGCAGCTCTCACATTACAGCCTCATGCGCCGTCGCGGGGAACCCGGCGCGCAGCCCGATCCGCAATAGAAGAACGTCCGTGTCCTAAGCTTAATGGTTTCCTGAGCCGGTGATGATTTGGGAAAACCCCCAGAATCTGCTATAATAGAGGGACACGGAAGAAAATAAGTCGCCGCGTAACAGCAATATGGCGTCTGCCTGCCAGCTCTGTTCCTGCGCGTTTTCCGGGCATGACAGGAGGATCTAGATGTACCAGGTTGATGATTGTGTCGTTTTTGGAACAACAGGGGTCTGCTTGATCTCCGAAATCATCCACGAGGATTTCGGAGATGCTGAAAAGCGCGCCTATTATGTGCTGACGCCTGTCAATGGCAAAGGGCCGACCATCTATGTGCCAACAGATAACTGTGCGGGCAAGTTCCGCCGGCTCATGAGTTTAGAAGACGCACTTGCCCTACTGAACCAGTTGCCCGATCTTGTCTGCAACTGGCCTGCAGATGATACCGAGCGCAGGGAGTTGTTCTCTAATCTGCTCCAATCCGGCGAACCGCTCAATGTCGCCCGGGTTGTCGGCATGCTGACCCTGCACCAGGAACAGCTCGCGGAAGACAGCAAGCGGCTGTCAGCCCAGGACAGCGACCTGCTTAAAACAGCAGAACAGACCCTGTACCCGGAATTGGCCTATGTCCTCGGCACAGACGAGGAGCAGGCTGCCAAGATGGTCCTCGAACGCATCCAGGGCATCTCGGTCAGTTGAGGGGTCTGAAAAAAACAAGTTGGTCTTTGCTCTAATGGGGTGCGGCTCCCAAACCGGTTGGATGACCTTGAATACCGGTGTCGAGGATGATGCTTACCATTTCGCCGTGCTGTTATGGAAAGGCGTCCCAATAAAACCTACTTGTGTAAAATCCTCAGGATTATTCCTGATGATATAGTCGATATATGAAGAAACCATACGGCCTGTTAGCAGATACCCGGCCGCGTTCAAATGTCCGCCCAGGTAAAAATTCCGCTTGAATGCTTTGTCGTAGACAGGCGCGTACCGGGCGAAGTCAAGAACATACGTGAAATCAAATAACGCTGCCAACTCATAAAGCAAAGCGGCGTGCCTGTCTTTCATTGCATTTTTTTCTGCATCGTCATCATGCGGCATCGACATGATGAAAAAGCGCGCTTTGGGCTGCATCGATTTCAGACGCTGGATGATCTTGGCGTAATAGCCGGCAAATGTCAGGGCGTTGTTGTCGCAGTTTTCCAGGTCGACATCCGCAGCAGAACCGATTTCCTGTTTCTGGCCGAAAAGATCATTGGCACCGAGGGCCACGATGTAGGCCTGGCAAAGCTTATCTTCCGCCCAGAAGCCGCGCTGTTCAGCAAAGCTCTCCCAGTATTGCTTCGCGGTCATTCCGCCACGAGAAAAATTGTAAACGTTGGCGCCTGTCGCGCGGGCTATATATTGTCCCCATGAGTAATCAAAATAATCATGATAGCCTTTCACACCGTTTTCAAAAGATTCGAACTCGCCGGATGACAAGCTGTCGCCAATACATCCAATTGTTCGAAAAATGCCGCAAAAACCTCCGTCTGCGAGGATCCGATCTAGAGGTTTCTCGTTTGGTCTGCTGTAAAACTGATTGATATCCATCGATTTACATCTCACATTCTTGTGTTCAGTTTCAGATGTTCCGTCTGGTTAGGCTGGGAATGTTTCAAAGAAAACCGTCTCCGCCAAGGGCTTGCGGTCAAGGTGTTTGGGACCTGGTTTGGCATTGGGATCAGGATAGCCCATAGCCAGCAGGCAGTCAAGCTGGTAATGATCCGGAATATTCAGGATTTCGCGGACCATAAACGGATCGAAGGCGCAGACCCAGCAGCTGCCAACGCCGATATCCCAGGCCTGCAGCATCATGTGGGTCGTTACAATTGCGGTGTCGGCCAGGTTGCTGCAGAAACCGTCCGCTGACCGTTGCCAGCACTTGCGCAAATCTGCACAGACGGCCAGGATGCAAGGCGCCTCAAACGTGTAGGGCGTCGCTTCTGCCAACCGGCTGATCGTATCAGCCTGCTGGACAACAAGGATGCGCTGGGGCTGGCGGTTGCCAGCGGTTGGTGCAATCTGGCCAGCCCTGAGAATAAGCGCAAGGTGCGCTGGTGCTATTGGCGTTTTCCGAAAGCTGCGTACGGAATATCGTGACGTAATCAGTGTGGTGTAGTCCATTTCTCACCCCCGGGTTTGTCACACGGATCGTGGTGCTACGTGACATGGCTTAAACCGTGCAAGAAGCTGTTGCGGCTTATCGGTTCCATTATATGAAATCGAATGGCAGGCTTCAATGAGTCTCAGTCCTGTCGAAAGCCTGTCCGTTCGGTCGGACCAGCCACGGTTTGGATTGCGACATGGTTGGTTTTTCCTGTCGCACTGCTCAACAAATAAACGACCATTATCAGACAAAGCTATGTTAAAATCCAGTATGGTCAGATAAAATGGGAACCAGGCATCTCGATTCTTTCATCTCATACGAACCAACCGCGTGTATCTGGAGACCTTGAACCAGCAGAACAACTCGGAAAGGATTATCGTAAGGATAGGTGTGAACCTAGGAGGATATGAATGTCTGATCAAGCCTGCATCATTTCGAACAGCCAGGTTCAGCGGCACGTGACGCCGATGGATGTCATCGAGATCGTGGAACAGACCTGGAAGTGGTACGGCGAGGGGCAGATCATCATGCCCGCAAAAGTGACGACGGACATGGAACCAGCCGGGATCCCCGGCTGGTTCAATTCGATGCCGTCGTATATCGCGCCGCTTCATGTCGCGGGCATCAAGCTGGTCGGCGGCTATGCCGAAAACCCCAGGCACGGCAAGCCATACATCAAGGCCAACCTCATGCTGACAGACCCCCGAACCGGGGATTTGCGCGCCGTTATGTGCGGGGACTGGATTTCGGATTACCGCACAGGTGCTCAGGCAGCCGTCGCTGCCAAGCACCTGGCCGCCAAAACCGATGTGCTGACCATCATCGGCGCCGGCAACCAGGGATTTTACTGCCTGGATTGCATGCGGCGGATTCTGGATATAAAAGAAGTCAGGGTCTGCGACATCTCCGCTGCAGCCCGGGAACGGTTCGTGGCGCGCTTTGCCGACGCGCCGTTCCGGCTGGTATCTTGCGAGACAAACGAAGCCGGCTGCCGGGGATCGGACATGATCATCACCATCACGACCGCCAATACCGCGCTCGTGAAGGATCCCTGGGTCAAGCCGGGCGCCCTGGTCATGACCATGGGCTCTTTCACCGAAACGTCCGCGGACCTGGTCCTCAACGCAGACAAGCTGATGCTCGACCACGTGGGCCAGGGCCTGCACCGGGGCAATTTAAAGGAGATGGTCGACAAGGGGCTGGTCACCGAAAAGTCGATTTCAGCCGTTTTGACCGATGTCGTATGCGGCAAGGCAGCTGGGCGCGAACACTCGGACCAGCGGATTGTGATCGAGCTTGTCGGCATGGGCTGCCTGGATCTGGCGGTCGCGGCGACCGCTTATGAACGCATCCTGGCCTCCGGCGAGCCGGTCGTCACCGTGGACATGCTAAACGGCTGAACACGGGTTCTGTTTCGCTTAGAGATCGTCGAGCGGATAGATGGGCCGGCGGCAGTTTATATAGCTGACGGACCGGGGGTCCTGGGCGAGCAGTCCCGGGACAGACACATTCAGCACCCGCTTGGCCAGCGGTCCGAACGCCGCCTTGAAATGGTTGGTCGACTTCAGCAGCAGGATATTTTTCCGGGCCGGATCAATGCCATGCGCATGGAAAATTTCGACATCGTAGGGTTGGGTCACCTGCGTGGTTACGATGACCTCGATGTCGTCGACCAGGACAACGGCGCTTTTTTGCAGATCAACCACAATACCGCCGCTCATGGGGCCCCTGTTGCGGTAGCGTCCGTCACTGATCAGCCGGACATAGGCGTCGCATTCGATCGGCTGCCCCAACAAATCTGGATAAATGTGACCGCCGAGAAGCAGTCTGACCGTCTGGCCAACGCCTGCCTGGACACAAGCCGCAACGGATTCCGGGTCGCAGACTAACGCAACCGCGGCATTTTTCATCTTGCGGCTGATCATGGCCCGCAGGATGTGCGTCCCGTCGCCCGGCGAACCGCCGCCGGGGTTATCGGTTAAATCAGCGAGTATCACGGGACCTTCCGCGCTTCGTTCTGCTTCGTCCAGCGCTTCGTCAACCGTCATGTTTTCCGGTTTGAGCCGCTGCCGGTCCTGCCACAGCTTCGCGGCCAGTTCGTCGGCGATCTCGCCGGCGCGTTCAGGGTCCTGGTCGGTCACCGCGACCACGGTCATGCCGAGCTCATGGATGTCCGCGCATAAGAATCCATGGGCGATGGATACCGTCAAAACACCGTCAGCAGCCTCGTACGCGTGCATCTGGTCGACATACGGCCGCAGGATCGCTTCATTCGTCGACAGCGGCGGCAGGATGAGCGGGATGGACTTGCAGACCATGGCCGGACGAATCTCCCCGCGCAAGGTGCGCAGCATGATCTGCGCGACCTCCCGTCCGCGATCCACCATGTCCGCATGCGGATAGTAGTCGTAATTGATCAGGACATCGGCACAACAGCTCATTTTTTGCGTGATGTTGGCGTGCAGATCCAGCGTGGCCATGATCCACACGCCATCGCCGGCGGCCTGCCGGACCGCTTCCAGCAGATCGCCCTCGCCATCCTCGCTGTTTTCGGTCACCATGGCGCCATGCAAACAGAGTAAAATTCCGTCTATGGGACCGTGGACGCGAATTGCATCGACGAGCTTGCCGCGAATATCCTCAAAAACATCGGCCGCAACCGGACCGGCCGGAATCGCATTGGCGGCGACCACCGGGATCAGGCTGACATCGGGTTGGCCCTCCAGGACATCCAGCATGCCGCCGACCTCCGTGGCGGTACCGGTCAGAATGCTGACCAGATCGTCCCCGACCGCATACAAGCTGCGCCGGTAGGCGGCAAAATCAGTCCGCTGCGATGAAAAAGTGTTGGTCTCATGCTTGAATTCGGCAACGATAATCTGGAACATACCCATTCCTCTCAAAACGGTTAATCCTGTGGCTCTGCTGACCGGCCAGGTTCAGGATGATGCGCAACAATCCCGGCACACAGCTGTGATCTCTAGGTTACGAATCACGAGGCTGGCCGATCACGACACGGATGTCACCCGAATTTCTCCGCTGTCACAATACGCTATGCGATCGCCTGCACTTTCCAACTTCTGCATCCGTTCAAAATATTCTTCTTTTGACGCAAACGGAACATGTTTGTTCGTCATAACATCATGTGCCCGTTTGGCATTGTCAGACATAAGAAGGCTTAACATGATAAGCTGCACTTTAGCACTATCCACACATGCCGTTTGCGGGTTTTTTATTGCATAATCGCTGCCGTGCGCGGTACCTGACGCACCTGGCATATGCGGATGGATAACAGGCATAATCGCTGATAGATCGCCCATATCGGTGCTGCCCGTACCATACACCTGATCTACAACAACGCCATTCTTACCCATCACATATTCCATTGCTTCCCGGGTCATTTCCATCAGCGTATCGTCATTGCAGAGCGGATGATAGCCGGGCCTGTCATTGATCTCAATTTGCGCACCCATGCTAATGGCGGCACCGATTAATGCACGATTGACTTTTTTATTTTCACGTTCAATCGCCGCAAGTGTTTTCCCCCTGACATAGCTTTCCAGCGTAACATCCGATGGAATGGCATTGACAGCGGCTCCGCCTTTGGTGATGATGGGATGCACCCGGATCAAATCTTTCTCTTCAAAGGTTTCTCGAAGCGCGTTGATGGCAGACAGACCCAATGTAGCGGCATAAAGCGCATTAATCCCCTTCGCAGGGCTGGCGCCGGCATGTGCTGCAACCCCTTTGTAACGCACAGCTTTTCTCATGTTACCTACTGCGCCTTTTTTGATTAATGCTTTTTCCTCTGTGGTTGTATGAATCATAAATGCGATGTCCACACCGTCAAAATAACCTCGGTGCAGAAACTCATCCTTACCGCCGAAATAGCGAATAATACCCTGCGTGCGCAAGCTTTCGCGAAAACCAATCTCGATCCCCTCTTCCGCCGGAACGGCACATAGGCGAACAGATCCGCACAGTCCGTCCAGAACACCTTGCTCCCGAAGCGCGGCGGCTATGCCAACAAGCGCCGCACACTGTGCGTGATGTCCACAGCAATGAACAGCATGGGTTTTTGCATCTGCCTCCGGGTGCTCATTGCAAATCAATGAATCCAATTCCCCGAAAACCAACACTTTAGGGCCTGGTATTCCGGTGTCAAGATCGGTATAAAAGCCAGGGATATCCCCTGCCATCGTCAGCGCATACCCCAGATTTTCGAAAATGTCAGCCAAATATTTTGAGGTTTTCCACTCCCTGAATCCGGTTTCGGGGTTTTTCCATAGGTATCGTTCCGTCTCCAAAATCAGTTTGCTGTTTTTTTCGACAGCATCGGTTATTTTTTCGTACATTGAATCCTCCATTTAACTAATATCCTTATAACCCTGTCTCAATGATATTATCACGAAAAGACATCCGTATTTGATATGGCTTAAGGTTTTATGCAGCTGCTCAAGTATGTTCTTCGCTCCATCTGATTTTGCTATCATTGGCAATCGCCTTTCGTCTCAAAACAGAGACGACCTGATCTGTAAATGGATCTGTCAGTATGTAACCCAATGTATGGTTCTTGGACGTGCATTCAATCCCTCTTGTGCTGTGCTTTCAGGCGGAAGACCATACGTTTCCATAAAATCCGGTGGAAGAAATTCCACCGGATTTTGAGGAAAACAAAATGACTAACGAATAAAGATAGGTTTATCCCTATATGTTGCCAATGGTTTCAGCTGGTGTGTACCTCCGCTTATTGTGACGTGGCTACCCGTGTCAATACTGTCTCTGCAATCGATGCTGCTGCTTGTTCAAGACTCTTTCCAGTTCCCGCATATGCCATCCCCGATTTCCCAAGAACATCGATCGTAGAAACGAGTCCAACACAGGTGTTATCCACTGAATGTTTGTTTGTGTAGCCGGACATTTACAGCTGGCGGATCGCTTCCATCGTCTTTTCGACCAGCACCTGCCCGCCTTCCGGTCCGCAATAGCCGCTGACGACAACCGATCCGTATCCTCCGCCGGTCAAGGCAAATTCTGTCGACAAGTATCCCCTGTGGCCGCAGGCCAGCTGGGCGATGATGGTTTGGGCGAAGGGACTCCTGGCCTTGATCTGCATGCCGTAGTCCTGGTACAGCTCAAACGAGTTGGTGATCAGGACAGACGGACCCAGCCGCAAGGCATGCAGCTCCATGTCAACCGCGCGCGACTGCTGCTGATAGCTATATCGCTTGATGGTGGCCGTGGCCTGGAAATAGGGATAGCGGTCTTTGAGCAGCAGCGGAATGCTGTCCGGGCTTTCAGACGCCGTTCCGTTCAGCTCGTATTCCCGATTGAGGTTGTCCCGAAACGCTTTGGCCGCGATGAGCTGCTCGTCTGTGACGGTGCTGATCGGAAGCATGATGTGACGCACGAGATGTTTAACCGTCAGGTCGAACTGGATATCGTCCGGCGTGACCGTCGACAGGATGTACCTGGACTCGCGGACGATGCGTCCCGCCTGATCGTTCATGCCGGCGATGTCGTTCATCGGCGCCTCCATCCGGTATCTGCGCACCAGGTCGCGCATCGTGATGTCGCCGGCCGCGCCGCACAGTGTGACGAGATAAGGGCATTCCGGCCATTGCGCGCGTACGGCGCCCCAGATGTCGGCAGACAGAAAGTGCTTGTTTTCCAGGACCTGGGCCGGACAAGCCAGGTTGATCAGGGCCCCGGTCAGCCGGCCGGCCAGATTGTAGGCGAAAACGTACTCGACCCCGTTGTCGGCATTTCCCTCGACGCGCAAAAAGCGTTCCGTATCGGTGTTGCCATACATCGCGGCCGAACCGTCCTTGTAGCGGACACGCCGGCAATGCGGTACGGCAACACGCCCGACGCGAAAGGCCAGGCCGCCCGGCGCACGGGCTTGCCAGGCCGAGACAACTGCCTCCGCGATCTGGTCGGTCAGGAAATCCAGATAGGCGTCAGGCTTGATCACGTCCGGGTCTTTGCAGTAAAAGCCAATCGACTCACCCAGGTAGCCTTCGCCGATCTCACGAAAATCAGGCGCCGTGTGCGTGTGCGTCGCGGCGAGGATCAGCGAGCGAGCTGGAAATTCCGGCAGGCGTGCCGCCAGCTTCGCGCGCGCCAGAGCCATCATTTTATCGCTGGTCAGAGCCAGGTCGAGCGACACGATGGCGGCGCAAGCTCCTGCATCGTTTTCGACCACCATGGCGACCGCGTGCAGCGGATCATGCACGTCGCCGGTGATCCGTTCATGGAACTGGCCGCAGACGGACACTTTTTCGCCGATTCTACCGATCGGCGTGATATCCGCCTGACCCCAGCCGATCTTGATCGTTGCCATAAAGGACATCCCCTTTCGCGAGCGAACCGTCCAGATTGCCGGAAGATCCGGGTGCTTAACGGGTTTTGGCGTACGTGACGTCAGCAAACAGGCTGTTGATCGCGTCCACGCTCTCATCGACGAGAACCTTGCCGCCTTCCGGACCCA
>LSQX01232728.1_pt2 | contig 19435 bp, 12 predicted proteins | sample 654561 | NCBI WGS metagenome assembly LSQX01 (sample SAMN04489861, study PRJNA283612) | anaerobic digester metagenome | isolation source: 4 biogas reactors fed with cattle manure at either 37C or 55C with and... | place: Denmark: Kongens Lyngby | collected 2014
CCACCACGTGGCGGTGGTGCGGAGGTCGGCCGGGACCGGTGTGCCGTCGGCGGTGATAAGGCGCGCATTCTCAGCAGACTGCAGCGCCTCATCCGCGAAGGGTACGCCGAAGGTGACGGGGCTTGCGTTCAGGCCCTCCACCGCAGGCCAGTCAGTCCCCAGCGGCACTCGCGCGCGCTGGGGAGTGACCGTCTCGCGGGAGAACTCCGGGGCCCAGTGGAAGCCCGGATCGAGGGCCTCCTCATTCGGCGGGTACTGCTCGCGCAGTTGCTCAACCGTTACGCCCTGCGCGAGGGCAACAGACCCTGCGGCAAAGATCATGAGAAGTGCGAGTGACAGGTGACGCATGATGAATCCTCCATGAAGAGTCAAATGCGAAGACGAACAGGTTGATGCAGATTGTCTGCAGCTATTCCCTGCGCGCGTCCGCTGTTCCTTTGTTTTCGGACAAGCTGTGATCCGGCCAATCAATGCGCAGCCGGGCAGAGCGCCTCGTTGTTGCCCTCGTAGATCTCCTCGATCGCGTTGTCCGGGTCCACGATTACCAGCCACCCGGGTGCGACTGGCCGGGCGATTTCGACGGTCACTGGAATGCGCTTGGGCTCCAGGTCGAGCGGTGCAGCGATGGAGGCTACAGTCGTCTCCGCGATCCGCTCGCCAGATTCGCTTACCAGCGCCACGCGAACGTTGGTGGCCTCGGCGCCGCCGATGTTGTGCAGGATGACCTCGACCTGCCCATCGCCGACGGTTACCTCGCGCGCGGCGATCGCCAGGTCCGGCCTGGTGAAGATGCTCGGTAGCTCCTCCACCTGCCGCGCTTCGATGACAGTCACGCTTCGCGGTGCAAGCTCCAGCGGCACCGCGTCGGCCTTCGCAAGCTCCAGCGTGCGCGTGGAGGCCGCCGCGTCCATGATGTTGTCCTCGTCCGCATCCGGGCCCAGCGTCACCTCATAGCGGCCATGATCCAGCCGCCACACGCGCATCAGGCCGCTCATCGGCTCCCGGCGGAAGTTGTAGACAAAGACCTTCAGGTGGTCCTTGCGGTTGCTGACGACCGCAGCCGCGTAATCATCGCCAAGGCCCTCCCAGGTGACTGCATGCTCAGGGTAGACCTCGTTGCGCTTCGTCTGCCCGCCGAGATAGGTTCGGGCGACGCGACCCATCATCGAGAACCAGACGCGATCGGTGTACTGCTTGCCCGGATCCATCATCTCCGGCCAGCGCTGCACGCTGTAGATGGTGCTGAGATACCGCCCTACTGCTGCCTCCGGTGTGCCGAGGATGAGGTCCGCGAATGGCGACGGGTCGCCACTGAGATAGACGCCGAGGAAGACGCTCTGTTCGCCAAGCTCCTGGAGGCGCCCGGCATCGAAATCATCAAGCAGCCCGGAGTTGTAGAGGTTCACGGCTCTCCCGATCACGTGCCTGTCCACGGGGTCCTCGCGCAGGAGGTCCTTGAGCGGCTTCACGAAGCGTTCGTCCCCGGTCATGTCCGCCAGCCACACGTGCAGGTCCTTCTGCGTGTAGCCCGAGAGCGGATCGTGTTCATCGGCGCGAACTACCTCTCCGGTCGCCACATCAATGGCCGAGGCGTAGGCCCCCGGCCTCTGATAGCTGACCCACGTGTCCGCCCACTCGGTCAGCAGCGTCATCGCGCGCGGCGAGCGGTTGTAATGCGCCAGTTCAGCCGCCGGATGCATCGTGAGCGCCCGCCAGCCCTCATCGAGATCGAGCGGTCGCGGGTTGATCGCATCCCCCGCGCCCTGCTTCGACCGCCGGAAGTGCCTGCGGCCATCCTCCGTCTTCACGGTCAGCACCTCCAGCGACCGCGTCGACTCCATCAGGTTCTCGACGTAGATCGGGTCGCCGTAGAACCAGTCCGCCATCAGCGTCAGGTGATTCATGCCCTCCTCATACGCGTGCAGCGGGTCCATGTCGTTGCGGTTCACACCACGAAGGACGCTCTGGCGGTGCATGAAGTCATTGAGTCGCGTGGCCCCGTCGAGCATGGTCGGTGTGAGGCCATCCTGCTGCAGCTTGGGGAAGTCCGTTAGCTGCTGGAAGAAGCACGTGTCATCGTTGACGCGCCCGCCGAACTCGCCCGTCTTGACGATCCGCTGGTCGAACCACCTCTGCGCAATATCGCGCATCTGAAGCCAGCCTATGCGGCTGTAGTGCGCCCATGCGGGGACATCCGGATCCGGCGCGGGCGGCGCGGGTGGGGTGCTAAGCTCCTCCAGCGCCCCCGCGTAGCACCACTCGCGATACTGCCGCACTTCGTCGTCCTCCGGCGCCCAGCGGTGGCAGTCGTCAATGGTCGCGAAAAGCTCGGCGAGATAGCGGCCCTGCTCCGGGCCGTAGTACTCCAGCACCTCTGTCCGCGTCAGGCCGTCCTTCCAGCGCATCCATGAGCGCGGCTCGGAGATCCGAACGAAGATGGCTTTCATGATGAGCTTGCGCCACGCCAACGCTTCCTCCAGCGCCGCCTCAGCGGGCACTTCGTGCAGCCTCACCGTCGCTCCAGAGAGCGCGCAGTCGGTGTCGCTCTCCAGCGTCAGCCACACCCGCCGCTCCGGCTCGACGATCTGATCCTCGAAGTCGAGGTAGAGGCGATAGGTCCCTGGCCCGGGGATCCTCGTCGCCACGCATTGCAGATCGCGCCGCGGATCGATCGGGTCGTGCACGAGCGCCATGAGCCGGAAGGGCGTCGCCGGCGCGCTCACCTCAAGCTCCAGCGTCAGCGCGTCAAGCCCAAAGCGCTCCTCAGCGGGCGTGGCGAAAAAGCGGGTGCGCTCACCGGCGGCGAGCGAAAGCTCCGCTGGCGCCGCGCCACGTTGCATCGCCAGTAGCCGCTGGGACTGGCCGTTCTCGCGCTGGACGAGGGCGGCTTGATGGTTGCGGACATCGTACGGGCTCTCCGGCTCGGGAAGAGACACCGTCTGTGCGGTCAGCGCCCATGGCTCTCCGCCCTCCGGGGCGGCAATTTCGCGCACGCGGTAGAAGCCGATGTCGGAGATGCTGCCGCCCATGACGTCGAAGAAGCTGACATTGTCGGTAGTGACTGCCTGCTCGAACTGCGCGCTGAGGGGAAAGCTGGTGTTGATGCGCGGCTGGCGCAGGTCGCCCGCGCTCAGCGTCGGCTGCTGCGTGAACTCATACAGCACAGGCGCATCGCCGGGCCGGTCGAAGCTCTCGGCATCGCGGTACATGCGGGCGTAGGCCCCGCCGCGCATCGCCACATAGTTGAAAGCGACAGGCTCGGCAAAGTCAACGTGCAGGCCGTCGAAGGCATTGTAGTGGTAGAAGACCGCCTGCCCGGCGTAGAGATCGCCGTACTCGCAGATGCCGTAGCCGTAGTGGCGACTGCTCATGGTGCCGTCAATGGGCGCGGCCATGAAACCGCGCAGGCCCCGGCAGTCAATCGGCGCGAGGTGCTCCACCGAGAGCGTCTGCCCCGGCGTCAGTTCCAGTGGCCGGTCGGCGACGGGCGGCTCGATCGGCGTCATGCGCAGGTCGCGGAACCAGCACTGCCCCCACACATTGGAGTACTCGATCGAGATGTTCAGCCAGATGCGCTCGGTGCCCATGTCGGGCACGAGGCACTCGTAGCTGCGCCACTCGTCATCCGGCCGCGTCAGGAAGTTCATGGTGAGCGGCTGAAGCTCCTCGCCCCGGTGGCGGCGCAGGTTGTTCTGCGTGAACCACTCGATGCGGAACTGCCCCCATCCGCGGGTCTGGAGCGTCATCCGGTGCGCCATGCCGGGGGCGACGTCAAAGGCCTGTGACAGCACCAGCGTCGGGCCCTCGATGAAGTTCGTGATCCCGAGGATCGGCGCTCCATCCTCCGCTCCGATCTCGAAGCGCCCCTCGCGCGCCTCCTCAGGCAGGTACTCGATCATCTGCGGGATGAGGTCGTCGCTCTCGCCGCCGAGACCTCTGAGGTCGATCGCGTGAGTGACCTTCTCCCGCAGCGTAATCCCGGCAAACCAGAAGTTCGTATCGGCGCCGGCAGCCGCACCATTGACGCGCGCGAGGACCGTCAGCGAATCAGCCTCGCCGGAGTCGAACTCCGCTCTCACCTGCTGCCAGTCGGCGGTGGCCTCTCCAGCAGTGATCCGCCTCAGTTCGCCCCGCCTGCCGTCCACGGTGCTGTAGAGCTTCACCTGCAGATACCCCGCCGCGTTCACCTCGCCCTTCAGCCAGCCCGTCAACACGTAGGGCGTGTTCGGCTTGATGTCGTCAAGGATGTGCGCAAGCTGGCTGTGCAGCCCTTCATCCGCCTGCTGGATGGCGACGCGAATACTGCGGTCATGTCCTTCGGGATGCTCCTCGGCATCCACGGCGACGCTGGTGAAGTTGTCATGCCGCTCCCAACCTGCGGGAAGACCATCATCAGTGACCTCAGAGAGATCAGCGTTGACGATGAGGTTATCCCCCGGCTCCGCTGCAAATGCGAAACATGTCGAGGCGAAGATGGCGACAATGGTCGAGGTCAGTGTCATCTGGCGCATGAGGAAATGTCCTCTCGTGGAGCACGGCGTGTCGATCAGGGACTGGCTCCAACGGTGATGTTCATCTACAGGTGCGGTGGAAGGTTCGCTCCGCGAGTACTGCTGTCCTTCGTTTCTTTGGCTACGCGTTACGCGCACCTCGGATAGTGGACGGATGGTGTAGTAGGCGTCCCGCGAAGCGGGAGGAACCTCGGGGCCCCGTGAGCTGGCGCTCACGGTCCCTGCCCGCGCGCAGACGCTTGCGCGTCTGACGCGCGGAGGCCCCTGCATCACAACTCCAGTCGCCGATACTCAGGCAATATGTGCGTATTGCGTCGCGGAGTCTTGCTGTTGATGAGGGGCGGCCGCAGCACCTCCACACTCAGGAGGTCATCCCGCCTCGGAGAGCGAATGCACGATTGTTGGAGTGAGATGTCCGGGAGGATCGCATCCGCCTTTGCCGCCACAGGAGCAGTTGCGCTCAATCCTCGCAACAGACTGCGGCTCTACCACCACCAAGGCCATCCTCATCGAGCTGGTTGATGGGGAGTACCGGCTCCGGGTGCGTGGAGAGGCGCCCACCACCGTCGAAGCTCCCTTTGAGGACGTAACCGTCGGCGTGGGTAATGCGGTGCGGGAGGTCGAGGAGCTCTCCGGCCGCACGCTGATGCGCGACGGCGAGATCATCCGCCCGCAGTCGGGCGACATCGGCGTGGATGCCTACGTCTCCACCAGCTCCGCCGGCGGTGGCCTGCAGGTGATGGTCGTCGGCCTCGTGCGCTCGATGACCGCCGAGAGCGCCCAGCGTGCCGCACTGGGCGCGGGCGCGATCGTCATGGACGTGGTGGCGCTCGACGATGGCCGTCGCGACTATGAGCGCATCGAGCGCATGCGCGAGCTTCGCCCCGACATGATCCTCATCTCCGGCGGCACCGACGGTGGCGAGATCCGCCGCGTCGTGGAGATGGCCGAACTCGTCGCGGCGGCGAATCCGCAGGCGCGGCTCGGCGCCGACTACCAGCTTCCGGTGATCTTCGCCGGAAATACCGGGGCCCGCGAACTTGTCACGGGGGCGCTCGAGCGAGCCACCCAGCTCACCGTTGTTCCCAACCTGCGCCCGACGATGGAGCGCGAGGAGCTTGGCCCCGCGCGTGATGAGATACAGGAGCTCTTCCTCCAGCACGTGATGGCGCAGGCCCCCGGCTACTCGAAGCTGATGGACTGGACCGACGCGGACATCATGCCGACGCCCGCCGCGGTAGGCACGCTCATCGAAGCGGTCGCGGCGCGCGAGAGCATCAACGTGGTAGGCGTGGACATCGGCGGCGCGACCACCGACGTCTTCAGCGTCTTCGGCGGCACCTTCAACCGCACCGTCTCGGCCAACCTCGGGATGAGCTACTCAATCTCCAACGTGCTCGCCGAGGCGGGGCTTGACAACATCCTCCGCTGGCTGACGATGCACCCCGACCCGCGCAGGCTGGGCAATGACATTCGCAACAAGATGATCCGGCCCACAACCATTCCTCAGAACCTGCTGGGCCTGATGGTGGAGCAGGGCGTGGCGCGCGAGGCGCTGCGGCTGGCATTCGAGCAGCACAAGATGCTCGCCAGCGGACTCAAGGGCGTTCAGCGCCAGCGCGACATCTCCGACGCCTTCGGGGCCGGTGGCGCGGAGAGCCTCGTGGACATGATGGCGCTCGACCTGATCGTGGGCTCGGGCGGGGTGCTCTCCCACGCGCCGCGGCGGCGGCAGGCCGCATTGATGATGATAGACGCCTTCGAGCCGCAGGGAATCACCCGCCTCGCCGTGGACAGCATCTTCATGATGCCCCAGCTTGGCGTGCTCTCGACGATCAGCGATCAGGCGGCGACGGAGGTCTTCTACCGCGACTGCTTGATCCCGCTCGGGCCGTGCATTGCGCCGGTTGGGAATGCTCGTCCCGGTGTGCCCTGCCTGCGCATCACCCTGAGCCGCGCCTCGGGAAGCGAGATCGTGGATGTGCCGGCGGGCGAGATGCGCCTGCTGCCGCTGGCTGAGGACGAGCGGGTGCAGGTGACGGTCGAGCCGACCCGCGCCTTCGATGTCGGTGATGGCCGCGGGCGGGCGATGGAGACGCAGGTGGCCGGCGGTGTCGTGGGAATGATCGTTGACACCCGCGGGCGGCCGCTGAGGCTGCCCGAGGACGATGCCGAGCGGATTGCGACACTCGAGCAGTGGTACCGGGCTCTCGGGGCGTATCCCGAAGTCCCCGTGGAGCGCGTGGGGGAGGTGGGCTGATGGCTGTGGGGGTCACGCATGGCTACACTCCGGGCCTGCGAATCACCGACCGCGCGCTGATCCGCCGCCTGCGCCGCCTGCCTCTGCCGGGGCGGATCCACGTGGCGGTGGGCGATGAGGTGACGGCCGAGCAGCTTGTCGCCTCGACGCAGCTACCGGGCAACGTGGTCAATGTGAACGTGGCGCATGAACTGTCGGTCTCACCGGAGGACGTGCCGGACTTCCTGCTGATTGGCGAGGGCGATCACGTCGAGTTGCGGCAGGTCATCGCCGAGAGCAAGTCATTCTGGGGTCTCTTCCACTCGATCGCTCGGGCGCCGATATCGGGTACCATCGAGACGATCAGCGACGTGACCGGGCAGATTCTCGTGCGCGGCGCGCCGATCCAGGTCGAGATTGACGCCTACGTTGACGGCACCGTCATCGAGATACGTGGCAACGAGGGCGTGGTGGTGGAGACACGCGGCGCGCTGGCACAGGGGATACTCGGCGTTGGCGGCGAGGCCCATGGGAAGCTGCGCGCACTTTGCGCGAGCCCCGATCAGGCATGCTCGGAGGATATGATTGATGACGACTGCCGTGGCTGCGTGGTGGTCGGCGGCGGTCGCGTGACGCTCAATGCGCTCAGAGCGGCTGCTGAGGCAGGCGCCGCGGCTATCATCACCGGCGCGATAGACGACGTGGACCTTGACACCTTCCTCGGCGTACCGCTGGGCGTGGCGATCACCGGCCAGGAGGATCTCGGCATCAGCCTCGTGCTCACCGAGGGCTTCGGCGACACGCCGATGCGGCAGCGCACATTCGAGCTGCTTGCCGAGCGCGCCGGACGGCGGGCCTCCGTCAACGGCGCGACGCAGATCCGCGCGGGTGTGATCCGGCCGGAGGTGATCGTCGCAGAGCCGGGCGCGACGTGGGACGCTCGCGATGAGAGGGAGGTCAGCGGCCTCGCCGTCGGCAGCCCGGTCCGGCTGGTGCGCCCGCCCTACTTCGGCGTACTGGCGGAGATCGTGGCGCTACCCGAGGAGCTTACGCAGATCGAGACGGAAGCGATGGTGCGTGTCGCGCGGGTGAAGCTGGAGGCCACCGACGAGGTGGTGACGGTGCCCCGCGCGAACATGGAGATCATCGAGGAATGAAGACCACGCGGCTGTGGGCAATCGGCCTCAGTGTTCTGCTGGCGGCGCCTCTGTGTCTCGCACAGGCGGGGCTGCCGACGAACCTGCAGGCGGCCGATGACCCTGAAGAGCCGCGCGGGACGCAGATGATCGTGAGTTGGGACGCGCCCGAGGAGCCGCTGCAGATCCCGGGCATGGAGATGATCGGCCACCGGATCCTGGTGCGCCGCGTGGATGCTGAGGAGTGGCAGCCGAGTCCGCTGGTGCCGCCCGACGCGACATCGGCGCCCGTTGCCGACCTCAAGCCGTGGCCGTGGCCGGAGTGGGAGATCGGCATCAGGCCCGAGTATCAGCTTGCCGGCGCGCCTGCTGCAGTATTCCGCACGATGGGCTGGCCCATGACCTCCACCGTGGCGGCGCCCGTCGCGGAAGTCGGCCCTGTCCGCCCCGAGGGCAACTGGTTTAACACCGATTACACGAACGTGCTGGTGCTCACGCTGCTGTTCTGCACGATCGTAATCGCCACCATCTACTACGTGCGCGGGCGGGCGGAGGAGATATACATCCGGCCCATCGCCGGTCTCGAAGCGGTTAACGACGCCATCGGGCGCGCGACCGAGATGGGCAAGCCGATCGTGTACGTGTCGGGGCTGACGGGCATCGGCGACGTGGCCACTATCGCCGCCATGCTGATCCTCGGCCACCTCGCGCGCCGTTCAGCGGCCTACGAGACCGAGGTGCTCGTGCCCTGCCAGGACCCGCTTGTGATGGCCACCGAGCGGGAGATCGTGCGGCAGGCATACACCGAGGCGGGGAAGCCCGACGCATATCGCCCGGAGAGCATCTTCTTTGTGACCGACAGCCAGTTCGGCTACGTCGCGGCGGTTGACGGCATCATGCTTCGTGAGAAGCCAGCCGCCTGCTTCTACATGGGCTACTTCTTCGCCGAGGCGCTGATCCTCGCCGAGACAGGCAATCAGACCGGCGCGATTCAGATCGCCGGAACCGACGCGGACACGCAGCTTCCCTTCTTCATCACCGCGTGTGACTACACCCTGATGGGGGAAGAGCTCTACGCCGCCAGCGCGTATCTCTCGCGCCAGCCGCTGCTGGTGGCGCAACTGCGCGGGCAGGACATCGCGAAAACGCTCATAGCCGCACTGCTCATCGCGACGGTGGCGGCGGCGACTTACGCCGCCGTCGCCACGGGTGCGCTCGCCGACGCGGCCGCGCAACTGGTGCAGTGGTTCACGGTATAGCAGGCGCTCTATCGACTGAGGCCGGTTGGAGGCAGAGACGTTGAGACTGCAGGTTCCGTTGCTCATCACATTCCTCGGCGGCGTCTTCATGGCCGTCCAGTTCTTCGTGCCACACGAACTGGGGCAGACGGCCTTCGCCGAGTTGCTGAACTGGGGCCGCATCGTGGCCGCGTTCGCACTTGTGCTGGGCATACAAAGCCTGCTGCGCACGCACATCGAGAAGATCCGCCGCCAGCGTGAGGACTGGCACTACTCCGCGGTGGCGATCGCCGCTTTCGTGCTCATGGTCGTCATTGGCATTGGCTTCGGGCATGGCGAGGGCAGCGGCTTCGACTGGCTCTTCCGCCACGTACAGGTGCCGCTTGACGCCACGATGTTCGCGCTGCTCGCGTTCTTCATCGCCTCCGCGGCCTTCAGGACCTTCCGCGCGCGCAGTACCGAGGCGACGCTGCTGCTGGTTGCGGCCATCATCGTCATGCTCGGGCGAGTCCCGAGCACTCTGCTGGTGATCTTTGGCGACACCGGCGCCGGTCAGTGGCTGCACGCCACCATGCCGGACGTATCCGAGTGGATCATGAACTTCCCCACCGTGGCCGGTAAGCGCGGGATCCTCTTTGGCGTAGCACTGGGCTCCATCGCCACCGCGCTGCGCATCATCCTCGGTATCGAGCGCTCGCATCTCGGCGGCGGCGGTGGTGGCGAATGAACTTCTGGGACCGGCTGCTCGCTCTCGATCGCCGCTACGTCTTCATCGGAATTGCGCTGGCGGTGACTATCCCGATCATCACTGCTCTTACGCTCCCGCTGGGTGAGCCCGCGCCACCGACCGTGGCGGTCTACGAGTTCATTGAGGGGCTTGAACCAGGCGACGTGGTGATGGTCGCGATAGACTACAGCCCCTCGAGCATGCCCGAACTCCATCCGCAGGCGATTGCACTCGTGCGGCATGCGCTGCAGAAGGACCTTCGGGTCATCAGCGTGACGCTCAACCCGCAGGGGACGGCCCTCGCGCGTGACCTGATGGCCAGGGTGGGGGCCGAGGTCGGCGCCGAGGATGGCGTGGACTACGTTCACCTGGGCTTCAAGCCGGGTGGTTCGCAGGTGATCCTCGGGATGGGGGAGAGCATAAGGCAGGTATACCCGACCGCCGCTGACGGACGCCCCACCGGCACACTGCCGGTCATGGAGGGCGTGAACACATATGCCGACATCGCACTGCTCGTGGACTTCGCCGCAGGCAACCTGCCCTTCGCATGGATCGCCTACGCCGGCGAGCGATACAATCAGGACCTCGCCGCGGGCATCACCGCCGTGATGGCGACTGACCTCTACCCGTACCTGCAGTCCGGCCAGCTTGTCGGCGTGATCAATGGCCTCAAGGGCGCGGCGGAGTACGAGGTGCTCCTTGGAGTAGAGGGCCTGCAGGCGCCGGGGATGCTCGGGATGTCGGCGCAGTCAATCGCGCACCTGCTGATCATCTTTCTGGTGATCTTCGGCAACATCGCCTACTTCGCATCTTCCCGCCGGCGGCGCTAGTGGGGTCCGCCGGGAGCTTGAGAGACGAGGCCTGAAGTACGGGAGTGTCACGAGATCATGAGGTCTTCCCTGTCACGATTGACGCTGCTGACGCTGACCGCACTGCTGCTGGTGGTGCCGGCCGCCGTCGCCGACGACTACGTTGAGGCGCTGAAGGCGAAGGTGCCCTACTACCAGACGATGACCGGGCCGCGTGGAGCGATGTATGAGCCGATGGCCCGGCAGATGGTGCAGGAGTACGATCTCAGCACGGGCGTCGGGGTAGAGATCGGTGGCAGCGCGGGCGCGTTCGCAATGGCGCTGGCCGAGAAGACGCAGATGACCGTCTACAATGTAGACATTGACGTCTGGGCGATCCGCCTCTGCGGCGTCCTGGTGGACGAGGCGGGGCTGACCGGCCGCGTCATCCCCGTCGAGGGCGATGCGCTGGATATGCCGCTGCGCGAGGGCATCGCGGACTTCGTCTACAGCCGCGCGGTTATCCCGTTCGTGGACGACAAGGTGCAGTTCATGCGGGAGGTGTATCGCATCCTCAAGCCCGGCGGGGTGGCATACGTGGGCCACGGCGGCTTCGGGACGCTGCTCGACCCGGAGATACGGCAGCGGCTGGTGGAGCAGCGGCTGCGGCGATGGGCCGAGGGCAATGTACCTGAGGGCTGGGATGGGCCGGCGGAGGGGATGGTCGGCCTTGCACAGGAAGCGGGAATTGAGCGCTGCCGCCTGATAACCGAGCCGGACGTGGGTTGGTGGCTGGAGATACGAAAGTGACGACGGTGGTCAGTAGTTAGTGCTCAACTGGTAGCTTGCCGCAAAGAGGGCAATAATGCCTGAGGTAGCAGTCCCGGAAATCCTGGGAATCTCGACCGAGATCATCGGCGTCTGGATCGCCGCATTCCTGACGCTGGCGATCTTCAGCTTCCTGTACCGGGATAACCCGATCTACAAGATGGCCGAGCATATCTTCGTGGGCGTCTCGGCCGGCTACGGCGTCGTCATCACCTGGCATGAAGCTGTCGTGCCGCTGCTGATCGATCCGCTCTTCCGGCCCGAGGCGGTAGGGATGGAGGGGCCGAACTACATCGTGCTCATCCCTGGAGTGCTGGGGCTCTTGATGTTCAGCCGCTTCTTCCCGCGCTACGACTGGCTGTCGCGATGGCCGATCGCCTTCGTGATGGGCGTCTACTCGGGGCTTGCGATCCCGGCATCAATACAGGCGAACCTGCTGCCGCAGCTATACGCGACGATGCTGCCGATCTGGCCGGGCATGGAGGTGCCGGTGTGGGTGGCGGTGAGCAACTTCCTGCTGGTGGCAGGCGTGCTCTGCACCCTCGCCTACTTCTACTTCTCCCGCGAGCATAAAGGCGCATTCGGGGCGGCGTCCAGGGTCGGGATATTCTTCCTGATGGTTGCCTTCGGCGCGGGCTTTGGCAACACCGTCATGGCCCGCATTTCGCTGCTGATCGGTCGCGTGCAGTTCCTCTACCTCGAATGGTGGCTCCCGATGGTGCAGGAGCCGATCAGCCGCTTCTTCGGCGGCTGAGAAACGCGGCTATGCGTCGTTGCCGTTGCCCAGCCGTATGGAGCGGAGGCTCTTCAGCCGCTCCGACAGTTGTAGAAGACGACATTGGCGCCGCTAAAGCGCCGCCACATACGACTACGGGCAACAGCAACGGCTTGCAGCAGCCTGACGTTATTCATGTGCCACGGGCGCCCTCGCCCGTGGGCCGTTCGGACAACTGCTTCGTTCGGGAACGACACAGTCCCGCCACGGGCGGGAGGGGGCCGAACTCTCCAACGGCATACGACAACGCCTAACGGCCGACGCATCTAAACGGCAGATGCGTCGCTCCGAACGACCACGGCAGGCGGCGCCTCGCCCGACCTCTCCCGCTATGCGGGATCGGCCGGATGCGCCCGCTACTCCCAGCCCCAGCGCAACACGAACGGGACCCTCGGCAACAGCGTCTCCAGCAGCTTCATCACCGCCGGGCTCACCTGCGGCTCGATCCGTGTGCGGTGCTGCAAGTAGCCCTCAAGCGGCGTCTCGCGCCCGGTCACGAAGAGTGTGATGGTCTCGTCGGCGGTGTGCAGCACGATGTCACCGGGCTTCGGCTGAGGTGAATCGATCACCTGCGCTACTCCCTGCTCGATCTCCAGCCCCGACTGCAGCCGCTCGCCCAGCAGCAGCACCCGCCCCCGCCAGTCAGCGAAGGGCGTCTCGCGCAGACGGTGCTCGTAGAGCGGCCGGATTTCGCCAAAAAGCTGTGACAGATCGCGGATGCCGAACATGTTCACGCCACCGCTGACCTCCCGGGAGTAGCCCGCCCGACCGAGGACGTTCATGAGCAGACCGGCGTCTGAGCAGGCGCGAGTGGTCGCGCGCCGCGCTCCCGCCTCCGCGAGCATAGCATGGACGCGCGCAAGCAGCGCCACGCCGATCTCCTGGCGCGGATCCTCGCCCTCGATCACCACGACATCCTGCAGGTCGGCGCCCTCACCGGCGGCGTATCGTGCCAGCGCCGCGCCAATGAGCTTGCCGTCGCGCTCTGCGATCGCGGTGAAGCTGCCCTCATCAAGCTGCGGCGCAGGAAGCGGCGCGAGCGTGAAGGTGTCCCGGTGATAGTCATGCACCAGTTGGCGGACCGCGTCCCGGTCCGCGTCGGCGCCTGGCCGTATCACGACACCATCAGGCGGCACGGCCGGCGTACCCAGGTGCAGTTGCTTGACCGCCCGCTCGCGCCGGTCCATGTCAACGTAGCCGAAGTCGCTGTAGAGCGCGTGAGCGTTGTTGCGCGTGCCGGTGTTGAGGGCGAAGCATGAGCAGCGCAGGGCCTCAGGGTGCTGCATCGCCACGCGAAACGCCAGGCGCGAGAGCCCGCTGCGCCGCCACTGTGGCAGCGTGTGGACCCAGTAGACGTAGAACTGCGTGGCGAAGTGACCATGGGGGAAGCCGCAGAGCCCGGCCTCGGCGAGGACGTTCGCGACCTCGTAGCCGCCGATCTTCGGGTGGATCATCACCTGGTCGCGCGTCGATACGTGCATCTCGCCGACGCGCCGACCATCTTCGCTGAGGCCCTCCAGCGCGAACTCCGGCAGATCGCGGCCGAGTCGGCGAAGGGCATAGCCGCCCATCAGCTTGAAGCGCAGGTCCCGTTCCGGTAGCAGCTCCGCGAGGCGATCCGCCCACTGCGTCTGGCCCATGGAGACAAGCTGCAGAGCGGCCCACGCCGCGGTCTCTTCGTTCTTCTGCCGGGCAAGTCGCTCCAGCGGCTTGACAGCGCGCAGATCCGATGCCCCCGACTGAGCGAAAGCCTCCACGAGCTTCCGGACGCGCTCGGGGAGCTTGCCCCGCGCCTCCTCCTTGAGCGCGGCGAGGTCGCTCAGCGCCTCCATGCGGCGGCTGGCTGGGCATGACGCGGCCACCGTCGCATCTGCCAGCGTCTCGTGCATCCTGTCGGCGAAGCTCTCGTCATCCGGCGGCACCAGCGGCAGCGGGTGGATCGTGGTGCCGATCTCGCGCAGCAGGTCCGTGACGTCCTCGCCCGCCGCCAGCCCGAGGTAGTAGGCAAGCCTGTCGCCGCCCCAGGCGAAGGTCTTCGGCAGAGGATCGTCCTCGCGCTTCTTCGGCAGCAGTTCAAAGAGCCGCTTCAACAGGCCCTGCCCGAAGCGGCGTTCAAGCTCCGACAGCAGCCAGTGGCCCTTCGGGTGCCACTTGTCGGTGGCCCAGTAGATGCGGGCAAGGTCAGTCCTGTCGCGTGAGGGATCAGCTTCATCAAGCGCCTGCATTGCTCTACCGCGCAGGCGATCCGCCTCCGCGGAGTAGCCGAGGTGGTCGAGGAAACGCAGCGCGATGTGGCACGCCACCGTCGACTCGGGAAAGAGGCTCACGAGCAGTTGGCCCGCCGTGCTGTCCCAGAGTGCATGCTGCGCCAGGGCCACGGCGTTCGTGTAGGCAACGGCCCAGTCCGGACCGGTCGGGGCGACAAAGAGCCCATCGTCCCACGGCCGCGGGCGCCGGCAGCTTCGTCTTACCCGGAAGGTTCCGGGCGGTTCCCAGTGGCTGCCGAGCAACTCCTTCAGAAAAGCACGAAGCTGCAAATGTAGTTCGGCGAGTTCCTCGGCTGACTCCGCCACAGATCGATCGCAGATCAGCTTCAGACCCTGCACATCTCGCAGCACCGGAGTGGAGCCGATCTCAGTTGGGATGTCGCGTCCGGGACGGTCGCCTGCGTCCCCCGCCAGCCACTCCACCAGCGGGCCAAGGTGCGAAAGACGGTTGAAGCGTTCGAGGAACGCCGGACACACGCAGACGCGACCTTCGCCGTGTTCTGCGATGGCGGCGAGAGGTTCGCCTGTCCTGCCATGCACAAGCAGCGGTCGCGCAGTGTCGGGGAGGCGCAGCGGCGTCACTGTCTCCAGTGCCGGGGGATGAGGGCCGAAGCCCTCGATCGCGTCAGAGACCACCTCGACATTCTCATCTCCGTAGCCGATGCGGAGGTCAGAGTCGATGGTGGTAGCGGCTTCGGCCTCTGATGCGGAAAGCAGTCCTATGCCGAAGATGTCCGCGAAGCGTCCCGCGGGCATCTCGGTGGGGGGTTGGCCGGTGACGAGCTCCCACTGCGGGGCTGAACCGGCGATGAGCGCCCCGCCGCCCGCAGCCACGAAACGTTCGATCGCCCGCAACTCGCTCGCGGAGACATCGGCAGGAGCGGTGGCGTCAATCACCACCACGTGGTATCGCTTGAGCACACCCCAGGTGAGGCGCTGGCGGCAGATCGTGGTAAGCGGGTACTCCCCGCGCAGGCTGCTGCGAAGGTACTGCCCACCCGAGTCGTGGTAGTAGTCGATGAGGATGCGCACATCGCTCGGTTCAACGGGGATGGACAACCCCGCTCACCTCCATCGAGCCCTGGGCATCGCCGCCCGCTGATCTATCCGCCCCGGGTGATCCACTCGAAGGGGATGGTGGGGTCGAACGGCTCCCTGCGCAGCTCGTCGGGCTCCTCGCGGTTGTAGTGCTCTGTCGGGACGTTGAGCACGATGGCCGTCCGGCCCTCGAGCGACATGAAGCCGTGCCAGACCAGCGGCGGTATCTGTACCACTACTGGATTCAACTCGCCGGCCACGATGGCCTGCGCCTCGCCGCAGGTTGGTGAGCCCTCGCGATCATCGAACAGCCCGATCTTCGCGTTGCCCGCCAGCACACAGAAGCTGTCGGTCTGGATCTCATGGCAGTGCCACGCCTTTACGACTCCCGGGAACGCCGCGGAGACGTAGACCTGGCCGAAGCCGAGGAACAACTCGTCGTCGTCGCGCAGGATCTCCATCAGCCAGCCGCGGGGGTCCGCGTGCCGGGTCAGCTTCTTGATACGCACCCCATCGATCATGTTCGGCCTCCCGAGTTCAGGTTGCGGGCATCTGTACGCCGATGGCGTGGCGGTTGAAGTACCGCGCGGCCACTGCATTGATCTGCTCTGGCGTGACGGACTCGATCGCTGCGACAGCCTCATCCCCGTCTCCCAGGCCGAAGAGAGCCCGCCGCGCCAGGTAGAGTGCGGCCTCGGCAGGCCGTGCCGTGGAGAGGCGATGGGCGTTAATCATCCGCTGCCGGGCTCGCTCCAGCTCGGCCTCAGTGACCGAGCCGGTCTGCAGCGCGAGCAGGTGGCGAAGCAGCCCCACCCGCACACGTTCGATCGAACGCGGCGCTGCCAGGGCATGGATCGCGAGGTAGGGATCGCGCGCCGCCGGCACCGGGAGCGTCCCGATCGGATAGTGCTCCTCCAGCACCCGCGTCGGCAGCGACAGGCCAAGCGTCTGCAGCAGGCTGAGGTCCCGCTGCAACCTCCCCTCAGGCCCGTCGAGGAGCGCGGCGATGACCTCGCCGGCCGGGAATAGCGGGTCGCCGTACGATGGTAGAGGCACGCCTACGACCATCGAGGCCTGCACCAGGTCGAAGCTCTCACCGACTTCGACGAGGGACTCTTCCGGCGGGGTGGACACCTGCGGTTCGGCAGGAGGCGAGGCGGCAGGCAGGCCGCCCATGGCGCGGTTGACCGCGGCCACGGCTTCATCGGCCGGCAGTGGCGACACCACGCACAGCCACGCCCCCCCCGGCACGTAGTGATCGGCGCGGAAAGCCTGCAGCGCCTCCAGCGACATCTGCTCCAGCGCCTCCGGATCGCCCTGCACCGGCCGGCCCATCGGGGCGTCGCCGTAAAGCGCAAGGCGGAAGAGGTCGAAGGTCGTCTGCACGGGCGAATCGTGCGAGGCGTCATAGCCCCGCTGCACAAGCTCCCGGCCCTGCTCGAAGCTCTCCGGCGTCAGTTCGTGCACGAAGATTTGCTCTGCCATCATTGCCAGGGCTTCGTCAAGCTCATCGAGCGCCACAGTGTAGCTGGCCTCGACGAAGTCCCAGTTGGTGTTCACATCAAGTCCCGCGGTGGTCGAGCGGATGAGGCCCGAGCCGGGAACGCCGCTTTCGCTGACGCTTCTGTGGCTGTCGAGCGCCAGCGTCTGCTGCAGTACAGCACGAGCGCCTTCGAGCCGCCCGGTCTCATCGGCGGCGGATATCGGAAGCACGATTGCCATGGAAGCGGTGGACAGATGTTCGCTGCGCATGGCGAGCACTGAGAGACCGTTGTCAAGTACCGTGCAGGGCAGCGGCGCAGCAGAGGCCGCACCCGCCACGAGCACGATCAGCCCTGCAGTGAGGAGTCTGCACATGGCACTCTCGCCTCCTCCCGCTCACCCGGGGCCGGTTGCGGTCGGATGATGGCGAGCGTGTAAGCGTTTGGGTCGAAGTAGCGCTGCGCGACGTCGCGAAGCTGCTCGGCGGTGATCGCCTCCACGCGATCTATGTAGTCTACCGCGTAGCGGTAGTCGGCAATCGCCTCATAGAAGCCGAGAGCTCCGGCCTGGTCGCTGTATGCCTCGTTGGTGAATGCGTAGCTGATGCGCAGCACCCGCTTGGTCTCCGCGAGTTCTTCCTCGGTCAACGGCTCGGTGCGCAGGCGCTCCACCTCGGCGAGGATGGTAGCGCGCACATCAATCTCCTTCTCCGGGAAGGTCATCGCGGTGATGATCACCAGCCCCGGATCGCGCTGGGTCAGGAATTCGCAGTTCGACATCAGCACTTTGCCCGGCTGGTTGAGCGCCCGGTAGAGGCGGCCGAACTGCCCCTCGCCCAGCACAGTGTAGAGCAGGTCCATGGCGCACACATCGTCGAACTCGGCCACGGCGGGCGCATGCCATGCGTAACTGAGCAGCAGGGCCTGCGAGGGCGCGTTTGCAGCCGCGACCCGCACATCGGTCTGCGCGGGCTCGACTGCGATCTCCACCAGCGGGTAGGGCGCGGCCGGATGACCGCCGAAGAGCTCGGCGGCGGATGTGTAAACCGCCTCGGCGTCCACGTCACCCACCACGATCAGGGCCATGTTGGCCGGCACGTAGTAGCGGTTGTAGAAGTCCATGATCGTGTCGAGCGTGAGCGTCGTCACCTGCTCGGGGGTGCCGCCGATTGGCCGCCGGTAGGGATGCCGAGTGAATGCGGTACTCCACGTGAGATCAGTCAGGGTGCCGACCGCCGAGTCAATACGATCGATCAGCTCTCTTGCGACCACCTCCCGCTCGCGCAGCACCGCCGAGGACTCGATCTGTGGCTCAAAGACCGTCTGCGCCATCAACTCGAGGGCTCTCGGGAGATACTGGCTTGCCACCGTCACCTCAATGCGGGTGAAGTCCCGCGTGGTCATGGCATTGACGTAGCCGCCCATGGCCTCGATGGCCGGACCGACCCGGCGGTTGTCACGCGGGTCTGTGGCCTCAAAGACGAGGTGCTCGAGCAGGTGAGCCGCGCCGATCTGATCGGGGGCTTCATGCACTGAGCCGGCGCGTATATAGAGCGAGGCCGACGCCAGTCCCCACTGGTCCTCATCCTTGACGACCACTCGGAAGCCGTTGTCGAAGGTGCGGTCGCTGATCTTTGCCGGATCAAGGATCGGGGCGGCGGAAGCACAGACCGCGACCGCCAGTAGCACGGCCACGGCGTAGAGCGCGGCTGGGTGTCTGCGCACGGCGAATCTCCTCTCTTGCCGGGCCGCGAGGGCCCGTGAAGCATGGGGGCAGCATACACGCGGCGGAGGGCCTCAGTCAAGCAAGGCGGGCGTCCGGCCAGATGCCGGACGCCCGCTGAGAATCATTGCAGCCGAAGTAACCTCAGTCGGCTGCAAGCGTGAACATGGACGTCTTGAGGTTCGTGGGTGTGTAGAATTTCGCGTGGCCGTCGTAGAAGTTCACGTTCAGCCCGCCGTTGTGGCGGTAATAGCAGTCCACGCGAGTGTAATCAGGATGATCCGGTCGGCCCGAGTCATTTTCCAGCCCCAGGTCGACCTCCTGGCCATCGAGCAGCACGATGGTGTTGGCCGGGTCCTCGAAGGCCGCGTCCGCCTTCCTCGCGACGTCCACATTCACCGGATAGCTGCTCCAGCGCGCGTCGGCGTCCTGCGAGGGGAGCGCCCAGCCGCGATCGGAGGGGCAGCCGAGAAGCTGCTCGTTCTTCACATAGGGCATCAGGCGGATGATGAAGCGTCCGGGATTGTCCGCCGCCATGTCTTCCCCGTCGTTATGCGGCGGGGTCACCTCGTCGTAGTCCTGGCTGTACATCTGCAGAGCGGTGCCGAACTGCTTGAGGTTGGAGAGACAGCTAGTCTGGCGAGCCTTCTCGCGCGCTCTGGCAAAGACCGGGAAGAGGATCGC
>LSQX01295360.1_pt1 | contig 19435 bp, 21 predicted proteins | sample 654561 | NCBI WGS metagenome assembly LSQX01 (sample SAMN04489861, study PRJNA283612) | anaerobic digester metagenome | isolation source: 4 biogas reactors fed with cattle manure at either 37C or 55C with and... | place: Denmark: Kongens Lyngby | collected 2014
AAAGAGACTTATAAAAAAGTCTCTTTTTTAATATAAAATATTTTATGTTCCTTGTTATCTTCTAAATAACTTTTTCTACGTCGCCAAACTCTTTGATGATACTTTCGTCCGGCTTAGGAGTAGCTAGGCTTACTACAATGATAGCTATAAGCGCGCATATAAATGCTGGCAGTAATTCATAAATGTCGAATGCTCCACCTAAAGGCCTTACCAGATATTTCCATAGGAATATCATTGTTCCGCCTGTTACCATACCTGCAATTGCGCCTTGCATATTAGAACGTTTCCAAAAGAGGGAAGCCAATATTACTGGTCCAAAACAAGCACCAAAACCTGCCCAGGCAAAACTTACAATTTCAAACACGGAGCTATCAGGGTTTGATGCAAATAATGCTGAAACAATTGAAATACCAACTACTGTGGATCTAGCTACTACCATAGATGTTTTTTTGCTAAGCTCTATGTGGAAAAAGTTTTTGAGTAAGTCCTGTGATACGCCCGATGAAGCAGCTAAAAGCTGAGAATCAGAAGTAGACATAGTGGCTGCTAAAATTCCAGCTAGTATTACACCTGCAATAACAGCTGCAAATAGGCTTTTGTGACTTAGCAATGTAGCTATTTGAATTATTATTGTTTCTGATGCAGAGCCCTGTAAATTGTCGATTGCACCGCTGTTTGACATAGCGTTACCTATGATACCTATGAATATAGCTAAGGTTAAAGATATAACTACCCAAGTAATAGCAACTCTTCTTGAGGTCACGAGCTTATCTCTTTCCTCAATTGCCATGAAACGAAGAAGTATATGTGGCATACCGAAGTATCCAAGTCCCCAAGCTAGCGTGCTTACTATAGCGATAAATCCATAATTAATGCTTTCGCCGCTTATTTTATCGTGCACTGAAGTAAGAGATAAATATCCAGTCATAGACTTTGCATTAATCATAACTTCATCCAATCCACCAGCTTTTGTAATTCCAAAGACTAGAACTACGACTAAAGCTATAGTCATAACTATACTTTGAACAAAGTCGCTTGTACTGGCTGCTAAAAATCCGCCTAAGGTTGTATAAATTACGATGACTAAAGCGCTTATTAGCATTGCTGTTATGTAATCCATTCCAAACAAACTGCTAAAAAGTTTACCGCAGGCCGCAAATCCTGAAGCTGTATACGGAATAAAGAATATGATGATTACTACTGCTGCAATAGCGCCTAATATACTTTTTTTATCGTGATACCTCTTGTTAAAGAAATCAGGAATAGTAATAGCATCTATCTGATGAGAGTATTCTCTTATGCGCCTTGCTACAAAAAGCCAGTTAAGGTACGTACCTATAGCTAGACCAATTGCTGTCCAAGCGGCCTCTCCTGTGCCCGAAAGATAAGCGACCCCTGGTAGTCCAAGAAGAAGCCAGCTACTCATGTCTGAAGCTTCAGCGCTCATTGCCGTTACAAAAGGCCCGAGCTTTCTTCCACCTAGGTAAAAATCCGAAACGTCATCGTTACGCTTAGAATAGTAAACACCTATACCTACTATAAATAGTAGATAGACGATAATTGATAATAAAATGCATATTTCATTTGTTGTCATAAAAATTCCCCTTAAATTATAATAGTTGAATTATAGCATAAATGGGACTAGAATGAAATGCAGAACGTAGTTTATATGAAAAATAGATTATATGAAATAAAATAGCTAGAAGCCTTTAAAATGAAAGGTTCTAGCATAAATTTAAATTAGACATTTAGCTAACCAAAATACAATTTAATTAATTTTTATAACCTTCTAAAAATCTTGGCAGCATATCACCGGAGTATTTATATAAAGAGTAATCACCGTTACAAATGCACCAATCATATAGCAATGCTCTTTCAAACAGCGCATATGCCTTAGTAATCTCGTTAACAGCAACGTCATCTCTAAGCTCACCTTTTTCTATACCCTCCATTACCACTTGGCGTATTAATTTATAGTAGGTTCTGTTGGTATCAAGAAGATGTTTATCGCCTTTAGTTATGAGCTGAGATGAGTAAAGCCTAGCAAGTAAATCTATACTGATAGAATTTTCAATCATAAAGAAAAGCTCATGGTTCATGAAGAGAAGCTTGTCGATTGTGCTCATTACATCTGTAAATTGTTTTGTCAATTCTTCATATTTCTCATCAAAAAGATAAGATAATGATGACAAAAGGGCGTCTTTACCTTCAAAATAATGATAAAAAGATCCTCTGGAAGTTCCGGAGGTTTCTACTATTTCTTCTATAGTAGTATCGTCATAACCTTGCTCATAAAAAAGTTTCCATGCTGCATTTACTATTTTTCCTTTTGTGTTTCTCGATTTTCGCTTAGACATACTTACCTCCAAATCTTACACTAATACTAGTTACTAAAGTGAGATTTGTCAATAGAGAGAAATAATTGATAGCGTATACTTCGCAATGACAAAATTATTTGCGCCTTAATCCCTTGACATAGAACTAAAAATAATAGTAGTATGAATGGATAGGTCTAAACATTTTGGAGGTGTATTATGTTTAATGAATCAATAGTAGAGTTTTTAATAAAGCACAGCAAGAAAAATGCTGTATCTTTCCATATGCCAGGACATAAGGGTGGCGACATCATAGCTAAACACGGATATGGCGAATTTTTAGATAATATATTAGGTTGCGATATAACTGAAATTAAAGGGGCAGATAATTTGTTTCAGCCTGAAAGTATAATTAAGGAAACCATGGAAGCGTACAAAAAGCTTTATGATGTTAAATATACCAACCTTTTAGTAAATGGAAGTAGCTGTGGTCTTGTGGCGTCTGTGTTAGCGACATGCCAAAGAGGATATAAGTTGATCATGGCCAGAAACTCTCATAAATCAATTTTTAATGCGGTAAAGCTTGGAGATATAAAACCTGTATACGCAAGGCCGGAACTTTTAGAAGAGTACGGTATATTAGGAGAGATATCTAAAGACGAGATTAAAAGACTTATAGATGAAAACCCTGATGCAAAAGCAGTAATATTGCCAAGTCCCAACTATTACGGAATATGCAGCGACATTAAAGAGATAGCAAAACATGTGCATGATGCTGGAATGCTACTTATAGTGGATCAAGCCCACGGAGCTCATCTTAAGTTTTATGATAAAAATAAAGCAGCAGAAAATTTAGGAGCTGATATAGTTGTTAATAGCACACATAAGACTTTATTGTCTTTTACGGAAAGCGCGATAATAAATGTTTGTAGTGATAGAGTAGATATCCTTGAGCTTGAAGATAAAATCCAATCTATTGAAAGTACTAGCCCTTCATATATACTAATGGCTAGCCTTGATATAAATGAAAAAATAATAAGAAAGCATGGTCAAGAACTTTTTAAAGAATGGAAGACAAATATAAAAGAGTTTTACTGCGAATGTGAAAAAATAAAGGGGCTTAAGGTTTTAAAACATTCAATGCACGATGATACAAAAATCAATATAGATATGAGCGCCTACGGACTTGATGGAACAAAGCTGGAATCGGAACTTATTAAAAGAGGAATTTATCCAGAACTAGTAACAGGTAGTTTAGTAATGTGCATGAGCGGAATAGGAAATACCAAAAGCGATTACGATAAACTTATATTGGCATTAGTTAATATTGCGGATAAAAATGTGCTTGGAGAATGCGTTAAATGCGAAAACATTCAATCCGTCGCACTTGAACTAACTGCTGTACCGACAAAAAAAGAAAAGGTGCTTTTAAGTGAATCAGAAGGCAGAATAATTGCAGAATCAATAATTCCTTATCCTCCTGGAATACCATTAGCTTGCCCTGGAGAAATAATAAACAAAGAGGTCATAAAACATGCATTAGAGCTGAGGGGAAATGGATATAATGTAATCGGAATTGACAAAGACAACAAGGTTTTCGTGGGCAAATAAATCGAAAACGATTCAAGAAAACTACAGCTTTAACCGATAATGGTTCAAAGCTGTTTTTTTGATGTTCATTTTGTGGCAATTCCATGTATTTGAGATTGGCATGAAAATTGCTTAACATAGTAAGAGGAATGTTATTAGGGAAACAAAATTTAGGAGGAAAGTAAGATGAAAAACTTTATCAAGTTTACACCAGTATTTGTTCTAGCATTAATGATGATACTGGGAGCTTTTGGAGTGATAGAAGGCATGGATCTATTAATTGCTGCACCAATTGCAACAATTGCGGCAATAATAGTCTCTCTATTCGTAGAAGGTATTACATTTAAGGATTGCATAGATGCAGCCATGGGAAGTGTATCAAAGATATTAATTGCACTATTTATATTGATGTTTGCTTATGCTATGGCTAGCGTGTTTATGTCATCAGGAGTAGCGGCAGCAATTATTAATGTTGCACTAGGAATGGGAGTAACAGCCAAAACTGTTGCGGTAGTTGGACTTGGAGTAACTGCTGTACTTTCAGTAGCTACAGGTAGCTCATGGAGTACATTTGCAGCGTGTGCACCTATTTTCTTATGGCTGTCAGACTTTGTAGGAGGAGATCTTATCCTTACTACTTGCGCAATTGCAGGTGGTGCATGCTTTGGAGATAACATCGGACTTATATCAGATACAACTATAGTGTCTTCCGGCATACAAGGTGTAGAGGTAGTTGACAGAATCAGAACACAAGGTGTTTGGTCTGTTTTATGCCTAGTTGCAGCAGGAATTGTATTCTTTTTAGTAGGAGCAGGTTTAGAAACTACTGCAGTAGATGCAACTACAGTGGTAAATCAAATGCCTGAGGAAGTATGGACTGCGCTTCAGGAAGAAAGACCTGCAGTAATTCCACTACTAGAACAAGTAAGAGATGGAGTGCCTCTATACATGGTAGTTCCTCTAATTCTTGTAATCATAGTAGCTATTATGGGACTTAATACATTTGTTTGTTTAAGCGTTGGAATAGTATCAGCTTACCTACTTGGTCTTGTGGCTAATACAACAGGCGCGTTGATGCCTTTCTTGACCCAGTGCGCAGATGGTTTTGCAGATGCAGGTTCATGGGTAATTGTAATGATGATGTGGATAGCAGCATTTGGTGGCATAATGGCAAGAATTGCAGCATTTGAGCCTCTTTCAAAGTTAATTTTGAAGATATCAAAGAATGTTAGACAACTGATGTTCTTTAATGGATTACTATGCATAGCAGGTAATGCCGCGCTTGCAGATGAAATGGCACAGATTGTAACAGTAGGACCTATTACTAAAGATTTAGTTGAAGAAAATTTAGAAGGTTCTGAAGAGGATATGTACAAGATTAAACTAAGAAATGCTACATTCGGAGATGCTATGGGAGTATTTGGTTCACAACTTATCCCTTGGCACTGCTATTTAGCATTCTACAGTGGAATCGCTTATGCAGTATATCCTTTACATAAGTTTGTACCTACAGATTTTATTCAGTATAACTTCATGGCTATGATAGCAGTAGCATCACTGTTAATACTAACAATAACAGGATTTGACAGATTCATACCTCTGTTTGGAATGCCTGCTGAACCACAGGTTACACTAAAAGACAAAAGTTTAAGAAAAACAGCTTAATAACATAAATAACAAAAGAGCAAGCACTTCCGAACCGATTTCGGAGGTGCTTATTTTTTATACAAAACGGGAAAGTTAAAAAAAAACAATAAAAGTTTGTATAGAGGTGCATTTTATTAATCTTTGGTGTATACTTATCAAGTATGACTATTATAAATTTTATGAAAGGATGGTTTCAAAAAAATGAGTCAAAGCAAGAAACATTTGCAAAGCGTCAAAGTTGGACATTTCAAACACACTGCAAACAGTGAAACAGAAGTAATGCCAATACCAGACGTAGTAAAGATTTCCATGTCTCAGCACATTGGTGCGCCATGTCAGCCTTTAGTTAATAAAGGAGACACTGTTAAAGTAGGGCAACTAATTGGTGATACAGATGCTTTTGTAAGTGCGCCTATACATTCTAGTGTATCGGGAACAGTTCTCAAAATTGATGAACAGCGTTCGGCAATGGGCGGTAGTGACAGATTAGTCGTTATTGAAACTGACAAAAAACAGGAAATAAGCGAGGAAATAGAAATTCCTCATGTACAGGACCTTAAGGGTTTTGTAGAGGCTGTCAAAAAAAGCGGTCTAGTAGGTTTGGGAGGAGCGTCATTCCCAACACACATTAAGTATAATCCAAAGAATTTAGATGAAATTGATACTTTAATTGTTAACGGAGCAGAATGTGAACCGTTTATAACTTCGGATAATCGTATAATGATTGAAGAAGCTGAAGACATCTTAGATGGCATGAAGCTTATAATGAAGTATATGGATCTAAAAGTAGGGTACATAGGTATCGAAGAAAACAAACCTGAGGCAATACAAAACTTAAATGCTATTATTGCACAGCAGGGACTAGAAAACGTTAAAACCTTTACACTCCAGGCGAGATATCCAAAAGGAGCAGAAAGAGTATTAATTTATGAGATTACAGGAAAAACACTAAATGCTGGAGTATTACCAGCGGAATTAGGAGTGGTTTGTTCTAATGTAACTTCTGTAGCTTTCGTCGGGCAGTATTTTAGAAACGGTATGCCTTTAATTAGAAAGAGAATGACAATTGATGGTGATGCTGTAACAACACCAAAGAATGTATATGCTCCTATAGGTGCTATGATTAGTGATGTTATGGCGTTTTGTGATGGTTACAAAACTGAACCAAAAAAGATATTAATGGGCGGACCAATGATGGGAAGGGCTATCTTCTCTGATCAAATGCCAATTGTTAAGAACAACAATGCAATACTAGCATTTTCAAAGAGACAGTCATTTATTCCAGAGGAAACACAATGCATTAAGTGCGGAAGATGTCACCTGGTATGTCCCTTCGAACTGCTTCCATTTGCTTATGCGGAAGCATACAAGGCCAATGACCCTCAGAAACTTAGCGATTTAGATATTATGCAATGCATGGAATGTGGAAGCTGCGCTTATATCTGTCCTGCTAGAATACCTTTAGGGTTCATAAACAAACTTGGAAAATCATTAGTAAAGGAGGCTGGGATTAAATAATGGAAAATGAAAAGAAAGTATACGATAAATTATTAGTCACATCAGCTCCTCATATAGTATCCTCAATAGACACTCAAAAGGTGATGGCAAACGTTTTAGTCGCAATGGCACCTGCACTTGCAGTCGGCATGTATGTGTTTGGAATGAGAGTTATAGCGCTAACATTAGTTTGTGTTATAGCCAGCGTAGGATTCGAATGGATATACAATAAATTTATGAAAAAACAGCAAACAGCTGGAGATTTAAGTGCAGCTGTAACTGGAGTACTTATAGCGTTTAACGTACCGTCAAGTTTGCCTTTATGGATAGCGATCATAGGATGTTTTGTAGCAATAATAATAGTTAAGCAACTATTTGGCGGAATGGGAAGAAACTTTGTAAATCCAGCGATAACAGCTAGAATAGTGTTATTTGTATCATTTGCTACGCAAATGACTACTTGGCCACTGCCTAGCATGGCTCCTGTAACTGATGCAACAACTGGTGCGACTCCGCTTGGTTTATGGGCTGCAGACAAATCGGTTGATACAATGTCGGCAGTTACTAACAATGAAATGTTTTTAGGATTTATTGGCGGATGCGTTGGTGAGGTAAGTGCCTTTGCATTATTAGTAGGAGGAATATATTTAATCTGGAGACAAATTATATCTCCACTTATTCCAGCTTGCTTTATTGGAACAGTATTTCTGTTCGCGTTAGCTACATCGGGATCATTTGATATGGCAATATTCCATGTTTTTGCAGGTGGTGTAATGTTAGGAGCCTTCTTTATGGCTACTGATTATGTTACTACTCCTATGCTTCCTATAGGAAAAATCATATTTGGCGTGGGCTGCGGAATACTTACTATGGTAATTAGAATTTGGGGTGCATACCCAGAAGGTGTTTCCTTCTCTATATTACTCATGAACATAGTTACACCTTTAATTGACAAATTCACAATTGAAAAACTATATGGAGGTGTAAAGAAAAATGAAAAAAAATAATACATTTAACGAATATGTAGCACCGATATTAGTATTAGTTTCTATTTGTTTAGTAGTAACATTTGCGCTGGCAGCTACATACGGCGTTACAAAACCAATAATCGAAGAGAACTCTGCAAAGGCTGCTGATAAAGCAAGAGTAGAACTTTTGGCTGAGGCAGATTCCTTTACGGAATATGATGGAGAGTTAGCGGTTACAGTGGAAGAGCAAGTTTTCGTTGTTGACTGCTTTGTAGCAGACAACAAAACTGGCATGGTAGTTACAGTAAAAACAAAGAGTTTTGGAGGACTTGTAACAACCATGATAGGTGTAGATAGTAAAGGTTCAGTTACAGGAGTTAAAGTAACAGAACATGCAGATACACCGGGACTAGGAACTAAAGCAATGACACCTGAACATCTGGGACAATACGAGGGACTTATGGAAATTACAGCTAGAAATGTGAAAGAAGATGAAGCTATTAACCACGTTTCAGGAGCTTCAATTTCATCAGGTGCGATTCATGAAGCGGTTTATTGTGCCCTTGAGCAATATAAAGAAATGGGAGGTGTAAACTAATGGGTAAGAAAATGACTATACTAACAAAAGGATTAATAAAAGAAAATCCAGTATTGGTGTTACTATTAGGAACATGCCCGGCACTAGCCACATCGACATCTTCTATTAATGGTTTAGGAATGGGTTTAGCTGCTACGGCAGTACTTATCTGCTCTAATATCGTAATAGCATTACTTAAAAACATTATACCAGACAAGGTTAGAATTCCTTGCTACATAGTAGTAATTGCAGGATTTGTAACTATAGTTCAATTGCTTTTACAGGCTTATGTACCTTCACTATACAAATCACTAGGATTGTTTATTCCTCTTATAGTAGTAAACTGTATAATCTTAGGTAGAGCAGAGATGTTTGCAAATAAAAATAGCGTAGCCGATTCAGCTTTAGACGGAATTGGAATGGGCGTAGGATTTACATTGGCATTAGGAGTTATGGGAGCTATTAGAGAGTTCTTTGGAGCTGGTACGCTTTTTGGATTCGCAATCTATGCAGGTCATATTGATCCTATGGGAATATTTATGTTAGCTCCTGGCGGATTCTTTGTGTATGGTATATTAGTTGCAGCGGTCAATCACTTCTCGGCTAATGGCACTAAAAAGAAGAGTTTTAGCTGTGATGAATGTCCGCTATTCAATGCATGCACGCTAAAAGAAGACGAAGAATTAAGAGTAAAAGTAGAACAGAAAGGAGCTGAAGCATAATGGTAGGATTAATTACAATCATGATGTCAGTTATCCTTGTAGATAACTTTGTATTAGCACAGTTCCTAGGTATTTGTCCTTTCTTGGGCGTATCTAAAAAGCTTGATTCGGCAGTAGGTATGGGAGCAGCAGTTATATTTGTAATGGTACTTGCAACTGCAGCTACATGGCCTATTTATCAAGTGCTTAATGGTTTTGAAATTGGATATTTACAGACTGTAGTATTCATATTAGTTATAGCGTCTTTAGTTCAACTTGTAGAGATGGTATTAAAGAAATATGTACCAGCACTTCATAAAGCACTGGGAGTATACCTTCCACTTATCACGACAAACTGTGCAGTATTAGGTGTTACAATTATGAACATTAATGATGGACTTACATATGTTGAATCATTGTTCAATGCTCTTGGAGCTGGAATAGGATTCTTACTAGCAATGGTATTATTTGCCGGAGTTAGAAGTAAATTAGAGAACGAGGCAGGCGTACCTGATTGCTTCAAGGGAGTTCCTCTAACGTTAATTAGTGCTGCGATACTTTCACTGTCCTTTATGGGATTCAGTGGATTATTCCAATAGAAGGAGGCGACGAAAATGGATGTATTTACACCGATAATAATTGTTGTAGCTATTGGTCTCGTTGCTGCAGTAGTTTTAACAATTGCGTCTAAGGTATTCTTTGTACCTGTAGACAAAACATTTGCAAAAATAAGAGCAGAATTGCCTGGAGCTAACTGCGGAGCTTGTGGCTACGCTGGTTGCGATGACTATGCCAATGCTTTAACAGAGGATAATACGGTTAGCTGCTCAATGTGTCCTGTAGGTGGACCTGACTTAGTGGTAGCGTTAGCTGCGGCGCTAGGAGTTGAAGCTGGTTCAGCTGAAAAAGAGGTGGCTGTTGTACTATGCAACGGCAACAATGACAATACAAGAAAACTTATGGATTACGAAGGCATCAATACTTGCAAAGCTGCAAAACAGCTTTTTGGCGGTATGAATGCATGTAAGTATGGTTGTTTAGGCTTTGGAGACTGCGTAGTTTCATGTGAGTTTGATTCGATAGAAATGTTTAACGGAGTAGCACGCGTAAATAGAAATACTTGCGTGGCCTGTACGGCTTGTGTGAAAGCATGTCCTCAAAATATAATAACGATGGTACCTGAAAAGAGTAAAGTAGTTGTTAAGTGTAGCTCACTTGATAAAGGGGCTGTTACCAGAAAAGCATGCGATGTAGGATGTATCGGCTGTGGAAAATGTGTTAAGGTTTGTAATTTTGATGCAATCACAATTGAGAATGCACTTGCAGTAATTGATCCTATCAAATGTACGAACTGTGGACTATGTGTTCAGGAATGCCCAACAGGAGCCATTAATAGCTTTAAACCTATTAAGTACAGGGCGCCAAAAAAAGCTGTTCCAAAGAAAACACCTGAAGAAATTGCTGAATTAAAAGCAAAAATAGAAGCTGTTAAAAAAGCAAAAGCTGAAGCTGCTGCTAAAGTAGAAGAGTCTTAAGCATAAAATTTATTTATAATAAAAAGAATCCCAAAGTGTATGCTTTGGGATTCTTTCATTTATGAACATTTGAAGGTCATTTTTTAAGCTGTTTTGTCTGAATCTAATCTTGAAACAAAAGCGAATACTAATTCTCTAGGAATATTAGAATCGATTTTATTTACCTTGTCTGCAACTATATTTTCTACGAAGTTAACTAAACCAAGAGATGTGCAGTCCTTATAAACTTCAATAACAATGTTTCTTTCTTTACTAGAAAGTTCTCTTCTGCCTGAGTAATCGTGTAATGTTTGTTTTAGTGTAGTCATAATATTCTCCTTTTCTTAAGCTGCTTCTAATTCTGCAACAAGTGAACAAACTAATTTTAACGAGATAGATGAATCAATTCTCTTAACTTTATAAGATACTACAACTTCTGCAAAACTTTTTAATTCTAAAGCTATGCAATCATTGTAAACATTGACAACTATATCCTTTTCTCTTGACGTAAGACCTGTGCGGTGGGTTTGACCTTTTAATGTTTGATTTAAACCTAACATTATAAACTCCTTTACTCCCTAAGCGATTTTTTTAATTTTTATTTCATTCACATAAGCATATACTAAGCCCTGTGGAATATTTAAATTCTTTCTTTTAATTTCATCAGCAATGATTTTGTCCGTGAAATTAACTAAGTTTAATGCCCTGCAGTTACCGTATTCCTGTATAATAATATTCTTCTCATCGTCAGTAAGTTCTCTGCGTTCAGAATAGTTAATTAATACTTGTTTTAAATTAATCATAATATCCTCCTATAAGACTCAAATTAGCTCTTTACTTTCTATCAATATATATAGCAATAAGTATGCCAACTATATTAAGGCTGAAAACCCACGTGTTCATGGGAATAAATAAAAAAGAGACTCGAAAACGAATCACTTAAACGCAAATCTTGACTTGATATCGACTCAAAAATCTGGTATAATCACCTGGTAAGATATCTGCTAGGAATGTGACTGTATATAGTATGACAGATTATACCCATTAGTATTCCTGTAATTATACCCGAAAAAAGGAGTACAGGAAAGTATAGAAACAGCTTAGGACTTTGCACAATCATGGCAGCTACGGTGAGTTGACCCAAGTTATGAAATACAGCACCGCACATACTTACGCCAACAATGCTAAATTTGTCGGTTTTTTTAAGTAAGTACATAACAAGTAAACTTAATATTCCACCTGACAAAGCGTAGATGGCTCCAAAGAAACCGTTGAAAAGCAAACCTGCCATAAGTATTCTAATTATATTCACGGAAAAAGCCGTTTTAAAATCATAAGTATAAAGGGCTATTAAAACGACTATATTGGCGATACCTAGTTTAATGCCAGGTATACCCACGCTATATGGTATCAACATTTCTACATAAGAAAATATTAATGCTAGGGTAGCTAAAAGGGCTACTTGTGACACTTTTTTAGCTGGAGACTGCGTCATACTTTTCACCTCCAACTATTTCTATTAATACTTTATTAGGCAAGCATACTATGCTTTCGCCCGTTGAATCTATAGGGCTATGCTTGACACAAACCTTATTAGGGCAGTCAGCATCTGACATGAAGACTTTTCCGTTTTTAATTACTATTTCATTGTAGTTTTCATGTTTGCTTATTGTAATAGTCCTGTCTTCGCCTAAAGAGTAGGTTCCGTAAACTTCACCTGCTATGCTGATCTTTACATGAGTTCCGAGATCGTCAGCAGATGAAACCAAATAGGTTGCAAGCATACCTACCACTAATAATATTAATAATAAAAATATATCAGCTTTTTTAAACATACATTCTCCAGTGAAAGGACATTAATATGAAACACAAATTGATTTATCCAATAGTTGCCTTTTCAATTATCGCAATAATCATTATAGCATACATAAGCATAAACAATACAGAGCCAATTTCAAAAACTGGGTATTATCTAGATACCGTATGCACTATCACAGTATATGATATGGATGAAGACGAGGCAAGCGAAGCGATAGATAAAGGTTTTGAAACTTGCGATAGCTACGAAAAACTGCTCAGCAAAACCATAGAAGGTAGCGATGTTGGCAGAATTAACAGGGCCAAGGGAGAATTTGTAGAAGTTGATAATCATACGGTTGATTTAATAAAGACTGGCATAAAGTACGGTAATATTTCTGGTGGAGTTTTTGACATAACTGTTGGGAGGCTAACAGGTCTTTGGGATTTTCATACTAATGAACCGAAATTGCCCACGGAAAGTGAATTAACATATGCGATAAATCATGTAGATTACAAAAATATAGAAATAGAAGGCAATAGAGTTAGACTAAGTGATCCAGAATCCCAGCTGGATTTAGGTGGTATAGCAAAAGGATACATTGCAGATAGGGTGGCTGATGCTCTAGAGGAAATGGGAGTAAAATCAGCCGTGGTGAATCTTGGCGGAAATATCGTAGGCATAGGCAAAAAACCTAAGGGTGAAGAATTTGTAATTGGTATTGAAAGGCCTTACAGCCAAAGAACCGCCATAATAGGTACTGTGAATATTAGTGATTCCACAGTTGTTACTTCGGGCATTTACGAAAGACAGTTTGAATTAAATGGTAAAATCTATCATCATATATTAGATGTCAATTCAGGATATCCAGTGAAAAGTGATGTAGAGGCAGTTAGCCTAGTTTCTAAAAAAGGAATGTCAGTTGACTGTGATGCATTAAGCACTATTTGTTTAATAATAGGCTCTAAGAATGCAAAAGAACTGATTGAAAAAATTGATAACGTAGAAGCGCTTCTTGTGACTACTGATGAAAAGTATATAGTAACTAGCGGAATGGATTTTAAAGAAATAGAGGAGTAGTATGAAAAAGCTTGGAATAGCAGAAAGTTTTGGAATAGATCGAGTAATAAAGCCAGTAGGTACTGTGCCCGTAACCGCTTGGAAGCTTGATGCTTCAAGAGAGCTAAGGCCCGATGAGGCTAGGATTAAACTTAAATATTTTCAGATGGAAAGAGACAACTATCAGCAGATAGCCAGTTCTTGCAATTATGAAGACAACAAGATGAAAGCGAAAATAATGGATCTTGTAGAAAAAAGAGGAAAGCTTCACAATCCGTTCACTAATTCTGGAGGTGTAATATATGGAACCGTAGAAGATATGGGCGAAGTGTACAGGCAAAATACCGTTCTAAACATTGGGGACGAATTTTTAGGGATGACATCTTCTACTGCTCTACCTATGCACGTAGAGAGGATAGTAGAAATTGATCATAATTATGCGCAGATCGAACTGGAAGGCTACTCTATAGTTTTCTGCAACTCGCTGCACTATGGGGGCGAATTAGAGCATATAAGATATACTATGACTTCAATTGACGAGGAAGGTACTTTGTATGATGTCTATTCCTTAGCTAAACCAGGCATGAAAATATTGGTAATAGGTAAAGATCTAGTCTCTGCAGCATATTACCTAAGCGCAGTCAGAAAAGCCGTCACAAGGGATTGCAAACTAGACCTTGTATTCGATTATGAGTGCATAGAAAATTATGACTTTGAAGAGATAAAAAAGGTTATGAAAATATGGGCGGATTCAGTAACTATTGTTAATCTAGGCGAGCCTATAAAAGCGATGGAAGATTTAGGTGATGAAATTGGTAATAAAAAGGACTTAGTAATAAACTGCGAAGACATAAAAGGATCTGAAGTGCTTACAGTGATGATGGCAAAAAATAACGGAACCGTATTTTTTACAAGTATAACAAACGGATACAGTATAGCTACTTTAATATCAGGAAGCCTAGGCAAAAAACTTCACACCAGAGAGTTAAATCAAAATCTTAGAAGTTATAGCAGATTTACCGAAGAACTAGTTAAAGACAATATTTTGCAGCTTGATGAAATTGATAATATCTATCAAAATGCCGAAGCGGGAAGAAGTCCGTCAAATAGAAGACAGTTTAATATCATTCAAAATAGAGTATTTCAAATAGACGATTTCATATATATGAGCCCTGTTACAGATCACATGATAGAAGAAGCTTTAAATTTAGCAAAATACGATTGTAACGTAATAATTGAGGGAGAAACCGGAGTAGGTAAGGAAAAGGTTATGGAAATCCTTCACAAAAATAGTAGCAGAAATAGCAACCCTTGCATAAAGGTAAACTGTGCTACGATACAAGAAAACCTAGCAGAATCAGAATTCTTCGGATACGAAGGAGGAGCATTCACGGGGGCTAGTAGGGAAGGAAAGAAGGGATATTTTGAAATTGCTAACGGCGGAATTTTGTTCCTAGATGAAATAGGTCAGCTATCTATTAGCATGCAAAGTAAGCTCTTAAGAGTGCTACAAGAAAACGCATTTTTTAGAGTTGGAGGCACAAAACAGACAAATGTTAACGTTAGGGTAATATGCGCTAACAATATTCCACTTCAAACACTAGTTGATCAAGGTAAATTTCGCGAAGATTTGTACTATAGATTGAATATTAGTATCATAGTTGTTCCCCCGCTTAGGAAAAGACCTGAAGACATAATCTGCTTGTCAGAGGCATTCTTAACAAAATACTGTAACAAATATGGAGTTGAAAAGACTTTAGAAGATGAGGCAATAAGTGCACTAAGCTCATACCAATGGCCTGGAAACGTAAGAGAGCTAGAGAACATGATACATAGGCTAGTAATAAATTCTAAAGAAGACGTAATCAAATCGTTGGAAGTAGAAAGCATCCTTCACGGAAGGGTTTATGAGAATGTGATGATGAAACTGAGAAGTGAAATCGCTAGCGGCAACAGCTTAGACTTTGAAGAAATCATAATACAGCAGGAAAAGAAGCTCTTAGAATATGCATTAAAAAAGGAAGGTACAACTAGAAAAGCTGCAGACTTCCTTGGAATAACTCAAGCTAAATTCATGAGAAAAAAACAAAAATATGATATTAATTAATGGGGTGTTCAAACATTCTGCGAGCAGTTGTTTTACTCAAAGCGTTTACGAGAAGGACTGAAATCAGTATGCCTACGCTGAATTGACCTATATTAGGTATCACCTCAGCTAATGCCACAATCCAGTTCCCGTAGATTATGCCGTTTGTTATGTAGTAGCCTAAACACATTTCTAAGCCCGCAAGTACCATACCGACGTATGTCATCATGGAAATATTGGCTATTTTTTTGTGGTTGTGTTCACCTTTGTGCGCTCTTTCTAAGAAAACACCTAATATTAGAGCCATAATAGCTTTTATTACAAAGGTCCAAGGTGCCCAAATAGCGAATCCACCCAGAATATCACCTAGCGCTGAGCCTAAACCTGATGCTATAGCTCCATATTTTTTCCCTAGTAAAAAGACGGAAAAAAACACCATCGAATCTCCTAGGTGTATATACCCGTTTAAAGTAGGTATTTTGATGAACATAGTCGAAACGGTAACGATTGCAATCATTAAAGCCGTTGCTATTAGTTTGTTTACTTTATTATCTCTCATGACATTTCTCCTTGTTGACTTCTGTAACTTATATATATATAATAACTGTGAAGTGTGCATAATGGAATATGCAATTTGATATATATTAAAGAGTACAGAAGGGTGATAAAAAGAAAATGCTTGGTAACATTTGGGACTTAGATGACAGTATTAAGGAAAGCTTATACATACAGATATTTAATGCAATTAAAGAGGATATATTAGATGGCAAATTAGAAGAAGGTGAAAAACTACCATCACTTCGCAGTTTGTCTAAAGATATCGATGTAAGCTTGACGACTGTAGATGCGGCTTATTCACAGTTACTAGTTGAAGGATATATAAATAGTATACCTAAATCCGGGTATTATGTAGCCAAGATATATAGGGGTAGCAATTATGCTCGGAATAAAATATCGCCTATAAAAGGTGAAATTAAGGAAAAGATTAATTCGTATATATACGACGAGGAGTCTTTCAACTTTACCAAATGGAAAAAGTGTATGGCAAAAGTTTTTAATGAATACTCTCATCTCTTACATATGGAAAGTGACCCTCAAGGAGAATTTAAATTGAGGCAAGAAATAGCCAAGTATGTATACACAAGTAGGGGAGTTAAATGTAGCCCTGAACAGGTCGTAATAGGTGCGGGTGCGCAGCAGCTAACTGGGCATTTAGCTAGAATACTGAGGCTCAAGGAAATAGACAATGTTTCAACAGAGACACCGGGATATATACCTGTACAAAACATATTTAAAGATGCGTCTTTTACCATAACAAAAGTACCAATCAAAGAAGATGGAATAGTGATAGAAAAACTGCCTACAAATATTAAATCACTTGTTTATGTGAGCCCATCAAATCAGTTTCCTTCTGGTGCTGTTATGCCGGTGGGAAGGAGATATGAGCTACTTAAGTGGGCGGAAGAAAATGATAGCTATATATTAGAGGATGATTATGACAGTGAGCTTAGGTATTTTGGTAGACCTATACCAGCTATGCAAGGTTTAGATAACAAGAGTAGAGTAGTCTACTTAGGGTCATTTTCTTCCACGTTGTTTTCTGCTGTTAAAATTAGTTATGTAATATTACCAAAAGAACTTGCTAATATCTTTGATAAAATCAAAGGCTTATACAGCCAGACTTGCTCAAAATCAGAACAGCTTTGTTTGGCGTTTTTTATGGAGGAAGGACATTACTATAGGAATATTAAAAAATGCAGAAGACTATTTTCGCAAAAGTTAACGGTATCGGTAAATACCATTGAAAAGTATGGTAGTGATTTTATAGAGCTTACGAACAAGAAATCAGGCATTAATATTACTTTAAAAATTAAAACTGACAAGTCGGCAAAAGAGCTTTCTGAAAAAGCAAAGAAACAAGGTGTGCTCCTTAGACCGATTTACGAGCTTAGCGATGATTATAATAAGGTGGTATCCCTTTATTACAACAAGATACCAATAGAAGATATTGAAGAGACGATTAAAAACTTGATAAGATCATTAAGAGATTAAATTTATGTTTGTTAACATGTAGTTAAAGAATTAAGGAGGAAACAAATGGAGCTAAAAGAAATAATTGAAATCAGGCAAAGCATCAGGAAATATAAGGATGTAGATGTGCCTGAAGAGGATATCAAAGAAATTGTTGCAGCCGCGGCGAAAGCACCTTCAGGAAAAAATATACAAAACTGGCATTTTGTAGCTATTAAAAACGATGAGCTAAAGGTAAAAATTGCTGATGCTGTAGGCGTAAAGAATGAAGAAATAGCAGTAAGAATGGATAAAGTAGACGAAGTGCAAGGCGAAAGATTTAGAAAGTTCTATAAACATTTCACGCGTTTTTTTGCTACAGCGCCAGTTCTTACTGTAGTATATAGCAAAGTATACACTCCTTCAGGCTATAATGAGCTAAGCCTTGTAGGTGGAGCTGAAAAGGAACTTTGGGACTTGGTAGATTATAGGAGCCCAGGAATGCAGAGCGTTGGAGCAGCTATGGAAAACTATACTTTAGCAGCAATAGATAAAGGTTATGGAACATGCTGGATCACAAGTGCCAACTATGCAGCCAAGGAGATTGAAGCACTATTAAAGGAAGAAATTGGATTTGAAAAAGAAGGATACTTCATGGCGTGTATGATTTCCATGGGGGTTCCAGAAGAGGATCAAAAGAGTCCAAAGAAAAAGCCAGTAGAAGATGTGTACACTTTTATAGAGTAAGAATTAAAAAAACGGCTTTTGCCGTTTTTTTGTTAAATGTTATTTATAGCTATTCGCATTTGTTTCCTTATTTCGAGAAGCTCTGGATAATCATAGAAAAACAGGATTTTTTGTTCATATATTTTACCTCCCGTCGGCTTATCCCATGTTACAAAATAAGCGAAGGATTCTGCAATATCTTCTTCTGGGTTAATAGCCGCATAACTTGTTACAAAGGTATCGGGATATTCCTTGAAATATTCAACCGTGCCTAAGTCTTCGCCCAGCTTCATAAAACTTTCATGAATGTCCATATTCTCTTTCCAAAATTTTTCATAAAAAGTATTTAGAGTTGAATTCTTTTTAAGCTTACCTTCATCTGCCACGTAGGTGTCTTCGCCACTGTTATTATCAATTTGAGTATCGTTTAACGTTATAATATGCATAGTTTCGTGAGCTATTATTTCGCCAAAGTCATTGCTGAAGTCACCGCTACTGTCAAATACATCAATGTAATCTACACATATTACCCAATCCTTTGAATGGAGGTTATCCATATAAACATAAGCATCATTCCCGCCTTCACCATCGGTCATTATTTCTAAGCTATAAATCATTTTCTTGTATTTGTCAGGCAGCGTAACTTCGATGTAATTCTTAATGTCCTCTATTCCGTTTTTTTTATCTTCAGTAAACTCTGTTTCTACTAAATTTTGAAACTTACCGTTTTTCACATTGTAAGAACCGAACTTTTTTTCTCCGCCTTCAGTATAATTATCAGGCGGAATTAACTGCCCAAAAGAAACCATTACTATTATAACTATTATTAAGTATAGTGTCTTTTTCATGACAACGCTCCTTATAACAATTCTTACATACTCGTGTTTAATAGTCAATGATAAATATGGTTACAGATTTAGATTATTAATGATATAATAAGATATACG
>LSQX01170822.1_pt1 | contig 19434 bp, 16 predicted proteins | sample 654561 | NCBI WGS metagenome assembly LSQX01 (sample SAMN04489861, study PRJNA283612) | anaerobic digester metagenome | isolation source: 4 biogas reactors fed with cattle manure at either 37C or 55C with and... | place: Denmark: Kongens Lyngby | collected 2014
AATACGTCTGGAACGACTGTGCCAGCTCCAGCAGATAAGTGGTGACCAGGTGCGGTTCGAGCTGCTCGCCCGCCGCCTGCACCGTCTCCGGCCAGCGCGAGATCGCATCCAGCAGCTCGCGCGCGGCGGCGTTGTCCACGTCCTGCTCCTGGGCCAGCCCGTCCTCGAGGTCGAACGCCATGCCGCGCTCGTCGAGCTGGCGCAGCAGCCCGCAGATGCGTGCGTGCGAGAGCTGCACGTAGTACACCGGGTTGTCCAGCGACTGGCTGCGCGCCAGGTCGATGTCGAACACCAGCTGCGAATCGGGCTTGCGCGCGACCAGGAACCAGCGCGTCGCGTCGCGGCCCGCCTCGTCGATGAGGTCGCGCAGGGTCAGGTAGCTGCCGGCGCGCTTGGACAGCTTCACCTCCTCGCCGCCGCGCATCACCGTGACCATCTGGTGCAGCACGTACTCCGGGTAGTCGGCGGGGATGCCCAGGTCCAGCGCCTGCAGGCCCGCCTTCACCCGCGCCAGCGAGCCGTGGTGGTCGGCGCCGAGTTCGGTGATCGCGCGCTCGTAGCCGCGCTCCCACTTCGACAGGTGGTAGGCGACATCGGGCACGAAGTACGTGTACGTGCCGTCGGACTTGCGCATCACGCGGTCCTTGTCGTCGCCGAAGTCGGTCGTGCGCAGCCACAGCGCGCCGCCTTCCTCGTAGGCGTGGCCGCGCTCGACCAGCTGGCGCACGGTGTCCTCCACCTTGCCGTCGGCGTACAGCGAGGACTCGAGGAAGTACACGTCGAAGGACACGCCGAACGCGGCCAGGTCTCCGTTCTGCTCGTTGCGCAGCCAGGCGACGGCGAAGCGGCGGATGCCGTCGATATCGTCGGCGTCGCCGGTCCCGGTGACCACGTGGCCCTCGACCTCGACGCTCTCGCGGTCGAGGAAGGCGCGCGCGACGTCGGCGATGTAGTCGCCGCGGTAGCCGTCCTCCGGCCAGCCGTCGTCGCCGGGACGGATGCCGCGCGCCCGCGCCTGGACCGACTTCGCCAGGTTCTCGATCTGGACGCCGGCGTCGTTGTAGTAGAACTCGCGCCGGACGTCCCAGCCGTTGGCCTCGAGCACGCGGGCGATGCAGTCGCCGATCACCGCCGCGCGGCCGTGGCCGACGTGCAGCGGCCCCGTAGGATTGGCCGACACGTATTCGACGCCGGCCACGCGGCCGCCGCCGCTGTCGTTGCGGCCGTAGTCCGCGCCGCGGGCGTGGACCTCGCGCAGCTGGCGCTGCCAGGCCTCGGCGGAGAGGCGGAAGTTGAGGAAGCCGGGGCCGGCGATGTCGACCGAGGCGATGTCGCCGCCTGCCGGCAGCGCCGCCGCCAGCGCCTGCGCGATGGCGCGCGGATTGCTGCGCGCGGGGCGCGCCAGGACCATCGCGGCATTGGTGGAGAAATCGCCGTGCGCGCGCTCCTTGGGACGCTCGACCACGAAATCGGGCGTGTCCAGGTCGGCGGGCAGGAGGCCCTGGTCTCGGAGCGCGGCGATGCCCTGTTCGACCAGGGCCTTGAGCGAGGATTTCACGGGAATGGGGAGTGGAGGCGTGCGGCCGCACATTGTACGCGAGGGCCGCGCGACGCCCGCGCGGGCCTGCCGGGGCGCGCGAGGCCGCCCGATCAGACCCAGCCGCGGGCGGCGAGCGACACCGGCGGCCCGTCCCCGACCACGAAGTGGTCCAGCAGGCGCACGTCCACCAGGTGCAGGGCCTGCTTCAGCCGGGCGGTGACGCTGCGGTCGGCCGCGCTCGGTTCGCTGCTGCCGCTGGGATGGTTGTGGCCGACGATCACCGCGGCGGCGTTGTGCGCCAGGGCGCGGCGCACCACTTCGCGTGGATGCACCTCCGCGCCGTCGACGGTGCCGCGGAAGAGCTCCTCGAAGCCCAGCGCCCGGTGGCGGGTGTCGAGGAACAGGGCCGCGAAGACCTCGCTGGGATGCCCGCGCAGGCGCTGCGCGAAATAGCGGCCCGCGGCGTGCGGGTCGGTGAGCGCCTCGCCGCGCTCCAGCGCCGCCGCGAGGTGGCGGCTGGCGAGCTCCAGCGCCGCGGACAGCTGGCAGGCGCTGGCGGGGCCGAGGCCGGGCAGCCTGACCAGCTCCGGCGGCGGCCGGTCGAGAAGGCGCCGGAGCGGGCCGTGGGCGGCAAGCAGGCGGCGGGCGGTGGCGACGGCGTCGAGGCCGCGCACGCCCGACCCGAGGAACAGCGCCAGGAGCTCGGCGTCCGAAAGCACGGCGGCGCCGCGGGCCAGCAGCTTCTCGCGCGGTCGTTCGCCGCTGGGCCAGTCGCGGATGTGCATGGGCGCTCTCCGGTGGGAAGGACGTCGGCCGCCGGCGCGGCGCGGCAGGGGAAGCCGCGCGGCGTACTGCGGGGGGATGCCTGCGCCGGCCGCCGACGTGGGGTCATTGCACGCGATCGCCGGCGCCGCCGCCGCCGGCCCACGCCCGCTGTTCGGGTAAGCTGTCCGACCTTCACCGGGTCGGGGCACTCCGAGCGCGAATGGCCAGGGCGGACAGCCAACTCGAAGGCGAGCGCATCCTGCTCTGCGTGTGCGGCGGGATCGCGGCGTACAAGTCCGCCGACCTGGTGCGGCGCCTGCGCGAGGCCGGCGCCGCGGTGCGGGTGGCGATGACCGGAAGCGCGACCCGCTTCGTCGGCGCCCCCACCTTCCAGGCCCTGTCGGGCGAACCCGTCCGCTGCTCGCTCTGGGATCCGGCGGCGGAGGCGGCGATGGGCCACATCGAGCTCGCGCGCTGGGCCACCCGCGTGCTGGTGGCGCCGGCCACCGCCAACACCCTCGCCAGGCTGGCCCATGGCTTCGCCGACGACCTCGTCACCACCCTGTGCCTCGCGACCACGGCGCCGCTGGCCCTGGCGCCGGCGATGAACCACCGCATGTGGCTGCACCCGGCCACCCGGGCCAACATGGCCCTGCTGCGCGAGCGCGGCGCGCTCGTGGTCGGCCCGGCCGACGGTCCGCTGGCCGAGGGCGAGTCGGGACCCGGGCGGATGGCCGAGCCGCTGGACATCGTCGCCGCGCTCGCGGCCGCCAGGGCATGAGCGGCCGGTCGCTGGACGGGCTGCGGGTGCTGGTCACCGCCGGGCCGACCTTCGAGGACATCGACCCGGTGCGCTTCATCGGCAACCGCAGCAGCGGGAAGATGGGCTTCGCGATCGCCGCCGCCGCCGCCGCGCGCGGCGCCGCGACGGTGCTGGTCGCGGGCCCCGTCGCGCTGGACACGCCGCCCGGCGTCGAGCGCGTCGACGTGCGCTCGGCGGCGCAGATGCAGGCCGTGGTCGAAGCCGCGCTGCCCGCGGACGTCTACATCGGCGCGGCCGCGGTCGCGGACTTCACGCCGGCCCGCCCGGCCACGGCGAAGATCAAGAAGCGCGCCGGCGGGGATGGCCTGGTGCTGGAGCTGGTGCGCACCGCCGACATCCTTGCCGGCGTGGCGGCGCACGCACGCCGGCCGCGCCTCGTGGTCGGCTTCGCCGCCGAGACCGGCGACCTCGAGGCCAACGCCCGCGACAAGCTCGCGCGCAAGCGCCTGGACCTGATCGCCGCCAACCTGGTCGGCGTCGCCGGCAGCGGCTTCGGCGCGGACGACAACACCCTCCACGTGTTCAGCGCCGACGGAGCGCGGGTGCTCGGCCCCGCGCCGAAGACCGAACTCGCCGGGGCGCTGCTGGACATCGTCGCCGAGCGCCTGCAGCGCCCCCGGTGACCACGCAGCAAGGACCGACGCCGCCCATGCAGCACACGCTGGACCTGAAGATCCTCGACCCGCGCATCGGCGGCGAGTGGCCGCTCCCGGCCTACGCCACCGACGGCAGCGCCGGGCTCGACCTGCGCGCGGCGATCGACGCGCCGCTCGCACTCGCCCCGGGCGACACCGCGCTGGTGCCCAGCGGCATCGCCATCCACATCGCCGACACCGGGCTGTGTGCGATGGTGCTGCCGCGCTCGGGGCTGGGGCATCGCCATGGCCTGGTGCTGGGCAACGGCACCGGGCTGATCGACGCCGACTACCAGGGGCCGCTGATGGTCAGCCTGTGGAACCGGTCGCGCGAGGCCTACGTGGTGCAGCCCGGCGACCGCATCGCGCAGCTGGTGCTGCTGCCCGTCGTGCGCGCCGGGCTGCGGGTAGTGGATACTTTCGAACACAGCGCGCGGGGCGCGGGGGGCTTCGGCCACACGGGCACGCGCTGAAGGGGGACGGAACGGCATGGACCTGAAGGCATCGAACAAGACGCGCAGCGCGGTCGCGCAGCTGCGGCCATGGCTGCTGGTGCTGGCCGCGATCGCGCTGCTGCTCGCGGTGTGGCTGGCCTGGACGGGCTGGCGGCAGATGCAGGACGCCGGCAGGCGCGACCAGCTCGCAAGCCAGCGCGACGCGGTGGCGCAGGCGGCGTCGGCCTCGCTGCGCGGCGAGCTGCAGCGGCTGGGCGAGCGCGTCGGCTCGGCGCCGGTGCGCGATGCGCTGGCCGCCGGCGACCTCGCGGCCGCCGGCGCCGCGCTGGGACGCGATTGGCCCGGCGCGGAAGAAGCCGTCGTGCATCCGCCGGACCTCGCCGCGGCCTACGCCTCGGTCGCCACCGCGGGCTACGGGCGCCTGGCCGTGGCCGAGGCGGCGATCATCGAGGGCAAGCCGGTGCTCGGCGTGGTCCGCGACGGCGACGGCCCGCGGCTCGCGCTCGCTGCGCCGGCGCGCGTGGGCGACGAGGTCGTGGGCATCGCCTACGTGCGCCTGCCGCTGTCGCGGGTGACCGCGAGCCTGGACGCGGTGGACGTTCCGGGCTCGAGCTACCTCGCGCTGCGCCAGGGCGGGTTCACACTGGCCGCGCGCGGCGACGAGGCCTACGCGGAATCGGCCGAGCGCATGGCCGCGCCCATCGACGGGACCCGCCTGCGCGTGGCCGCCGGCGTTCCGGCGCGTCCGCCGGCGCTGTTCGGGCTCGGCGTGCTGCCGTCGTTCGTGGCCGCGCTCGTGCTGATGCTGGTTGGCTACGTGCTCGCGCGACTGCCGACCCTGGTCGGAAGCCCGGTGGACGAGGACGCCGGCGACGCACCGACGCTCGAGCAGGCGCTGGAGCGCGAGCCCGCCGACGCGGAGCCGGCGAAGGCCGGCGCGCCCGCGGTGCGCGAGGCGCCGGTGGTGCCCCCGGTGGCGATCGACCCGGGCATCTTCCGCGCCTACGACATCCGCGGCATCGTCGGCCAGACGCTGGACGCCGGCATCGCCGAGCTGATCGGCCACGCGATCGGCTCGCTGATGCACGACCAGGGGCTGAAGGACATCGTGGTCGGCCGCGACGGCCGCCTCTCCGGACCGGACATGGTCGCCGGCCTGACCGCCGGCCTGCGCAAGGCCGGGCGCGACGTGATCGACATCGGCATGGTGCCCACGCCGGTGGTCTATTTCGGCGCCTACCACCTGCGCACCGGCTGCTGCGTGTCCGTGACCGGCAGCCACAACCCGCCCGACTACAACGGCTTCAAGATCGTCGTCGGGGGCGAGACGCTGTCGGGCGACGCCATCACCGACCTGTATGCGCGGATCGCCGAGGGCCGGCTGCACGTCGCGCCCGCGCCGGGTGGAGTGACCGAGCGCGACATCGCCGACGACTACGTCGAACGCATCGCGTCCGACGTGCAGGTGGACCGTGCGCTGAAGGTGGTGGTCGACGCCGGCAACGGCGTGGCCGGCGTGATCGGCCCGCGCGTGCTCGAGGCCATCGGCGCCACGGTCGAGCCGCTGTTCTGCGAGATCGACGGCACCTTCCCCAACCACCATCCGGACCCGAGCGAGCCGCACAACCTCGCCGACCTGGTGGACATGGTGAAGCGCTTCGACGCCGACCTCGGCATCGCCTTCGACGGCGACGGCGACCGCCTGGGCGTGGTCACCAGGGACGGCGAGAACATCTTCCCCGACCGCCTGCTCATGCTGTTCGCGGCCGACGTGCTCGAGCGCAATCCCGGCGCGGTGATCGTGTACGACGTGAAGTGCACCGGCCGCCTGCAGGGCCACATCCTGCGCCACGGCGGCAGCCCGCTGATGTGGAAGACCGGGCACTCGCTGATCAAGGCCAAGATGCGCGAGACCGAGGCGGAGCTGGCCGGCGAGATGAGCGGCCACTTCTTCTTCGGCGAGCGCTGGTACGGCTTCGACGACGGCATCTACGCCGCCGCGCGCCTGCTCGAGATCCTGGCCGCGCGCCCCGAGCCGCCGGGCGAGGTGCTGGCGGGGCTGCCCACGGGCGTCGCAACGCCGGAGATCAAGGTCGACGCACCCGGCGGCGACCCGCACGCCTTCGTCGAGCGCTTCGTCGGGCAGGCGACGTTCGGGAGCGGCGCGCGCCCCTCGACCATCGACGGCCTGCGCGTGGACTTCCCGGACGGCTGGGGCCTGGTGCGAGCGTCGAACACCACGCCGGTCCTGGTGCTGCGCTTCGACGCCGACAGCGAAGAAGCGCTCGACCGCATCCGCGGCGAATTCCGCGAGCAGCTGCTGGCCGTCGATCCCGACCTCCCGCTCCCGTTCTAACCGCGAGTGGGAGCGGCCATGGCCGCGATCGCCGCCATGGCGGCTCCCACAAGAGCGGCCCCCCATAAAAGCAGGTCAGCTGCTGCCCTGGCCGCCCTTCATTTCACGGTAGCGCGTTAGCGCGCCTTCCAGGTCGCTGCCCAGCGACGCATGGTCGAGCATCTGCCGCTGCCGGATCGCCTGCTGGCGCAGCAGGTCGGCGTGCTGCGACTGGATGCCTTCGGCGAGGGTCCGGCCCACGGGCTGCTCGAGCAGCTCGCGCTCGGCCGCCTGGCGCAGCAGCGAGAGCAGGCTCTGGCGCAGGTTGGCGATGCTCAGCTCGGAGGTGCGCAACGCCTCCTCCACCAGGGTGATGCGTTCGCCGTAGGCGCGGCGCAGGTCGTCCTCGGTGGCGTAGGACTCGACCATCGCCAGGTCGCGGCGCTTCTGCTCGGCCTCGGCCACCTCCGCCTCGGCGGCGGCGCGCGCCGCCAGCGCGGCGGCGGTGCGTTCGGCGTCGGTCAGTGCGCGCGGGACCTCGCGGGTGCGCGCGCCGCTGCTGGCGCTGATTTCGGTGCGGGCGCGGTCGAGGGCGCTTTCGGGCACCGTGTCGCCGCAGACCTGGACGCCGTCCTCGTCCCAGCAGTAGAGCTTCTTTTCCACGGGCGCCTGCTGCTGCGCGGCCGTCGCCAGCGGCAGCGCGGCGAGCAGGGTGCCGGCGATCAGGTGCATGGGCTTCATCGTGCCGCTCCCCCCGGTGGGCCGATTCAGGTGGCCGCGCTGCCGTAACGCGCGCGGTAGTCGAGCAGGCGCTCGCGCTCGTGCGACAGTGTCGCGGATTCGCCCGTGAACGCAAGCAGGTCGCGCAGGCTTGCGATGGCCACCACCGGCACGCCGCCGGCCGCGACCCGGTCCGCGGCGGAGCGGCGGTCGGCCGAGGCCTCGTCGAGCACCTCCTCGCGGTCCAGCGCGATCGCGACCCCGGCCGCGACGCCCCCCGCGGCCTCGATCAGCCCCAGGGCCTCGCGCACCGCGGTGCCGGCGGTGAGCACGTCGTCGACCACCAGCACGCGGCGGCCGGCCAGCGGTGCGCCCACCAGGTTGCCGCCCTCGCCGTGGCCCTTGGCCTCCTTGCGGTTGTAGGCCAGCGGCAGGTCGCGGCCGCGGCGCGCGTACTCGCAGGCGAGCGCGGTGGCCAGCGGGATGCCCTTGTACGCCGGCCCGAACAGCAGGTCGAAGCGCAGGCCCGCGGCGTCGATGGCGTCGGCATAGCAGGCCGCCAGGCCCGCCAGGGCGGCCCCCGAGTCGAAGCGGCCGGCGTTGAAGAAATAGGGGCTGGTGCGCCCGGACTTCAGGGTGAACTCGCCGAAGCGCAGGGCCTCGGCCCGGAGCGCCAGCTGCAGGAACCGGGAGCGGTGGTCGGGCATGGAGAACAGTGCAGTCCGCGGGACGGGCATGGTAGCAAGCGGGGCGGGTTGACCGGCCGCAAGGCCCTGATGGCGTTGCTGCAGTAGAGTGGAGCCGTCCGGGTTGCTGGAGGTGCGGGATGCGCAGTCGAACGACGCTGGGCCTGGTGCTGGCGATGGCGGTGGCGGCGGCCGCGGGATGCGACCGGGACGACCGTGGCGAAGCTGCGGGGCCGCCCGCGGACGGAGCGGCGCCGCCGCCGGCCGTCGAAGTCCCCGGAACGGCGGTCGCGCCGGCAGCCACGCAGGCCACGCCCGCGCCGACGGCGCCCACGGGCGGCGAGGGCGCCGCCGATCCGCTGCGCGCCACCGCGCAGGCGATGTTCGGGATCATCCCCGAGGCCGTCACCGAGCTCCGCGGCCAGCCGCTGTCGGCGGCGCAGGTGGAGCTGGGCCGGATGCTGTTCTTCGATCCCCGGCTGTCGCGCAGCCACCTGATCACCTGCAACACCTGCCACAGCCTGGGCACCGGAGGCGCGGACAACGTCCCGGTGTCCATCGGGCACGGCTGGCAGCGCGGTCCGCGCAATTCGCCGACCGTGCTCAACGCGGTGTTCAACGCCGCCCAGTTCTGGGACGGCCGCGCCGCCGACCTCGCCGAGCAGGCCAAGGGCCCGGTCCAGGCCAGCGTCGAGATGAACAGCACCCCCGAGCTCGTGGTGGAGACGCTGAACAGCATCCCCCAGTACGTGGAGCGGTTCGCCGCCGCCTTCCCCGGCGCCGGGGACGCGGTCAGCTTCGACAACATGGCGCTGGCACTGGAGGCCTTCGAAGCGACCCTGGTGACGCCGGGCGCGCGCTTCGACCGCTGGCTGCAGGGCGACGACGCCGCCATCGATGCCACCGAGCGCCGCGGGCTGGAGCTGTTCGTGTCCAGCGGCTGCGCCTCCTGCCACAACGGGCGCAACTTCGGCGGCCAGGCCTATTTCCCCTTTGGCGTGATCGAGCGCCCGGGCGCGGACATCCTGCCCGAGGGCGACAAGGGCCGCTTCGAGGTCACCGCCACCGCCACCGATGAATACGTATTCCGCGCCTCGCCGCTGCGCAACGTCGAGCTGACCGCGCCGTATTTCCACAGCGGCCAGGTCTGGGACCTCGAACAGGCGGTGGCGATCATGGGCACCGCGCAGCTGGGGCGCGAGATCAGCGGGGACGAGGCCGAAGCCATCGCCGCCTTCCTGCGCACCCTGACCGGGCGCCAGCCGCAGGTCGAGTACCCGGTGCTGCCGCCGAGTACCGCGCGCACGCCCAGGCCGGTCGCGCAGTAGCGGCCGCGCGCGCAGGCGCCCGCCGGCAGCGTTGCCGGCGGTGCGCTAACCTTGCGCGACGGCGGGCCTGTGCCCGCCGCGTCCGTCCCAGCCCGGCCTTCCATGCGCATCATCAGCTTCAACGCCAACGGCATCCGCTCCGCCGCGAACAAGGGATTCTTCGACTGGTTCCGCGGCCAGGACGCCGACATCCTCTGCATCCAGGAGACCAAGGCGCAGGAGCACCAGCTCGGGCACGCCGACGGTGGCCTGCATCCGGACTACCTGCCCGAGGGCTACCGCGCCTGGTTCAAGGACGCGACGACGAAGAAGGGTTACAGCGGCGTGGCGATCTACAGCCGTCGCGAGCCGGACGAGGTGCGGACCGCGCTGGGCTGGCCGCCGTTCGACGACGAGGGGCGCTACATCGAGGCGCGTTTCGGCAACCTGAGCGTGGTGTCGTTCTACATCCCGTCGGGCTCGTCGGGCGAACTGCGCCAGGGCTTCAAGTTCGAGGTCATGGACTGGCTCAGGCCGATCCTCGACCAGTGGCTGGCCAGCGGCCGCGACTACGTGCTCTGCGGTGACTGGAACATCGTCCGCTCGCGCAACGACATCCGGAACTGGACCGGCAACCAGAAGAACTCCGGCTGCCTGCCGCCCGAGCGCGCCTGGCTCAACGGCATGATCGCCGACGCCTGCGGGGACGGCCTGTGCGAGCCGCCCGCGCACGGCTGGCGCGACGCCCTGCGCGTGCTGCGGCCCGACGTCGCCGACGAATACACCTGGTGGAGCAACCGCGGCGCGGCGCGCGCGAAGAACGTGGGCTGGCGCATCGACTACCAGTTCGTGACCCCGGCGCTGGCCGAACGCATCACCGCCTGCGCGGTGCACCCGGAGCCGCGCTTCTCCGACCACGCGCCGCTGGTCGTGGACTACCGCGGATGAGCCAGCCGGCCCCGGCCGCCGCCGCGCCGCCGCGCACGGGCTGGCGCCTGGTGCTGGCCAACCTGCGCCAGCCCAAGGTGCTGGTGATGCTGCTGCTGGGCTTCAGCTCCGGCATCCCGATCTACCTGGTCGGGAATACCCTCGGTTTCTGGATGCGCGAAAACGGCGTCGAGCTGTCGACGATCGGCTTCCTGTCCTGGGTGGGTCTGGCGTATTCGCTGAAGTTCCTGTGGGCGCCGCTGGTCGACAAGCTCGACGCGCCGCTGGTCGGGCGCTGGCTGGGACGGCGACGCGGATGGATGCTGCTGTCGCAGCTGGCGGTCGCGGCCGCGCTGCTGGGGATGGCCCTAGTGCAGCCGCAGGAAGGCCAGCTCCGGATCGGCGGGATGGCGGTGGACCAGCTCGCGGTCTTCGGGCTGCTGGCCCTGGTCGTGGCCTTCGCCTCGGCGACGCAGGACATCGTGATCGACGCCTGGCGCATCGAAAGCGCGGACAGCGACGAGCAGCAGGGCCTGCTCACTTCGACGTCCACGCTGGGCTACCGCGGCGCGCTGCTGGTCACCGACGCACTGATCCTGATCCTCGCGGCGCAGGCCGGCTGGGTGCTCTCGTACGGGCTGATGGCGCTGCTGATGGGCGTGGGCATCGGGGCGACCCTGATGGCGCGCGAGCCCACGGCGAGCGGCCTCGCGGTGACCGCGCAGGCCGGGCCCCTGTTCTCGCTGCGCGGCCTGTCGGATGCGGTCGTGGGCCCTTTCGTCGCCTTCTTCCGCCAGCACGGCAGCTGGGCGCTGCTGATGCTGGTCACCATCAGCCTGTACCGCCTGCCCGACTTCGTGCTCGGGCCGATGGCCAACCCGTTCTACTCCGACCTCGGGATCCCGAAGGAGGCGGTGGGTGCGGTCCGCGGTTCGGTGGGGCTGGTGGCGACCATCGCCGGCATCGCCGCCGCGGGCCTGGGCGCGGTGCGCTTCGGCTTCGTCCCCACGCTGCTCGCCGGCGCGGTGCTCGGGCCGGGCTCCAACCTCGCCTTCAGCTACCTGGCGCTGCACGGCGCGGACACCGGCGTGTTCACCGCGGTGATGGTGGTCGACAACTTCTGCGGCGGCTTCGCCGGCGTCGCCCTGGTGGGCTACATGTCCAGCCTCACCAACATCGGCTACACCGCGACCCAGTACGCCCTGCTCAGCTCCTTCTACGCGCTCGCCGGCAAGCTGCTGAAGGGCCTGTCGGGCGTCGCCGTCGAACAGCTGGAGGCGGGCCGCGGGCTCATGGAGGCCTATGCCATGTTCTTCCTGGGCACGGCGCTGATCGGCATCCCGGGGGTGGTGCTGTGCGCCGTGCTGGTGATGCGCAGGCCGGCGCGGGCCGTGGCCGCGCCCGGCGCCGGCGGTGCGACGTGAACACGGGCCGGCGCTTGCCGCGGCGGCCGCGGCGTCGTATCAATGGGCGGACGCCCCGACCGTGAGCCACTGGACGCCGGCCATGACCGACATCGTCCTCAAGGACATCGACGAGGTCCTTCTCGAGCGCATCAAGCGCGTCGCCGAGCGCCGCGGATGGCCGCTGACGCAGGCGCTGCTGCACCTGCTCGAACAGGGCCTGTACGCGGTCGAGGGCGATGGGCGGCTGAGCTTCGACAACTCCGAGTCCAGCGTGCTGCAGGAGGCCATCGCGGCGCTGGAAGGCGTGCCCGACGGCGTGTTCTCGCTGATCGGACAGGTGCCGGGCGGCGCCGACCGCTGAGCGGCGCGCTCAGGCGCGGTGGATCGCGCCCAGGATCCGCGGCCCGGCCGCGCCGGTGACCGCCGGCAGGTTCCCGGGCCGGCCGGCCAGGGTTTCCCGCGCCAGCCAGGCGAAGGCCATGGCTTCGATCGCATCCGGGTCGAGCCCGTGGGCCGCGCTCGACTCCACCACCACGCCGGGCAGCGCGTCGGCGAGGGCCGCCATCAGCCGCGGGTTGTGGACCCCGCCGCCGCACGCGACCACGCGCGCGGTGTCCGGCTGCGCGGCGCGCAGCGCGTCGGCTGCGGTGCGCGCGGTCAGGGCGAGCAGGGTGGCCTGGACGTCGGCCGGTGCTTCGCCGCCCGCGAGCCGCCCGTCGACCCAGCCGAGGTGGAACTGGTCGCGTCCGGTCGACTTGGGCGGCGGCAGCGCGAACCACGGTTCGTCGAGCAGCCGCGCGAGCAGGGCGGCATCGACCCGCCCCGCGGACGCGAAGGTGCCCCCGCGGTCGAAGGGCTCGCCGCGGTGGCGCAGGCACCAGGCGTCCATCAGCCCGTTCGCGGGGCCGGTGTCGAAGCCGCGCACCGCGCCGCGGGCCGGCAGCAGGGTGAAGTTGGCGATGCCGCCGAGGTTGAGCACCGCGCGCGATTCCGACGCGTCGCGCAGCAGGGCCGCGTGCAGCCCGGGCACGAGGGGTGCGCCGTGGCCGCCTGCGGCGACGTCGCGCGCGCGGAAGCCGGCCACCGTGGTGATGCCGCAGCGCTCGGCGATGGTCGCCGCGCAACCCAGCTGCAGGGTGAAGGGCGTGGGGCCGTGCGGCCGGTGCCGCAGGGTCTGGCCATGCGAGCCGATCGCGGTGACGTCGGCGGGGCGGATGCCCGAGTCGGCCAGCGCGGCAAGCGCGGCGTCGGCGAAGGCGCGGCCGATGGCGACGTCCAGCGCGCCCACCTCGTCCAGTCCCAGCCGGGCATCCTGCTGCCCGAGCGCGACCAGGCGCGCGCGCAGCGCGGGGTCCCAGGGATAGGTCCGCGCGAAGGCCAGCGCCGGCCTGGCGCCGGGTTCGTCGGAAGGAAAGTCGACCAGGGCCGCGTCGATGCCGTCGGCGCTGGTTCCCGAGATCAGCCCCAGGAAACGCTGAGGGCGAGCCATGGCGGGCGCCGCGCGGGGCCGGTCAGCCCCGTCCGCGGTCGGCGTCGTCGTCCCTGTCGGCGGCAGCGACGCGGGTCGCGTCCTCGGCCTGCACCTGCGCGTAGATGATGTCCTCGACCGTCTGGATGCGCGCCAGAGCGGGGCCGGTCTGGGCCTTGAACGCGGCCAGCGCGGCGCCCTTGAGCGGCTCGGGCTCGGGCATCGTGTGCTGCAGCGGGTTGCGGTGCACGCCGTTGATCCGGAATTCGTAGTGCAGGTGGGGGCCGGTCGACAGGCCCGAGCTGCCCACGTGGCCGATGACCGTGCCCTGGCTGACGCGCTGCCCCTGGCGGATCTTGCCGAAGGAGTTCATGTGCGCGTATAGCGTCGTGTAGCCGCGACCGTGGTCGAGGATCACGGTGCGCCCGTAGCCCCCCCGCCAGCCCACGAACTGCACGCGACCGTCGCCGGCGGCCATGATCGGGGTGCCGGTGCGCGCGGCGTAGTCGACGCCCTTGTGCTGGCGCACGGTGCCCTTGATCGGGTGCCGGCGCGCGCCGAAGCGCGAAGTGAGGCGCGCGTACTGGATCGGCATGCGGATGAAGCTCTTCTTCAGCGGGCGGCCCTCGGCGTTGTAGTACTCGGCCTTGCCGTCGTGCTCGAAGCGGAACGCGGTGTAGGGCTTGCCCTTGGCCGTGAACACGGCCGCGAGCACGTTGCCGGTGCGCAGCAGCTCGCCCTCGCGGTACACCTGTTCGACCACCACGCTGAAGCGGTCGCTGGCGGCCACGTCGGTGTTGAAGTCGATGTCGTACTGGAAGATCTCGTCGGTCAGCATGTTGATGCTGGATCCCGACAGGCCGAGCTTGCGCGCGGAGTGGAACAGCGAGCGGCCGACCTTGCCGCTGACCACGGTGGTGCGCACCTCGATCGGGCGCTCGACCACCGTCTCGACCACGGCGTCGCCCTCGAGCGCCAGCACCACGCGCTCGGCCTCGCCGCGGTCGTAACGCAGCGCCTGCAGAGCCCCGGTGCTGTCGGCGCCGGGTTCGGCGAATGCGAATCCAAGCTGGGCGCCCGGGCGCAGGCGGGTCAAGGCATCGCGCGCGCCGGGCTGCGCGAGCAGGCGGTGCATGGTCGCTGCGGGGATGCCGAGTTCGTCGAAGATCGCGCCCAGGGTCTGGCCCTTCTCCACCGTGACCAGCGTCCAGTCGGGCTGCATCGCGGCCGGTTCGGCAGCCACCGGCCCGGCCGGCAGGGACAGCGAGAGCGTGGTCAGGCGCGTGCTGTCCGGGACGTCGACGGCGGTATTGAAACCGGGCACGATGGCCAGGAGCAGCGCGCCCGCGGTCGCCACCAGGCTGGCGTGGGCCCACTGGCGCCGCGACCAGCGGCGGCCGCCGGCGGGTGCGTCGACGGTGCCGGCCTGCTGGCTGGCGAGGGCCTGGCGCGCGAGTTCGCGCAGGTTGCGGAGGCGGACGTGCTGGCTGCGCTGCTGCGCGTCCGGAGACTGCGATTCGGGCGTGGTCATGAGTGGAAGCGGACCCCCGGGCCCGAACGTGACGGGCGCGTCACGGCGCCACCATAATCACGCGAAGATTCGACGTCAAACGATTGACGCCACAGGTTTTTCCTTCGGGTAAAATTTTAACTTCGAGTTAACAACAACCGTGAACGCCGTCACATTGTGGCCTTGCGCGGTGCTTGAACAGGATCCGACCCTTGTCCCAGAACCAGCAACAGGCCCTCGAGCTCATCGCCCGCGGCACCGACGAAATCCTCAAGCGCGACGAGCTGGAGGCGAAGCTGGCCCGCGGCCGGCCGCTGCGGGTGAAGGCGGGGTTCGACCCCACCGCCCCCGACCTGCACCTGGGCCATACGGTGCTGCTGAACAAGCTGCGCCAGTTCCAGGACCTGGGGCACACGGTGGTGTTCCTGGTCGGCGACTTCACCGGGATGATCGGCGACCCCTCGGGCAAGAGCGCCACCCGGCCGCCGCTGTCGCGCGAGGACGTGCTCGCCAACGCCGAGACCTACAAGGCGCAGGTGTTCAAGGTCCTCGACCCGGAGCGCACCGAGGTCCGCTTCAACTCGGAGTGGTTCGGCGCGATGGGCGCCGCCGACATGATCCGCCTGGCGTCCACCCATACCGTGGCGCGCATGCTGGAGCGCGACGACTTCGCCAAGCGCTTCGGCAACCACCAGTCGATCGCGATCCACGAGTTCCTCTACCCGCTGGTCCAGGGCTACGACTCGGTGGCGCTGGAGGCCGACGTCGAGTGCGGCGGCACCGACCAGAAGTTCAACCTGCTGATGGGCCGCGGGCTGCAGGAGCAGCACGGCCAGGAGCCGCAGGTGGTGCTGACGATGCCGCTGCTGGTCGGGCTGGACGGCGTCAACAAGATGTCCAAGTCGCTGGGGAACTACATCGGCGTCACCGAGCCGGCGATCGACATCGTCAACAAGGCGATGAGGATCGGCGACGACCTGATGTGGGACTGGATCGAGCTGCTCAGCTTCGAGATCGGCATCGACGAGGCGGCCCGGCTGAAGGCCGACGTCGCGGCGGGCGCGCTCAACCCGCGCGAAGTGAAGCTGCGGCTGGCGCGCGAGCTGGCCACGCGCCTCCACGACGCCGCCGCGGCGGCGACCGCGATCGCCGGCTGGCAGGCGGCCGTGACCGGGCAGGGCGACACCTCGCTGCTGCCGCTCCAGGACGTGGCCGTGCCGGCCGAGGGCCTGCGCATCGCCGCGCTGCTGACCGCGGCCGGGATCACGCCTTCGAACTCCGAGGCCAACCGCAAGCTCAGGGAGCGCGCGGTGAAGGTGGACGGCGCGGTGGTCGAGGACGGCGCGGCCCTGTTCGGGCCCGGCTTCGAAGGCGTGCTGCAGGTGGGCAAGCGCAACTTCGCGCGCGTCCGGCTGGTGGCGCGCGGCTGATTTCCCGCGCGCCGCCCGACGCGCGTGGGCCGGATGCAGCGACGGCGCCCGGAGGCGCCGTCGCATGATGCATCGGTGGCGGGGCGGCAGGCGGCCACCCCGCGGCGTCGGGCTCAGCCGCCGCTGCCCGCGCGCATTGCATCGCGCGCGGCCTTGAAGGCGTTGCCCTCGTACCACTCCGGCCAGCTGCCGTCGTCGGCCAGGCTGCGGCCCACGCCGTACAGCGCCTCGAGGTCCTGCATGACGCCGTCCAGGTTCCACGCCGGGTCGAACTCGTCCGCCGGCTTGTGGTACGCGACCTCGGTGTAGTGCCTGGCGTAGGCGGCGCCCGCCTCCTTGCCGCCGTCGACCAGGTCGTCGCCGCCCTTGGCGTACAGCGCCGGGACGCCCGCCTTGGCGTAGTTGAAGTGGTCGGAGCGGAAGTAGAAGCCGCCCGCCGGGTTGCCTTCCATCACCAGGGTGCGGCCCTGCGCCTCGGCCCGGGTCCTGAGCACGTCCTCGAGCTGCGAGCTGCCCATGCCGACCACGACCATGTCGCGCGACGGGCCGGCGACGCTCATCGCATCGAGGTTGATCACGCCCACCGTCTTGTCCAGCGGGAAGGCGGGGTGCGCGACCTGGTACTTCGAGCCGAGGAGGCCCGACTCCTCGAGGGTCACGGCGATGAAGGCGATCGAGCGCTTCGGCTGCCCGTCGGCCTTGAACTTGCCGGCGATCTCGATGATGCCGGCCACGCCCGTGGCGTTGTCGACGGCGCCGTTGTAGATCGTGTCGCCCTCGCCCTCGTGCTTGCCGAGGTGGTCCCAGTGCGCCATGTAGACGATGGCCTCGTCGGGCGCCTCGCTGCCGCGCAGGATGCCGATCACGTTGCGCGAGGAAGCCTCGCGGGTGGTGCTGGCCAGGTCGAAGGACACGCGCGCGTCCAGCGGCACCGGCTTGAAGCCGCGCTGGTTGGCGGCCCGGTACAGCGCGTCGAGGTCCTGGCCGGCATCGGCGAACAGCTGCTTCGCCGCCTCGGCCGACAGCCAGCCCTGGGCCGGCAGGCGCGGTTCCGGATCGTCTTCGGCGCGCAGGTCGAACTGCGGCCCCGACCAGGAGTTCTTGACCACGTCCCAGCCGTAGGACGCGCCCGCGGTGTCGTGGATGATCAGCGCGGCGGCGGCGCCCTTGCGGGCGGCCTCCTCGAACTTGTAGGTCCAGCGGCCGTAGTAGGTCATCCGCTCGCCTTCGAACAGGGACTCGTCCTTGGCGTGGAAGCCCGGGTCGTTGATCAGCATGACCACCGTCTTGCCGGCGACGTCGATGCCCTCGTAGTCGTTCCAGCCGAGCTCCGGGGCGTCGACGCCGTAGCCGACGAACACCAGCGGGCTGTCGGCGACCTTGACCTCGGTCTCGCCGGTGCGGGTGCCGATCACCATGTCGGTGCCGAACTGCAGTTCGCTGGCCTTGCCGGCGACCTCCATGCGCAGCACGGTGGACTCGTCCGCCACCGTCTCGACCATCGGCACGGTCTGGAAGAAGCTGCCGTCGTCGCCACCCGGCTCCAGGCCCAGGCGCTCGTACTGGGCCTTGATGTATTCGACGGTCATCTCGCCGCCGGGCGCGCCGGGGGCGCGGCCCTCGAACTCGTCCGAGGACAGGGTCCTCACCAGTTCGGCGAAGTCGGCCTTGTCCAGTTCGGGATTGAAGGTGTGGGCGGAAGCGTCCGCGGTCGCGGCCTTGCCGTCGGCCGGGGCCGGGTCGCCGCCGCAGGCGGCCAGCGCCGCCGCGACGGCGAAGCTGAGCACGAGGTGGGTCGATCGCATTCGTTCGGGTCCTGCGTGTAAGGAACCGTCGATTCTATGCGTTCGGGGCGCGCCCGGGGCGCGGGGCGGCTCAGTCCTCGTCGCGGGTCGGCGCGGTGGGCGTCGAGAAGCGGACCGGCTCGGCGCCGGTGACCGGGCCGATGCGCGCGCTGTCGTGGACGTAGAGCACCACCTCGCGTTCGAACACCAGCGGGCCGTCGACGACCGCCCGCGGCCCGATCACCACCCGCTGCCGGCGCGTGCTGACCCGGATCGGCATCCAGTTCGCGCTCGGCTTGGCGACGTGCACGCCGCCGCGCACGTGCGAGTCCACGCCGACCGTGAGGTCGCCGTTGGCGATGCGCATGTCGCCGCCGACCTCGGTCGCGATCACGCCCAGCGCGCCGTTGACGCTGGCGACGTCGCCGCCGACCCGGCTGCCGCGGCCCACCAGCACGCTGCCGTTGACGGTGCGAACGTCGCCGGCGATGCGCGCGCGCTCGCCGACGCGGATGCTGCCGTTCACGGTCGACAGGCCGTCGCTGGTGACCCCGCTGCCCGCGGCGATGCTGCCGTTGGTGGTCGATGCCTCGCCGGCGGTGACGCCGTCGGCAAGGCGGATGCTGCCGTTGGTGGTGGCCAGCCGGCCGTAGTTCGCGCCCGGCTCGGTGGTGACCGCGCCGTTGGTGCGCACGATGTCGTCGGAGGCGAGGGCCGGGGCCGCGGCGGCCGATGCGGCGCACGCGAGTGCGAGGACCAGGGTCTGGAGTCTGCTCATGCCGCGAGTCTGGACCCGCCGGCGGTACAATGCACCTGTCCATGGTCACAGGGTCGAACGTCGTGCCTGAACCCGCCTCCGTCCGCCGGCCGAAGCCGGTGGTGCTGCTGATCCTCGACGGCTGGGGCCATCGCGACGATCCCCGGGACAACGCCCTCGCGCTGGCCGACATCCCCAACTGGCGCCGCCTCTACGCCGGCCACCCCACCGCCCTGGTCCACACCGAGGGAACCCACGTCGGGCTTCCCGACGGGCAGATGGGGAATTCCGAGGTCGGCCACATGAACATCGGCGCCGGGCGCGTGGTCTACCAGGACCTGACGCGCATCGACGCGGCGATCGCCGACGGCGGCTTCTTCGACAACCCGGAGCTGATCGCCGCCTGCCGCGCGGCGAAGGCCGGCGGCGGCACCCTGCACGTCATGGGCCTGCTGTCGCCCGGCGGCGTGCACAGCCACGAGTCGCATCTGTTCGCGATGCTCGAGCTGGCGCGGCGCGAGGGCGTCGCGCGCGTGGCCGTGCACGCCTTCACCGACGGCCGCGACATGCCGCCGCGCTCCGCCGCGCCGAGCCTGCGCGCGCTGGCCGACGCCTGCGCGGCGCACGGCGGCGCGCGCGTCGCCAGCGTCAGCGGGCGCTACTACGCCATGGACCGCGACCGGCGCTGGGATCGCGTGCAGCGCGCGTGGGACGCGATCGTCGAGGCCCGCTCGGAGCACCGCGCCCCCGACGCCATCGCCGCGCTCGACGCCGCCTACGCCCGCGGCGAGACCGACGAGTTCGTCGCCCCGACCGTGATCGACGGCGCGGCGTCGATGGCCGACGGCGACGCGGTGGTGTTCATGAACTTCCGCGCCGACCGCGC
>LSQX01103652.1_pt1 | contig 19431 bp, 17 predicted proteins | sample 654561 | NCBI WGS metagenome assembly LSQX01 (sample SAMN04489861, study PRJNA283612) | anaerobic digester metagenome | isolation source: 4 biogas reactors fed with cattle manure at either 37C or 55C with and... | place: Denmark: Kongens Lyngby | collected 2014
GAGACAGCATCGGCACCTACTCCCGGCGCGACAGGCGCAAGGTGCCTGCCGATTTCGAGCGCGTATACCAACACTTCCCAATCCTCAAGGAACGCGAGAGGCAGCCGGCGGGCACCCTGAGCGGCGGTGAGCAGCAGATGCTGGCCATGGGCAGGGGACTTATGAGCAGCCCCGACCTGATACTGCTGGATGAGCCCTCACTTGGTCTTGCACCGCTGCTTGTAAAGACCATATTTGAAATAATTGAGGACATAAAGAGCATGAACAAGACCATACTTCTGGTGGAGCAAAATGCCTACAAGGCCCTGTCGGTGGCTGATAAGGCCTATGTGCTGGAGCAGGGCAGAATTACGATGGAAGGCAGCGCCCGGGACCTTTTGAGGGACAAAACAATCCAGGAGGCTTACCTTGGCAAAGCATGATAACAACCTCATCCTTTCGCTCATTTTAAGAACCTGTTCAGTGAGTCCGATGACGCTGTAACAACGGAATTTTTCTTTGGGCAACTCCACAAAGCAGGAGTTGCCCTTACATCTATAGGAAATATAATAAGTAATAGAAGGGTCTGGAAATATTAAGGAGGTATAGTTCAATGAAAAAAAGGGTAGCGGTGATTAGTATAATAGCAATTCTTGTATTGGGATTTTCCCTGATGGCAGGCTGCGTAGGCAATACTCAGGAAACCGAGGGAGACAGGCCTGGCGACCAAAACCACATTGCTGATGCTGATACGGATTCTAAAGAAAAGACCGAAGAGAACTTGTAGCATGAAAAACTTCACCTGATAAGCGAGAAATATGGTTTTTACCTTACAGCGCCCGCTTCCTGGAGCGGAAAGGTGGATGTAAGCGAAGACGACTGTGGTTTCATCGTGAGACACAGAACAATCTCCAGCGAGGCAACGGTGCAAAGCCCAATTATTATCAATATCATACAATACGGCACCGTTGGGGAATGGGAACGGGATTCGGAAAAGGAGGATGAACCCTTTCCCTATGATAAAGTGGGTGTAATGGACGGGAAGGTGTTTGCCAGCGTATTTCTTTTCGATTTCCCCTATGACGCTGGGAGTCCGGAGGACGCGAAAGAATTTGAAGACCTTCTGTCTTCGCTGGATGAGGTCTTAGAATCCTTTACACCCGTTGATAATGCCGGTACTTCATCAACAGGTAACAAGTACGAGGTGGCCGGCATAGACGACCCGGTAGGCTTTGAAGAGTATTTCCGTGAAATTAGGGACCTTATTACACAGGATGACCGCCGGCAGGTTGTTAAGCATTTCAGGTATCCGGTGGAATTGAATATAGATGATACAAAGGTTACGATAAAAGACGAAACGGAAATGCTTGATAGGTATGATGCCGTACTTAGTGAAAATGTTGCAAGGGCGGTGGAGGAGCAAAAAGTAGAGGACCTTTTTGTAAATGCCATGGGGGTAATGGTGGGAGACGGGCAGATATGGTTTGGTGTGACCGAGCAGGACGAATACTTTATCCTTTCCGTTAATCCATGATATGAGATAGGCAGAAGCAGCCCACCAATAGTGATATACTTTTTCACCTTTAATGATGGATACAACGCATCAATAATATTACATTTTTTTCTGTCATTCCGAAGAAGCGAAGCCGGAAGAATCTGACACACCAGGGGATGTAAAGTTATAAACGCGTTGTATATCGGATATGCCCATTCTATCATTGAAGGTTTATTTTGTTTTAAACTCGTTCTGTTTTGAATTGTCTGCAAGTTTATCGCTACGGTCTTTTGTGGTAAAATTAATGTAAGAACAAAAGCTAACCCGAGGGGAGAATCACAATGGACTTTTTGGACGAACTAAACCCGCAGCAGAAGAAAGCTGTCATCACCACCGAGGGCCCCCTTCTGATACTGGCGGGAGCAGGATCGGGCAAGACTCGGGTGCTGACGCACAGAATAGCGTACCTTATTCGGCAAAAGGGAATACATCCCGGCAGCATACTGGCCATAACCTTTACCAACAAGGCGGCGGAGGAGATGAAGGAAAGGGTGTTCGGGCTGCTTGGGCAGGAAAACTATCCGGTGTGGGTGAGCACCTTCCACTCTGCCTGCGTAAGATTTCTAAGGCATGATATTGAAAAAATAGGATACGACAGGAATTTTGTTATATACGATTCATCGGACCAACAGGTGGTTGTAAAGGACTGCCTCAGGGAACTGAATATAAACGAGAGGGACTTTTCTCCCAAAAAAGTACTGGCAGTCATAGGCAGGGCCAAGGACAACCTGCAGTCGCCGGAGGAGTTCATCGCCGCGGCAGAGGACAGCTTTTCCGCCGAACAGATAGGACGGGTGTACCGGCTTTACCAGAAAAAACTTAAGACAAACAACGCGCTGGACTTTGACGACCTTATACTTAAAACGGTGGACCTTTTCAATGAACATCCCGAGGTGCTCGCCTTTTACCAAAACAAGTTCCGCTACATACTGGTGGACGAGTACCAGGACACTAACACGCCCCAGTACCGGCTGGTGCATTTATTGTCCCAAAGCCACAGGAACCTTTGCGTTGTGGGGGACGATGACCAGTCCATATACAAGTTCAGGGGGGCAAACATCGAAAACATACTGAATTTTGAGCTGGACTACCCGGAGGCCACGGTGATAAAGCTGGAGCAGAATTACCGATCCACAAAAAATATACTGGATGCCGCCAACCGCGTTATCTCGAACAACGATCGTCGTAAGGCAAAAAAGCTGTGGACTCAGAAGCCGGAGGGCTACAAGGTGAGGTACCGTCAGGCCTCCACCGAAAGGCAGGAGGCGGAGTTTGTGGTGCATGAGGCCATGCGCCTATGTGCTGATGGGGGTATAAAACTATCCGACGTGGCGGTGCTGTACAGAACAAACGCTCAGTCAAGGGTGCTGGAGGAGGCCTTCATCACCAGGGCGGTACCCTACAAGGTGGTGGGGAGTCTCGGGTTCTATCAGAGGAAAGAGATAAAGGACGTACTAGCCTACTTAAGGGTAATACTCAACCCGGCGGATGACATTTCCCTTAAAAGGATTATAAACCAGCCCCGACGGGGCATAGGCGATAGGACAATAGAAATGCTGGAGCAGTACGCGTCCCGGTTGGAGGTAAGCCTGTTTGAGGCACTTAGCGGGGCGGCGGAAGAAGGGTACATCGCCGCCGGGCCGGCAAAACGCGTTAAGGAATTTGCTGGCATGATGAAGGGCCTTATAGGCATGCGGGATAAGCATTCGGTGGTGGCGTTTATTTCGGAGGTGCTTGACAAGACCGGCTACGTTAAGGCCCTGGAGCAGGAGGATACAATAGAATCCAGGGGAAGGATAGAGAATATCCGGGAACTGGTTTCCGCAGCGGTAGGGTTTGAGGAAAACCATGAAGGGGAAGCCACCCTCCTTGAGTTTCTGGAAAGGGTAGCCCTTGTATCCGAGACCGACAACCTTGACGAGGGCGAGGGCGTGACACTGATGACTTTGCACAGCGCTAAGGGGCTTGAATTTCCGGTGGTGTTTATGACCGGCATGGAGGACGGCGTATTTCCGTTGTCCCGGGCCATAGACGAGCCGGAGGAATTGGAGGAGGAAAGAAGGCTGTGCTATGTCGGTATGACAAGGGCAAAGGAAATTTTGTACCTCACCCGGGCGGAGATGAGAACGCTGTACGGTTATACCAACGTTAACCTGCCATCGCGATTCTTAAAAGAAGTACCGGAGGAGCTGCTGGAGGCGGTGGGAAACGGCCCGGCGGATGCAAAGGCCCCGGGGGGCCGGTTCTTTGGCGTTGGCGGCGGTTCCGGTGGTACCGGCAGTACCGGCAAGTACAGGCCGGGCAGCCGTATACAGCACCGCATCTGGGGCATGGGCACCGTTATAAAGGCGGAGCACAAAGGGGATGATACTGAAATAACCATCGCATTTCCGGGACTGGGTGTTAAAAAGGTGCTGGCGTCGGTGGCACCGCTCAAAGCTTTGAAATAAGGGGGGTAAAAGCTGTGGCAAATATTAAGGATACCATTAAGAAAGGCCTGAAATTCCTGGCGGACGTAAACCGCGGTTTTTTTGAAGGGGCCAGGGAAAACTCGGTGCGTATAGTAAAAAAGGATGCGCTGGACGGCAATGATTATTTTATACTGCTTTGTTTTTCAGACTTTTTGGGCATACCCTCCCCTGCCTCCTATTATACGCTGGAACTTCTGCCCTATATGGCCGAGGAGCTGGAGGGCTGGGAGCTGCGGATGGCGGATAAAAAGGATATATTAGACGAACAGTTCGAAAAGTATCATTTCCATTGATGGAAGGGGATAAGGTTATGTCAGTTCTTGTGAATAAGGAAATAATATTTTTCGGCGGTAAGGGCGGCGTGGGAAAGACCACCTGTTCCTCCGCTTATTCCCTAAGCCTTGCACGAAGGGGCTACAAAACGCTGGTGCTTTCCACCGACCCAGCCCATTCGCTGGGCCAGATATTCCAGGTGGAGCTGGGGGATGCGCCCAAAAAACTTGATACAAACCTCTACGGTATAGAAATTGACCCGGAGACCGAAAGCAAAAGGTATATAAACAGGATAAGGCAGCAGATGCAGGGGTCCTTCAGTGCCAACATAATAATAGAGATACAGCGGCAACTGGACGCGGCATACCATTCGCCCGGTGCCGAGGAGGCCGCCATATTCGACCGCTTTATCGAGATAATAGACCTGGTGGGCACCGAGTACCAGCGGGTGGTGTTTGATACCGCACCCACCGGCCATACACTAAGGCTGCTGTCGCTGCCCGAGCTGATGGACCGGTGGCTGCAGGGCATGATTGAAAGGCGTCGTAACGTGAACGAAATGATGCGTATGGCCTCGGTGGTGGACAAGTCGTTGGAGGAAAGGATAAAGGACGACCCGGTAATGAGGATTCTGCTGGACAGGAAGCAAAGGTTTGAAAAGGCAAAGGAGTTTTTGATTGACAAAAAGCGGGCGGGCTTTGTGTTCGTTTTAAACCCCCAGCAGCTTCCCATTCTGGAGACCGAGAAGGCGGTGGGCTTCCTTGAGAGGAACGGTATACCGGTGGAGGGGATAATAATTAACCGGATAATGCCGGATGATATTGACAGCGAGTTCTTTGCCAAAAGGAAGCAGGTGGAGGACGGCTACCTAAGGCAGATAGAAGCAAAGTTTGGCGACAGGATACTTCACAGGATACCCCTTATGGAATACGATATAAGCGGCTATGAGAGCATTGACCGCGTGGCAAAGATTTTCAGTTAGGTGGTGGGTATATGGAAGGGGCCATCAAAAAGGCACAAAAAAGAATTGAAGACCTAAGGCGGGAAATAGAGGACCATAATTACCGGTATTACGTGCTGGATAATCCGATGATATCCGACCAGGACTTTGACGCCCTTATGCGGGAACTACAGGACTTGGAGGACAGGCACCCGGAATTTGTTTCTCCCCATTCTCCCACCCAGAGGGTGGGCGGTAAAGCCTCTGAGCGTTTTCCCAAGGTGGTACATACAATGCCTATGCTTAGCCTTGCAAATGCCTTTGATGAAGGGGAACTCCGGGACTTTGACCGACGGGTAAGGAGCGCGGTGGGCGATAGCGTGGAATACGTAACCGAGCTTAAGATAGACGGGCTATCGGTGGCCCTTACATACAAAGACGGTTTCTTTGAAAGGGGTGCCACCCGGGGGGACGGCGTGGTGGGCGAGGACGTCACCGCAAACTTGAAAACCATAAAGACAATACCGCTAAGGCTAAGGGACAGGGTTTTCCTGGAGGCAAGGGGGGAGGTCTTTATGCCGGTGCAGGGCTTTGAGAGGCTAAACCAAAGGCAAAAAGAACAGGGCCAGAGTCTTTTTGCAAACCCCAGGAATGCGGCGGCGGGCTCGCTCCGGCAACTGGACCCGGCGATTACCGCAGCTCGGCCTCTTGATATATTCCTATTCAACCTGGAGCACATAGAGGGAGTGGAAATAACCACCCATTCCGGGGGCCTTGAGTACCTTAAAGAGCAGGGGTTTAAGATAAGTCCGGGGTATAGGGTTTTTGAAAGCATGGAAGACGTAATTAAGCTTTGTGCCGAATGGCAGCAAAAAAGGGATACCCTTCCCTTCGAGATAGACGGTATTGTGGTAAAGTTAAATTCGCTGCGTCAAAGGGCCCTTTTAGGCGTCACCAGCAAAAACCCGCGCTGGGCGATAGCTTACAAGTTCCCGGCCCAGCAAAAAAAGACCAGGGTTAGGGATATAATAATCCAAGTGGGCAGGACCGGGGCCTTAACCCCCACCGCCATACTGGAGCCGGTAAGTATTTCCGGTTCCACCGTGGGGAGGGCCACGCTGCACAACGAGGACTATATACGGCAAAAGGATATTAGGATAGGCGATAGGGTATTGGTAAAGAAAGCGGGGGATATTATACCCGAGGTTACCGGGGTGCTGGCGGAGGAAAGGACCGGCGACGAGAAGATATTTCGTATGCCGGCCAAGTGTCCGGTGTGCGGTTCCGATGCGGTAAGGGCGGAGGGGGAGGCAGTCACCCGGTGCACCGGCATAGCCTGCCCGGCCAGGACGAGACGAAGTATAATACATTTCGTATCCCGGGACGCCATGGACATAGCCGGTCTTGGGCCATCGATAATTGAGCTTTTGCTGGATAATGACCTAATAAGGGACGCCTCCGACCTGTACCGGTTAAAGGACAGGCGGGAAGAATTAACCGGTCTTGAGCGCATGGGCCAAAAGTCGGTGGACAACCTTTTGTCCTCCATAGAGGCCTCCAAGACAAGGGGCCTTGCCCGGGTAATAACGGCGCTGGGAATACCCTTTGTGGGAGTAAGGGCCTCCACCTTGTTGGCGCAGCATTTTGGGTCGATGGACGCGCTGCAAAGCGCGGATGCAGGGGACCTTACCTCGGTACCCGAGATAGGCGCAATTATGGCAGGGAGCATTATTACATTCTTTAAACAGCAACAGAACAGGGAGTTTGTTGAAAGGTTAAAAATCGCTGGGGTTGATATGACCGCCGAAAAGAAGGACACCGGCGGGCCGGAGCCCCTTGGGGGCATGACCTTTGTACTTACCGGTACGCTGGAGGGTTATACACGTAGCGAAGCCGCCAGGGTAATAGAGGGCTTGGGGGGAAAGGTTGCTTCAAGCGTCAGCAAAAATACCCATTATGTGCTGGTCGGTGAAAACCCCGGCAGCAAACTGGACAGGGCCAATAAGCTGGGGGTTAAGGTAATTGATGAAGCGGCGTTTGAAAGCCTTATAGGTAACACCGATTAATCGTTGTGTCCATATACAGCGCATTAATAGTATTATACTCCTTTACCTGTCGTTCTACAGAAGTGAAGCTGCCAGTCATTTAAGAGGGCGAGCCCGAAGAATCCGACACGCCTTTATGTCGTTCTGAACGTAGTGAAGAATCCTTCGAAGGCAGGCATAAGATCCTTCGCTTCGCTCAGGATGACAGAAGCGCTCAGCATGACAGGCTTAGGGATGTAAATGTTATATACGGAGGTGACAGGATGATTACAAAGGAGGACGTGGAATACGTTGCAGGCCTTGCAAGGTTAGAGTTAACCGAAGAGGAGAAGGAGGAGTTCGCAAAAACCCTTGGCGATATACTGGAATATGTGCAGCGGCTTGAGGATGTGGATACCGGTTCTGTGCAGACAACCGCCCACATACTGCCGCTAATAAATGTATATCGGGAAGACGAGGTGGAACCTTCCGTCGACAGGGAAAGAATACTGGCAAACGCTCCGGACACACTAAACGGATGTTTCAGGGTGCCAAGGGTGATTTAGAACTCTGTTTATAGGATTGGAGGTAGCTGATAGATGCACTATTACATGACGGCCAGTGAGTTGGCCCAAAGGATTAAGAAAAAAGATGTAAGCGCCGAAGAGACAGCCCGGTCATTTATAGAAAGGATAGAAGAACTTGACGGAAGCATTGGCTCTTTCATAACGGTAGAAAAGGACCGTGCCCTTGATACTGCAAGGGATATTGACAAAAAGCTAAGGCAGGGATGCGAATTATCCCCCCTGGCGGGGATACCGATAGCTCTTAAGGATAACATTTGTACCGAAAACATAAGGACAACCTGTGCATCCAAAACTCTGGAGGACTTTGTACCGTCCTATAGCGCCGACGTTTATGAAAGGTTGGAGAAAGCGGGATGCATAACTTTAGGAAAGACAAATATGGACGAGTTCGCAATGGGGTCATCCACCGAAAGCTCTGTCTTTAAGGTCACAAGGAACCCCTGGGATTACAGCAGGATACCGGGGGGCTCAAGCGGTGGCTCGGCGGCAGCGGTGGCTGCCGGCATGGCAGCCTTTGCCCTGGGTACCGACACCGGCGGGTCGGTGAGACAGCCAGCGGCCCTGTGCGGTATGGTGGGAATGAAGCCAACCTACGGCAGGGTATCCAGATACGGGGTTGTGGCCTTTGCCTCGTCTTTGGACCAGGTTGGGCCCATAACAAGGGACGTAAGGGACTGTGCCCTTGTACTAAATCATATTTGCGGCCATGACCGGCGGGATTCCACATCCATGAATGTAGCGGTGCCAGACTTCCAGCAAGGCCTTGAAGAGGGCATAAAGGGAATGCGGATAGGAATACCTTCCGAGTATTTCGGTGAAGGTATAGAGCAGGGAGTCCGGGACAGGGTGACCGATGCAATAGGTGTGCTGGAGGACCTTGGCGCGGAATGCGAAGAGGTGTCGCTGCCCCATACCCCTTACGCGCTGTCGGTCTATTACATAATCTCGTCGGCGGAGGCCAGCTCCAACATGGGAAGATACGATGGGATAAGGTACGGTTACAGGGCAAAGGATTACTCAGACCTTTTGGATATGTACATAAAAACACGGAGCGAAGGGTTCGGGGCGGTGGTTAAGCAAAGGGTTATGCTGGGCACCTATGCCCTTAGCTCCGGCTGTTATGAAGCGTACTACAAAAAGGCCCAGAAGGTAAGAACGCTTATTAAGGCTGATTTTGACAGCGTGTTTGAGGATTATGACCTCATTGTATGTCCCACATCGCCCTTTGTGGCCTTCAGGTTAGGAGAAAAGACCGATGACCCGCTTGAGAATAGCCTGTCCGACGTATACACTATCCCGGCCAACATTGCAGGCCTGCCGGCGTTGTCGGTACCCTGCGGCTTTTCGGAGGGGCTGCCGGTGGGGCTGCAGTTTATTGGGAAACCCTTTGCAGAGAACACGCTTCTTAGAGCGGCCTACGCATATGAGCAGAATACAGGGTTTCACACAACGCACCCGCAGGTTAAAGGAGGCGCTATGCAATGAACTATGAGACGGTAATAGGGCTTGAAATACATGCCGAACTAGCTACAAAGACCAAAATATTTTGTGGCTGCACCACATCCTTTGGCGGCGGGGAAAACACCCAATGCTGCCCGGTGTGCCTGGGGCACCCGGGGACGCTGCCGGTGCTAAACAAAAAGGTGGTTGAATACGCCGTTAAGGCGGGGCTTGCTACTAACTGTAGCATTAACGGTTTCAGCAAGCTGGACCGTAAGAATTATTTTTATCCTGATTTGCCAAAGGCGTACCAGATATCCCAGTTCGACCGGCCGGTTTGCGAAGAAGGGTACCTGGAGATAAAGGGGGGGTTTGGGAGCAAAAGAATTGGCATAACGCGGATACATATTGAGGAGGACGCCGGTAAGTTGCTGCACGAGACGGAGGATGGCAGCACCCTAGTGGACTATAACAGGGGCGGTGTACCTCTTATTGAGATTGTATCCGAGCCGGATATGAGGAGCGCGGAAGAAGCGCGGCTGTATGCGGAAAAGATTAAGACAATACTGGAATACACCGGTGTTTCCGACTGCAGGATGCAGGAGGGGTCATTAAGGTTTGACGTCAATTTGTCGGTAAGGCCGAAGGGAAGCGAAAAGCTGGGCACAAGGACTGAGATCAAAAACTTAAACTCCTTTAGAGCATTGGTTAACGCCATCGAGAATGAAAGCGAAAGACAAATAAAGGTATTGGAATCCGGTGGTGAGGTGGTACAGGAAACCCGTAAATGGGATGATATAACCAGCAAGAACACCTCATTGCGGAGCAAGGAGGAGGCCCACGATTACCGGTATTTCCCCGAGCCGGACCTGGTGCCGGTGGTGCTGGATAAGGAGTATATTGAGCGTATAAGAAAGGACCTTCCGGAGTTGCCGGACATAAGGAGCAAGAGGTACGTGGAGAAATGGGGCCTTCCGGAATACGATGCCGGGGTGATAACCGCATCACAATCTATGGCCGTGTTTTTTGAAGATTGCGTTAACGCCTATGACGGCGATCCCAAGACGGTCAGCAACTGGGTGATGGGAGAGCTTATGAGGCTTTTGAACGAAAAGGGCGCCGGAGCCGAGCATATATCCTTCCCAGCTGTGTACCTGGCGGACCTGCTGAAGCTTGTGGACGACGGAACGGTGAGCGGCTCCGCTGCAAAGAAGGTGTTCGCCGAAATGTTTGAAACCGGGGAGCAGCCAAAGATATTGGTGGAACGGTTGGGACTTTCGCAGATAAGCGATGAGGAGGCCCTTACCCGTATAATTAGCCAGGTAATGGAGAAAAATCCACAGTCGGTGGAGGACTATAGAAGAGGCATCAAGAAAGCGATGGGGTTCCTTGTTGGGCAGACCATGAAGGAGACAAAGGGTAAAGCAAACCCCGCCCTTGTTAATAAAATACTCAAAAAACTTCTGTAAATCAAAAACCAGGGGGGACGGTTCCCCTGGTTTTTTGATCTGTACCTGGATTAGTAGATCCACCTTTTTCTTATATTATGGGTACTAATTAAGAAAAGCCCCAGGCTGTAGCCCAAAAGCACTAAAAGGCTAACCCACATCTGAATGGAGCCATTGTAATTGATCGAGGATTTAAGAATGTCAGCACCGTAGGTTAGTGGCAGCATATAGGATAGTGGCCTCACAATAACTGGGAGGTCCTCTATCGGGATAAAAAGGCCACAAAGAAACATCATGGGGAAGCGGAAAAAATTGGAGAACGTTTGCGCTTCAAAGACTTCGCTCACTGAGACTGCAATAAACAGCCCAAGAAAAGTAGACGTAACGGCGATGAAAACGACACCTATTATGGCAGAAATCCAGTTGACACCGGAAAGGTTAGCCAAGAATGAAGCGAAAACTACTGGAATGAAAGCGTTGATAATACCGAACACTATTGCACCAGTGGTTTTGGCCAACATCAGAAGGTTTAGGCTAATTGGTGCAAGCAGTAGCCTCTCAAAGGATCGGCTCTTTCTTTCAAAGGTTATCGTTACTGCAAGCATCGAAGTGGTTCCAAACAGGACGGATAAGGCCATAACCCCTGGTAGGATGCCCCTGATATCAACGTCACTGGATGACCTAATGAAAAACATAAGCGTCCAGGATACGGGGAAGATTATGCCCCAGCTTATATTTGGCGGTTTAAGGTAGTAGTTCTTCATGTCCTTCATCAAAATGCTAAAGAAAGCCAAAAGTTTTTTCATTTTTTCTTCCCCTCCTTTTCCTTCCTTAGCTTGTCAATTCCGATTCCTGTGATTTTGACGAAGATGTCTTCCAGGGAAGGGCGTATGACTTTGGCTTCGCTTACTTTGATGCCATTGTCATCGAAAAACCTCATGAACGGCATCAGCTCAATCTCTGCTGCAGAGCTAATTCTGATACTATGGTCAGTCATGTTTTTAATAGTTATGCCGGAAAAGTTGCTTAATAGGAGTTTTTCCAAGCTAGAACCGCTTTTATCCATGGCAAATTCAACGGTGTTTTCCTGTTGCGCTTCAACCATTAAATCGTTGACTTTACTTACCTTGACAACCCTGCCTTCAACAATGAAGCCTATTCGATGGCAAAGCCTTTCGGCGTCTTCTATGTAATGGGTGGTTAAGAAAATGGTTGTACCCTTTTCGTTAAGTTCTTTTATCATCTTTCTGATTTGCCTTGCGCTTTCTACGTCGATACCGGTGGTTGGTTCATCTAAGAATAATATCTCCGGCTCATGAATGATACCGGCAGCGATGGTAAGTTTTCTTTTCATACCCTTTGAATAGGCCCTGAAAGGCCGGTTTCCCGCACTATCAAGAGTGAACTGTTTTAATAGTTCTTTGGCTCTTTTTTCTCGAACTGTTTTTTCAATACCGTAAAGGGAAGCACAAAAAACGAGATTCTCGAATCCGCTCATGTCATCATAAAGATTGCTCTCATCGGGTACTATACCGATGATCTGCTGAACCTTTTTAATATCCTTGATACCGTCCTGTCCTGCAATGGTAATCTTGCCGGATGTAGGATTGGCTAATCCAGTAAGCATGTTGATGGTTGTGGTTTTACCCGCACCGTTAGGGCCCAAAAAGCCAAAAACCTCACCCTTCTCCACGGAAAAGCCGATTTTTTTTACGGCTTTGAAGTTGCCAAAATTTTTGCTAAGGTTTTTTACTTCAATGATGTTCAAATTCTAAGCCTCCTAAAAAAGCTTAACATGAGCAAGCTATATACAACGCACTAATAGCATTACATTCCCTTATATGTCATTCCGGAGAAGCTAAGCCCCAAGAAGCCGACTCCGTCGTTTAAGAGGACGTTCTTATATGTCATTCTGAGGGCGAAGCCCGAAGAATCCGACACGCCTTTATGTCGTTCTGAACGTAGTGAAGAATCTTCCTAGAGGCAGACATAAGATCCTTCGCTGCGCTCAGGATGACAATCGCTTTGCTCATGTTAAGCTAAAATCTTACTTGTTCTCTTCTTCCTTACAATCGCAAGGATGGTCTTTCTCATCACAGTGGCAATGCTTAATTTGCTCTTCGCTGCACTTTCCTTCCTCTGGCTTTAGCTCTGGGTGTTCACATTTTGATTTACACATTTATTCTTCCCCCTTTCCACAGCATGAATGATTTTTTGAAATATATTTATGGCAATCTGAATTAATCTGAACCGTCTCGGATAACTCAACAATCTCTTTTGCTGCATCCTTTAATAAATTCCGATCCACGTAATAATGCGTAAAGTAGCCTCGTTTGTCTCCTTTAACTAACCCAGCGGTTCGCAGGATTTTTAAATGTTGAGAGACTGCAGATTCAGATATGTTAAGTCTTTTTGCCAATGCCCCCACACAATAATCATGGCTTAAAAGTAGCTTTATCAAGTTGTATCGAGTTTCATCGGATAGAGATTTTAATATTTCAATTAATTCAGGTATGGCTATCACCTCGCATTTTAATTAAGTAAATCCTAAAATAAATAATATATCACTAAAATATATTTGTCAATACTTAATATCCGAACCCTCAAAATAACGCAAAGATACCCCAAACCCTAATGCTGCAAGGGTATCGGTTTGGGGCGGGTGGGAATTCGATTTATATGTAAATATGGTAGTAGCTTTGATCGCAATACGGTGTGTCACCATTCCTTTTTTCACACAACTGTCTTACGGGCATATATTGGTATTATATTATTCGTAAGGAGGTCAGCATTTTAATGGTTGAACTTACTTTGCTACACTGGATATATACCATAATGGTTATTGTGATATTGGCAGTCATGATAGCCCGCAGGGATACCATAATACCTTGTATAGCGGGTATTTTTTTGATTGGACTTGCCGCAAAGGGTTCGGTGATCGACGGTACCCGCGCCATATTCGATTCCCTTGTTGTTGCAGGCTTTGAATTATTCTCGGTAATACTGGTAATATCCCTCATTGTGGCGATGTCCAAATTAATGGAGGACATAGGGGCCAATGTCCTTATGGTGAGACCCTTTGCGCGGTTTATAAAAACTCCTGATATCGCTTTTTGGTTTATTGGAATAGTCATGCTGGTGGTATCGTGGTTCTTCTGGCCCTCCCCCGCCACCGTCCTTGTGGGAGCGGTGCTGCTGCCGGTGGGCCTTAAGGTAGGGCTTCCAGCCATTGGGGTTGCGATGGCGATAAACCTGTTCGGCCACGGGATCGGGCTGTCGAGCGACTATATTATCCAGGGCGCGCCCACCATAACTGCCACCGCCGCCGGGGTTGAGGTAGTGGACGTAATGGTCAAGGGTATCCCCTTGGTGGCCGTAATGGGCATCACCACTGTGGTGGCGGCATATATATTTCTTAAAAGGGATATGAGGCTTGGCAGGATTGAGAATACATTAGTTCAAGAATATGAAAAGAAAAAGCACATAAAGCCTACCGGGATAAGCAGATTTACCGCTGTTTTGGTACCTGTTGCCTTCGCCCTTGATGTGGTGGCCATGTTTGTCTTCGATTTAACGGGCGGCGATGCCACAGCCCTTGTGGGAGGCACTGCACTGATACTAATGGCACTAATAAGCGTTCTGGCCTATAAGGGCAAAGCCCTGGACCGGGCAGCGACGTTTATGAGGGAAGGCTTCAAGTTTGGAATGGAAATATTCGGACCGGTTATCCCGATAGCTGCCTTCTTTTACCTGGGCGAGATAGCCCCTATACAATCAGTGTTGGGCGAGGCTGTGATGCCGGTGGGTTCGGAAGGGATACTTTCGGATATGGGCCGTGCCCTTGCGGCTGCGGTCCCGATGAACAGGCCCATGGTTGCAACGATGGAAACAATAGTGGGTGCTATAACGGGCCTGGACGGCTCGGGCTTTTCCGGGATGTCGCTGGCAGGGTCGCTGGCACGGGTCTTTGGCACCGCCGTTGACGGCTGCATAGCAACACTGGGTGCCCTCGGGCAGATCGGTGCTATATGGGTGGGCGGTGGAACCCTGATACCCTGGGCGTTACTGCCTGCTGCAGCCATATGCAGGGTCCTGCCCATTGACCTGGCAAGGCGGAACTTCAAACCTGTTATGATTGGTTTTATAGTGACTACCATTATAGCTATGTTTCTTATTTAGGACTGGCCCTTGACTGCGGCGAATCTTTTTGCTCGAAATAGGCACATTTTGAACTGCCTATGGCTGATACAATGCCCACATGGGTAAGCTCGCATTTGCCGTTATTTTGATGGCGACAGTTCTCGGAACAATTGATGTTGGTCAAAAAAATCCACCTCCGCATATTAGAATGCCCATTGTTCACGAAAAAAACCTAAGGCCTCGGATAACCAAGGCCTTAGGTTTTATATTACTATAATCAGGCTCCATGAAGCCCTATGAAAAGATCAAGCAGTTGCTTTATAATAAGACTATAGCCCCGGTAATGCCGGGGCCTTTGAATATTATTATTCATAATTCCAAACCTTAACATATGTACAACTCATTTAAAACTTTACATCTATATATAACGTGATAAAGACTTTACATCTTCTAGCGTGTCATCCTGAGCGTAGCGAAGGATCTTATGTCTGCCTCCAATAAAGATTCTTCAGGCTTCGCCTTCAGAACGACATAGTCGGATTCTTCGGGCTTCGCTTCTTCGGAATGACAGATAAAGGGATGTGATACTATTAGCACGTTATATATGGAAAGCGGCAAGATAGCGGCCAGATAAAGGAGGTGTGACATGTTATTTCCCGATTACAGCCAGACTGGACTAGTTTATCACGTGATTTCCCTTAACGACCTTGCAAAGGTTAAGACCCACGGCATAAGCTACGATGATAAGGCAACCTACCAGGAAAAATACAAGGACTATCATGTTTTTGTGAACCGGTACAGGCCTAAAAAAATACCCGATTGGGTGGATAGGACAAGGGCCGTATTTGCCAGCATGAACTTCAGGGAGGACCACGCATTTCATTCCCACAGCATGCTGCTGGCGTTTAGTATTGACCCCTCAAGGTGCTGGGTTGCCAATGAAAATCGGGCCAACCAGCTTTACGAGCCTTTTATACTGCACAGCGTTGAGGGCTTTTACGATGCAAGGGATTATCTTGAAGGACCGGGCAGGGATTTAATAAAAGAGTACTGGGATACATCCCTTTCCTTTACCGATAATCTGAGTATAAGAAGGGACAGGACAAAGGGGTACGACGCAGAGGTCCTGGTGTTCCACGACATAAAGCCGGAGGATATTCAGTACATCGCGATAGTGTCCGACCACAGGATTATGACGGTGGATACGTGGAGGAAAACTTTTTGCAGCGGTAAGGAATAGTGATATAATCAAATAATAGGTTAATATTACATAATGCAAAGAGGGGATAGGTCATGAAAAGCGGCAAGCTGCCATCCGACGTTCTTGAACAGAAGATATTCTCCAATTTCCGGTTCAAAAGGGAAGAGGTGCTGGTAAGGCCGCAGGTGGGCGAGGACTGCAGCGTGCTAGACTTCGGGGATTACGTCTGCGTTTTGTCCACCGACCCAATCACCGGCGCGGCAAACGAAATAGGGCGTCTTGCTGTACATATTTCCTGCAACGACGTGGCGGCCAACGGCGTAGAACCCTTCGGGCTGCTGCTTACCATACTTGCCCCGGAGGGGACAACCCTGGAGGTGCTGCAGGACATTGTACGCCAGGCTGCAGAGGAGGCGGCCTCCCTTAGGGTTGAGATAATAGGGGGGCATACCGAAATAACCCAGGCCGTTAACCGAATAGTGGTGTCTACCACCGCCATAGGCAGGGTAGAAAAGGACAAAGTGGTAAAATCCGCCGGTGCCCTGCCGGGGGACAGTATTATACTTACCAAGTGGGCCGGTCTTGAGGGCACCGCCATTATAGCCCACGACCTTGCAAAGCGGTTGCATGACAGGGTGGATGGGCGGCTTTTGGAGAACGCCCGGTCCTTTATGGAGCATATAAGCGTGGTCAAGGAAGGAATGATAGGGGGCAGAATGGGCGCTTCGGCGATGCATGATGTGACTGAGGGAGGGGTGCTGGGTGCCCTGTGGGAGATCGCCGAGGCCTCGGAAGTGGGTATTAGGGTGTACCGGGACAGGATACCGGTAAGGCCCGAAACCAGGGCCATATGCGAAGAACTGGGGTTGGACCCCCTTAAGCTTATCTCCAGCGGCTGTATGCTAATTACTTGCCGTGACGGGGGGAAAATATTAAAAGCCCTCCGGGATGAAGGAATCCCAGCGTCAATTATAGGGGAAGTGGTGGAAGAAGGAAGAACACTTGTGACCGATGAAGGGGAAGTGCCCATTGACTCGCCCCAGAGCGATGAACTCTATAAAGTCCTTTAGAGGTCACAGGTAACAGTTCATAGTTGGTAGCTCGTAGTTCGTAGTTTCTGAGCCACAGGTATCAATCGGGGACATACCTCAGCAAGGAATTCTGATGGGGACATACCGCGACAAGGAATACCCACAAAAAGCGGTGTGTCGCCTTACCTTAATTCAGCAGAGGTGTGTCCCCATTCCTTAAACAGCATTTTCACGGATCACAGGTCACGGATTATTAGCCTCTTCGTTTTAGACGGAGGGGCATTCGGTTTTTTTGGAACATTACGCTGTCGATTTAGGTCAAATGATTTGGTTGGTAGTTTGTAGCTGGTAGTTGGTAGGTGTTGGGGTAAAGCTTTCGTATCAAGGAATACACGTCGCCGACCATTGGCCGCTATATTACACTGTTATTACAGCAGTATTACAGGGGCATTAAATTTACATAATTGAACTAAAACCAACAAAAAATAGGGGGTTTTATGATATAATAAGTCGAAAACACGTGATAGAAAACGGAGTATTGGACACGTGATACAAGGTATTTTTTTACATCAGGGGGTTATGGAATTGAAAAAGGCAGCGGCGCTGGTATTGATTGTGGTTATACTTATGTCGTGCACCAACGTATATGCACTTAAGGAGCAACAGCTAATACTACATATGGATGGTAAACAGGTTACATACAAAGCCCCCCCGGTTACGATAAAACTGGACGGCGAGGTACTTAATTCGGACGTTCCCGCAGTTATAATAGATGACAGGACTCTTGTACCAATACGCATAATAACCGAAAGCACCGGAGCTAGCGTTGACTGGGACGGGGAAAGCTACCAGGTAACCATAAATACCGGGGACAAAAGAGTTAAGCTAAAAATAAACAGCAGCGAGATGGATATTAACGGTAGCAAGGTGAAGCTGGAGGTCCCTGCCAAGCTGATAAACGACCGGACAATGGTCCCGGTAAGGGCCATTACCGAGGTGTTGGGCCTGGATGTGGGCTGGGATAGTTCCACCTACACGGTGCTGCTTACATCACCAAAGGCCGAGATACTGGATATGCGGTACGACAGTCGGGAGGATGCAATTATACTCAAGACCACCGGTGATGCTACTTACCGGACCATGTTTTTGCAGGAGCCGGACAGATTGGTAATAGACTTCCACAACACCGTCTTCCGGTCAGATACGAACAGGATAGACGTAGACAGGGGTAATATGCTCCGGGTAAGGGCGTCGCAGTTTGAGGTAAACCCCAACATATCCAGGGTTGTGATAGACCTTACCAGCCCCTCGGGATATAGCATAGACTATGACGGGGATGCAAAGCAGATTAAGATAAGAACGGTAAATACGATAGATGATATTCGCTACGTGGATGCGGGAGATAGAAAACTGCTTGTGGTGGACGCCACCTCAAGGCTGGACTTTCAGACCATGACGCTGCAAAAACCCGACAGGATTGTGGTGGATATGTTCAACACCCGCCTTGGGAATATGAAAGACGGCTCCATTCCTATAGCAAGGGACGGTATCCGGGCGATAAGGTTTTCACAGTTCGAGGAGAACACTGTAAGGGCGGTAATAGACCTTGACCATGCTCTCCAGTACAACATAGAGAATAGCGAAAAGGGGCTGCAGGTGTTCATAGACGGTTTCCCGCTCCGGTCTATTGAGTACGTCGGCACGGGATGGAAGACAGGTACCCTTTCGATAGACATAAGGGAAAGGGTGGAATACAGCGTAAAGTACGATGAGGATGAAAGGACCGTCACCATTGGAATACCCGACAAGAACGCCTTTATTGAAGAAGGGGAAGTACTAATTAACAACGGGGTTGTAGACAGGATAGTATCCATACCCTACAAATCTTCCGACAAGGCTGGCTATATAGTTGTGTATCTCAAGGAGGAGGCCAGGTACAGGGTAACCTCGCCTAAAAAGGCCAGCGAAATTATGCTGGAACTATCGGCGGTGCCTTCTTTGTACCAGGATACGCTAATAGTAATAGACCCCGGTCACGGCGGTGCTGACCCAGGAGCAAACCACGCCGGTGTCAAGGAGAAGGACATAAACATAGATGTGTCCAACCGGCTGAGAGCACTGCTGGAGGACTTAGGTTTCAGGACCCTTATGATAAGGGAGGGCGACACCTTTGTAGACCTGTACGAAAGGGCAAATATTGCCAACGCGGCTAATGCTGATTTGTATATAAGCGTTCATGCCAACGCTCATGAGACCAACAGCTCCATTTACGGTGTGGAGACTCTGTACTACCCCTCTGAGAATAGCGAACTGGACTACAGGGACAACTACACGCTGGCAAA
>LSQX01251965.1_pt1 | contig 19431 bp, 16 predicted proteins | sample 654561 | NCBI WGS metagenome assembly LSQX01 (sample SAMN04489861, study PRJNA283612) | anaerobic digester metagenome | isolation source: 4 biogas reactors fed with cattle manure at either 37C or 55C with and... | place: Denmark: Kongens Lyngby | collected 2014
AGATGTGTATAAGAGACAGCAATGAAAAGGCGTTAAATGTGGCAAACCAGCGCGGGATGTGCTGCACCGGCGGAACAGACGGACATATTCTCTCGGACCTCGGACATGTACTCACCTGCGCCTCTGCAGAGACAACTGAAGAGTTGCTCGAGTCAGTGCTTCGAAAGACGAACACGGTCTGGGGCCGCGAAAAAAACATCCTTGAAAAAGGGGTGATGGCATCTGCGATGTTGCCACAATATCTACCATACACCTTGCCATCCCTCGCGGTGCATTACCACCAGAACATCCCGCGGGTCAAACATTTTTTGGACCAGCAGTGGGACAAAACTAAAAAAAGTGACTCTGGGGAAGAATCACAAAACCCCCGAGAAGAGTCGTGAAAACGACTCCTTGAAGCGCACCAGACGGGTGCGCTGCCCGTACATATCCAGCGTCACCTCCGTGCAGAAAGCGATGTCGTCTTGAAATATCTGTTTGAGAGCGAGAGGGATCTCGCCACCGTAGAGGAAAGCGTTCGCCTCAAAATTCAATGAAAAACTTCGGATATCCCAGTTGGCACTCCCGACAGAGGCCGCAATGCCATCGACCGTGACCGTTTTTGCATGAAGAAAACCGTTGTCATAGGTATAAACCCGCACCCCGGAGTCCATCAGTTCCCAGAGATAGGAAAAACCCGCCCAATAAACGAACGGGTGATCCGGTTTGCACGGGAACATGATACGCACATCCACCCCCGACTCCGCGGCAATCTTCAGAGCGTCCATGATGCTCCCATCCGGGATAAAATACGGCGTCTGTATCCAGACACTCTCCCGTGCATTGGTGATAAGGTTCAGGTAGCCTTTTTTTATTGCCTCGCCGCGGGAATCCGGCCCGCTTGATACTACCTGAACCAGTGTTCCGGTGGGTGTTTCCGCGGGCGGGAAAAACCAGTTCTCAAAACCCAGATCCGTCCCGGCCGCATGGTTCCAATCCATAAGAAAGCGAACCTGCAACGAATGAACGGCACTGCCGGTGATCTGCAGGTGGGTGTCACGCCAGTTTCCGAGGGGGCCTTTGCCCAGATATTCATCCCCAATGTTAAACCCACCAATAAAACCGGTCTTGCCGTCAATGATGGCAAGCTTCCGGTGGTTGCGGTAGTTTATCCGCATATTGATGCGGAAATATTTTGCCCGGAAGAACCACGCAACCTCCCCGCCCGCATCTGTTAGTTCCCGGAAGAAATCCTTCGGCAGACCGTGGCAGCCAAGGGCATCCCCCAGCACCCGGACGGTCACTCCTTCCCGTGCTTTTCGTGCAAGAGCGGTAGCAATCTGCCGCGAGAGATCGTCATTTCTGATGATGTAATACTGCAGGTGAATGAAATCCGTAGCATGGTCAATTGCGTCCAGTAAGGCATCGAACTTGGCATGTCCATCGGTGAAAACCTCCACCATATTGTCGCCTGAAATAACCGCCTGATCGTTTCTAAGGAGCATCGCAATCATATTGAGATAATCTCCGGCCTTATCCTCGAGCGGTATGTGGATGCTCTTCAGATCCTTCTCGTGCTGTGCAATCACCTCTTTTTTAAGACGGTCATCCGCTTCTTTTAGCTGGAATATTCGCCCCTTGTATATTGTCTGGCCAAAGACGAGGTAGAGAAGAAACCCGAATATGGGCAGAAAAAAGAGCACTGCAACCCACAAAAGGGCCACAGATGGATTTTTTCGTTCAACAAAGACCACCGATATAGCAAAGGTGATATTTGCTAATACTATGATACTCACCAGACTGGAACTAAACATATCAATAACGGACTGTGAAAAAATCATAGACTTCCTCTCCTTTTTGTTCAGCTAAAGATCCCGGCCCCAAACAGATATACCTGCCTTTTTACCAGAACGATATTACACACTCAAAACGACTCGGTTTTTCAGCATATTTCAGGAGGGTTTCGCTCGAAAGAGATACATACAGGCAAATCCCGCCATACAGACCGCGGGGGAGAGCGGCACAGTAGCAGGTGACGGAACAGTTGCGGATGAGTGCGGGGGTAGTGATGTATCCGTAAAGGTCGGTGCCGGTGGTGTCAGGTCGGGCGCATCAGGTAGCTTTTCAACCGCAACGAGTGAGAATGTCCCTGACTGCGTGACTCCTGTCTTCGGCACTTCAACAATGAACTGATACTTCCCCGCCGACCATCCGAGAGTATTAAAGGAGAATGACCAGAAAGGAGGAGACCCTGCCTGCACCACCACGGTCCCTGAGGTTCCGGAGAATATTTTTTCATCCCCCTTTTCGGAGGGGAGGAATGCCGCCTCTTCTACAGTAATCAGAAGAATGGTGCCGGGGGCGAGATTCGTCTCGCCCTGAAACGTGATAGTATCACCCATGGGATAGACAGAAGATGTCTCCACCAGATCAACGCTGTCTGTTTTCGCTGAAACAGGACCCATACAAACCAAAGACAAAATGATCAGGGCTGAAAAGAAAAATGGCAGAAAATGACCATACCTATCCCATGACCAGAACGGCAGGAAACTCATATAGGGTATACTGCGGGCCAGATACTAAATGGTTAGGCAATTATGATACAGGATCACTATACGTTCACGGCATATCAGGCAATGCTTCAGCAGAGGTGACTACCCCTGCCGGAGCCCCGTCCTCACCCGGCAATAGGGCATTTTGCCAGGCTACCGGGATCAGCGTTCCGTCAGCACGAAGAAGGAAACCATTCTCAGACACCGCAGGGAAAATTCCTGTTTTGAGGACGGCTAAAAACCGTTGTCGCACCACTCCTCTGGATTGCGACGGCACAACGGTATCAAACCAGTTTCTGCCGATAAGGGCGTCCGCCGAATAGCCGAGCATCTCACTGCCCCGGCGGTTCATCGTCCGGATGACCCCCTCCGGGCTAATAACGGCAATTAATACGCCCGCCGCATCGAGTGACTGACGTGCCTGATCCCGTTCAGCACGAATGCGCTGTTCATTACAGACGGTATCCGTCACATCCCGGTAAATTCCCAGTATATACCGAAGATCGCCTTTACCGGAGAGTATGGGTATCTTTTTGACCCAGAGAGTTCGTTCCCCCAGAGCAGGTACATCTGCAACAACCCGGGGTAATTCCACCTCTTTCCCGGACTGCAGAACCTCTTCATCCCCGCACAGGAGCGTGCGGCAGAGAGTCGGCGTAAAAAACGCGGTGCATTTTTTACCGGCCATATCTTCAGAGGAAAAGCCAAACATCTCCTCAAATGACTGATTCACAAACACGATTGACCGATCGGTTGCATTTGTAACCATCACCTTTGCAGGGATATTCTGAACAATGGAAAAGAGAAACGACTTCCACTGCCGAAGTCTGCGTTCCTGTGCCCGCCGTTCACTCACATTCCTGCAGACCGCACGGTACCCGGTAAAATCTCCCAGAAGGTCATACTGGGGGGATGCACTGACCTCTACATCAACCAGATGTCCATCTTTATGGCGCATAGAGATGGGTATCACAGACCCTCCCCGAGGGGATGTGTGACATACCTCAAGGGCTGCCTTCACCCCTACGTGCTTTGATTCAGGAATGAATGAGAAGAGCGACTCTCCCTCCATATCTTCCGGCAGATATCCCAATATATCTTCTGTGCGCGGACTCACGTAGAAAAATGTCTCGCCCTCCCCGATGATCCATATTGCATCACTAATATCTTCAACAAGGGTACGGAACTTCAGTTCACTATCACGGAGAGCTTCTTCTGCCACCTTCTTTCCAGTGATGTCCTCCATGACAACAGCTACTCCCGGCTGACCGGAATTGAGAACGGTGGGAATCGTCTTGACCCGGAAGTAGAGCTCACCATCCATCCGCATATACCGGAGTTCATCTGTTGAACCTCTCCCTTCCATCGCATCATTGATGCGGCCTACGATCAGGGGATGGTCAAAAGCCACAAGTGCGGAATCCCGCATATTTCTGCCTACGATATCATCCCGGCACCCTTTCAAAAAGGTGCAGATGGCGTCGTTTGCTTCGACGACGGTAATCAATGGGTCCACGACAAATACCATATCAACCGCACAATTCATCATTGCAGAGATGGGCATTCGTTGTGAGACATAGAACACCTTTGCCTTGCCATAGGTCTTCATATCCACCTGACCTGCCACACGAAGCATGTCCAGATAGCGCGAGACCGTGTTCCGATTCATCCCAATGGCATCTGCGATTTCGCGGACAGCCATACCTTTGGGATTCTCCTTGAGAACCTCAGAAATGCGGGTTAATTCTTCAGGAAAGGCACCGAGCATGTATGAATAGCATTTTCCGGCCCATATATTATAGGTATCGTTAATGCATTAGCCAATGCCACGACCCAATGCACCATAGTGGCGCACACGTCAATGCCAGGCATTAGACAATATATTTAAATACGAGTGCCCCGAATATGATATTAGTACCAGCTGGCACAAGTTGGGAACCAATACACCACTCCCCGCAGTGGCTTTCACCAAAGATACACAGCGGCTGCATCCGGATTTCTTCGACCAGGGAAATCTAAGAAGGTACGGATACACTCACCAGGGAGACCATGAGATACTAGGGAAAGGGGGCGCACCGGATCAAAACCATACACACAAACACACACCTCTCAACACACGTACCATAACAAACCAATACCCACACCCCGCGCCCCTGACTTTAAACCTCAGAAATCTATTTTTTAAGCATTTTTAACGAACGGCCGATAAGAGATCGTTTTTATTATCCACTATACTCAAGACGATTCCTGCACACTCCTGTTTTCATGCCCCACCGATTCAGAGGGAAAAAACACAGACCATTATACTTTTAAAATTGGTACGGATTTATGCCGCAATCACACAGCTGAATCATCATCTAAATAATAAGCGACCTCAGTAACTTTATCGAAAAACAGAAAATGTAACCGTCATTACGGCAGGAAAACATGCAGAGATTTAAACACAGAGAAGAGTCAAAAAAAGGGTGGGAGATAGGATTCCGAAACGATAAATCGGGATATACTATCATCCGAGGCACTATTTCGGGACCTTCAGAATGGCGTTGGATCGTTCCAACTCGGCTACCGCTTTCCCGACGGCACTGTCCACACTTCTGCGCCGTGAGCCCCATTCGTTTTCATCAGCGTGCTCAAGGAGATCAATCTCAACCTCTGCGAGACGGATATACATTCCTACATCCACATTGCAGGATGTCATTTCCCGCCGCATAGGATCTGATGCATGCAGCAAAAGATCACAATTCCGTCCATCCAGCCGCTTGACCTCAGCCAGCCGGGCACGTGCCTGTTCAATATACGCTTTGCGAGTGCTGTCTTTTTTGGTTAATTTACTATCCGTCATTTTGAATCCTCCGTGGATTGATCGCTTCTTGGACGGCATTCCATAAAAGATCTCCTCACCCCATAAGAACATCCTTATCATAGAAACCCAGAAAATCCAAAAAATGTTTAATTGGCATTACATGCCCTAAATATTCACATCACCTTTTCACGGGCAGATACGGGGGAAGAAAGAAGACGGGGCAGATGCGTGGCGCTGTCTGTGACAACGGCAGATACCTCAAGCATCAGATTCACCCGTTCAGTGATACCTGCCTGCCGGAAATCGGTGCGAACAGCGATGACCGGAATGCCCTGTGCATAGGCATACCCCATCTCCCACGCCGTACCGGAATCCGCATCTGCCCCGTCGATGACAGCGACCACGACATCTGACTCACCGAGGGCGGCAAGATTCTCCGTAAAGATGGCCCTCGTGTGGTCCGCGGATCGTAAGGCAGAGGAATCCCCACATTCCTGCGGCAGATGGACCGTAAAGAGATGCTGCCCGAGAAGAACGGCAACTGAGCGATTATATGCCCGTTCGGCCTCTGAAAAAAGGGGGGCCGCAAGGTAGACCCGATAACGGGCAAAGTCATAGACATCAATTGCAGGAATCTCAGGAAACCGCGAGAGAAAGACACCCCTGCCAGAGTGACGTTCATCAGTCCGGTACCACTGGTTCACCCCACATACCGGAGACGAATCCACCCCCACGATGCAGAGAGGAGCGCCCCGCTCAGCGATAATCTCTCGAACCATTTTTTCGGAACGGTCCAGAATAGCTGCAAACGCAGGCGAGTCAAGCCGACCAATATAGGGCCCCGGCGGATGTTCCGGGCCCAGATATTCGGTCTCAGAACAGGGCATCATCACCATATCAATATCAAACGCACGGCAACGCTCCTGTGCCCGAAAGAATGCTTCGAGGTCGGCATCGTTTGTTATCCCCACCGCACGGAAGGAGGGCTTCGCGATGCAGGGGCACATGAGTACATACATTGATTATTCACTATGCAAACAACCATTAGATAAAGGATGATTCCCCTCTTTGCCTACCGTGACAATTCCTGCGATCCTCGGCGATGTTCAGTCAAAAAACTCGAGCGTCGCGGATGCGTGCAGGTTTTTTCTCGGGTGGAAAAAATACCCCGCTCAAGCCTCATTCTTGACCCAAAAGCACCGCAGGCACTCTCACCCGGGGATCGGTCACCAAAATCCCTAACAGTTCTCGACTGTTCATGGGAGGTCTTTGAAGAGATTCAGGTTTCCCGCTGGCCTCTTCGCCGGGCACTCCCGTTTCTGGTGGCGGCAAACCCCGGTCATTTCGGGCGGCCGTTTATGCTCAACTCGGTCGAGGCATTTGCCGCAGCCCTTGCCATTCTGGGTGAAAAAGAGCAGGCAGAAGAGATACTCTCGGCATTCAGCTGGGGAATGCGGTTTTTAGAGGTGAATCATGACCCCCTTACGGAGTATGCTTGTGCAAAGGACTCCGCCGAGGTGGTTGAGATACAGTCCTGTTATATCTAAATTCTGCTCGTCGGGCGAAAAACCTGCCATGCATTCCAGATGAGCAGGATACCCCAAAGAACAGCAATCCATACTACCCAAAGTGTTTCCGGAGCTATTTTGAGATTCACTGCGAAAAGAATCAGCATGATTCCCAGATAGAGCACAGCATGATAAACAAGACCCCGCATAGGGAGGTCTGTGAGAATATCTCTGCCCCTTCCATCTTTCCCACCTTGGATCGGTTCGTCTGGTCGAACCGTCATTTCTATCTCCTTTTGCATAAGTATTTGTTATTTAAGGGTCGGAAGGAAAAAAACCTGTGGAACGATTGAGAGTACACTTCCTTCACAGCACAGATATGCGGTTCGAACAACTGTATATATAACACGAAAGGATGCAACCGTGATCAAAAAACAGAGCGATTCATGGAGAAGGCTGAGGAAATAATGGATGCATGGGAGAATAATTACCGCCAAAGAGGCGCACTCTGGCAGGGGCAAGCAACAGGAATACCATCATTCCCCGCTGGCGCAAGGGTGCTCGAAGCAGGATGCGGCAACGGAAAGACCCTTGCGACCCTCACCAGAAACGGATGCAGCGTAACCGGCTGTGATATCGCTGAATCTGCACTCCACCTTGCGAGAGATGTCGTACCCGGCGCATGCTTTATTCAGGCGGATATCCGAGATCTCCCCTTCCGGGATGGCACATTTAACGCTGTCCTTGCCGTCCATATCATTGGTGCACTCAGTGAATCTGATCGCCTTCGCGCCACAGCAGAACTCGAACGGATTCTCGTGCCCGGTGGCATCCTCTTCTTTCGGGAATTCTCGGTCGCAGATTTTCGCTGTGGTAAGGGCAAATCTGCCGGGGAGAATAGTTTTCTCCGGGGAGATGGTGTGATGACCCACTATTTTACCCCGTCTGAGGTTGAATCCCTCTTTTCAAATGAGAAATGGGACGGATCAATACAGACCGAACGATGGGAGATGCGGGTTCGCGGCACTCGCTATCCGCGGGAAGTTCTCTCAGGGACATTTCTGAAAAAATAATGACTGGAGGGGTTCGACGCACCCATTTCTTGAGACTAAATTCAGTATAGAATATGAACAGATTCTTTTCTCAGTTAAAATAGAAAGCGGAACCAGGGGTGATGGTTTCAAAGATGACCCCTTCTGTGGTATAACCCACAAGAATGAACAAAATTTCTTTCCCCGGTCATCATCGATCATCCAGAGAAGAGAGTTCTCGAGTTCCTCCTGGAAGACCCGAGATTTTTAAAAAACTACATCTGCGTCTGTCATATGATAGGATGAAATCAAGGGGAATATCAACGAATTTTTGTATAGAAATGGCCATTGTCTTCACATCTCGGGGGATTATCAGCAACATACCGCACTGGGATAATAATTTTTCGTCACCCCTAGCAACCATCAGACTCTTTTTAAAAAAAAAACCTGCCGCCCCAGAGGGAATATCCTACTCGGCGTGCACTATAAATTGTTAATAGTGAAGCATTTAAAAAAAAAGCAAGAATGATAAGAATTCTAATTTCTTAGAACAGGGGCTTTTGATACCGTGCCCTTATTTTTTCGTAATACTGTTGGTGATAATCCTCAGCGGGCCAAAATGTGCCTGCGGGTAGCACAGCAGTCAGAATGTGATTATCATACTCCCCAGATGCTTCAATTTCCTGGATGAATGCCTGGACCGTCAGACAATCCTCTTTGGTACAACAAAAGATCGCTGAACGATACTGAGAACCATCAAACCCAACCGACACCTCTTCTGCGGTAGAGTCAAACAGACTAAAAAAACGGCTAAGAATAGCAGGCAGGGTGATAACAGCCGGGTCATAGGCAATGCAAACCGCTTCCACATGCCCGGTTTTCCCGGTGCTGACCTGCGTATAATCCGGATCTTCCTCAATTCCTCCAGTATACCCAACAACCGTAGTTAGGATGCCGGGTATCCTGTAAAACCCTGCCTCAATACCCCAGAAACAACCGCCTGCAAGAATTATCTGGCATACCCCAGTCTCTTTCTCTTCGTTTGGTACCTGCATGTGTTGTACGATAGGATTTTTTGTCATAGAAAATGGTGCAATCAGAGAGCCTTCAGTCAATTGCGGGAATTGATGCCCAAATCGTGATGTTTACGCAGAAATTCCCGAATCTTTTCTGATTCCAGAAATCCCCGGTCCAGCCGGTTGATGATACCATCAATCTCCTTTATTTGTTCCATCACGACTTCAGCATGCTCAGTTGCGTCCATCTCGGTGTAGGCGCTGATGATCATCAGTGGGTTTCTAATATGGTCATTTAACGTGGCAAGATTTGTAAGGTTCTCCTCAATCTGATCCATTGCCTCCCGCTCACGTTGTTTCAGGTTAAGGAGCTCGGTGACATCACGGCCGATAAGCACTACCATCTCCTGCCCAAGGTAGCTTAAAAGTGCCCCTCGTATATCAAAACGGACCGTCTGACCATCGCGGGAAATGGCATCCCACTTCATGCTTATTCGTTTGCCACTAAGAATATCCTTTAGGGTATCATCCCTTCTGTGAGATGAACTTACGCCGTCTTCCTGAAATTCCAAAGCAAAATCCTGAACCGAATGTCCTTTCATTTCTTCCGGGAGATAACCAAGTGCTGTTGCAAACGCAGAATTTACCTCAGTGATGTGCGTCTTATCCGTTATGAGGATTCCGTCGGGTGATGTCTCAAAAATCATCCGGTAGCGTTGTTCAGCGACATTGAGTGCCTGTTCTGCCGCTTTTATCTTCCTGAGGTCAACGATCATCTCAATGAGACATCTTCTGCCCAGATACACGACCTCTCTCACAGACTTTAAAACCGGGATTCGATCGCCATTTGCTGTTAGAAGGATCCGTTCAGACTCATGAACTGTTTCCCCCAGATCAGTCACGGGGCAGAGCCCATCTTTCGCCGGACAGATGATATCCCGGCAGGGACGGCCAACGAGCTCATCCCTTTCTGCCCCGATGAGGTCGCATGCCGTCGCATTTACATCCATAATTATGTGAGTATCTGCATCGATGACGAGAATGCCCTCAATGGTTACCGGGAAGATGATCTTGAGGAATTCATCGTTTTCATGCAGTACCCGGAGCGTCTCGGATTCATGAGAGAGATCAAAAAACGAGCAACCATACGACCTCCGCGAAAGCCCGAGGGGAACCACGTGCCCGGTGTAGATTTTTCCGGACTGAGAATGAGTCCAGTCCCGGACATATGAACTACCCTCCATGACGGCATCATAAAAGAGAGAAACCCATTTCAGGGCATCATCCGGGAAGATATCATGGACAGTCTTTCCGATGAACGTGCACTCTTCAACCCCCAATGTCGTGCAAAGTGACGGATTCACTGCCAGATACCGGAAACTGAAAAAATCGCCTTCACTATTATAAAGCGGTTCGATGATCATCGCACCGGACACCTTATTGTTGAAGTATAACCGGAACTGCTCCTCACTCTGAGCCTGAATCTCCTCAAGATTCACCTTAATCGCGATATCCTGAATGGTGCCAACCGTACCTCTGATACCATCTCTACGTTTAGATGCCCGGAATACTCCACAGATTTCATCATCAGGAGTATTCAGGGATATTGCCAGTTCATGCAGGACATCGGCAGAATAATCTGATACGGCCCGTCGCACGGGTGCGGCATCCTGCGGTGCGAGAGAACGAATAAATGCCTCCAAAGGCATAGATACCGGTTCTTTCAAGAGCGAAAAGTTCTCAGGGGAGCGGCCGCGGAAGGTGATACTGCCGGTATCATTGTTGTAATCCCAACTTCCCAGACGTGCTACCTTCTGTACCTCAGAGAGTGCGAGACCCAGCGCTGCAAGTTCTTTTTCATTTTCTTGCTCTTCTGTCTGATCAATGACAATAACACCGATGAGAGGAGGGGAGCCTGAGCGGGGAATAGCGAAAAAGATAAACTGTAATATCTGGTCATGCTTCTCAGATTCTGTATGCCTGCGTTCAATCGAAAGGCATCCTTTCTTTAACACCTCGGGAAAAAGGGTAGTAATATCCTGCACCATATCCGCCGGAAATATATAATTCCCCTGCCCATCTGCAAATCTGCTTCTGCAGAAGAGCTCATCCATCTGAGTATTACAGTACTGAACCACACCGTCGAGGTCCAGCACACCGGCAGCAGAGGGAAAGTTCTCCATGAATGCCGCAAACGTATGCTGGATGTCATTTAACTTTCGACTCTGGGCAACACATTCCGTCATTTCAACTGCCGTTTGGATATACCCCGTGAACGAATCCCCTGGATTTCCCAGAAGACCAGTCCGAATTCGCCAGAACCGTCCCAGAGTGTCCTCCACAATGATATTTGCAGAAGCCTTTTTCAGAGAAGCAGGAATGAAATCCGAGAGGGGGCATGTATCATCCTCCCATAATACCCGTTTCCAGAAGGCATACACAGGAGCACCCTGCCGCATACCTGCCGACGAGAGTTCCTCTCTACCCACACGGTTTGCCCAGTGCACCCGGGCATCCGGGGAAAGGACAATGACTGCCTCATTCATGGAATCCAGGCATGACCAGTCAGGTGCCTTTCCATCAGTAGCACTTTTTAGATCAGAATTGGGAAGTTGGGTGATGCAGAAGGATGGGGATTGTCCCGGAATGCTGTGAAAAGACAAAACATATCCCCCAAAAGTAACTGATTTCTCACCTTCACTTTGGAAAATAATGGGCGTGGTTGAGAAGGCATACCCTTTCTCTCCCTCACAAACCAGATCACAGGCCTCTTCAATCTGCTCTCTGTCGTCTGGGGCCAAGGCCAGGCCATCCAGCCAGAAAGAAAACATGAGAGGGGTTCCGCCGCGACAAAAGGGAAACGTCTTGAGAAATGCCGCATCCGGGATCAACTCGCGGTGAAAAGAAACGTGGACAAAAGAACGAGACGCAAGATAATCACATCCCGTACATTCCCCAGTCTGGTAGATGGGTTCCCCACCCGCTCCCTCCTTAGTCATTATTAAATCCTCCGATCAATACCCAATTATTAGCCATTTTTGGTATGTTGGGCTATAAATCTTTTTCATTAAGGCATTTAATGAAAAAATATGATTTTACTGAAATTTAGGAGATAATCTGGGAGAGCACCCGCTGCATGTCAATCCAGATGATAAGACGCATCGAATTCGAGGAGGGATCATCTTTCATCTTGATGATGCCCTTCACATACTCCGTTACATCACTGGAGAGACCCTCTCCCAGTGCCTCGACATCCTTCTCGTCCACCTGCATCACGCTGCATACATCATCAACGATGATGCCAACATTGGATCCCTGTGCTACCTCTGGCATGAGGACAATGAACTTCTGTGTCTCAGATGCAACCGACTCAGGAAGACCAATAAGTTTGCTGAGGTTGATGATATTGGTGACCTCTCCCCTGAGATTGGTTACACCAGTGATGTAGTCAGGTGCCCGGGGAATAGGCGTAATTTTCATCATCTCGACGATCTCCCGGGCGATCTGGACATCAATTGCATAATATCCGTCGGCAATCCTAAATTCCACAACGTCAGTGAGCTTTGACATCCATTGCCCCCATTCACTCGGTCCGGAATACGCTTACGAGCGCCCGGAGTTTTTCGGTCAGCTGCATCACTTCGGAGGTGCCGCTGCCAACCTCTTCCGTTGAATCCGCCACCTCCTCAGTCACCGCAGCAACATCATCAATACGAGACATGTTTTGCTTAGTGAGGGTGGTTGTCTCCTCCATCTTCTCCATCACCCGGTTTGTCGCACTTGCCTGATCATCTGTCGCACGGGCAATCTCACGAACACCCTCTGCTGCCTCTTGGGCGCCGGTGACAATCTGGTTTAAGGCCTCGATGGCCTGATGCACACTCTCAAGACTTGCCTGAATTTCCTTGTAGGCGGATTTCATGGAGACTGCTGTGGTATTGGAGTCACGCTGGATGCCTTCAATAAGCTCTTCGATAGAATCAGTCGCAGACTTTGACTCAGCAGCCAGATTTCTCACCTCACCTGCCACCACCGCAAAACCACGGCCGTGTTCACCCGCCCGTGCAGCCTCAATAGCTGCATTCAGGGCAAGGAGATTCGTCTGACTGGAGATATTATTGATGAGTTTGACGATCTTTGAGATCTCAGCCATCTTCTTATTGAGCTGCTCAATCTGGGTGACACTCTCTAGTGAGATCTTCTCAACTGCATTCATCTTCGTGTTGGCTTCTTTGCCAAGCCCTGATGCCTTGTTGCCTATCTGGGAGACACCGTTTGCCTGGGACATGACTTCCTGCGATGTGGAGGCAATCTCCTCGATAGATGCGGAGAGATCGGATATCTCGCGTGCAACGGACTCGACTGCTTCAAGCTGGCGACGGAATGCCTCAGATGACTTCTGAGTTGATACTGCCACATCTTCCATCGCTTTCCCAATCTCCTCAACACCGCGGGAGGCATCGGCCATGTTTGCGTCCACATTGTCAACGGCAGTCTTGACATCTTTGAGGGCGCTACCCACGTTGATGCCCACATTGTTGATGGCGGCCTTCAGTTTCAGGAAGTCGCCCTCCACCTGAATAGCATCGCTAAACCCTTTTGAGAAGTCCTTATCCGCATACCTCTTCAACACACGATACGACTCATTGAGAGGTTCCATGACCGTTTCAAGGACATTATTTAATCCCTTGGTGATGACCGCATAGACACCTTCAAACTGCTCAGGGTGTGCCCGCGCCTTACTATCACCTCCCTGCATTGCTTTCATGGTTCCAACGAAGTCCTCCACCATATCAGCAATGGCCTTTTGTGCTGCGGCAAGACTTGCATTCATATCTGAGAAACGGATACCCGCCTCAGCAGTATACTCGTCTGTTTCGCCCACCGTCAGATCAAAGCCCCTGGTGTCGCCATGAGCGAGGTGTGTCAGGTTTGCTTCCTGCCGGCTAATCTCACGGTCAAGGAACAGTGAGAGCGACCGTTCAGGGGTGATATCCTGGTAGATGTAGTAGTTAACGTCGATATCACCGTCATCATCGAGAATAGGTGTCTGGAAGAGACGCAGGTATGACTTCTCACCGTTATCCCATCCGACCTCCATATCTGTGACAGCATTTTTCTTCGTCTCAAACGAGGCGTAGAAGTCATCACCGCCGACGATGTTGATATTAAAGTTCTGGAAAGTCTTTGTTATCAGTTTGTCGTAGCTGTCCCGCCAGATCTTCTGGTACTCCTGATTCAGATCGAGAAGGTGTTTATCAGAGGCCAACACCGAGATTCCCTGCGGGTTTTGCTGGAGGAAAGCATCGGCACGCCTTTGTAAATTTTTAAGGTCTTCCTGCTCCCCGATGAGTTCAGTCTGGTCCAGATAGATGTTGTAGACCACGCTGATACCTCCTTCTCCGTCAGAGATAGGTATCTGGTAGAGTTTCAGGTAGTTTTTGCTCCCATCTTCCCAGGTTATTAACAGATCGGTCTCTGATTTTTCCTTGGTTTCATAGGATGCTGACAGGTCGTCACCACCAAGAATAGTAAAATCAAAGTCAGAGAGTGACTTTCCCATCAGTACTTCGTATGAGTCGCGGAAGAGCTCACAGTAATGGTCATTAAGCATCAGACAGGCGCCATCTGCACTATATATGCCCATAGGATAGGGGTAGTTTGCAATAAACTCGTCAACTCCCCGGAGCATCTCCTGATACTCCGCAGACTTCTTCATATTTTCAATGGCCTTCTCAACGAGTCGGGCAAGGTTTTCTGTTTCTGAATCTACGGTCGCCTCACTGAGGGAAACCGTAAAGTCGCCATCGAGTGCACGTTTTAGCGCATCTTCAATAATTTGTACTGACATGGGAATCACTTAAATCACGTGTACCTGCATGAAACCTGGAACGGGCAAATATCCAATGGATCATACAGATATGGGATAATATATTTAACTTACCCGTTTATCCCTTAAATATCCTTTCATTAATACCATTCAGGAAAAGCCCGGAAAATTGATAGAATCCCCATAATTCCAGCTGAAACCACTCACCCGTCCAATAAAAGTCAGAACCTTTCTCGGGGAATAATCTGATATTGCATGCCAATAGCATGAGGGGTAAAAAAATGAAGAGGGAAAAAATCATTTCAGCGTTGCCGGTAAATATGATATCCAACGATTATTCCTGCGAGAATAACAAATATAAGCATCCATGCGCTTGAGAAATCCATCTGTTTTCCACCCTCATGAAAGGTAAAGTAAGATATCTCCCCGTTTTCTTCTGCAGCTACAAACCCATCACTGGTAGGAATAAATGCCCGGATGAAGCTGTCTCCAAACAATTGTATCCATTGCTTTTCACCCTCCAAAGATATGCCCATCACCAGATACTGCGGTTTGCCATTTACAAGGTCAGTGTCATAGCCCAGCAGATAATACCCGCCGTTGGGGGCCGCATCTGCATTGTATATCAGTTCCATTCGTTTGGGATAGGAAAATAATTGAACAACGTCGCCGGTTTCATTGAGAATGAGGACGACTGCCTCTTCTTCCATAGTAAGTGCAGAGGCGATATACCCCCCGCAGGGAAGGGGATTGATGTGTAGCACATATCCAATATTCTTTTCGCCATAGCGTTTTTCCCAGATTACGTTGCCATCCTCATTCAGGCACATCACCAGCCCCGCCGCATCTTCGGAGGTGATCACCGGCGTGGCATAACCAGCCACGATATATCCCCCATCTATTGTTTTTACTGACTGTATGCGTCCGAGACCAGCGCCTGAGGTATCCCGATAGGTCTTGTTCCAGAGAGGAATGCCATCTGCATCCAGACGATAAAGAGTCGCGTGCAGGTAGTTTGCGGCAGTAATAACTCCTCCTTGGGAGACAGCATCCACCGAAGATACTTCACCAAGAGGTACATGCCACGTCCACAGGGTTTCCCCGCTGGAGGTGACTCGGGCAAAGTCATGGGTATCGGTAAAGACCAGATAGGTGTTTCCTTCCTCCTGAATATATTGGATAACAGAGGCATTATTTACCGACACCGTCATATCTCCGGTGACCGTGCCATTTTTTGCCACAAACCATACTGCAGGGCCGTCCTTTCCAGCACCCGCAGCAGTAAACCCAGCGGTAGCAGGGGATTGAACGAAGGCCATTACCTTTGCATCATCATCGATGGTGACTGTCCAACTCAGATCCAGCGGCTGAATGGCCACAGCAACCCCGCAAACAAGGGACAGGATCATGCAGACCAGTAGTGTCAGTCTCATATACACGCTCATTATGAGAATGGTTGTCCGCCAGGGCTAATAGTATTCTCCCTTCCCCATTGCAATATGTAGCTCACCCACCGCCCATTCCTCTTTCTTCTGCTACTATCAACCTGCGAAGAGAGGGTGCAGGAGAGAAAGAAAAGCCGGATAAAGAAACGAGGGATAACAGGAGCAGGTAACAGAAAAAGATAAACACAGGGGGGGTAAAAATAGAGAGAATTGGTGGATAATATGGTTTAATTCACTGCATCTTTTCTTCGATTTTCTTTAGAACTGCCCCAATATCCCTGAGCTCCCGAAGCACGGCAGCATCGACTCCCTGCCCCGATTGTGTTCCGGTTGAGGCAATTGCAGGGGCTAAGGCGGTTTCCGCACCGGTGACCGCTGCAACCGGGTAGCCAGACCGTACGAAGTCCATGATGATGGCACGGAGTGGTTCTGGGTCACGAATGCCCTGAAGTTTAATCTCTGCCATCTGACTTGCCGAGTAACCGGCGGTCTGGATACGAAGATCAGATATCCCGAATACCCGCATTACCGGACCCTGTACGATGTCTACGTTTGTTATACGATTGTAGGGGACAATGCCAGTCTGTTTCCAGAGGACACCTCGGCCCCAGGTCATCTCAGTCGGAGTGAGCAGGTAACGGACGGTATCGTAATAAAGATAGGCCCACAAACCACCTGAAAAAGCAAGCAAACCAAAAATAATGATTATCACAGCAAGTGCACTGCCTAAACTCTGTGTTGCCCCAAATATCGCTATTGCAAAGAAGAACATGGGAGTTACCATACCAAATGCGGTGACGAGAATCAGATACAAGCGAAATGAGGTGTCAGGAGTGAATTCAGTATCAATCTGAACGGACATGCACGTCAGTTTAGATCTCAGATCTAATCAACATATGTCAGGGACAGCAGAAAAGGGCCTTAAAAAGGGTAATTCACACACCCATCAAAACCTCTCTTGCATGAAACAAACACTCATCTTCTACAGGAGCAAAAAAATAGTATGGCTGAAATTATCTCACGGATACGGGCATGGGTATCCAACGGTGCCAGGGCGGGAGATGCCACCTACAGGCCGGAGATAGACTGTATTGTGGATACCTCGTCAGTGACATGCAGTGAGATTGCACCATCGGGAAAGGTACTTCCTGCATACCAGAACCGACTCACACGGATAGGAGCGTTCTGGAAATCAGCAGGGGAATGCCGGGAGAAAGAGAGTCTGCTCGCTCTTCTTGCAAGCCATGTCCGGGAATATCCCCCGGAAGACCTCCGCCAGATGATGACGAACTTTGAACGCAAAACACGTGACATACCTGCTAATTACCGTGACCCTCTTCTTATCGCAGTCCATGAGGAGATCTTCGATACACATCATCGTTTGCTTACAGTGGCGGTATCTGAAGGAACACGGCCATGGCATACAACCTCCCTACGGAAGGGACATGCAGATTACTGCCGGATGGTCCGGCAGGCAACCGCACGGAAGGCGGAGGAAAAAGACCCATCCCTCCTTTCGCTCCATTATGCACTCGCCTGCTATGCAATGTTCGTAGAAGACGGACCCGGGCACCCGGTGGATACACCCTTTCCCGGCGGTCTTTCGGTTGAACGGGACGGACGAATCTGTTACTGCCCGGTTCGGGAACATGCACACGATGTGCCTTTTGCCCTATGTCCTTTCTGCCCGGCAGTCCAGACCAGCGGAGTACACCTCATCCGTGACCCAAAGGAACGGGAACGGTTACAAAAACAGGGATATATTGATAACTATTTCACCAATTTCAAAGGATAAAAGCCTTTTCGGGTAAAAAAAGGCGAAGATGGGGGTTTCTGCAACCATAATGATCTCCTGTCATCGTTTCCCATCTTTATCATCATACATTTTTACTGCATTCTTCAGCATTTCTTCAGATAGGAATGGTATTACTCATTTGTGTGCCATCGCGGTAAACAACAACGTAATAGACAATAAACGGCTTTCCCGTGGTGCCAACCCCAACCGGTCCGAGTATCTCCCCCATCTGTGGGTTTTTAAAGGAAAACAATTGTGATGATCGCCCCCCTTCGGTAAGAATCGCAATCTGCAGGTCTGCCACATCCCTGCCATCGGCAGTACCCTCATATGCAACGGACATAAACCCATCTTCGAGGGTGACGCCAAATCGAACATCCCCGGTGCTTGTAACGGTTGTCGCACCAAAGAAAACAGAAAACAACAGATATGCAAGTATGATGGCAACTACCCCAAGTATTGCCACAACAATAGCTCTCTTCGGCAGGGTGAAGCGCTTCTTTAGCGACTCTCCACAGACCATACAGATAGTGCCCCCCTCCTGCGCCGGTTCACCACACTTCGGACACACATTCTTTTTTATTCAAACACACCCCCCAAGGTTAATTCAATGATTATTATGAGCACAGATGTCATCAATATTGTTATCCACATAGCACCGTATTGTCTCATTCAAAGAGAACCCTTTTTTTGTATGCCCGCTGTATCAATTGAATAATCAGGTGCGAAGGAAAACGGGTGCATGGGACACATTGCAAAAGAGCAGGTATTCCAATTTCCCGGGCGTACCATCTGAAGGTGTGCAGTTATGATCAGAGTCGCAATTAATGGATACGGAACAATTGGCAAACGGGTGGCTGACGCAGTTGCGGCCCAGCCTGATATGGAACTGGTCGGCGTTTCCAAAACCCGGCCCTCGAGTGAGGCATATATCGCAAACAAACGGGGCTACCCCCTTTATATCGCAGATATCAAAAAGAAGCCGGCCTTTGAAGAGGCAGGTATTGAAGTTGCAGGCGATGTAGAGGAGATGCTTAAGAAGTGCGATATCGTTGTGGACGCAACACCGGGCGGCGTAGGCAAAGATAACCGGAAGATCTACGAACTCTTCAATGTAAAGGCAATCTGGCAGGGCGGCGAGAAACACGAGGTAGCGGGCATATCGTTTAATTCATCCTGCAATTACCGCGATGCCTATGGTGCTGATTTTGTGCGGGTGGTGTCATGCAACACCACCGGGTTGTGCCGCATCATCCAGCTCGCAGATGAAGCCTACGGGGTAAAGTCGGTCTTTGCAACGATGGTGCGGCGCGGGGCTGACTCACGGGATATCAAGAAAGGGCCCATTGACGCGATAGTCCTGAACCCGGTCACCATCCCATCCCACCACGGGCCGGATGTGAACACCGTTCTTCCGTCCATTGATATCGTGACGACGGCAATCATTGTCCCGACGACCTTCATGCACATGC
>LSQX01355624.1_pt1 | contig 19431 bp, 18 predicted proteins | sample 654561 | NCBI WGS metagenome assembly LSQX01 (sample SAMN04489861, study PRJNA283612) | anaerobic digester metagenome | isolation source: 4 biogas reactors fed with cattle manure at either 37C or 55C with and... | place: Denmark: Kongens Lyngby | collected 2014
AAGCTAATATAGCATATCAAGCACCGGTTGGCGGACACGGATTATTCATAGATGCAAAATCTATGTTCCCGCATATTCCTTATTATGAATTCCCTGCACAAGCTTTAGCAATTGAATTATACAAAGAAGCAGGAATCAGGTCTTGTGATATTGGTTCATATATGTTAGGCAACGATCCTGATACAGGAGAACAGTTAGAAGCTGATTTTGAATTTACAAGGCTGGCAGTTCCAAGAAGAGTATATACTCAAGCTCATTTCGATATAATGGCCGAAGCTCTCATAGCAATAAAGGAAAGAGCAGCAAGTGTCAAGGGATATAGGATAACTTGGGAGCCTAAAATCCTTCGTCATTTCCAAGCAAGCTTAGAACCTATTGAATAACATAACATCATTCTAATACCGGGGACGGACATTTCAATGTCCGTCCCCGTATTGTCTTTGCTTAATAATCCGAATCCATTTCCATTGCAATAGTACTCATTTGGGATACACCCGCCATAGCACATGTAAGCAGTGATGTAGTTAAGTCTATACCAAACTTTTTGTGCATAATTACTCCTAAAACAATTCCGAAAAGAACAGTTAAAAATGAGAATAGCACTGTAATGCCAAGCATACCAGATATTGAATCTTGAATTAATCAGAACAAGATTTCTAAGTAAATCTATTGCTATATTACTCCAAAGTAATATCCTTTGGAGTTACAGTCTGATGATGCTGAAATAATTCAATTTTGATATGATGCTTTTAAATTTATCACCTTAATTACTTAATATATAATCTACCTTTGTATTATTGAATATACTGTTTGGAATTTCAGTTTTTATTTTCTTTAAAACTTCTATCGATAAACTAACATCACCTTGCTTATACAATAGCAAACCATAGTTATATAATGAATCATCATAATAATTTCTGTCGTAAAATTTGTGTATGTATTCTTCGTAATGCTTGCATGCATTGTAATAGTCAGCATTTCTCTCATAAGATACTGATAGAAAATATAATGATTCTGCTACAATGTTTTCTTCAATCCCCCTTCTTACGATAAAGTTGAATTGTTCTATTGCTTCCTCATAATTATCATTATATAAATTGTCATAAGCTTCGTCGAACAAATTTTGTTCATTTTTCGAAATATATTTCTTTTCGTATTCAGAGTAATCTATTCTATCACTTATATCTTTGTTTTTATTTTGTTCAATTGTTAATTTGTCTTCTAACAAACTTAGATCTGTTTCTTTATTATTTAAAACAATATTTAAGTTATCATATTTTTGTTTGTAGTCCGTATTTTTGTTGAAATCTTGAGTATATTTGCTTTGTTCATTGAAATATAAGGTGGCAAAGGCTAATATAAGAAGTGCCATTATTGAAATAAGTACTTTATTATTATAACTTGATTTTGGCTTGCTATTTATAATTATTTCATTAATTTCCGCTAAATATTGCAAATATCTTTCATTATTGTTGTCTTTGTTCAATGCTTTTTCTATATAGGACTTTGCCACTGCATGTTCATCTAAAGCGAAATAACATAATCCAATGATTGCGTATGGCTCAATTAAATCTTCTTCGTCATCAACTATAGATTTTAGCTCTTTTATGGCCTCTTTATAATCTAAAAGTTCTATATAATCTATTGCTTTATTATATTTACCAATCAGCAACTTAAATCTATCAGATTCTAATTCGCTTAAATAACTAAGTGCTCTATTGTTTTCCTTAACAATAGATTTGCTTATATCCCAATAGTATTTAGCATTATTAAAATCACATAAAAGATAACAAGCAAGTCCAAGCAAATTTAAAGTTTCAATATCTTTACTGTAAAGGTTGATACTTTTTAACAGTATTTCGTGTGCTATGGATATTTGATTGTCGTACATATGTTGTAACGCATAATTATAATAAATTTGTGACTTTTCTATTAGTTTACTCATACATCACCCATTTAATTTAAGTCGAACAAAATATTTGTTAGTTCTTCATCATATTTATCAATTAACTCTAGATTATTATCTATTACTGCCCTTTTCAAATTGTTTAAAATTTTCATTACATCTTTTTTATCTTTATCATTCATGTCCAAAAGTTTCTTTTCGCAAAAGCAGATTATCTTTTCAACTTTTTTAGCTGAAGGGGAATCTTTCCAAACATCTAAGTTGCCAATTTCTACAGAGTTTTCTGAATTATCTAATAAGTTAATTATCTTGGTTAATGCCTTTCCTGTGCTCAATATTTTTGCAGTAACTTCTAAAATTTCATTTAGATTATATGAAAAAGTAATTTCAATTTTTTGTTCTCCTTTTAATGCTGGTGGTATTTCATTTAATATAATTTCTTGGATCTTTTTATTTTCTTCTACCAAAACCTCTTCACCCTGGTATACATCTATTATTACTTCTGTTTGATAATCAACAAAGGTTGTATATATCTTTTTTTTCGTACAAGGTACATTGGTATCCCTTCGTATTAATGGATCGAATAAACCGAATATATACCTGCCTTCACCCATATCTGTAGCTACCTTTATTCCTAAGGAATTATTACAAATATCTGTAATAATGATGCTATCCTTTGAGCTTATTTCATCCTTTTTTATTCCTGCTTGTATCGCAACACCTAATGCGACAGCTTCATCAGGGTTTATTTTAGTTTTAATCTTATTGCCAAATCTTTTCGTTAATAAATTTCTAACCAATGGTATTCTGCTTGAACCACCTACTGCTAATACTATATCAATATCTTCATCATTTAATTTTGCAGCGTTTAATGCTTCATCCAATACATCATTAGTAGAATCTATTATATCTGAAATCAGTTCTTCAAATTTACTTCGTTTGAATTTAAAATTGCAAGTGATGGATTTATTATATTCATCCACTGCAATAAATGGCAAAAGTATCTCTGTTGTTTGGACATAGGACAAATCAATTTTAGCTTTTTCCGCTTCATCTATGATTCGACTCATACTAACTATATCATCTTTCAAATCTACCCCATATGTATCGTATATATCCTTCAAAATGTAATTTGCTATTAATTCATCAAAATTCTTACCTCCTAATTCTTGAATTCCTCTGCTTGCCATTACATCCATTACACCGGAGTAAAAGTCTATTATAGAGACATCAAAAGTTCCTCCGCCCAAGTCATAAACCAAGACTTTTCTTTCCTCACCTAAATTGTTGATTCCATACGCCAATGCGGCTGCTGTAGGTTCATTAATAATTCTTTCGATCTTTAAACCCGCCAGTTCTCCTGCCTTTATTGTTGCATTCCTTTGCAAATCGTTAAAATTTGCTGGCACGGTAATAACAGCTTCCGTTACTTTTTCGCCTAAAAAATTTTCTGCATATTCCTTTAACTCTTTAATTATCATAGATGAAATTTCATAAGGACTATAGTAACTATCGCCTAATCGGACTAATATATCTTGTCCCATTTTTCTCTTTATTTCTGTAACCGTTCTTTCCGGTTTTAATACAGCTTGTCTTTTTGCCTTCTGACCTACAATTATCTTATTATCATCCGTTATATGAACAACTGAAGGCATTATCCTATTATTGCTTATATCTTCTATAATTTCCGGTTTGCCATTGTTTATATATGAAATTCCTGACTTAGTAGTCCCTAAATCAATTCCTACTATTCTTCCCATATTTATCACCTATTTAACAGCAATTACAGACGCTATTCGTACAACCTTTCCATTATATTTGTAACCTTTTTTAATTACATCAATTATCTCATTTTTATTGAAATCGCTGCTCTCAACTGCTGTTATGCAATCGTGCGATTCAGGGTCAAACAACTCGCCAATATCAGGAATTTGTTCAAAATTCGTTTCTCTTAATTCTTTCTTTATGACCTTTTTACTTTGTTCTATATTTTGTATTAAAGGTTCATTTTTTGTCTCAATAACATATCTTTGCAGATAATCAATTTGGTCTAATACATTAGCTATTTTCTTTGCTAACCTCATTTCCTGATTTTCCTTATTTCTTAATTCCCTTTTTAAATCATTAATTTCATTCTGTTTTTCTTCAAGTTCACCTGCAAATGAATTGACAAATAAATAAGTTTTCTTATTTGTAGTATCTATATTGCTTAGCTTGTTTTCCATTTGCAGAAGAGGTTCATATAAATCATACGGTATTGTTTCGCATTCAATAATTTCCTTTTTTTTAAAAAACTTTAATTCTTCTTTTGCCGATATCATTTTTACCTCCAATTGCTCAAACTTTTCCAATAATTAAAATACTACATTTTTTTAATCAGGTAGTACTTTTTCCAATACATTTTGATTCATGCTATATAAATCCGGATACTGAACTTTCAATTTATTTATACAGTAAGCGATTTCATATGGATTATCGTATTTAATATCACTCTGAATTTCTCTTAGTTTTTGTTGATAATCTTCATCTTGTTCGTTTTGAAAAAGTGTCAGCGTTATTAGTTTAATCAAATTAAAAGGGAATTCCAAATCCATTCTTACTTTACACCATTGGTAGTACAGTTTCTTATAATATTTAGCATCAATATAAATTTTATTGTAATACAAAGGATTTGAATTATATACATAAGGATGATCATTTTTTATTATACGAATCGAATTAATAAAATCAATGTAATTGGTTTTTATGTTCTTAGCTATTTCACTTTTATTTTTCGCTTTCTCTAAATGCAAGACTTTATTTGCATCTTTATAAAATTTTATATCTAACATTGTTTCGTTTCTTAAAAGTTCTATTATTCTTTCATCTTCTGAAAAATTTATTAAACAATATATCTTTTCTAAAGATGCATCTAACTCCGTAGCTAAATTAATGTTCTTATCAATTTTTAAAACATACTCAATAATCTTTTTGGATATAGATAGCTGCATGGCATCTAATGATTCCATCACTATCTTTGAAAGCATACCGCTAATATAATCTTTAACAAGTTGGTCATCTGCCATATTGTTATTTATATTTATTAGAGTCTTCTCTACTCCTATAGTGTCCTGAGTTTCAATAAATAGTTTTAGTAATTCATAATAATAGATAAAATTTTGAAAAATATCATTTTCGAATCTCTTTATACACTTTTTTAAAAAGTTAATTGCTTCTCTATATTCTTTTTTTTGTTTATATAAATTTATCAATTCAAAAATTGTTTCATCATTTATTGGGTCTATTTCATACGCTATATTTAATGATTTTATTGCTCCTTCATAATTTGATGTTTCCTTATAAACATAAGATAAGTTTCTATGATATGTTGCATTATTGCTATTTATTTTAATTAATTCATTAAATTGTTTTAATGCTTCGTTATATTTCTTATCATTTGCTAATGATAAACCAAGCATATTTTTGGCAAAGCACAAGCTTGGTTCAATTATTAGAATCTTTTTATAATACTTAGATGCTATTTTGTAATTTTCGTTGTTAAATGATTCCATTCCAAGCTTGTCTAATTCTTCTATTTCTTCCTTGTATTGAGAATATGCATCATGTTCTGCTCTTGATATTGGGTCAATTAATATTTCATATGCATATCTTATACTCTTGAACATTTCGGGAGATTTTTCAGGAGGATATTTTCTAAGCATTGAAATATATGCATCTTTAATTTCCTTTTGGTCTGCATCTTTATTTAGTTGAAGTAGCTCATATAATGTTAGCATTCTCTTTACCTCTAAACAAATGATTTAATATACTATTTTTGTTTAATCCAATTCGCTATTGCATTTACATAATCAACTTTTTTCTTTCTTTCAGGGTGTCCTACCCTTAAAACTTTTATATTATCATTATCTATGTAGGCTGAAAACTCCCACCAAGGCATTTTTTTAGCTCCGATTTGAATCTTTTTGTTTTCGATATCAACAACATTATTAAAGATACCTTTAATATAATTATCATAGCCCGATGATGTTAGGAATATTATTCTCTTAGGTTTAAGCAATTCAATTTCTCTTCTTAGTACCTGCATTTTTCTGATACAATTATCTTTTACTAATTCAGAAGTATTGTCTGTGCTGCTAGAATTATTGCATTTAATAATATTTGTATATGCTATATAATCAGCACCATTCTCCCCATACATCTCTTCTGTTATGTTTCTTATGTAGCTCCAATATGCCCATGATTTATTCCATAATTCTTTTGCTACATTACGACAATCATAATAATTATTTCTCTTTTCACCTGGTTTACCTCGCGCGTTCTTACCAACAAAAAGCACTCTTCCATTTTCATGTTCATAATTTGAACCAACAAACCAAAATGAAACAGGCAATGATAAATTTGTAGTTTTTTCTTGACATTCTTTACAAACCAAACTACTACCAAGATTAATATCATCATACATTCTAAACAAGTTTTCTTCCATAACATTATTTGAAATCATAATTCACCTCATAATCCTTCCATTTTAATTATTTATCATTAATCTTAAAAAGCAGAAATAAATTATCCCAATTTTAAGGATAATCATTTTCCAATATATTTTGTCGGTACTTTAAACTTACCAGGCTCATGCTCACCACCCATAAATTCACACCACTCATCATAAATCGAACGAAGCTCTAAATCCAAATAAGTAAGAGCCTTTTCTTTTATATCCTCCGGTACACCATAATATGCTTCTGCAATGGAGCCAGTAATTGCTGCTAAGGTATCACTGTCACCACCAACTGAAATTGCTATTCTGATAGCATCCTCAAATGAAGTAGATTCCAAGAAAGCCACGATTGCTTGTGGTACTGTTTCTTGGCAAGTTTCATTAAATACATATGTATCTCTTATTTCATCTATTGTGAAGTTTAAATTATAATAATTTTCATTTATCTTATGGCGTATTTCTTCTTTAGAAAATCCACGCTTAGCCATGAATATTGCAACTGCGGTCGCTTCTGCACCTTTAATTCCTTCTTCATGATTATGTGTTGTGGATGTTACTATTTTAGATAATTCACATGCCTCGTAGTCAGTATTTGCAATAAATCCTACTGGACTAATTCTCATAGCAGCTCCATTTCCAAAGCTGTTATACGGCTTTGGATTATCACTGAAGATCCAACGTCCAAACATTCCACCATAGCCACAATATGGGTATTTGCGTCCAATTTCCTGCATGTATTTAATCGTCATAGTTTCAAGTAAAGCATAATAATCATCGTTATTGTCATGGTCATTTAGCAAAGGTTTGATTCCTTTTTCTGTTTCCATGATAGCTTTAGCTACTGCAATGGTCANNTCATAATGCTGTCATCTGTTACTTCACAATCTTGAGAAAAGAATTCAAAATCCTTACTTCTGTGATTATTAAATTCAAATCGAGAACCTACAATATCACCTATAATTGCTCCTATCAATTTTCCACCCTCTTTATGTACTAATAAATAGTATAAAGTAAAATTTTCCGGCAAGGTCGCTTAAGTAGCGACATTTGATGATACCTGAACCATATCCTTCCATCCTTCATAAATCATAACCATAGCCAATGTATCCAGTTCACAATATTTAAGTAAAGCTTTTTTAATTTCATTGCGCTCATAATCTGACATTTCGGTAAACTGAAGCATTGAATAGGCTGTCATGGCTGCACCGCCGTCTCTTAATTGGTCATTATTAAGCAATATATAATCTTTGTCTGATACATCCTCAAACATTTTAGGCAGAAGCTTATATGGGTCTATAACCATATTGTTTTCATATTTAATCCATGTCCAATTATTGTAGTTTAAGCTTGGGATTTCTTTCGTTCCATAAACAGGCTTAAAATACTTGTCCTGTAAAAACCCGGAGCTGTTTAAAATAGCGGGAAGCACTGCTTTAATTGAATTTGAGCCTTTCATTGCCGGATCATAATAGTATCTTTTAACAAGGTCACACATGTCAACCATATTGCGAGGACCTTCCCATTTTTCAAAACTCCCGTTCACTGATTTGGTTATACTTCTGATAAATTCACACAACTCTTCTCTATCAGAAATGTCATTATTATCTTCCTTTAATTGTCTGTAAATGGTGTTCAAATATGTATTCTCATGGGCAGCATATCTGAAAATTGTCCCTTCATCCTTATCTAATTCAGCCTTTAATTTTCTTGCAAATTCATAGTTTGGAAATACTCCGGGCTCTGTGTTTAAATATTGTCCCCGATGTTCTATATCTCCGTTTTCGTGAATAACATGATGGGAAAACTGAAAAGCAATTCCTTCATATGGTCTTCTTCCCTTATTAAAGGGTATGGCAGCCATAGAAGTTTCAAAGTCAATAAAATGAAGAGGGTAATTCCAAGTATCCATTTCAATTGATAAAGTATCTTTGTCAATCCAATATGTAGTATCATTACTCTGCACTTTATTTACCTGTATCAACTGTCTCTCTGTCCTTGAAATTCCTGGCTTATCAGCAGATTTAACTTTTATGTCATCCTCTGTTATTTCTGTCAGCTTAATTCGCCCTTCGGATATTAGTTTGTCTGCATTTCTAAAATCCCATATATCAAATATGGTTCCAATTTCAAAATCTTTATCTGTCCATCCCAGCATCTCTTTCCAGCATTCATGAAAACCGCTTTTAAAACCTGCTTTTATTTCATCATCCGTTGCTTTAAATTCACAGCCTTTACAGGTTTTACTTATTCCAGACTTTATTTTTAGATCCTTTCGGTAGTTTTCAGCAAATGTATTTATAAGTTCAGAAAAACTAATTGTATTTCCTTTAAATTCATAATCCTCACTATAAATTATTCTGCATGCATCTTCTGCATTTATCTTACGCAATATGGGCGGAGAAAGGTCTTCTTCGGATAAGTTTCCGGATACAATTATCTTTTTTCTTCCGTTTTCTTCTTGGATCCTGAATTTTTGGTTTAATCCGTCTGTAGGGCACTTTGCATCTTTGTCGGCTAACATTAAATAGGCTTTAACTTTATATTCAGGGAATGCTTTACATACTACATACTTTTGAAAAGCAACATCATAAAGGTAGGGTTTCCATTCAGATCTAATTCCGCTCTTATTATAAAAATCATCGGCTGATTTTGCCTTTACTTCGATAAGCTGAATGTTTCTGCCTTCCTTTACTAATATATCCGTACGTATAAAGAATTTTTCATATGAAATAGCAGCTTCATATATTATTACATTATCTTTCAGCAAGAGTTCATTAGTCTCTCTTAATGCCTCATCATAATCCAATGTTTCAATATCATATCCACCGGCAAAGTAATGCTTGGCAAGCTCTCCTACCTGAAATCCACCCTCTGCCAAAGCTAAAAGAAATGAATCATCAATGTTTTGATTTATATATTCTTTCTTCCCTGTATAGTAAAGCTTAGTCGGGCACTCCATTGCTAATTTGAATCGTGATTTTGTAAGATATCTATGTGACATACTTCTTCCCCCCGCAGGCACAAAGCAATTTTAATGATAAGCAATAATAGATGTGGTTAATACACTTGCAATAAATCCATTATATAGCAAATTTATACATTTTTCAACAAATAGAATTTTTATTTCTTAATTATTCCTCAGACATGAAAAGGCACTTCATTAGAAATGCCTTTTATATTATATTAACAATTGCCTTCATATACATATTTAAGTCTTTTGTCTTGCTATATTCGCAAGTTTATACACTTTTGTTACATCTGTAGAGTCTTTCTCTTTCATTTTATAGTTAGGAAAGAAACGAGATATGTGTAAGTGTATTTCTATATCTTAGGAATATTAACTATGCTCGGTTTGTTTTTGGGCATATAAAATTCTTTATATTCTTTCTTATAATCAAAAGCCATGGTATTGCTCCTTTCGTATAGTCTGCTGTTATTTTAAAATTAGAATTCATCATCATGCGCTTTAAAAAACTCTCTGTATATACGCACATTATCCAATTCTGTCCACCGTCTTATGTCTGCAGGGTTTTTGTCAAGATCATAAATTTTTGCTCCTTGCATAGCAAGCAAAAATGGCGAATGAGTCGAAATGATAAACTGACATCCAAAAAAACGTACAGAGTCCTCAATAAAACTCTTTAATTCCATCTGACGTTTTGGAGAAAGACTATTTTCAGGCTCATCCAATATATATAATCCATTTTCACCGATTTTTTCAGTGAAATATCTGAATGCACTTTCTCCGTTTGAATACTCTCTTACATTGTCCATTAAGTTACTTCTCACAAACTTTGACTGTGTTTTACTGCGAGCATTATTTACCTTTTTTAATTCATCATAATCAGCTATTGACTTTAATTGAAATTGAGAATACTTTGCATCCAAATATTCTTCAAAAATATCTTCCCTTTTTTGGTTAATCCCTTCATTTAAGCTTCGCACACTCAACATATAATCAAATACATCGTCACTTGTTATAATTCTGCTGTTTTCAGGAATATTACTTTTGATATCTATTTTGCACATATTTATATAGTCAGCATAAAAATTTGATTTATTAAAAATAGAATCACGATTGATTTTTGTTTTTTCTGCTATAATATTTAGTGCTGTTGATTTGCCCGAACCGTTTCCTCCATATAAAATAGTAACAGGTTCAAAATCAATTTTATTAAGTCCCCTTGCCGACAGTACTTTAAATGGATAAAACGAGTCATAACATTTTCTCTGAATCCCCCAGATAAAATTTATTTCACTATCCTCACTTGGAAATGCAATAGAAGTTAAATAAATCATGACGGCCTCCTTTTTTTATCACAATGTCGAATCAATGTTTATTTGGTCCTCAATAAATGCTTTNNTTGAATTGTGAACTTCCTTTTTCATATTTACTCTGTGCTTTAGAACAGTATTCATTATTTACCTTATTATACCACATGTATTTGAACGTGACATTAGTTTTATCCGGCAATTAAAGATTATGTTTTATTAATATGAATTTATAGTAATAAAAGGCACTTCATTTAGAAATGCCTTTCATAAGGGAAATGTTTTTATTTTATTTTAATGGGAATTTGTATTTCGGTTAGCCACTCTTCTTCGCTGTCTTTATTCCAAATGCCATCAATAGAACTTTCTCGAGGTGCGTCTGTAACTTGTCGGTCACCTGGAGTTTTAATAGTCAATGTTGTATTTATATTTTTTTAATTGGATGTCTAATTACTGTTTTTAATTTATTAGGTTCACATTTTCTGGGGTCACTCAAATATATTTCGTGATGAAATCTATTGTCTGTAATGTCAATTTTGTATCCATTTTCTTTTGCATATGTTTCCATAAGTTTTGTAGTTGCCGGTTCATCATCATAAGAACCTAAATGCATACATTGAACACATAGCCCTTCGTCATAAATAAAAAATTCAACTTTTGAAAAATCTGTTTTTTTCTTTTTTGTTGCCATTCCTTCTTCAGGAAATATCGGCTCAAGGCTGCTGTCAGCTGCCTGACCCTTCACTGCCTGATTTCAATACATAAATCCTTATAGCCTGTTATCGGCTCAGCACCTAATTCTTCAACTGCTTTTGGGTTAACAAGCAAAAGAGATGTAGATATGGCATAAGGCATTGAATATTCATTGTTTTCATCATAATAATTACCTTGATAAACAGGGTTTATATTTGAAAAATTTCCTTTATATTTAAAAACTTGACATCAATACCCACCCCGATATAAGGCAAAGCAATATTCTCTCCAATAAAAAATCCCCATAAATATGTTAAGGGGCTTCCTTCATAATGCTTATTAACATTAAAGCTGAGGAAGCATATTACTTCCTCAGCTTCAGTATTTATGGTTTATAAACGCCTGGTACATCTATATGGGCATCTGATAGTAAAAATGATGAACATGGATGAATATAGTTGTTTGATATGTCCGCATGGCGTCTTCCGTCATTTTCTTCAGGAATAAATACTTCACCTGAGATGAGTTTTGAATGACACCAGCCGCATTCTCCGCTGCGGCAATGGGACGGAGCTGCTATGCCGGCTCTTTCAAGAGCTGTCAGCATAGTTTCGTCTGCTGAAGCATCAATACTGTATTCCTTTCCACATTGAGTCACTTTAAGCTTAAATGTTTTTCCTTTCTTCTCAACAGGATATCCTTCATGTTCCCAAATTTCCTTTGTAACCCCCATAAGTTCACGTCTGACAAACTTAGACTCTAAATTTAGTTTTTCTATTTCTTTTTGTGTAAACTTGTACATGGCTTCAGGTCCACAAATAAATATACTATAATCCTCAGGTGTATATTTCTTTATAATATCTGAAGTAATAAAACCAAACTCATATCCTTCTACCTCTTTTTCGGATAAGATATAAACAACCTTGATTTTTTTGCACTTGCTGGATAATTCATCTAATTCCTCTTTGAAAAGAATGTTTTCTAAATCTCTGCAGCCATATATTATTGTAAGGTTAAAATCCTCTTCTCCACTATTAATTGCCTCTGCCATAGACAAAAACGGTGTTATTCCTGAACCACCTGCAAGGGCTACCACATTTTTACTATCTCTCATTTCCTCAAAATAAAATTGTCCCAGAGGACCGGAGCTTAAAACAGTATCTCCTATTTTCCAATTATTCAATATATAATCTGATACAAATCCATTTCCCACTCTTTTTACTGTTATTTCATATTGATTTTCTCTTAGGGCAAGAGATGGAGAGGATGATATAGAATATGGCCTGCTTACATAGAACCCATTTATTTCCAAAGACACCGATAAATATTGACCTGCTCTAAAAAAGGCTAAAGTTCCATTTTCTTTTGCTTCTAATACAAAGCTTTTTGCCTGAGCTGACGGATAATCTTTTATTTTCGTAATTATTAGTTCCTGATAATCAGGATGGAGAAGCTTTGCTTTTTCATTAGATGCAAAAACTGCCTTAATTTCTTTGTCTTGAGCATTTGCTATGGCCTTTTCTCTAACAGATGTCTGATTTTTAAACTTAAGCATATCTAAAGCACCAATCATGCCAACCTTAACTTTTAAAGTCATCTTATTTACCTCCTTCCATTTCTTTAAGGGCAAGCCTTGCTATAAGATTACCACAGATGTAGGTTGAACTATATCCATCTCCCCTAGGCCCTGCCGCACCAATAGGCCATAGACCTTTAACAGGATAATCATCTTTAAGCATCATCATCCTGGCCATCATAGCATCCCATTCAGAAGTTTCATAGCCATAGACAGCTCCCTCCGGTACATTCAAATACCTGGAAAATGTCCATGGTGTGGCTATTTCCATTTCCTCAATACAATCAGATATGTCGATTCCTGTCTTTTCCTTTAGGCGCATGATCATTTGTTTTGCAACTTCGTTCTTTTTCTTGAAATAATCCTTTATTTCAACATTGCCCCAATCATCAAAATTGTAAAAAGTAGTAAAGGATACAACACAAGTACCTTCCGGTGAAAATTCAAGATTAGCTACATTGTAGCAGCATAGTATGCTGTACTCATTGGTATTCATGGAATCAAGCTGCTTATATGCTTCAGGGGAATTACTGGTATGAGGCATAAATATACTGTAATCCTTGATTCCTAATTCTTCTTTACTTTTATTCAAAGCGAAATATGCTACATACATTCTGCCGGAAATCTTTCTTGCACCTGCCAGTTTTCTTTCTCTTGCAGGGACTAAGTCCTTTGGCATCATTTTCCCGTATATAATATTTGGGTTTATATTTGCAAGAACCTCTTGGCACATAATATCCCCTTGGTTTGTTCTTACGCCACAGCAGCTATCTCCATCAAATAAGAATTCTGCTGCCCTTGTGTTAAACCATATATCTCCCCCTAATTCCCTAAAACGTTCTAATAGTGCCATGGAAATTTCATGAGATGTGTGTTTTGGAATATAAGCACCCTTTGTAATATATTTGTATACCATAGCTGCATAATGTACAAATGCCAATCTTTCCATATCTACGCCAAGATAGGACCAATAGATACTCATTATGTCTTGAGCTTTCTTTGGAAGCTTTATTGCGTCAAATACTTTAGATGTGGGATAAGCCCCTGTTCGTAGAAAATTTGGATATTTTTCTTTCAACACATTAGAATCCGCATTGCCTGCAGAAGCACTTGTATAATTTATAGCTTCCAAAACTTCAGCAGCTAATTCAAAAAATGTCTCCATACCTTCCCTTGATCCGGGCGCGTATTCCTCCATTTTTTTAATAAAGGCCTCTTTACCGGATGGCATAGTAACATCCATAGGACTGCCATCAGAAAACTTACTTACTACTCTAAAACAATCATCTAACTCGCACCAACCTATACGATTCTCTATACCAAACTCTTTAAATAAATTGTATAGGTCGCCGGGATTGTCAGCAGAGCCGTAATCACACAATTCATGCAGTGAAGGCTCAAACTCAAACCGACCTCTACGAAAACTACTTGCACAGCCGCCGGGCAAATTGTGCTGCTCTATGAGCAAAGTTTTTTTACCTGCTAAAGCCATTCTTATTGCCGCGGTCAGACCAGAGTTGCCTGCACCAACCACAACAGCATCATATCTGATCATAATTTAACCTCCTTAAGATTTTTTTGGACAGACCAGTGATTGATATGATTATAACACTGGCTTTAATGATTTGTCAACCCCTTGACAAATCATTCTTCCTTATGTATAATTAAAAATATTGGTCTTGGTCAAACCTACAGATTGAAATAACAAAGGAGGTCTTTTTATGAAACTAGGAGTTATTGAAGCACAAACAATTCATGAATTATTCATCAATAGGATGGTAGGATTAATTCTATCAGGTAAATTAGCTATAGGAGAAAAATTACCTACGGAAAGAGAACTGGCAGAAGAAACTAAAATCAGCAAGACTGCTATTCATATGGCTCTTGTAGAGCTTGAAAGGTTAGGCTTTGTAGAGATACTCCCCCGTAAAGGAACCTTTGTCACAAATTATTCAGAAAAAGGAACTTTAGATACCTTAAATGTTATTATGAAATATAATGGTGGAAATCTAACGACACGCCAAATACAATCACTTTTTGATGCTAGAATAGCTATAGAGGGCTCCGCTCTACGCATGCTTATAAATAATTGCAGTCCTGAAGATATTGAAATATTAAAGTCTATTATCGAAGAAGCTGAAGAGTGTTTACAATCCTCAAAAGATTATCCATTAACCTGCTTGGCAGAAATCCTTTTTAAATTCCATCACCGCATCTGCAGTCTAAGCGGCAACCTGATTTTCCCTTTAATATTAAATTCATTTAAGCCAATCACATTAGTTTTTTGGGAAACTGCCATACAAGTAAAAGGAAAGAATCAAAACGTTGATAACCTGAAAAAATATCTATTGCTTATAAAGAACAAGGATTTAGAGGGATTTTTAAACATGCTATCTGAGGAGCTAAATTTATGTCTAAACTATATTAAAGAAAGAGAATATCCTTATATCAAGTGATTGTTTTATTCCTTTCAGTCTCCTTGATATTATTTAAGATAAGCTCTGCAAACTGCTTTCTAAACTTCTCATTAAGATCCTCTAAATTTTTAAAATTTTCTCCAATATAAATTCCCATTTTTTCAATTGCGTCATCTCTCTCATATAACTCTTGAAGTCCATTGAAATAGCCTTTTACATGTTCAAGACCCGTTTTTTTATTTTCATAAGCAAACACGTTGCCAAACAAAGGATAATTAACTACGGTCTCAATTAATGCTTCAGTGGTCATGCAGTCTAATATATCCTCCGGAATTTGGCAAGCTTCAGCCATTTCCGGCAGCGACTTCAATTTCTTCCACTCTTCCATTCCAGGTACGACCGGATATTGATAAGCTTCGGTAATTGTCTTCTCGCACCCTACCATAAATATAAAAATACTACAAAAGATACAAAACACTGCTATGTTTTTCCGTCTCATATTAACCCCCTTGGTTTATCTTACATGTTTTCATTTTTTGCATTTATAAAACTTTTAGCATTAATTCATGCGTCTCTATTGAAAGCTCAATGGTTTCTAAATCCATAATGCCTTTCTCAAATAATCTTTTTCTATATCCCAATGCATTAATAAACCGACTGCCTTCGGGAACTATAAAGAAACATTTTATAGATTCTATTTTAATATTATCCATATGTTTAGAAAACCTCATCATAATATTTTCATCATCATGAATTAAGAAAAATTTACAAAATGCCTCAAAAACCTTTTTTACCGCCCCAACATGAAAATCACGACCCCTTTGTCCCATGTAACCCGATGTTGTTATTTCGCCTATATATAGCTTATTATCAATAGCATGGTATCCTAATAAAACCGGTTCCATATCTTCAAATATTTGTTATTATATAGCAAATTATTACATTTTTCAACATATAGAAACTTAAATTCTCAATTATTATTTAGGATTTTTAAAATAACACAGCAGAGCCGAGCTCTACAAAATGAGGTATGCCATAAAACGTTCTGTTATTAGCAAATAATATACGAAGAATAATCATGAAATTATTGTAAATAATACCATTATCATAATGAAAAGGTGTGTATATATGCGAATACCAAGACATATAGGGCTTATACCTGATGGAAACAGAAGATGGGCTCAAAATAAAGGAATGCAAAGGCAGGATGGTTATGATTTTGGGCTTGACCCCGGACTTGCAGCTTTAAAATTATCTGTAGAATATGGAATTGATGAAATTACATATTACGGTTTTACTACTGATAACTGCAAGAGGCCAAAAATTCAGATTGAATCATTTGTTAAGGCTTGCGTAGATGCAGTCAATATAATTGCAAAAGAAAATGTTTCGTTGCTTGTTCTTGGCAATACTAAATCACCAATGTTTCCAAAAGAATTATTAAAATATACTAAAAGAACTAATATAGGAAATGGTGGCATAAAGGTTAACTTTCTCGTTAATTACGGATGGGATTGGGATATATCAAACATTAATGTAAATAGCTCTAGCCGAAAAACCATTATGGATTGTCTTCATTCCAAGGATATATCAAGAATTGATTTAATAATAAGATGGGGAGGAAGAAAAAGATTGTCAGGATTCTTGCCGGTACAATCTGTTTATTCAGACATTTACACAATTGATGATTTGTGGCCTGATTTCACCCCAGAACAATTTCATAATGCAATGAAATGGTACGACAATCAGGATGTAACATTAGGGGGATAACGTAACATGCTCCAGCATTTCAGGGGCATTTAGCTTTATTTCTATATCTGTTAAATCATGGTTAATCTGATAGCATAAACTCCTGCTGTCACAATAAATACAACCATGACTGCAACCCCTATAAATATTCATACTATTTCTCGTTGAAAGTATGGATTTGTATTCTCTATAATGCAAAACTACAACCTACCTTCCCATTAGTTTATCAATTTCCTTTTTATATAAAACAATTATTTCATATATTCTCATATTTACCTGCCTATAAAACGTTCATATGTACCCCCTAATTTATTTCTTTTCCAAATTTTTTGGCTAATTCTTTATAAGGACTGTTCTCGGCATCCTGCTTGTTACCCACTGTCATTGATGGCTTAATCCATGTTTCTCCACAATCATTTTTATTTCATCTGCTATATTTTTAGCTTTCTTTTCCTTCATTCCGATATTCTTTGCAACTTCAAGTATATCAGTCATGCTTGGATTTTTCCCATTGCCATTGACAGTGGTAGCATGTTCCCCACCAATTGAATAACTATATGTCAAATCATATGCCGGTGATAAAATCCATTTTTCTTCATTATCATCGTACAAATAAGCGAAGTTCTTCGAATGGTCATCCCTATTATGTGCGAACACATTGAAACACATTACCCGGAATAACTTTTCTATCTCAGTAAAATCTCTGGTTAACTCCAGAGTCAGTTTCATAAGAATGTTATAGTCTAAATTTGGAATCCGGTGAGATGTCTCCAAAATACCACTGGCAGATATCATATGTATACGTTTCATCTTTCCTTTATTATCTACAATACGGTCGAATCTTTTTGTACCAAAATAACCGGAAGATAGTTTTGATGGAAATAATTTTGTTTCTTCCATAACAATTCCACATTCCTTTGCACAAATGGAATATTTATATTCTTGTTCCCCGATGTTTTTCGAATCTTCTGATGAAGGGAATTTAACAATCCATTCCTCCCCATCAATTTTCGTTAAGATTTTAGGCCTTGCACCACCTGAAGAGCCACCTAATTTGAAAAGTATATCTAAATCATTGGAATACTTTTTTTTTAAAACACTGGCACATTCTTCAGCAATCCTATCAAGGTCCAACGATGCTCCTATTTCTGACATTTCAAAATGATAATCGGGCTCATAAGTTAAGGCTCCCATTCCGTAACTCCCAACTATGGCTAACCTGTCCATACTGCTTACTTGCATTGGATTAATTTTGTTTTTTAGTAACAAGCGATCAGTTAGTAGCCTGCCCCAACCGTCCGGCAAGCTATCAGAAAATACTCCATATAATCCTTCGAAGGGATTTGGTTTTGGCATAAATACTCGTTGCTCTAATGGCAATGAAAAAGGACTGATAGAAAAACCATCAACTAACCATTCTTTGTCATATTCAAAGGCTGCTAAAGTATTTTTGTATAGCGCCATGGTGCCAACTAATTTTCCATTATATCGAACCAACAATTTATTTGTCCTGTCCATTTATAACCTCCTCAATAGATTCAAAAGGAGTATCTTCAAATAATCTTTCAAGTTCATTTTCGCAATTTAGTGCAATTGCAATTTTTGTCAATGAAATTAGTGAAATTTCTCCGCTGCTCTCAAATCGCTTCACAGAACCCAAGCTTACTCCTGATTTTTCGCTCAGTTTTTTTTGTGATATTTTTTTCCTTTTGCGAATATCTCTGATTTTTGCAGCGATAAGTTTATTAATTTCTATAGGCGTTCTTTTATTAAAATTAAATGTATTCATAGATAATATATTATACTATTTAACTAAATTAGTCAACTATTAGTTAATATGTTATCTGCTCAACATAAATATCCCCATATTTCAAATTCTAATTTATAGGGATATTAACTACAAAAATTCCATTCACTGATATACATCTTTATAGACCTTATGCTAATAAAATCATTTATTACAATCGTTTGAACCTTTTTTACGAATTAAAGACAAACTACCGAATCCACTTTAGCTTCGATTTCCAGCTATTTCGAGAACCACTTTTTCAGTGGCCTCCTGAGCCCTGCTGTCATTTTAATTGTTTACACATCCATTGATATGGGAATTTGTATTTCAGTTAGCCACTCTTCTTCGCTGTCTTTATTCCAAATGCCATCAATATAACTTTCCCGAGGTGCGTCTGCAACTTGTCGGTCACCTGGAGTTTTAATAGTCAATGTTGTATTTATATTTTTTTGATTGGATGTCTAATTACTGTTTTTAATTTATTAGGTTCACATTTTCTGGGGTCGCTTAAATATATTTCGTGATGAAATCTAT
>LSQX01247513.1_pt1 | contig 19430 bp, 20 predicted proteins | sample 654561 | NCBI WGS metagenome assembly LSQX01 (sample SAMN04489861, study PRJNA283612) | anaerobic digester metagenome | isolation source: 4 biogas reactors fed with cattle manure at either 37C or 55C with and... | place: Denmark: Kongens Lyngby | collected 2014
GTTACACAACGGTGTGAGCAGAAAAGATAGCAGAAAAGCTACCAACAACAAATTGAGGTAATCGTTGAAACGGATCACCAACGCCAAAAAGCCAACGATAAGCAGGGTGCCGACAATCAGCTTGGTGCCCCAACCCCATGGAGGGGAATCATTGGTGCTTGTCTGGCTCAGCGGAGGTTGATCCGGGAGGATTGGGTCAGTATCTGGGGTATCCATGGTTGTATTTTAACCGTTTCTGACGTATATGGAGCACAAGTTTGGACAGCGTGAGGGCTGATTAGATGGCGGTGAATGGATCTCAGGGTAAAATAGGGAAAAACACTGATATGGATTGTTATGGAATACAGAAATTTCGGAAAAACAGGATTTAAACCCTCAGCACTCGGATTTGGATGTATGCGCTTGCCGCAACTGATGGGAGAAGAAAACGCGATTGATGAGCCCGAAGCAACCCGCATGATCCGCCACGCCATTGACCAGGGTGTCAACTACGTCGACACTGCTTGGGGCTACCACGGTGGTCAGAGCGAAGTCGTGCTTGGTCGAATTTTGCAGGACGGTTACCGCGAGAAAGTTGCCTTAGCAACCAAGATGCCCTCCTGGCTGATTGAAAAACCGGAAGATTTCGACCATTATTTCTCCATCCAGATGGAGCGCCTGCAAACCGATCGGATCGATTTTTACCTGCTGCACACCCTGAACCAGGGGTATTGGGACAAGTACCTTAACCACAAAATCTTTGACTGGGCAGAAAAGAAGCTGGCAGATGGCAAAATTGGGCACCTCGGTTTCTCTTTCCACGATGACTACGAGGTCTTTGAGCGCATCCTGAATGACTATGATCACTGGGATTTCTGCCAGATTCAATACAACTATATGGACATCAATTACCAGGCTGGCGAGCGCGGGCTGAAATTGGCTGCCGGTCGCGGATTGGGTGTGGTGGTTATGGAGCCGCTTAAAGGCGGCAGGCTGGCGATTGAAGTACCACCAACAGCAGTAAAAAATGTTTTTGGTCAGGCTGATGTGCAGCGAAAACCAGCGGAGTGGGCATTGCAATGGCTCTGGAACCAGCCAGAAGTCGGCGTGGTGCTTTCGGGCATGTCGACATTTGAGCAGGTTGAGCTCAACCTTGCCAGCGCAAGCCGTTCGGGCGTTGACCATTTGACCCCTGAAGAAGTCGGAATCATCGAGGACGCGCGTGATGCCTGGCAGGGGTTGGCACCGGTTGCCTGCACGCATTGCGAATATTGTCTTCCATGCCCCAGCGATGTGTTGATCCCGCAGATTTTCGCTATTTATAACAACGCGGTCATGTATGAGCTGGGTGAGCGCGGCAAGCGTATGTATCAAAACCAGATTCCGGAAGAAAACTGGGCAGACATGTGTATTGAATGCGGCGCCTGTGAAGATTTGTGCCCACAGCACCTGACCATCATCGACTATCTCAAAGATGCGCACGCATACTTGAGCAAGGCATAGACAACTTTGATTGCTGACAACGAGTTGCAAAAGGTTGAGGCGAATGTCGATCGGAATGATCGACCCTGGATTATCGCGGGGCTGGTGCTGCTGATTGGTTTGGTGGGTGTTTGGCTGTGGCTGACGCCTTCGGGCTGGTGGGAGAAGCTGCGTTTACTCGGTTATGCGGTCTGCCACCAAATGGAGGCGCGCAGTTTTTTTTATCATCACATGCAATCGCCTTTATGCGCGCGCTGCACGGGCATGTACCTGGGTGGGCTGCTGGCAATTGTTTTCCAGGCTTTCCAGGGGCGCAAAGGGCGCTTCCCCCCGGGCTGGGTAATGATGATATTGGGTTTGCTCTTTATCTGGTTTGGAGTTGATGGGCTCAATTCCTTTATGCGCTTCATTCCCGGATTTACATATGGATACCAACCTTCTAACCTGCTTCGCCTGATTACGGGCAGCGGTGTTGGGCTGGGAATTGGGGCAATTTTGATGCCGCTCTTCAACCAGACTGCATGGGCAGACTGGATCAACCGCAGCTTTTTTGAAAAATGGTATGGCTTTCCCCTGCTTTTACTGCTGGCTGGGTTGATGGTCGCGGGGGTTTACAGACAACAGCCGATCATCCTGCTGCCGGCGATGATTCTCTCTGGATTCAGCGTCGTTTTTCTGCTGAGCGCTTTGCACACAGTGATTGCGCTGATGCTCACCAGGCGCAGCAACCGGCAGACCACCTGGAAACAGATGAAATTGCCAATTCTGATTGGTGTTAATCTTGCTTTACTTCAAATTATTGTTACCAGCCTGTTAAGGTTCCTGATGATCGGCACCTGGGCGCCGATAAGCCTATGATTTTCTACGGTTCCCTTTCGAAAATATGACTATAATTAGAATAGTCGGGGAACATCTCACCCCGCAGAAGGAGTATACATGACTGGGATAGTTGGGGGTGTTTTAGGCGCGTTTGGTCTCTCGGCTTCAGCTGGGTTGAATGCCTACATCCCGTTGCTTGTGGTTTCGCTGCTGGCGAGGTTCACCAACCTGATCGAACTGGCAGAACCCTGGAGCGCGCTGGAGAATTGGTGGGTGATCGGCGTTTTGGCTGTGCTTGGCGTGGTGGAATTTGTGGCAGATAAGGTGCCGGCGGTTGACCAGGTCAATGATGTTATTCAATCTTTGATTCGTCCGGTTGCTGGCGCGATTCTTTTCGCGACCAGTGCCAGGACCATCACCGAAATCCACCCGGCGCTCTCAATGATCTGTGGGCTGCTTGTAGCGGGTTCGGTCAACGCGGTGAAGTCGTTTGTTGCCAGACCGGTGATCGAAGCCACTACAGCTGGGGCAGGCGTGCCGGTGGCAAGCACACTGGAAGATGTGGTTGTCACACTTGTGTCGGTTCTCTCTGTGGCGCTGCCCATTCTGATGGTTGTTTTGGTATTTTTACTGATTTGGTGGGTGTCATGGTTTTTTAAACAGCGCAGAGAAGCGCGCCGCCAGGTAGTTACTGATGATATATAAGGAGGATGAAATGACTGAAAATCATGTAAGTTATGAGATAAAAGAAGAAACCACGTCGGTTTGGGCGATTTTGAGCCTGATCAGCGGTATAGCCAATTATTTAGGGCTGTGGTTCATTGGCGCGATCGCTGCGATCGTGACTGGTTATGCAGCCAAGAATGAAATAGAAAAGAGCAACGGACGCGTTGGCGGATTTGGGCTGGCGAACGCCGGCTTGATTTTGGGATGGGTTGGGATCGCACTTTCCATCTTGTCAATGTGTCTCGTCATATTTGTTGCCGTAGGGTTGATAGGTGGCAGCATTGCCTTTTGTGGACCCTTTAGCGAATGGATAAACCAAATCCCTTGAGATTGAAAGGAATAAATCATGAGTGACCAAGATTTTACTGAAGTTCCGAATGACGCAGATCGCTGGAGCAACGTGCCAAAAGATCTGAATCAGCCTGCAGCCCCGGATGACGCTGATCGCTGGGCAAACGTGCCTAAAGAACCACATCAACCTGAGCCGGCGATTGATCCGGACCCGTTTGTGACCGTGCCAGCCCCGGAAACTGTGTTTTCCAGTGAGCCACTGCCGCCCGAAGCCGAGCCGGTTATCTATGACCCGGTCACAGATGAGCGCGAACCTTACGCCCGTGTGACCCCTGAGGGAGAAGGTTTTGCTTCGGCACCACCGGTTTCACCCAATTATTCTTATACGCCTCCGGTGGAAGAGAAGAAAAACCGGGGTTGGGTGATCGCCCTGATTGTCATTCTGGTGCTTTGCCTTTGTGTTTGTGTAGCGATTGGTGTGGTCGTTATTCTGGTCGCCAGCGGCGATTACGCAATCGAGTGGTCGCACCTGATTAATTCGGTGTTGAGCCTGATTTAGTAAAAGGTTCTTTTTAAATGTAAGTAGATACGGGTTGGTATCTTAACAAGCCCGTTTTCTACTTACGTTCATCTAAGGGGCGGGTTCAAAACATGCATAATGCAGGAGAGCCCTGTTTAGTCCACACGCCAACGGAACGCCCGAGTGGTCGTTCATTACGAAAGAGGCAAGCACTGCAAGGTATCTTGACGCCAGTCAAGATGGACGGGTTGACCGATTTCGATATCATGCTGGGAGTTGATCTGCAGGAGCGTGTCGCCAACCAAAACTTCCACTCGGTAGTATTCACCTTGAAAGACACTGTCTCGCACCACTGCGCGTAGGTGATGGGCAGATTGTGTCGTTTTTTCTCCGAGCTGTGCGTCTTCAGGACGCAGGAGCAGCATGCAGTCTGAGCCGATCTCAATTTCTAATTGGGTTTGCAATTCGAGCAGCCCTAATTCGGTTTCAACACGGTCGGCATCAATAACTTTACCCTGCACCAGATTGCCCAGCCCCAGAAATGAAGCGACCCAGGCGTTGGCTGGCTGCTTGAAAACCGTTTCTGGAGCGCCTTCCTGCACGAGCAAACCATCGTTCAACAAGAGCAATCGGTCTGCAAGGGCAAAGGCTTCTTCCTGGTCGTGAGTAACGTATATTACCGGTTTCTGGCTGTCGTGCAGGCTCTTGCGTAGATCCTTGAGCAATTCTGTGCGCAGGCTGTGATCCAGCGCGCCCAGTGGTTCGTCGAGCATAAGCAAACGCGGGTCTGGCGCGAGTGCGCGCGCCAAGGCAACACGCTGTTGTTCGCCGCCCGAAAGCTCGGTCACAGGACGGGCAGCGAAGTCTTGCATGTGAATGCTTTCAAGCGCTCTGCTGACTAGTGTCTCAATCTCAGACTTTGGGCGCCTTGCCATCCGTAACCCAAAAGCAATGTTTTCGGCTACGCTGCGGTGAGGGAAGAGAGCGTAATCCTGAAACATGANNCCTCAAGACCGGCGATAATGCGCAGCATGGTGCTCTTCCCGCTGCCCGATGAGCCGAGCAGGCAGACCAATTCGCCCTGCCCGACCTCAAAGGTGATTCCCCTGAGAAGGGGCTTGCCATCATAGTCTTTATAAATCTCTTCGACACGTAACATTAGAACAACTCCTCCCCAGGAAGGCGGATTTTCTCTATCAGCAGGCTGCCAGCAGCGCTGGTGATCATGAGCAAGGTAGACATCGCCAAAGCTTGCCCATAGTTTAGCGCGCCCGGCTGGGAAATATAGCGAAAGATCGTAACCGGAATCGTGGGCGTGCGAGCGTTTGCCAGAAAGCTGGAAGCCCCGAATTCACCCAGCGAAATGGTGAACGAAAAAGCCAGGCTCACAATCACCGCGCGCAACAGGATGGGCAGGTCGACTTCATAAAAAACCCGCCAGGGTTTGGCGCCCATTACGCGGGCAACTTCGCGCAGCGAGTTGGGGATGCCCTGGATCGCTGGCAGGATGGTGCGCACCACGAACGGCAGCGCCACCAGCGAATGCGCGATCGGGATCAGAATGGGGAAGGGTCCGCTCGTCCAGGGTGGTCGGTTGAACGTTATCAGGAAACCGAGCCCGAGGATGACCGCGCTGGCACCCAATGGCAGCATGAATAACGGCTCAAGCCAGCGCCTGAAGCGACCCACCCGGGACAGCGCGTAGGCAGTCAGGAACCCCATGGTGGTTGCGATCAGCATGGTGATCACAGAATAAACCAGTGAGTTGCGGATGGCAGCCAGCGGGTTGGTGTAAAAGATTGAACCGGTGCGGTTTTGGAACAGCTCTGTGTAGTAGCGGGTGGTAAAACCGGTCTCAAATTCACCGCGTTCGCCGCGGGCAGCCTCGAAGGTGACGAATGACCGCGAAACCAGGCTTAGAACAGGCGAAACGAACAGGATCAGCAGCAGCAAACTCATCAGGATAACGAAGGCTTTTTGCCTGCGGCTAACCGGGCGCCGCAGGGTCTTTCGTTCGCTGCTGAGAGCGGCTTTCCCGTAGCGGGGGCTGCTGACCCGATTTTGCAGAAGGGTAATGAGCAGCGTGAAAGCCAGCTGCACAACCGAAAGCAAGCCAGCCATCGGGAGGTTAAAGCGGCTCATTGCCTGCGTATAGATTTCCACCTCGAGGGTGGCATATTGCGGTCCGCCCAGCATGAGCACCACGCCGAAACTGGTGAAATTGAACAAAAACACCAGGAAGGTGGCGGCCAAGATCGCTGGTTTTAATTGGGGCAAGGTTACTTCTGTAAACGTGCGCCAGGGGCTGGCACCCAACACCTGGGCGGCATGCTGCAGGCGCAGGTTCTGTCCCGACCAGGCATTGGAGACCACGCGAAGAACGATAGTAGTATTATAAAAAACATGCGCGATAAGAATAGCGCTGAAAGTATTCAGGAATTGGATAGGAGGTGCTGCCAGATTGAATTGGGATATTAATGCCAGGTTGACCCAGCCGCGCGGCCCCAAAAACGCGTTGAACCCGGCTGCCACCACCACCGTGGGAAGAATGAAAGGTAATGTGGTCAGCGTCTTGAAAAACCTTTTACCGGGAAAGTCAAAATAGGTGAACAGCCAGGCGCCCGGCAGGCCGATGATGAGGGTCAGCAGTGTGGATAGCGTGGCCTGACCGATGGTGAAGGAGAACGGCCGCCAGAGCCGGTTGAAGTTGAGTGCGAACAGGCTGAACCCCGGTGTGGGTTTCAGCGCCAGGCTGAATAAGGCCAGCAGCGGCTGGTAGAAGAAATAACCCAGGAAAACTGCCGGCAGGAGCCAAAGCAACAAACCCCGACCGACAGGATGATTAGTCCAACGACGCAGGGTGCGGATTGTGGCGGTCAATCCAGGACGACCTCTATCCAGGCGTTGATCCAGGTTTCTCGACGGGCTTCGATCAGCTCGGGCGGCAGGCTGGCAGGTTGGTCGGGGGTATCGACATGCTCCAGGAAAGCTGGGGGCAGGTTGGCCTGCGGGTTAACCGGGAAGACGAACATTTGCAAGGGGATATCTTCCTGGAAGGGGACGCTGAGCATGAAATCCACAAATGTTTTTGCCAGGTCAGGGTTGGGGGCATTTTTCAAGATTCCAACGAATTCAATTTGGCGGAAACAGGTGTTTGGTCCGATGATCGAACCCGTGGGGGCTTCTACCAGCGGCGTTTCAGCGAAAAGCACCTCGGCTGCGGGGCTGGAGCCATAGGAAACCACCATAGGTTGCGGCCCCCGGCCGCTCGAGCCGCTAAAATTGGTGTAATAGGCTGTCTCCCAATCACTGACAACGGCCACACCATTTTCTCGCAGAGCATGCCAGTATTCCAGGTAGCCCGTTTCGCCGAAGTGGGCGATAGTTGCCATCAGGAAAGCTAAACCAGGCGATGACGTGGCCGGATTTTCCACCACCAGTAAGCCAGCGTATTGGGGTTCGATCAGCGCTTCCAGTGAAGTGGGTACGGGTAAGTTGTGGGCAGCAAAGTAGGCTTTATCGTAATTGATGCACACATCACCATAGTCTACAGGCAGGGCAAAGTTGCCCGGGTCGATTTTGAATGCGGCGGGGATTTGCGCCAGCAAGGGCGAATCATACGCGAGGAAGAGCGTCTCTTCGATGGCGCGGGTCAGAAAGGTGTTGTCGACGCCATAGAACACATCGGCGACAGGGTTTTCTTTGGTGAGGATCGCCTGGTTGAGGGTGGTGCCAGCATCGCCGCCGCGCACAAAAATTACCTTGACGCCATGTTCGACCTCAAAGTCTGCGACGAGCGCTTCGCTGATGGCAAAGGAGTCGTGGGTCATCACAGTGATGGATTGCGTTTCAGCCGATTTGAATGCAGGCGTGCAGGCAGTGGTGAGCAGGGTGAAGATTACAACAAGCAGGGGGATGAGATTCATTCGCATGAGTTTTTCCTGACTTCCTCATAAATTAATGGGTTTCGTGAATACATAATAATAAGCCTGTTTGCACAGAAATTTTGGCGGTGGGTGTGCTCATCGCATTGCTGATCCCGCGGGTCTGATCCGGGTACAGCACCTCGTTATTCAGGGCATAACGCAGGCCATCTGTTTGAATCCCGGTGACCGGCCCATTCAGCGGCAGCAATGAGACCCGTTGACCAATGACGCCATCGAGCTGTGCAGATTTGCGAATCAGGATCACTTCCGCGTTCCCATCGATTAGACGGATATCAACTTCTGCCAGGTCAGCCCGGGTGAGGAGAAAGATATTGGTCAGGGTTTGATCCAGACGCCCGCCCAGGGCTGCCACGACGCGTATTGCTTCCGGTGCCAGTTCTAAGGCTGCTTCAAGGGCGAGGTGCAGGTCTGTTTCGTTTTTATCCGTCGAGAAAGTTCGAATTTCAACGCCATGAGCGCGTAATTTTTTAATGCGTTCAGCATCAGCCGAATCCAGGTCACCGATGATCAGGTGCGGGGTCAGCCCCAGCGCTTCCAGGTGTTTTAATCCTCCATCCACGGCGACCAGGAAATCGGTGCCTTTTAGCAGCGGGCGGATGTTTTCGGGCGAAGTCAATTCGCCGTTGGCAAACAGGAGCACTCTTTTTGGTTTTTGGGTCATAAAACACCCTCCAGTACCGTGAAGGGTGTTTAGGGTGAATTTTGCTTCCCTCCGCCGGCATTATCCGGATCAGGTTTTGTGGGTCGAGGACTTTTGTCCTCCTCTCAGCCTGAAATTCCAGGCTCCCCGTTTGTATGTCAGTCTGTAAAAATCCTACCACATTTCAAGCTGATATTCAATGCGAAGGAAGATGTATCACAAGACAACAAAAGACATAAAAGCTACCATCTTGGCTGGTGGCGGGCGTTCTGCTGGCGTTTGCCGAAGAGCAAGGCTAGCACAGCACCGGTGACAAAGCCGCCGATGTGTGCCCAAAAGGCAATTCCCCCGACGTCTGGCCCGCCTAACGAGAGCACACCACTGAAAAATTGCATGATGAACCATACGCCCAGCACAATTGAAGCTGGTACAAGTTTCAGCGTCATAAAATAACCGAGGGGAATGAAGGTGAGGACGCGACTGTGTGGGTAGAGCACTAGGTAAGCGCCCAGAACAGCGGCTATAGCACCGGATGCGCCCACCGTGGGGACGAGGGAAAAGGGATTGGTTAAGACATGTGCCAGGGTGGCGGCTACACCGCCGACCAGGTAGAAAATTAGGTAAGGGAAGTGCCCCAGGGCATCTTCTATATTATCGCCAAAGATCCACAGGTACAGCATATTGCCGGCCAAGTGCAGCAGACCGGCGTGCATGAACATGGACGTGAAGATGTTACGAACATTACTGAAGTTTGTTGGGGTCGATAGAAATTGGTAGGGAATAAACGCGAATTGGTACAGGAGCTCGCCGTCCTGGGAGGCACCAGCCAACCATTGTAAGGCAAACACGGCGATGTTGACAATGATCAGCAGGGTGTTAACCCATGGTAATCGGCGGGTTTTGATTTGATCTCGGATGGGTATCATTACTATTCGACTCCGTTCCCTGTATGTAGATAGACACTTTCATTAAAATTATATCCAATAAATTATATCTAAGATTATAAAGATTGTAAAAAACAGGGTGGGAAGTATTGACAAAAGGGACTTCTTAACGGATGATTAATGACCTGTAGGGAAACAAAGTGAGGATAGGGCGCAGTGCAAATTCTCAGATGTGGGGTTTTCCCTTGACTATCATCTTCCGATTTGATACAATGATATCTTGCGCTTTGCGCGTGAGTTTTTATTTAATTATATGAAAAAACGAGAACTATTTTAGGATAATCCCAGCAACCTTAGCTAACCAGGAGCCCTAAATGGCAGAATTGTTGCCCATAAAATCATATCGACGTATCCCAGTAGGCCTAGACCTACCCAATTTAATCCAGGTGCAGATTGATTCTTTCAAGCGATTTAAAGAAGATGGATTTTACGATTTATTTGCCGAAATCTCTCCGATTGAATCCTATAACGAGGGGATGAAATTATATTTCCCCGGCACGGATAAAACGACCAAAGAATGGGATTTGAGGTTCTGGTATGAAGAACCTAAAACCACTATTGAAGAATGTTTGGAACGCGACCTGACCTACGCTTCACCGCTGTATGTTTCGGTTTTGTTGATGGGTAAGGAAGTGCCGGAACCCATTAAACAGGATTTATTTCTGGGCGATTTCCCGGAGATGACCCCTAAAGGCACCTTCATTATTAATGGAACTGAGCGGGTGGTGGTCAATCAATTGATTCGCTCTCCTGGCGTTTATTTTGAAAGCGAAGTCGATCGATCGACCGGCCGACACATGTCAACCTCCAAGATGATCCCTGATAGGGGCGCCTGGATTGAGATGGAAACCCGCAAGAACGATTACATCATTATCAAGTTCAACCGCAAACGCACCACACCCATCACAGTATTCTTGCGCGCCCTGGCCGCGGTGGAAGATGGGCTGGAGGCTGATAACAGCCTTATCGAAAACGGCACCGATGAGGAGCTTATCAGCCTGTTTGAAGATGTGGACAATAACCCGGACCGACAGTTCATTGTTTCCTCAATTGCCCAGGAACCGTCCTGGGAAGAATACTTAGCCGATAATAAAACCATTGCTCAAGCTGCACTGATCGAATTTTTCAAGCGCTTGCGCCCTGGCGATCCGCCTACACTGGATAATGCCAAAACATTTTTAGAGGAACAGCTCTTTGATCAACGTCGATACGACCTGGAACGCGTTGGCCGTTATAAACTCAATCAAAAACTGGATCAGGATATTCCTATCAATCACCGCACGATCACAAAATCGGATATCGTGCAGATTGTGAAACGCATGATCCAGATTAACAACGGCGTTGAGCCTGCTGATGATATTGACCACCTGGGGAACCGCCGGGTAAAAACTGTGGGCGAGCTGATCCAGAACAAATTGCGGGTTGGTCTGCGCCGGATGGAACGTGTGATCCGCGAGCGGATGTCGATCCGTGACCAGGAACAGGTTTCGCCGACCAGCCTGGTGAATATTCGCCCGGTGATCGCTTCGCTGCGAGAGTTTTTTGGCTCGAGTCAGCTTTCGCAGTTCATGGAAGAAACCAATCCCCTGGCGGAACTGCGCCATAAGCGCACGCTTTCTGCCCTGGGCCCGGGCGGTCTGCGGCGGGAGCGCGCGGGGTTTGATGTGCGCGACGTGCACCATACGCATTACGGCCGCATTTGCCCGATTGAAACCCCCGAAGGCCCGAACATCGGTTTGATTGGCCGTATGGCGACCTATGCCACGGTCAATGAATACGGTTTTATTGAAACCCCGTATCGGCGCGTGATCAAAGCGCTCAAACCTACCGATGACCTGGTTGACCGCCAATTGCGCGAAGATATTAAAGACCCCAAGACGGATGCGTTAATCGCTGCCAGCGGTGAACGCATTACCGAAGAGCTGGCGAAAAAATTGAAAAAACTCGATCGGGACGCGATTCTGGTAGCGCCCTTCGTATCAGATATCTATGAGCATTTGTCCGCTGACGCTGAGGGTAAGTTCGTAATTGCCCAGGCTAACGCAACCCTTAACGAATATCGTGAATTTACACCGCGGGTTTCCTGTCGGCATCAATCTGGTTTTCGTTTCTCGGCGCCAGAGCAAATTGACTATATGGACGTTGCCCCGCAACAGATTGTGGGCGTAAGTGCAGCTTTGATCCCCTTCCTGGAGCACGATGATGCCAACCGGGCCCTGATGGGCTCAAACATGCAGGCACAGGCTGTACCCCTGGTACGGCCGGAAATCCCGATTGTTTCCACTGGTATGGAAGCTTATTCAGCCATTGACTCCGGTCAACTGGTGGTGGCTGAGGAGGATGGCGAGGTGATCTCTGTCACGGGAAGATCGATCCAAATTCGTGAGAGCGATGGCAATCTGCGCACTTATAACTTGCAGAAGTACCGGCGCTCTAACCAGTCTACCTGCATTGACCAGCGTCCGGCGGTGATCAAAGGGCAGCGGGTTCACAAAGGCCAGATCATCGGCGATTCCTCTTCATCTGTTGATGGTAACCTGGCTTTGGGTCAAAATGTGCTGGTTTCTTTTATCTCTTGGGAAGGCGGCAACTTTGAAGATGCCATCCTGCTTTCAGAGCGTTTGGTACAGGAAGATAACTACACTTCAGTACACATTGAAAAGCATGAGGTTGAAGCTCGAGATACTAAACTCGGCCCAGAAGAGATCACTCGGGATATTCCGAATGTGGGTGAGGAGACTGTGCGTAACCTTGACGAATATGGCATCATCCGCATTGGCGCCGAGGTAGGTCCTAATGACATTCTGGTGGGCAAGATCACGCCCAAAGGTGAAAAGGAATTAACGCCCGAAGAGCGTTTGCTGCGGGCGATCTTTGGTGAAAAATCCCGCGATGTCAAAGACACCTCTTTGCGCATGCCGCACGGTGAGCAGGGTATTGTTGTGGATGTGAAGGTCTTTACCCGTGAAGAGAATTCGGACCTGAAAGCCGGTGTGGAAACTATGGTGCGTGTAGCCGTTGCCCAGCGCCGCAAGGTCACTGAGGGCGATAAAATGGCCGGACGCCATGGAAATAAAGGTGTTATTTCGATGGTCCTTCCGATTGAAGATATGCCCTTCCTTGATAATGGACGCCCAATTGATGTCATCCTGAACCCCTTGAGCGTGCCTGGTCGGATGAATCTCGGCCAATTGCTTGAGGTCCACCTGGGCTGGGCGGCAGAACGCCTTGGTTTCAGGGCTGTGACCCCGGTGTTTGATGGCGCAAGCGAATATGAGATCGAAGCCGAGCTGGCACGTGCCTGGATGATCGATCGCGCCTGGGATGTTGCTGCAGAAAAAGCCTGGGATTGGGTGAAAGCTTTGGAAGAGTATGACCCGGAAGCAATCCTGGATGATGATGAAGTGCGCCTGCTGTATCTTGAGGAATGGCTGGGCGCTCGCGGTTACCAGGTTTTCGAGCTGATGTCCGATCCTAATTATGCCCGACGTTCCACCATGCGTGAATGGCTGCGTGATGAAGGCTATCAGCCTGATGAAATCACTGCTTTTGAGGATGAGAGTTTGAGCGTGAGCGAACAGCGCGCGCAGGCCACCCGTGCCATTGAAGCCTGCCTGAGGCTGTGGATGCAATCTCAGGGCGTGAAGGCCAGCCAAAAACTTACCGGCGAAGAGCTCAGTAAGCAGGCATTCGAGGTGATGCAGACGGTTGATAAACCCCTTCCTACTCTCGGTAAACAGAGATTACGTGACGGAAAAACCGGTGAATATTACGATCATCCGGTTACCGTCGGTTTGATGACTGTGATGAAATTGCACCACCTGGTTGAAGATAAAGTGCATGCCCGCTCAACAGGACCGTACAGCCTGGTTACCCAGCAGCCGCTGGGCGGCAAGGNNTGGAAGCCTACGGTGCTGCTTACACGCTGCAAGAGATGTTGACGGTAAAATCTGACGATGTTACCGGACGTGTGAGCACCTACGAAGCGATTGTTAAAGGCGAACCGATTGAAGACCCCGGCATTCCGGCAGCTTTTAAGGTTTTGGTCAAAGAGATGCAGAGCCTGGGGTTGGCTGTCGAAGCCGTTCTGGAAAGCGGTGAAGTGATTACCTTTGGTAAGGACGAGGATAGAGCCAGGGTACCCCACACCCCCACCGGGTTGATCAGCATTGGCAGGGATATTTAGGTGTGCTTTTGATATCCGGATTGAAAAACGCCTTGACGCCCCTGTATGCGCATGGTAGAATCACACCTCGTTACTTCCATACTGGCCCTACAATCCCGGTCAGGCTATTGGAGGAAAAATTGGATAGCAGTGAGGCCATCTTGAAAGATGATGATGGCCTCCATTATTGGAAATTGATATATTTTTAGTTGTAGATTTGGAGGCAATGTGCCAACGATCAACCAATTGATACGAAAAGGCCGAAAAACCAAGCAGAACAAGAGTAAGGCACCTGCGCTGCAATATACGTATAACTCGCAAAAGCAGAAACGTATTCGCCAGCCCAAGGGCGCGCCACAAAAACGTGGCGTCTGCACAATTGTGCGGACGATGCCCCCTAAGAAACCGAACTCCGCTCTGCGGAAGATCGCCCGTGTGCGTCTGACAAACCACATGGAAGTTACCGCGTATATCCCTGGAGAAGGGCACCAATTGCAAGAGCACTCTGTGGTGCTCGTGCGCGGTGGCCGTGTTAAGGATTTGTCAGGTGTACGCTATCATATTGTCCGAGGTACTTTGGATTCGACTGGCGTTGAGGACCGTTCCCACGGTCGCTCAAAGTACGGCGCGAAAAAGCCCAAATAGCCAGTACCGAATACGATTTAAGTTAGGGCGAAGCATTTAAATTGGTCTGTTCAAGAAGTATTGAGATGCTTTGCCCTATTTTAATTTTCTATGTAAGGAGTAAGCATGGCGCGAAGATTTAAACCCGAAAAGCGAGAGGTCTCACCGGATATTAAATACGGCAGTCTTGATATTCAGGAGATGATTAACCGGATCATGATCAAGGGTAAGAAAAGTACAGCTGCAAATTTGATGTACGATGCCCTGGCAGTCATCGAGGAGCGTACCGGTAAAGATCCTGTTGAAACCTTTGATGCCGCGCTGAAGAATGTTTCCCCTCTGATGGAAGTGCGCCCCCGCCGAGTGGGTGGCGCCACTTACCAGGTGCCGATGGAAGTTGACCCTAACCGTCGGAAAACCCTGGCCATGCGCTGGATCATCACCGCTGCCCGTCAGCGACCAGGGAAATCCTTTGGTGAAAAATTGGCCAATGAATTGATGGATGCGTCTACAAATGCCGGCGCTGCATTTCGCCGTCGTGAAGAGATGCACCGCATGGCAGAGGCCAACCGCGCATTCTCGCATTTTCGTATTTAGTATTTGGAATTTGAGTCGACCGGATTGGAAGATTGAAGATGCCCACGCGTGAATTACCGCTTGAACATTACCGCAATATTGGCATTATTGCGCATATTGACGCGGGAAAAACCACGACGACTGAGCGGATTCTTTATTACACCGGTCGCACCTACCGCCTGGGCAATATCGATGAGGGCACCACCGTCACCGATTGGATGGATCAGGAGCGCGAGCGCGGCATTACGATTATGTCCGCGGCAGTGACAACTTTCTGGAAAGACCATAAGATCAACATTATCGACACCCCGGGACATATCGACTTTACTGCCGAGGTCCAGCGTTCTTTGCACGTGCTGGATGGCGGCATTGTTGTTTTTGATGCGGTTCAGGGTGTTGAGCCGCAGAGCGAGACGGTCTGGCGTCAGGCAAATCGGTATGAAGTGCCGCGCATCTGTTTCGCCAACAAGATGGACCGGGTTGGTGCGTCATACGATTACACAATCCAATCCATCCACGAGCGCCTGGGTGCCAACCCCCTGGCCATGCAGGTGCCGATTGGTGCTGAGGATTCATTTTCTGGTGTGGTCGACCTGTTGACAGAACGGGCAATTTATTTCGAAGGAGAACTGGGCAGCAAGCCGCGAGAAGGAGAAATCCCTGAGGCATTACTGGAGACGGTTAAACAACAACGCGCCGAACTGGTGGAGCGGATCGCCGAACTGGATGATGATGTAATGCTCAAATACCTTGAGGGAGAGACGCTCTCACTGGCGGAATTAAAGATGGCGCTGCGAAAAGGTGTGCTCCAGAGTAAGGTTACCCCGGTGTTTTGCGGCTCGTCTTTGCGCAATAAAGGTGTGCAGCCCCTGCTGGACGCGGTTGTGGACTACCTGCCATCACCGCTGGATATACCGGACGTGATCGGAATTCAGCCAAAAACCGGAGATGAGATCGCATGCCCCCCAGATGATAATGCCCCTATGTCTGCGATGGTTTTCAAAATTGTCACCGATAATTACGTGGGGCGATTGGCCTATATCCGGGTGTATTCGGGTAAGGTCAAAAAAGGCGGCACTTATTTCAATGCAACCCAGGGTAAGAAAGAACGCGTGGGGCGTCTGCTGCGCATGTATGCGGACCACCGCGAGGATATGGATGAGCTCGGCGCCGGCGATATCGGCGCGATTTTGGGCCTGAAACAAAGCTTTACGGGTGACACACTGTGTGATCCTTCCAGACAACTCCTCCTTGAAACTATTGCCTTTCCTCATCCGGTGATCTCTGTGGCGATTGAACCCAAGACTGCGGCAGACCAGGATAAAATGGGTGTCGCCCTGCAAAAGTTAGCCGAAGAAGACCCCACATTCAATATTCGGCAGGATGAAGAGACCGGGCAGACCATTATTTCCGGAATGGGTGAGCTTCACCTTGAAATTCTTGTCGACCGTATGCTGCGTGAGTTTAAAGTTCAGGCCAATATCGGCAATCCGCGCGTGGCTTATAATGAGACGATTACCCAGGTGGTGCCTGAAGTGCAATACCGGTTTGTTAAACAAACCGGTGGACACGGCCAGTTTGCGCATGTCGTCTTGCGGATTGAACCGCTGGAAAGCGGGGCAGGTTTTGTGTTCGAGGATCAAATCCGCGGCGGTGCGATTCCCAAAGAATTTATCCCGGCAGTTGAAAAAGGCGTCCGTGAGGCCGTGGAGAGCGGCGTACTCGCTGGTTACCCGATGACGGATTTGAAGGTAACCCTGATCGACGGTTCTTCTCATGAAGTGGATTCAAGTGAACTCGCTTTTCGTATGGCAGGGATTTTTGCCTTCCGTGAAGGTGCGAGCAAGGCTAAACCGATTTTACTCGAACCTATCATGAAAGTTGAAGTGATCGTGCCGGAAGATCATACCGGTGATGTGCTGGGACACATCAATTTAAGGCACGGCAATATCCTCGGGATGGACATGCGCCCGGGGAATGCCCAGGCCATTCATGCGGAAGTGCCTTTGGCAGAAATGTTCGGTTATGCAACCGAGTTGCGCTCTGCGACCAAGGGACGTGGTGTGTTTACCATGGAGTTTGATCGCTATGCGCGTGTTTCGGATGCAGTTATGAAAAAAATCGTTGGCATCTAACCAACCGGATTTTTCTGAGGCAGTTGCAGCACAGATATCATTAAAAATTATTGTAGAATAAACAGGAAGAAATATGGCTAAACAAAAGATTCGTATACGTCTGAAGGCATATGACCATCGAGTGATCGATCAATCTGCTAAACGGATCGTAGAGACTGCGGAGCGCAGCGGCGCGCAGGTGGTGGGCCCGGTACCTTTACCGACCAAAATTGAACGTTTCACCGTGGTTCGCTCACCCTTTGTCGATAAAGACTCGCAGGAGCATTTTGAGATTCGCACGCACAACCGATTGATCGATGTGCTTGATCCCGACTCAAAAACGATTGATATGTTGATGCGCTTGAATTTGCCGGCTGGCGTCGATATTGAGATTAAGCTTTAGCTTTTGATTGAAGGGTTGCCTGAAAATAGGTTGAGCGCTTGCCTGATTGCATCCATCGCGTTGGCATCGGCAAAACACTCCTATTTTCGGGGAATCAATAACAAAAAACCACTTGGCATATTGACCCAGTGGTGGTAGAATAACCCGGTTTGGTTAAAAAGCCAAACTCTAAAGGCAGCATAAGAGCCTTTCTCGCCGTAGTCCTGACAAAAACAAAGTGGTCGCGGGAGGAAAGTTGACTGTGCTACGTTCGGAGATGATGTAGCCTTGCCCAGGCTAACAGTCTCGTCAAAGATCTTTTTTACAGGAGAATAAGGATATGTTTAAAGGGCTTATTGGACGAAAAGTTGGAATGACCCAGATTTTCGACGACAACGGGATTGCACGCCCCGTGACCGTTATCGAAGCTGGGCCTTGTTATGTTACCCAGATCAAAACCAAAGAAAATGACGGTTATTCCTCAGTCCAGATCGGTTTTGAAGAGGTGAAACCCAAACGGTTGACACGGGGTCAAATGGGGCACCTTGAGCGTAACAATTTACCACCATTACGAATTTTACGAGAATTTAGAACGAAATCACCCGGTGTCGCTGAAGGCGACGCGTTGGATGTTGCTATTTTTGAAGCCGGTGAACGGGTTGATGTTGTTGGGGTCAGCAAAGGAAAAGGCTTTGCGGGCGTGGTGAAGCGCCACCACTTTGGTGGTGGGCCAGCCACCCATGGTCAATCTGACCGTCAGCGGGCACCCGGTTCAATGGGAGCTGGCACAACCCCGGGGCGGATCTTTAAAGGTAAACCCGGCCCCGGACGCATGGGCAATGAACGGGTGACCTCATCGAATGTACGTGTGGTACTGGTCGACCCAGAACGCAACTTGATCGCAGTTGATGGCTCCGTGCCTGGCCCGAAGGGCGGCATGGTGGTGATTAAGGCTGCCCGGAAACACTAGACGCCCACCTGGGCGATAACCAGTTATGGAGTTGAGTAATCATGAAAGTTGATGTTGTCAACATGAAGGGAAAGAAAGTCGGCACGGCAGAGTTGTCGCCGACGATTTTTGAAGCCCCAGTGAAAGTTGATCTCATGCATCAGGCATACGTCAGGCAAATGGCCAACAGCCGCCTGGGCACACACTCGACAAAGGGTCGTAGTGAGGTTTCGGGTGGCGGACGGAAGCCCTGGCGTCAAAAAGGTACCGGACGCGCCCGGCATGGCTCGATACGTTCACCGCAATGGGTTGGCGGCGGTGGGGTGTTCACCCCCAAACCGCGCTCCTATGAGCAGGCCATGCCTAAAAAGATGCGCAGAGCTGCTTTGCGGTCTGCTTTGAGCGTCAAAGCTTCAGAGGGTGAGATCATCCTGGTGGATGAGTTGAAACTTGACACGATGAAAACCAGTGCCATGGCGAGAGCGATGCACGCCATCGCTGGCGATGAGCGAGTTTTACTGCTGATCCCGTCTAACGCTCCGGAGTATGAAGAAGTTAAACGGGCCGGCACCAATCTGGCAGATGTCAAGCTCCTCATGGCCAATTACCTGAACATTCGGGATTTGCTGGTATCTAAACGGATTGTGATCCCGGTAGCTGCCCTGGATGTGATTGAGGGCTATCTCGGATAGGTAGGAATTTATTATGAAGAAGAAAACTGTATTTGATATCATCCGCCGGCCGATTGTCACTGAAAAATCGAACTATCTGTCTTCATACCTGAACCAGTATGTTTTTGAGGTCGACTATCGTGCGACTAAAACGGCCATCAGGGAAGCGATTGAGACAATTTTCGATGTGAAAGTGGACCGTGTAAACGTAATGATTGTGCCCGCTAAACAGTCGCGCAATTTGCGTAACCGCCAGATGCGTACCCGCTCGAGTGCTTATAAGAAGGCCGTCGTAACTTTGGCGGAAGGCGAGCGCATCCCGATTTTTGAAGGGGTAGAGTAATGGCAGTCAAAGTATATAAACCAAGAACACCCGGTACCCGACACAGGACCGGCCACTCTTTTGAAGAGATTACCAAAACCAAGCCGGAACGTTCGCTAATCGTTCCGTTGAAAAAAAGCTCTGGTCGTAATATGTATGGCCGTGTTACCGTTCGACATCGCGGCGGCGGGCATAAACGCTTCATTCGTTTGGTGGATTTTAAACGAAATAAGTTTGATGTCCCGGCGACCGTGGCGGCCATTGAATACGATCCTAACC
>LSQX01121005.1_pt1 | contig 19428 bp, 21 predicted proteins | sample 654561 | NCBI WGS metagenome assembly LSQX01 (sample SAMN04489861, study PRJNA283612) | anaerobic digester metagenome | isolation source: 4 biogas reactors fed with cattle manure at either 37C or 55C with and... | place: Denmark: Kongens Lyngby | collected 2014
CAGCACGAGGGCGTCATGCGCAATGCCGGTAAAAAGAACGGCCGGTATGTGGACCTGCACCTGATGTCCATGCTAAGAGCGGAATATTTTGAAAAGTGCAGAAGGATTATATAAATTGAGATAAAATTCTAAGACAACAAACTGCAAAATATACGGATCCTGTATACCGCAGAATAGGCATAAAGCAGCATATGCTTCAAGGCCGATTCCTGCGGTGTTTTATTGTTGACACTTTCGCTTTAGTATAGTAGTATGGAAAAGTAGTAAATTGTGAAAGGCGATACATATGAAGCGGTTTGAAAGGATTACTCCGGAAGGCACCAAGGATCTGCTTTTTGAAGAGTGCAGGGTACAAAGGGAGATTACGACTTGCTTGCACACTGCATTTATAAATAGCGGATTTCACCAGGTGGTGACGCCGGGCTTTGAATTTTACGATATTTTCTCTTCTGCGGAAATGTACTATCCACAGGAGACCATGTACAAGAGCGTAGACAACAAGGGAAGGGTGCTGGTGGCGAGGCCGGACTCTACTATCCCTATAGCTCGTTTGGTCTGCACCAGATTGAAGGATTATCTCATGCCCCTGAAGCTCTATTACGAGCAAAAGGTGTACAGGAATAATCCCGGACTGCGAGGTCTGAGCAATGAAATGCTGCAGATGGGCGTCGAAGTCATCGGGGATTCTTCCTTCCAATCCGATGTAGAGCTGTTGGCGCTGGGCGTAAAAGCCCTTTCTCTTTGCGGTTTTGGGGAAGTCCGTATAGAATTGGGCCATGTAGGCATTTTCAAGCTATTGATGGAACGGCTCGATGTGGATTCTGACATAAAGTCCGGCATTCATCAGTTTATCTCAACCAAGAATTATGCGGCTTTATCTTCCAAGTTAGACAAGTGTGGGAAGAATCAGACCACTGCCATCCTCAGGGAACTTCCCAAGCTTTTCGGGGGAGCGGAGGTTTTTGAAAAAGCCAGGATCTTGTTCGACGGATACGATGATAAGCTGGGTGAAATGCTGGAGTATCTCCAAGCTATTTATGCCGCTTTGACGAATCTCGGCCTTGAAGAAAGCGTAATAATAGATTTCGGCCTCGTGAACCAGGCCGATTACTACAGCTCTCTCGTCTTTAAAGGCTATACTTCTAAGGCAAGGGAACCGGTGCTATCGGGGGGAAGGTACGACCACCTACTCAAGGATTTCGGCTGCGATCTTCCCGCCACGGGGTTTGCAATAAATGTGGACCAGATAGTGACCGGCATCCTGAGCCACAATGGGACGGGCAACCCAAGAGATACGAACAAGAGGCTTCGCCTTGCCCTTGCAAAGGGGAGGCTTGAAAAGGGCGCCATCGAACTTCTTGAAAAAATGGGGTTCGATTGCAGTCATTTAAATGAAAAAGGAAGGAAGCTTCTCCTTTCCATTCCGGGGCAGAACATAGAGGTTGTCTTTGGTAAAGCAGCAGATGTTGTCACCTATGTGGAGCATGGGGTCTGCGACATGGGCATTGTAGGGATGGACATTATCATGGAGTATGGAGGAAGCTTTTACGAGGTTCTGGACCTCGGCTTTGGCAAGTGCAGGTTTGTCCTGGCAGCGCCAAAGGGTAAGGATTTCTATGCGGGCTATTCTATAAAAAAAGTGGCATCCAGATATCCGAAGGTTACCAGGGAGTTTTTTGAAGAGAAGGGAATGGACGTTCAGGTGATAAAGCTGGAAGGTTCTGTGGAGCTGGCGCCGCTTCTTTCGCTGGCTGACGGAATCGTAGACCTGGTGGATACGGGGAAAACTTTAGCAGAAAACGGCCTTGAAGTGGTTAATGATATCCAAAACATTTCCGCAAGGCTCATCGTCAACGAAACCAGCATGAAATTGAAGATGAAATCCATTGAAGCATTTATAAACAACATGGCAGAAAAAGTAGGATGATTATAGAGGAAAGAACATGCGAATTGTGAAGTGTAATCAAGAAAATGTAACCCGGCTTATCCGTGAAATGAAAAGCCGTGCAAAAGAAACGGATAGACAAGTCAGCTCGATTGTCGGAGCTATCTTGGAGGATGTGCAAGAGAACGGGGACGAAGCCGTCCGAAGATATGAGAAAAAATTTAGCGGTGCTTATTCCGATCCCTTTGAAGTTCCGGAAGAGGAGTTAAAAAAAGCCTTTGATCTCGCTGACGAAAGGTTTAAAAGGGCAATCAGCAACGCAGCGAGTAATATCCGGGAATATCATGAAAAGCAAATCGTAGAAGGATATGAGATCAATAGGGGAAACGGAGCAGTAGTGGGGCAAGTTGTAAGAGGACTTGACCGTATAGGGATTTATGTTCCCTGCGGAACCGCTGCCTATCCTTCTACGGTTTTGATGAACGCCATTCCTGCAAAGCTTGCGGAAGTAGGGGAAATCATCATGTTGACACCGCCTGAAGTGCAGGAAAAAGCCAACGGGACCTTTGGATTGAGGGCCAATCCGGGCATCCTGGCCGCTGCATATGTTGCCGGCGTGGACCGTGTATTTCTGGCTGGGGGCGCCCAAGCTATCGGAGCCATGGCTTACGGAACGGAAAGCATTCCGGCGGTGGATAAGATCGTGGGTCCCGGCAATATCTATGTGGCAACGGCAAAAAAGCTTGTTTACGGGACTGTAGATATCGATATGATTGCCGGACCCAGCGAAATCCTCATAATTGCCGATGGGGTGACAAACCCGAGATTTGTTGCGGCTGACCTTTTAAGCCAGGCGGAACACGACCCTATGTCCGCGGCCATCCTGCTGACTACGAATCAGGAAGTGGCGGAAAAAACTCTTAAACAACTTGAAGAGCAGGCTGCCAAATTGGAGAGATACGAGATATTGAGTCAATCCTTGGAAAACTATGGTTTAATTCTGATCTGCGAATCCGAGGATGAAATGATTGATATAGCCAACAGAATCGCGCCGGAGCATCTGGAAATCATGACGGCGGACCCTATGGCGGTGCTTCCGGGGATCCGAAATGCAGGCTCGGTATTTTGCGGATCCTACAGCCCCGAACCTTTGGGAGACTATTATTCAGGGACCAACCACGTGCTTCCTACAATGGGTACGGCACGATTCGCTTCTCCTCTCGGAGTACACAGTTTTATAAAGAAAATGAGCTATACCTTCTATACTAAAGAGGCTCTTGAAGAATGCAGGGAAGATGTAATTGCAATCTCAGAAAAAGAAGGACTTACAGCCCATGGCAGAGCTGTTTCTATTCGCTTTGAAAATTACCTGGACGGCGGCATGGCGGCCCGGGGAGGAAACGAGAAATGACTTACAGATTGAACGAAAAACTCTTAGGACTTAAACCATATGAAGTGATAACTGAAGATTGCCGGATAAGGCTTGATGCCAACGAAAGCTTTATCGATCCCGGCAAAGAATTAAGGCAGAAATTGCTTTCTGCATGGGAAAACATCGAGCTGAACCGGTATCCTGACGATACATACCTGGAACTCAGAGAAGCCTTTGGCCGCTTTTACGACGTGGATCCTGAACTGGTAACAGCAGGAAACGGTTCCGATGAGCTGATTTTTTTGATAATCGGCTGCTTTCTTAAATCCGATGACAAGCTCCTGCTGACGGAGCCGGATTTTTCCATGTATCCCATCTTTGCATCGGCTTACGAGAGGCAGACTTGTTATGTGGCCAGAGATAATAGCGGAAACCTTGATATTCCCGCGACTATAGAAACGATTCGGAGAGAGAAAGCGAGCGCGGTGTTGTTTTCCAATCCTTCCAGCGCATTTTCGACGGTTACGGCCAGGGAAAAAATAATGTACCTTGTTGACAATACAGATGCCCTTGTGGTGGTGGATGAAGCTTATATGGATTTTTCCGATCAATCCGTCATTAAGTATGCGGCGAACCGGGATAACCTTATTGTACTCAGAACTTGTTCTAAAGCCCTTGGATGTGCAGGTATACGCCTGGGATTTGCCGTTTCATCGCCAAATCTCGCCAGGGTGCTCAGCGCTTTACGCTCGCCATATAATTTAAACAGTTTGTCCGCGACAACAGGAAGCATCCTACTCTCCGATTCGGAGTATATAAAAAATGCTGTAGCTCACATACTGGAAAACAGAAAGGAGCTTTATGAGGGATTGAAGCTTCTTGAGACAAACCCGGCGATCAAGAAAATCTATCCTTCCGCCACCAATTATATATGCATTTCCACAGATTACGCGGACAGAATATACGCCGAGTTGAAAGAGCGATCCATTCTCGTGCGAAATTTGAAGAATATGCTTCGCATAACCGTAGGAACCAAGGAAGAGAATCAGGCAGTAATAGAGGAGCTTCGCGCCATTATCGAATCCATAAATAACATCAACCAATCTGAAACGGAGGAAAGGGCCAATGAAGAGAGAATGTAGAATCAAACGAAAAACCAAGGAAACAGATATAAGCCTGTACCTTTGCCTTGACGGAAAGGGATCCTGCAACGTGGATACGGGGGTGGGTTTTTTCGATCACATGCTGGAAACCCTCTGTCTCCACGGCGGCTTTGATATGGAACTTTCCTGCAAAGGAGATCTTACGGTGGATTGTCACCATACCGTTGAGGATGTAGGTATCGTCTTGGGTACAGGATTTGCTGAGACATTGGGAGATAAGAAAGGAATCAGGCGTTACGGCATGTTCTCCGTTCCCATGGATGAAGCTCTCGCTATTTGCAACCTGGACATATGCAACCGGCCATATCTGGTCTTCAACGTGGATTTTAATGCTCCTAAAATCGGCGATTTGGATACACAAATGGTAAAAGAATTCTTCTATGCCTTTGCCATGAGTGCGAGAGTTACCTTGCATCTAAATCTTGCCTACGGTGAAAATGACCATCATATAGCGGAAGCGCTGTTTAAAGCTTTCGGGCATACATTAAAGCAAGCTGTGGCAAAATCCGAAAGTGATGAGGTACTTTCGACGAAAGGGAGCTTGTAAATGATTCTATTACCTGCAATCGATATTTATAAAGGAGAATGTGTAAGGCTGACCCAGGGCGTTTTTAAGAGTTCAAAACGGGTAGCGGACAGCTGGCTTGAAACAGCTAAGACTTTTGAAGAAGCCGGAGCGGAATGGATCCATATGGTGGATCTGGATGGCGCATTGGAAGGAAAAAGAGTGAACAGTCACATTTTTGTCCAAGCGGCTGAAAAAACCGGCCTTAAAATTCAGGTAGGTGGTGGAATACGCACCATGGAGGACATCTCTTATTATTTAGACAAAGGCATCAGCAGAGTAATTCTGGGGTCCGTCGCAGTGAAAAATCCGTCTCTAGTGGAAGATGCCGTTAAAAAATATGGTGCAAAAATTGCGGTAGGCATCGATGCCAAGGATGGGATAGTAAAAACTTCAGGATGGCTTGCGGATAGCAAGTCCGGTTACATAGAGACGGCAAAAAGAATGGCGAATATAGGTGTTGAAACGATTATATACACGGATATCGCAAGAGACGGCACCTTGTCAGGGCCAAACTTCGAACATCTTGAATCTCTTAAGAATGCTGTGCCATCAAAGATCATAGCAAGCGGCGGAATAAGGGATATAGCCGATATACAAGCCCTATGCGGAATGGGATTGTACGGCGCCATCTGCGGAAAATCCATTTACCAGGGCAGCCTGGACCTGAGGAATGCACTGGAGTTTGTCGCAAAGGCGAAAAAAATCAATTAGGAAGTAAGGTGATCAATGTGAAAGCAAGAAGAATTATACCTTGCCTGGATGTTTGCAACGGCAAGGTGGTGAAAGGGATAAATTTCATAGGGTTTCGGGAAATAGGGGATCCTGTGGAATATGCAATCGAATACGAGAAGCAGGGAGCGGATGAAATCGTATTCCTGGATATTACGGCTACGAATGAAGGAAGGAGAACAATGATCGATCTTGTAAGAGAGACGGCAAAGAATCTGACTATACCTTTTATTGTAGGCGGCGGAGTCCGGGATGTGGAGGATATGAGAAGGCTGTTTGAGGCAGGCGCAAGCAAGGTCTCCCTCAATACGGCTGCCGTAAAACGACCGGAACTGCTTCGGGAAGCGGCTTCAAAGTTTGGAAAAGAGCGCCTGATTTTAGCTGTGGACGGTAAAAGGGTGGGAAAAGATCGATATAATGTCATCATCAATGGTGGGAAAAAGGATACAGGCAAGGATTTGTTAAGCTGGGTAAAGCAAGCGGAAGAGCTTGGGGCCGGTGAGATCCTTCTTACTTCAATTGACGCAGACGGAGCAAAACGGGGTTTTGATCTGCCCATGCTGAATGCGGTTTGTGATGCGGTAGAGATTCCTGTCATTGCATCGGGAGGCTGCGGAACAGTCGGTCACTTTGTGAAAGTATTCCTTGAAACGGGTTGCGATGCTGCTCTTGCCGCTTCAATCTTCCATTATGGGGATCTGACCGTAAGCGCCGTTAAAAGGGTGCTAAAAGACAGCGGCATATCCGTGCACATAAAAGGAGGAGCATGCGCATAATGGACCTTTCAATCTATTTCGAGAAGAGTGAATTGATCCCCGCCATAATACAAGATGCCGCATCTGATGAGGTGTTAATGTTGGCATATATGAATGAAGAGAGTTTAAGGCGCACTATCGACAGCGGCTTTACCTGGTTCTACAGCAGGTCACGGGGCGAATTGTGGAACAAAGGCGCCACTTCCGGACATTATCAAAGGGTTCTTTCCATAACGCCTGACTGCGACAACGATGCGCTTTTAGTGAGAGTGGAACAGGCTGGAGCCGCATGCCATACAGGCAACCGAACTTGTTTCTTCAGGAAAGGAGAGCTGTTGGATAATGAATCAAGCAATTAACGACCTGTATAATGTAATTGTTAACAGAAAGGAAGCGCCTTCAGAGAATTCCTATACTCGCTATTTATTTGATCAGGGACTGGATAAGATCCTGAAAAAATGCGGGGAAGAATGCAGCGAAGTCATCATCGCCGCCAAGGGCGGCGACAGGGAGGGCTTAAAACAGGAGATTTGCGATCTGCTTTACCATTTATTGGTCCTCATGGTGGAGCAGAGTATTTCCCTTTCCGAAATTGATAAGATTTTGGAAGAAAGAAGCCTGAAAATCGGAAATTTAAAAGAACCTTATAAGAGCGATCCTAACAGCTAAGATACAGAAATGGCACATTGACGATCCCGCCGGCATACATTGTTATACGAGCGGGTTTTTTTATTTGTCAGGGTGATGCGGATGAGACGCAGACGCAACAGGGAAAAGCGAATAACGAAGATCCTTGGCGTCGCACTCGGGCTCTCCGGGGTCATTTTAATCATACATACGGTGCCGCTTTATGTTTGGTATGCCGCTTTAGGCGCTTCCGTATTGTTGCTGATTATTTTGCTCTATATTTCATGATCCGAAGGGTGTGTTAGTCCGTGGAGAAGAAGAAAAAAGGCAAATGCAAAAAAGGCGAAGTAGAGTTGCTGGGCCTTGTATTGCTTATCATCGGAGCTGTGACCATATGCGCGTTTTTGCTCCCTTCAAAAGTTTGGCTCATCATGTTGGGTGGCATCATGATCTTCTGCGGGTATAAGCTCTTTACTGCGTGAGGGTTTTATAGACATACGCAAAACCCCCGGCGAACCGGGGGCGAGTATGATCTACATCATGAATTCAAATCTTAAATTGCTCTGACTACTTTGCCGGAGCGGATGCATCTTGTGCATACTTTTTTTCTGAGTACCGTGCCATTTTCTTCCTTGACCCTGATAGTCTGGATGTTGGCGTTCCATCTTCTCTTTGTATGTCTGTTGGAGTGGCTGACGTTGCAGCCGGTTGACGGACCTTTACCACAGACTTCGCATTTTCTTGCCATCTATTCCCACCTCCCTTGACTGGGTATTGAATCTTCGTGTTTATAAATGTAGTTTTGCAATTATTGCTTGCCTCATGTCGAACAAAGGCCATTATAACACAGGAAAATTGTTCTGTAAAACATTTTTTTATTTTTGTAAAACTAACCATATAGCATATTAGAGTATATAGGATTATTAAGGCAAAAAGCAATTCCAAAAATTTATATGTTGTGCTACTATTACCGTAACAGCGGTAGTCTGAATGCGTTAAACATGTAAACGGAGGATTAAGAGTGGCTTTATATTTACATGAGACGGAAGCCGGCACGATTAAAATTCAAAGAGCTGTTATAGGCAGGATCGTAATCGAGGCGGTTCGAAAGTTTCAGGGGCGGGTCTTAATCACAAGCCGTAAAGGAAAACCGGTGAGAATAAAGCACAAACACGGGATTCCTTATGCCACTGACTATTTTGATATCAGCATGGGCGAAAAGGGACTCGATATCAGGATATACATTGCGATTCGCTTTGGAACGAGCATCGGATCGGTAACGGAACAGCTTATAAGCGACATAAAAGCGGATATAGAAAAGCTGGCGAGCATAGCTGTTAACAGCATTGCAATTAACGTTACCTGCATGATATCTAAGCAGATTGCGCGGAGAAATATAGAAGTCAAAGGATGACAGGAGCAGTTTCATTGAGTATCAGTGACAGCATCACCAGCCTTCACGGAGTAGGTCCGAAAAAAGCAAAAGCCTTGGAAAAACTGAAAATCCGCACTATTGAGGATTTTCTTTCTTATTATCCCAGGGATTATCAGGACAGGCGCCATCCCAAACCCATTAAAGAGCTTGTGGAAGATGAAACGGCTCTTATATGCGGAAAAATTTCCCTGATGGTAAGAGGAGGCTACCGGGGCAGAAAGCGAACTCTCAAGCTCCTCGTAACGGACGAAACGGGGGGTATTGAAGTGATTTTTTTCAATGCTTCCTATCTGGAGAAAACTTTTAATCGTGAAAAAGAGTACGAGTTCTACGGAAAGGTAACATCAAGAGCAGGCCGCCTGCAGATGCTTCATCCCGAATACAACCCGAAACAGCCGGATGAACAGGGAGAAATTCTACCCGTATATCCTTTAACCCAGGGAATCACACAAAGCGACCTACGCAAATGGCAGCGTCTGGCGTTGAGCTATATCGATGAAATTGTAGATTACATGCCTGAAGATATTATCTCAAGAAATCGTCTCTGCAGTCTCCGGTACGCCATTGAAAATATCCATTTTCCAAAAGATTCGAGAAAGGTGAGGGAGGCCAAGTTCCGCTTGGTTTTCGATGAGCTTTTTCTTTTGCAGCTCGGTCTTCTGTCCATAAAATACAGGATTAAAGAAAATAATGCGGGTATCGTTTTTTCCACTGAACACAAAACCAGGGATTTTGTCCGCGCTCTTCCCTTTGAACTTACCGGAGCGCAAAAACGGGTCCTCGACGAAATAGAGAAGGATATGGAAAAATCACGCGTAATGAATCGCCTGGTCCAGGGAGATGTGGGATCAGGAAAGACGGTGGTAGCTGCCGCCGCGGCCTACAAAGCCATTAAAAGCGGTTATCAGGCCGTTATGATGGCACCTACGGAATTGTTAGCCCGGCAGCATTATGACAGCTTAAAAGGCATGTTTGAGGGTTTTAACATCAATGTAGGCTTGCTCACGGGAAGCATGACAAAGCAGCAGCGAACAAAGATTTATAAGCTGGTTGAAGACGGTACGATTCATTTCTTAATCGGGACCCATGCTTTAATCCAACCGGAAGTGAAGTATTTCAACGTCGGGTTAGTCATAACGGACGAGCAGCATCGATTCGGCGTCAATCAGCGGAGTCTTCTTTCCGCAAAAGGACACAATCCGGATGTTTTGGTCATGACAGCCACACCGATTCCCAGAACATTGGCTGTAATCCTTTACGGGGATCTTGATCATTCCGCCATTGATGAAATGCCGGCAGGCAGAAAACCTATTCTGACAAAAGCCCTTTCGGAAAAAAGTCGTAACAAGGCGTATGAATTCCTGCGCAGCCAGGTGAAAGAAGGACGGCAGGCGTATATTGTTACTCCGTTGATCGAGGAATCGGAAAACATAGATGCGAAATCCGCCGAGCAGGCTTATGAAGAAGCGTTAGAACGATTTCCTGAATTCGAGGTGAGACTGCTTCACGGGAATATGAAGCAATCGGAGAAAGATGTAGTCATGGAGGAATTTTACTCAGGCAAAGCGGACATTCTCGTCTCAACGGTAGTCATAGAGGTGGGGATCAATGCGCCCAATGCTACTGTAATGCTTATAGAGAACGCCGAACGGTTCGGTCTGGCAGCCCTTCACCAGTTGAGAGGCCGGGTAGGCCGGGGAGAGCATCAATCTTACTGCCTGTTGATTACAGACTCAAAAAGCGAATTGGCAAAAAAGCGCGCAGCTGTGATGGAACTGACCAATGACGGTTTTGTAATCGCCGAAATAGATCTTGAACTGCGCGGTCCCGGCGAGTTTTTCGGAGTCAGGCAACATGGAGTCCCTGAGCTCCGAATTGCGGATTTATCAAAGCATTTGCGGATTTTGCATACCGTTAGAAAAGAGGCGGATTCCTTGCTGGAAAAAGATCCTTTTTTATCCTTACCAGAACACAGGCCTTTAAAAGAAAAACTGGGTAAACTATTTGAAAATACGAATATCATAAACTTATAATAAATGCAAAAGCTTAAATAAAAATGACTGTTGTTTAACATATAAAAAATGGAAACGAACAAGTAAAAAGCATAATTTTGAACCGATTTCGTTTTAAAATACTTAAAAAATACTTTAAACCTCTGTATTAATCAAAAACTTGCACGCCATGAGTTGAGCGCAATTGAGCTCATTTGACCAAAAATTACAAACAAACGTGGCAAAACAGTCCATGAAATGAAATTATTACATCACATAGTTTCACTTCCTGCGGTTAAATTAAGAATGTAAACAGGAGGTGAAAACAATGGCAAAATCAAACGTAGTTGCTAGTGCAAAGCCCGCATTGAAAAACATGAAGACAGAAATAGCCAATGAATTGGGTCTCGCGAATTATGACAACATCGATAAGGGCAATTTAACTGCAAGACAAAACGGTTATGTGGGCGGCTATATGACCAAGAAATTGGTAGAAATGGCCGAACAGCAGTTATCTGGTAAAGTCGGCGGATAACAATTGGGAACCAATTAGTTTGAAGCTGATAAGTCAAAACGGGTCTGCATGACGATGCGGGCCCGTTTTGCTATTATCTTTCAGTTGCTATTTTCCCAACTTATGTTAAAATTAATTCACGGAAAGGGGCGCTCGTATTGCGGATTATTGCAGGAGAGCTCAAAGGCAGAAAGCTGGATATGCCTGCGGACAAGCTTATCCGTCCCACTTCGGGAAAAGTAAAAGAAGCGTTGTTCAGTATGGTTGGTCCTACATTGAACGGAGCCGTTGTTATCGATTTATTCTCCGGCACCGGAAGTCTAGGCCTTGAAGCGATCAGCCGGGGAGCGAAGAAGGTATATTTTGGAGAAATGTCAAAGGCAGGTGTCCGATTGACATCTAAGAATATATCCAACTGCAAGGTGGAAGACCGCTGCGTTCTTATTCAAGGAGATTGGGAATATGTGCTCAATCAAATACATGAGCCTGCCGATTTAATATTTATAGACCCTCCATATAAAGCCGGAATTATTGAATCCTGTCTTGAGAAGATATGGCAGCGCAAACTGTTGGCAGCGGATGGTATCATTGCAGCCGAACACGATGTCCGCCAAGAACTTCCTGAGACTGTTGGCGGCTTTTCTATATGGAAAGTTAAAAAATACGGCGATACCCTCATAACTTTATATTCTGTCTTACCGGAGGATACACATCGATGAGAAAAGCGTTATATGCTGGTACTTTTGACCCGATTACTAACGGACATCTTGACTTGATCAAACGCGCTTCAAAGCTATGCGAGCACTTGGTTGTAGGTGTAATGGAGAATCAAGCAAAAAAACCGTTTTTCACTTCGGAAGAAAGAGTGAAAATGATTCGCGGATGCACTAAGAATCTGCCAAATGTGGAAGTAATCCGTTTTGACGGATTGTTGGCAGATTATGTAAATAACAACCAAATTGATGCAGTAATCCGGGGCTTGCGAGCCACCATGGATTTTGAATATGAAATCCAGATGGCACATATGAATGCAAGGCTGTACAATAAGGACGTGGAAACAGTATTTCTTATGACAACACCGGAGTACTCTTTTATAAGTTCCAGCATTGTAAAAGAAGTATTTTCATTTAACGGTGATATAAGCGGACTGGTTCCGAAAGTCGTATTGAAAGAATTGAAAAGAAAGTTCAACAAATAAATCGGGAGGTATTTGGCGTATGAAGGTTTTAGAACTCTTAGACGAAATCGAAGACATCATCGAGACCAGCTCCGGTTTTCCGCTTACAGGCAAGGTCTTGGTAGATGCTGAGGAAATATTGGAGATCATTCGGGAAATCCGAATTGAGTTGCCGGATGAGATCCAGCAGGCTCAGTGGATTAAAGATGAACGCCAGAGAATCCTTGACGAGGCAAAGCACGAATATGAAGCTGTGTTGAAAGAAGCAAGGGTGCAGGCCGAAGCCCTGATTGAAAACGACGACATTACGGTAAAGGCGAAGGCCAGGGCAGAAGAGATCATGAGTCTGGCGGAAAAGAACGTAAAAAACCTGAAAATGAGTACTTTTGATTATATCGATAGCATTCTATATAATTTCCAGGATAAGATGGAGCAGATGTATGCTACATACTTTACCGACATGTTCAATGATATTCAAAAAACCTTCGATGAAATCAATGCCACATTGACGGATAACAGGAACGAAATCAAGGAGATGATTTACAAAACTCAGGTTGAGAATGAAGAATCCTAAAACCGACTCTATTTGCTGTTGAATATTTCGGGATGGCTTTGAATATGATTGACTATGAGAAGTTCGAGGCGTCATCCCGTGAAATATATATATGCGGGGATCATTACTTCTGCAATCGCCGTTTCTATGGTGTTTTTTCCGGCAGTGGTTCTTGATTCCGCAAAACGAGGAATTGCTCTGTGGGCATACTCTGTGTTGCCTGCTTTGCTTCCTTTTTTTATTTGTGCGGATTTTATGATATCTCTGGGGATTCCGTCTCTTGTGGGAGGACTGTTCGAAAAGCCCTTTCAGAAGCTCTTTGGAGTACCCGGCACTTCAGCCTTTGTTTTTATCATCAGCATAACCTCCGGTTATCCCATGGGAGCCAGCATTATCGGGCAAATGCGCAGGAGAGGGGAACTGACAGATGTCGAAGCCGTCCGGATGCTTTCTTTCTGTTCGACTTCCGGCCCTTTGTTTATGCTGGGAACGATTGGGGCGGGGATGTTTTATGCGCCGGCGGCAGGAGCTGTAATAGCTTTGTCTCATTACGCAGCAGCCCTTTTAAACGGTTTGGCTTTTCGAGGGGGAGGAAGAATTAGAAGGAGCTTTTCAAAGCCTCCTTTTCGTTATAGGGGTACTGGATTAGACAATCGAAGCATATTTGATATGCTCACATCATCCATACTATCCTCTTTGAAAACCTTAGGGGTAATTTGTTGCTATATCATTATCTTTACATATGTAACGGATTTGTTAGAGATGGCCGGGACGTTTAACGCGTTTAAAACCCAGCATGGATCGGGCTTTATTAAAGGCCTTCTTGAGATGACAATAGGTATTAATGAGATTTCCCTTTCCCAGGATTTGGGACTCAGATTGAAATGCACTATGGCCGCGTTTCTCGTTTCTTTCGGCGGTCTCTCCATACTTGCTCAGTCCATGAGCGTATTGGGCGGTCTTTGGATCAGCCCGTTTAAATATTTAAAGATCAAGTTTTTCCATGGCATCTTAGCGGCGATGCTTGCCTATCTAACGGCACCGTATATTTTGAATCGCGCTGTACAGAGCGTAGGGCTTTTTGGTAATCTCGAAACCTTTGCAGACAGCTTTGAGCCCGGATTCCTGATGCAATTGATATTTTCAACCGGAATGATTATAATAATATTGATTTTATTTCTGTTAACTGTAATCATAGAGCTCATTCTGTCTTCCAGAAAGGAACCTTCCGATTGAATAATATAGGTATTATTGCAGAGTACAATCCCTTCCATAACGGTCATCTCCATCATTTGAAAGAGACGAAAAAACTCGGACAAGCTGATCATGTCATTGCGGTGATGAGTGGCGATTTCACCCAGAGAGGGGAGCCTGCGCTGTATGACAAATGGATTCGTGCAGAAATGGCAGTAAAAAACGGCGTGGATTTGGTCATAGAATTGCCTTTCATCTTTGCATGCAACAATGCGGAGTATTTTGCCATGGGCGGCATACATATACTGAACGGCCTGGGTTGCGTTTCGTATTTTTCCTTCGGAAGCGAAACCGGTGAACTGGCAAATCTGCAAAGGGTTGCAGAGATATTGGTTGATGAAGGCCCGGAGTTAAAAGAAGCCTTGAAAAAGTATCTCAATCAGGGATATTCTTATCCCCGTGCCAGATTTGAAGCCGTAAAGGAGATCGAAGGGGAAGAAGCGGCGGATTTGATTCGGGAGCCAAACAACATTCTGGCTGTAGAGTATTTGAAGCAATGGATACGAACGGGGAAAAGGATGAAACCTATCGCCGTTAAGAGGATGGGAAAAGGCTACCACGACAGGAGCGTCTCAGATCAATTAGCAAGCGCTACGGCAATCCGGCAAGCGATATCAGAAGACCAGGATCTGAATAGAGTGAAAAAGGCTTTGCCAGAGGCAACAGTAGAAATCATGGAGAGATGCGGTCAAAACCCGGCAACGGATTATGAGCGATTCTTTACCATACTGGTTTATAAAATACTGACTACTCCTGTCGAAAGTTTGGCAGAGATCCTCAGCGCCGGAGAAGGACTTGAGAACAAGCTGAAAAAAGCCATTATAAAAAGCAGGAGTATGGAAGAACTCGTCGGCTCAGTTCTTTCGAAACGATATACGGAGACGAGGATCAAGAGATTGTTGCTGCACACTTTGACCTCGCTGACGAAAAGGGAGTTCTTTGAGATGGTTGGGGAGATGCCTTTATATGCCAGGGTTTTGGGGTTCTCTTCCAAAGGGGCAAAGCTGCTTCGTTACATTAAGCAGACAGGATGCGCTTCCTTCCCAATGATTAGCAACGTTAATAAAGAAGTGTCGCAAGATGCCTCACAGTGGAAGATGTTGCTCTATGATGTCCTGGCAGCAGATATATATAATTTAGCCTATAACAACGAACTGTACGAGCGATCTGACTATGTCTGTTCACCCAGTTTGTCTGACGAGTTTGCGGATACATGACTTTTTTCGCATTGTTCCAAAAGAATTTTGCATGATTAAAAATTCGTTAAAAGTTTATGTAGCTTTTATGTTGCTTTAGGTCTATAATAAAAACAGCGTAAAAGCTTCATATCTGGTCATATTCTGTAGAATTTTAAATTAGTACGAAAGGAAGTAATAGAATGAAGGTATTAGTCGTTAACTGCGGAAGCTCATCATTGAAATATCAAGTTTTGGAGATGGACAACTCCACTCTGTTGGCGAAAGGGCTGGTAGAGAGAATCGGTCTTGACGGGTCTGTCATGAAGCACGAGAAGATCGGAATGGACAAGTATATCGTAGAAGCACCGATGAAGAACCACAAAGATGCTATCGGCTATGTGCTGGAAGCTCTGACGGATAAAGAACATGGTGTTATCTCTTCCATGGATGAAATCAGCGCGGTAGGGCACAGAGTTGTTCATGCAGGTGAGAAATATGCAGGTTCTGTCCTGATTACCGAGGACGTAATGAATGCACTGGAAGAATGTATCGATTTGGCACCTCTTCACAACCCTCCCAACATACTGGGTATCCGTGCCTGCCAGGAATTAATGCCGAACACTCCGATGGTAGGCGTATTTGATACGGCTTTCCATCAGACGATGAAGCCTGAAACCTTCCTATATGCGATTCCCTATGAATATTATGAGAAATATAAGATCCGTAAATACGGTTTCCACGGAACAAGCCACAAGTACGTTTCCATGAGGGCTGCTGCTTTGTTGGACAAGGATATCAAGGATTTTAAAATAGTTACATGTCACTTGGGTAACGGCGCCAGCTGCGCCGCCGTCAAACATGGCGTCTGCATCGACACCAGCATGGGCTTTACTCCCCTGGACGGTCTTATCATGGGAACAAGATCCGGAGGAGTCGATCCCGCTGTCATAACTTTTATCTCTGAAAAAGAAGGAATTACCGCGGATGAAGTTATTAACATTTTGAACAAGAAGTCCGGCGTTGCTGGTATTTCCGGTGTGAGCAGCGACTTCAGGGATCTCGCTGAAGCGGAAGCCCAAGGAAACGAGAGGGCGGCATTGGCTCTGAAGATGTTTGCATGGCGCGTGAAATACTATATCGGAGCTTACATGGCTGAAATGAACGGGGCAGATGCCATCGTATTCACCGCAGGCATAGGTGAAAATGACATCGATATGAGAAAACAGATTTGTTCGGATCTGGATGGTCTTGGAATTGAACTGGACGAAGAGAAGAACAATGTCAGGGGAGAAGAGAGAATCGTCAGCAAGGATAGTTCAAAGGTTAAGATCTTAGTCATACCGACAAACGAAGAGCTGATGATCGCTCAGGATACTGCAGAGATTGTCAGCAATCTGAAATAAAAATTCGTTGACAAAGCTTTGGGTACAGGGTATAATCTGTAGCGTTCGTACGCAGAGAAGGAGGTGTTAACGATGGCAGTACCTAAGAGAAGGACTTCGAGTGCTAGAAGAAATAAGAGAAGATCGGCCAATATGAAGATGTCAGCACCTGCATTGTCAATATGTTCTAAGTGTCATGAGCCCAAGCTTCCACATAGAGTATGTCCCAATTGCAACCATTACGATGGGAAGGAAGTAGTAGCTTCGGAAGCTTAATCTGTTTTCCTACACTGATATTCACAACCGCCGGCATAGCCGGCGGTTTTTTGCATCCAACTTATAAATCGTTCATGCTATAGAGCCCGTGGGGTTGTTTAGTGATAAAATTGGCAGCTTTTAACGCTCCGAGGGCAAATATCCTCCGGGAATATGCGGTATGGGTCAGCTCTATCACTTCATCGGGCCCGGCAAATATCACAGTATGTTCTCCGGGAATTGAACCCAGACGCAGTGCGGCAACAGCAGAACATTTGCCTCCAAGAGCGTCCTTTAGCAGGTGGGTGGTACCGCTTGGCGCATCTTTTTTATGTTTGTGATGGGTTTCGAAAATACCTACATCGAACTCATCCCCAAGTATAGAAGCCAGCAAGGGTAAGGCTTTACTGAGGGCATGAATTCCGAGAGACATATTGGCTGATTGAAACACGGGGATCTGTCTTGATGCTTCCTGGATGATGCGATGTTCCTCCGGGCCGAGACCTGTAGTAGCGATGACAACCGGCGTGTCGTGAAGTATGCACCAGCCGAGAAGTTCTTTTAGCGCAGAGGGATGTGAGAAATCGATTACTACATTTGCTTTCGGCGGAACGAAAGCAAAATCCTGGTAAATGGGGTATGGGACTTGCTCAGTTCGTTCCCGGTCCACGCCACAGATTACCTTGTGCTCATTCTGCTCCAATATGACCTCCGTGAGCATGCGCCCCATGCGGCCGCTGCATCCGTGAATTATAATGTCCATAGGATCCTCCTTAAAGCAGACCGCAGGCTGTCATCTGATTTTTGATGGCATCCATGGATTTTGACTGGGGCGGGCAAAGGGGAAGCCGGTATTCAAGTTCGATCATTCCCATCAGATATAAAGCTGCTTTCACAGGGATAGGATTTACTTCACAGAACAGAGCATCGATGAGAGACTTGAGTGAAAGCTGAGCTTTCATAGCGCTTATGATATCTCCCTTGAGGAAATCGGCGATCATATCATGAGTCTGTTTCGGAACGATGTTGGACAGCACTGAAATTGCACCCAGGCCACCCATGGCCATTATGGGAACTATGATTTCGTCGTTACCGGAGTAGAGAGCGAAATCCTCATCTACATACTTGGCAATCTCCACCACCTGAGCCATGTTGCCGCTGGCTTCTTTTATCCCGACAATATTCGGATGGTTGCACAGTTCTGAGACTACAAAAGGACTGATGTTCACTCCCGTTCGCGCCGGCACCGAGTAGAGTATGATCGGAATGTTTACCCGGTCGGCTATTGCGGTGTAGTGGATAATCAGTCCTTTGTCCGTACATTTGTTGTAGTATGGTGTTACCAAGAGCAGCCCGTCCGCTCCTTCCTCTTCAAGAGCCATACTCATGTCTATGGCATGGCGCGTATCGTTGCTTCCTGCGCCGGCTATGACCGGCACTCTTCCGGCTGCTTTTTTTATGGCGTACCTTACCGTCTCGATATGTTCTTCGTCGTTCAGTGTGGATGCTTCTCCCGTGGTGCCGCAGATCACAAGCCCGTCGATTCCTTGCTCTATCTGCCAATCGATGAGCTGTCCGAAAGAAGCAAAATCCACCTTTCCGTCCTTAAATGGTGTTACAAGGGCAGTAGCTGCACCTGTAAACAATGGCATATAGATGACACCTCACTTGCTTTATTTTATAAGCAGTTCGGCAATCTGAACGGCATTGGTAGCCGCGCCCTTTCTGATATTGTCTGCTACAACCCAAAGGTTGAGTCCGTTTTCTACGCTGAAGTCCCTGCGAATTCTGCCCACAAAGACTTCGTCTTTTCCTGCCACCTGGCGGGCAAGAGGATACACGTTGTTTGCGGGATCATCAAGTACCACACAGCCCGGGAAAGAAGCCAGCAGTTCCTTAACCTCTTCAAGCTCAAAAGGTTTCTCCAATTCCACGTTGATAGATTCGCCGTGGCAATCAAAGATGGGAACTCTGACTGTAGTGGCGGTGATGCGTATGCTGTCGTCTCCAAGTATCTTCTTCGTCTCGTTGACCATCTTCATCTCTTCCTTCGTGTATCCGTTTTCCAGGAAAGAGTCAATGTGGGGGAGGCAGTTGCCCGCAATGGGATGGGGGTATGCTTTCATTATGTCGTTTCCTGCAAGCCCTTGCTTCAGATCTTCAATGCCCTTGACTCCCGATCCTGAAACTGCCTGATAAGTAGAGTAAATGACCCTCTTTATTCTGTATTTGTCATGGAGAGGCTTGAGCGGCAACACAGCCTGTATTGTGGAGCAGTTGGGGTTGGCAATAATACCTTGATTCCATTGGATATCCTGAGGGTTAACCTCCGGAACTACCAAAGGAACTTTCGGATCCATTCTCCAAGCGCTGCTGTTATCTACGACAGTAACGCCTTTGGATGCGGCTATGGGTGCGTATTTCTCACTGGTTGCTCCGCCTGCTGAGAAAAGTGCGATATCGATGGGTTTATCGAAGGAGTGCTCCGTAAGTTCTTCAACTATGTAATTCTCTCTTTTAAATATAACCGTTTTGCCGGCTGATTTGGCGGAAGCCATAAGGTACAGATTTTCAAAGGGGAAGTCACGCT
>LSQX01312584.1_pt1 | contig 19427 bp, 17 predicted proteins | sample 654561 | NCBI WGS metagenome assembly LSQX01 (sample SAMN04489861, study PRJNA283612) | anaerobic digester metagenome | isolation source: 4 biogas reactors fed with cattle manure at either 37C or 55C with and... | place: Denmark: Kongens Lyngby | collected 2014
ATTATATATTTTATCCATATTTAATTCTACAGATAAGGCTAGTGCAATCTTAGAAACAATTAAAGTTATAGGTTTTCCTTTTGCACTATCAATAGGATTATATGCGGACAATAAGCAGAGACTGTGTATAGACAGGGCCATAATCATATCGGGAATAGTGTCTGCATTAATAGGTATTACAGTTGTAGGAGGGATAGTTATTATTGAGGGGGCAGTATTCAATAACCGTATTCAGTCTACTTTTCAATATGCAAACACAGCTGCATTATATTTTTCCATATGTATTATTCTTTTGCTTAAATATTTGGATGAAGAAAAAAATAAAATGCTTGTAAACATATCCATATACATATTAATGTGTTCATTTATACTTACATATTCGCGTGGTATGTGGCTTTTATTCGGTGTATTCAGTATGTTTGCACTTTTTTCTCACAAGCTTATCCCAGATAAAAATGATAGGGTACGATATTTTTTTATATTGTTAGTGGCAGTGGCAATATCTATTGCTTTAACTTCAGGCGCAAGCTTGCTATGGTTCTTATTCATGTTTTTTACAGGTATGGTTATATGCATTATTCCGGAGTACACAGATAAAAAATATTATAGTGGCGGAACCATATTTCTTATGGTATGCGTTGTTTTATCTTCCTTTTTATACAGAGGAGAAATCTACCAAAGAATAACCAATATCAGCATGTATGCAACTGAATGGGTATCGAGGGTGTCATATTATAAAGGTGGTATAACCCTTTTTCATGATTATCCGTTGTTTGGTGCAGGGGCAGGAAGTTGGGCTTCGTTATCTGAGCGTTATGTTGGAGAATATGTAAAATATATTCATAGTTATTATCTTCAACTGATGTGCGAGTTAGGTATTATAGGTATACTTACCTTTGCTTTGATTATAGTAGGTGTTATACGTTCTTTTATTGTTAACACTTATAGGGACTGGCATTCATGTTCTGTTTTCATTATAATACTACTCCATGCGTTTATTGATATAAGCATGAACTTTCAACTTATTGCCATTGTTTTGTTTATTTATTCCGGATATATAATAAGGAGGAACAAAATCTTAAAATCAGTATAAGAATTACAAGCCAAAAAGCTTTGTAATTTGAATGATATTGTTATTATCTTAAAAATATGATATAAATTTAAGGGATAAGATTTTGTTTAGAAAGGAGAAAAAATGATGTATGATCTTATAATCGTAGGCGGGGGAGCGGCGGGACTAACAGCAGGTTTATATGCGGGAAGGGGCGGCTTGAAGTGCTTAATCATTGAAAAAGTATTTGTAGGCGGACAAGCATCAACCACATTTGAGATAGATAATTATCCCGGCTTTGATGAAGGAATAAGTGGACCTGAACTTATGATAAAAATGGAAAAGCACGCCAAGCGTTTTGGAGTTGAGATAATAAACGAAGATGTAATAGACATTGATATTGAAGGGATAATTAAAACTGTGAAAACGGCAAAAGACGCTTACAGAACCAGAGCCCTTATTTTAACTATGGGAGCAAGACCTAAACAATTGGGGCTTGAAAACGAAAGAAAATTAAGAGGGGCGGGCATTTCATATTGTGCTACATGTGATGGTGCATTTTATCGAGATAAAGAGGTTGCAGTTGTCGGAGGCGGGGATACAGCAGTCGAGGATGCTCTGTTCTTAAGCAGGTTTTGTAAGAAAGTATATCTTATTCATAGAAGAGAGAGTTTAAGAGCAGTAAAAACCCTTCAAGATGCAGCTTTCAATAATGATAAAATAGAATTTATATGGAATTCGGTTGTTGAAAAAATAAATGGTCAGGATGTTCTGAATAGTATCATAATTAATAACGTAAAGACTAAAGAGAAAACTGAATTAGACATAAGTGGAATGTTTATTGCGGTAGGAAATGAACCTAATACATCCTTGGTCAAAGGAAAAGTGGAGCTTAATGATAAAGAATATATAGTAACTGATGATTCCTTACAAACCAATATCTTTGGCGTGTACGCTGCCGGCGATATAAGGGAAAAAGGTTTAAGGCAAGTAATAACTGCCGCTGCAGATGGTGCCATAGCCGCATATTCCGTTGAAAGATACATTGCAGAAAACCAATGGTGATGTGTATAGTTAAGGGGTGTTCAATTTGATATTAATAAAAAATGCTAAAGTACTCACTATGGAGGAAACTAACTATAATAATGGTTATATAATAATAGAAGGAGATAAAATAAAAGAGGTCGGAGATACCGGGAAGGCAAAATACAATGAAGCAGATATGGAGCATATTATAGATGCTGAGGGTGGCTATGTTTTGCCGGGATTTATCGATGCCCATTGTCATGTAGGGATGTGGGAGGATTCTATCGGTTTTGAGGGGGATGATGCTAATGAGGATATAGACCCTATAACACCTCAACTAAGAGCAATTGATGCGGTGAATCCTAATGACAGAGCTTTTGAGGAAGCAAGAGGGGCAGGCGTTACAACTGTTGTGACAGGTCCCGGAAGTGCAAACGTAATTGGCGGTCAATTTGTGGCATTAAAAACATTTGGAAGAAGAATAGATGAAATGATACTTAAAGAACCTGTTGCTATGAAGGTAGCTTTTGGGGAAAATCCAAAGTCGGTATATCATGGTAGGAATCAGTCACCTGTTACACGGATGGCTACTTCCGCACTGTTAAGGGAAAGTTTAAAAAGAGCTCAGGAATACAAAGAATCTATTGATAAGTATAATGAAGACCCCAACGAAAATGAGAAGCCGGATTTTGATTTTAAAATGGAAAACTTATTAAAAGTGCTTAATAAAGAAATTCCTTTGAAAGCACATGCGCACAGAGCAGACGATATATTTACTGCAATAAGAATTGCAAAAGAGTTTAACTTAGATATATCTATTGAACATTGCACAGAAGGACATCTAATTTCAGACTACTTAAAAGCCGAATGTGTACCTGTAATTGTTGGACCTTCATTATCCTACAGGTCAAAGGTCGAGCTTAGAAACCTTACATTTAAAACACCCGGGATATTAGCTAAAGAAGGTATTGATGTGGCTATTATGACTGACCATCCCGAAACACCAATAGAATACCTTTCATTATGTGCAGCTCTTGCAGTTCGTGAAGGGATGGATGAGATACAGGCATTAAAGTCCATTACAATTAATGCCGCAAAAATTTGTGGGTTAGAACAAAGGGTAGGTTCAATTAAACCGGGGAAGGATGCGGATATTACAGTGTTTAATGGTCATCCATTAGATTTCAGAACTAATGTTAAATATGTATTTATAAATGGGAATACGGTCATAAATAAGTGCTAGGGGGAAAGGAATGGGTTTTTTATATCAATTGATTGGGGCAGTTCCTGATGAAATAAAAGTATTATTTATTGCAACAGTCCCCGTACTGGAATTGAGAGCTTCAATTCCTGTTGGATTTGGTTTAGGGATGGATTGGAGATGGATTTATATATTAAGTGTAATAGGCAACCTCATTCCTGTACCTTTTATAATTGTTTTTATGAGACCTTTATTTTCTTTTTTAAGAGAAACCAGGCTCTTCAAATCTACTATATGTTGGTTTGAGAAAAGAACTCATAAAAAAGCGGAGACAGTGTTGAAATATAGTGCATTTGGGTTATTTTTGTTTGTTGCCGTCCCCTTGCCCGGGACGGGAGCTTGGACAGGTGCAATGATAGCGGCAGTACTTGATATGAGAATGAGGTATGCGCTACCGGCAATAATTATTGGTGTTTTAGCTGCAGGAATTGCTGTGACGGCATTAAGCTTTGGGATATTTGCAGCATAAAAGATATGGATTAATTTTTTAAAAGGAGAGAATGTGATGGAAAAAAAATTATTTACATCGGAGTCAGTTACTGAAGGGCATCCTGATAAAATCTGCGACCAAATATCAGATGCGATTCTCGACTCTATTTATAGTAAGGACCCTATGGCAAGAGTAGCTTGTGAGACTTGTGTGACAACCGGTCTTGTCTTAGTATCCGGGGAGATAACAACGGAATGTTACATAGACATACCGAAGATTGTGAGGAACACAATTCTTGAGATAGGTTATGACAGAGCAAAATATGGCTTTGACTCGGATACATGTGCAGTTTTGACATCTATAGATGAACAGTCACCTGATATAGCTATGGGAGTTGACAAAGCCTTAGAAGCAAAAGAAGGACAAGCTGATGCAGCCGATAGTTTTGATATAGGGGCAGGAGATCAAGGAATGATGTTTGGGTTCGCATGCGATGAGACACCTGAACTAATGCCCATGCCGATATCAATAGCCCATAAACTGGCAAAAAGGTTGGCAGAAGTAAGGAAAAATGGATTATTACCGTATCTCAGACCTGACGGCAAAACTCAAGTTACCGTGGAGTATAAAGACGATAAACCAATCAGAATAGACACAATTGTAGTATCCACCCAACACAGCCCTGATGTTGAAATGGAAACTATTAAGAAGGATATAATCGAAAATGTTATAAATCCTGTTGTTTCTACAGAATTATTGGATGATAGGACAAAGTTTTTTATTAATCCTACCGGCAGGTTTGTAGTGGGTGGTCCCCAAGGGGATACCGGACTTACAGGAAGAAAGATTATAGTTGATACTTATGGTGGTTATGCGCGTCACGGAGGCGGAGCATTTTCAGGAAAGGATCCTACAAAAGTAGACCGCTCAGCTGCATATGCAGCCAGATATGTTGCTAAAAACATCGTTGCCGCAGGCCTGGCGACAAAGTGTGAGGTTCAATTGGCGTATGCCATTGGAGTTGCAAAGCCTGTATCGGTTAGGGTAGATACTTTTGGGACATCTGTGTTTCCTGAAATCGAAATACAAAGATTAATCAATAAAAACTTTGATTTGAGACCATCTGCAATTATTAAAGACCTTGATTTAAGAAGACCAATTTATAAAAATATTGCTGCTTATGGTCATTTTGGCAGACTTGACTTAGATTTACCTTGGGAAAGAATAGATAAAGTACATCTTTTAAAGTAGATAAACAAGATTCTAAGGCTCAGATGGAGTTTTAACTCTACTTGGACCTTAAATGTCGTTAGCCAGCGGCGGTATTCAGCGGAAAAATATCTTACACAGTTTTCACTCTAATGTCATATGTTAACAATGGGGTGAAAAGTTATGTTTGATATTTTACTTAAATCATTTGTAGCCTTTTTAGTTGTATATACAATTATACATATAATAATAAATATGTATAAGTCTGCGCGTATACTTTTAAAAAGAAGTAATAAAAATGAAGGAGTCTATATAGTAATAACAGTAAAGGACCAGGAGGAAACGATAGAAGGACGTATACGTTCTATTGTATGGAAAGGCTTAAATAATCCCTATTGTGGGGTTACCCCAAATGTTTTAGTCGTCGATATGGGCTCTACTGATGATACACTTGAAATACTTAACAGGCTGCGCAATGAGTATGACTTTATGAAAGTAACGAATAAAGAAGAGTACGCAAAGATACTTGAGGAAATGATAAAGGGTACTTAAAGATGGAGTTGTTATAAAACAACTCCATCTTTAAAAATAGAAATTTCCCTGTAGCCATTTTCTTCATTTTTAGTTTTAACTTCACCTGAAGCAACTTTTAGGACATATTTAAATAAGTCTTCATTAACAATTGACATATCCTTCCCATCCAACAATTGCCCGGCATCATAATCAATCCAATTAGATTTATGATGATAAAGGTCACTGTTAGTAGATATTTTTACAGTAGGTACGGGAGCCCCCAGAGGCGTTCCGCGACCGGTTGTAAAAAGAATGATGTGTGCTCCGGCTGCCATTAAGGCAGTAACAGCCACAATATCATTGCCGGGACCTTTTAACAAATTAAGTCCTTTTTTTTGAACGCTATCACCATAATCAAGTACATCTACAACATTGGAAGAACCACCTTTTTGAGTACAGCCGAGGGATTTTTCTTCCAAAGTAGAGATACCGCCTTTTTTGTTTCCCGGAGAAGGATTCTCATAAACTTCTTGTTCGTGCTTTATAAAGTATTCTTTAAAGTCATTAATTAAATGAACAGTTTTATCAAAGATTTCTTGATTAATGCAGCGATTCATCAAGATGGTTTCTGCTCCAAACATTTCGGGAACCTCAGTTAAAATAGTTGTGCCTCCGTACCCAATAAGTGTGTCTGAAAAAGTACCTACGAGAGGGTTACCGGTAATTCCGGAAAAACCATCAGAACCACCACATTTTAACCCGACTATTAATTCTGAAACACAACAAGGTTGTCTTCTAAATCCTTGGGCATATGTTACCAACTTTTTAATTAACGCTAATCCTGTTTCTATTTCATCTGCTACTTCTTGAGTTGACAGGAACTTAACGCGATTTTCATCATAGTCACCAATTATTTTTTTAAATTCTGAAATAGTATTATTTTCACAACCAAGACCCAAAACAAGAACTCCGGCAGCATTGGGATGATGAACCATATCTGCAAGGATTTTTTGAGTTGCTGCATGGTCATCACCAAGTTGTGAGCAACCAAAAGGGTGAGGAAAAGCAAATATACCATCTGTTTTTCCTGCAAACATATCATTAGCTTTTTTTTCTAATATTTCTGAAGTTTTATTAATACATCCAACGGTATTTACAATCCATATTTCATTACGAATCCCTACTTTGCCATTACTTCGTACATACCCCATGAATGTATCTTTTTTAATAGGAAATCTATCACTTAATTTAGGCATATATGTGTATTCCAACAGTCCCTTTAGATTGGTTTTAATATTATGCGTGTGAACAAATTCACCTGATGTTATTGATTTAATAGCATGTCCAATCGGAAAACCATATTTAATTATGCTTTCATTTATTTCGATATTGCTAATAGCTATTTTATGTCCTTTATCAGCATCATCCTTAGCAAGTATTTCAAAATCTCCCAAAGTGAGAACTTCACCTTTCTTAATGTTAGCTAAAGCCACTGCAATATTGTCATTTTCATGGATTTTAATAAGTTTATCACCTTTAATCATCTTACTGAAACCTCTTCTTTCTTATTCACACTAAGTTCGAAAAGCCAGGATTCAGATATGAATTGGTCTGATGCTTTAATAATCGTTTCTGATATACCATTTCTTAATATGCTATATAAATAATTAGTAACAGCATCACCGAATCCTTCAATTGTATTAAGATTTAATCCCCACATATCTTCATTTTCTATAACCTGGTCAACAATTTTACGCGTACTTTGCTTACTTCCGTCAAATTCTGACCACAAATCTCTAAACATTTCAAGTACAGGTAAGTCATCACATATATTATACTCTTCTCCGTCGCGATTACCAAGCAAAGTATTGTCTTTTATTTCAGTACCCTTATAAAAAGCTAACAGTGCAGCAAAAGAAAATGTTAGTATTTTAGGCAATCTGTTTTTGCGGTTTACATATTCAATAATAGTAGGGAGTACTCTTGCCCTAAACTTTGAGGTGGAATTTAGAGAAATACTAAGTAAATAATGCTTAATAAATGGATTGGAGAACCTCTCCAGTACCCCATTGGCAAATTCCTCAAGCTCTTCTTTTGACATATCCAGTGTAGGCATGATTTCTTCAAAAAGACCTTTTTTCATATAAGTACTTATTATTTCATCATCCATACATTCTTTAATCGTATTTTTTCCATATAAATAAGCAGCAAGTACAGTCATGGTGTGAGCGCCATTTAGCATACATACTTTGCGATTTCTGTATGGTGTCATATCATCAGTCCAAATAACATTTAACCCTAATTCTGTGAAAGGTAGTTCCTCTGAAAGCTTCTTATCACCTTCTATTACCCATAAATGAAAATTCTCGGCAGTATTTAGCAGTTCATCATTATACCCCTGAGCTTCGGTAATAGATTGAATTTCATCTTTTGGGTAGCCTGTTACGATTCTATCTACCAATGTATTTAAGAAATAATTTGAAGTCTCCAACCAATCTATAAAATTTTGTCCCAATGTCCATTCATTTGATAATTGCAATACGATTTTCTTTAATTGGTCACCGTTTCGGTCAATAAGTTCGCAGGGTAAAATTATAAGGCCTTTGTCTTGAGCACCTTTAAAGTATTCAAAACGCTTATAAAGAAAAACTGTAAGCTTTCCAGGGAAGGATTGCGGCGGTGCATCATCAAACTTATCATCAGGGTTATAAGCTATTCCGGCTTCAGTTGTATTTGATACAATAACTCGCATATCAGGGTTTTGGGCACATTCTAAATATGCATCAAAATCCCTATAAGGATTTATACCGCGACTGATTGAAGTAATAATCTCTTTATCTTCAACAATATTATTGTTTTGAATCCCTCTCAAAAACAAAGTGTATAAACCGTCTTGTTCATTAAGCTTATCGACAAAACCATGTTCTATCGGTTGCACAACTACAACCTTCCCGTTAAACAGACCCTTTTTATTCAGTAGATGAAATTTCCAATCTACAAACCCCCTTAAGAAATTACCCTCCCCAAATTGTAATACTTTTTCCGGGAGGTTCTTATTTTTACTAACCTTAATATCCTCGGGGAATTTAAAACCATTTTCTAATAATTTGTTATCCAAACGATTCATTTTATGTAATCACTCCTAAATAATTTTTCATTCATTGTTATTTTTATAAATAGGGTTCTTGGGTTCAGATGGAGTTTTAACTCCACCTGAACCTTAGAAACCGTTATCCAGGGACGTAGCGCTGCTTATCCCCCGCTTGCAGAAGCGGGGGTGTTAGCGGCGGTAGTCATCGGATAAATATATGAAAGCGCTTACATTACATTATAGTATGGGTTTCCTGTTTTGTCAAACAATAATTAGTGAAATTTTTAACAAAAATTTAGATAGAAACACAAAAATTTTTTGTTATATCTTACAAAGAAGATTTTTGGAATCGGCAGTCATCGGATTAAAAAACACTTATCAGGAAATTAATAAAAGATACAGGAGTTTGCTTAAAAATTTTAGTAATAGAATGAAAAGAGGAGATAATTCAGTGAAGAGTGAAAGGGAAAAAATGTTAGCAGGTGACTATTATAATGCCAATGACAAAGAATTAGTAAGGGAAAGGGATTATACGAAAAAATTAACTTTTGAGTTTAACCAAACAAATCCGGATATGAAAGAGAAAAGACGCGAAATTTTAAAGCAGTTAATCATGGCAAAAGGTTCTTTTAATATTGAAGCACCCTTTCAATGTGACTACGGATATAATATTGAAGTAGGAGAAAACTTCTATGCTAATCATGGATGTATTATACTTGACGTTAACAAGGTTCAGATTGGGGACAATGTGCTCTTTGGACCAAACGTTCAAATATATACAGCGGGCCACCCAATTGAGCCTATGGAAAGACTTAGTGGAGAAGAATTTGGAAAACCTATAGTTATAGGAAATAATGTTTGGATTGGTGGTGCTACAATAATATGCCCCGGAGTAAGAATTGGAGACAATGTTACTATCGGTGCAGGAAGTGTAGTAACTAAAGATATTCCAAGTGCTGTTATAGCCGTAGGAAATCCTTGCAAACCAATTAAAGATGTGTGAAGGTTACTGTTCACGGGTTGCAGCGTAGTTATATAAAACTTTTGATTTACTATGGATTTAAGGTATGTTAAAATAGATGTAATATGGATTAGTGATTTTTGGAACTTTTATTAAATGAATACGTCATAATATATAGAAAAGGATTACAAAAATCATGTAAGGGGGAAATTTTAATGGAACATAGTATGAAAAAGGGTTTAGTTTGGGTATTGGTTGCTCTGATTTTATCTCTTGGTTTACTTTCTTCAGCTTGGGTTGTTACGTCGGGTGTGGCAAATATGAGGAGAAGTGAAAACACGATTGGGGTCACGGGGTCAGCAAAAAAACAGATTACATCCGACTTGATTGTATGGAAGGGTATGTTTTCTACAGATGCAAAGCAATTAGTAGATGCTTATGCAATGCTTGAAGTTAGTCAGGAAAAGGTAAAAAGTTATTTGCTGGATAAGGGGTTTGAGGAAAAGGACATAGTATTTTCCTCGATTTCTACGAGAACAAATTATGTGATGCACCCTAACGGTATGTACTCTGATGAGATTAGCAGCTATCGCTTGGAGCAAACAGTTGAAATTAAATCTAATGAAGTAGAAAAGGTTACTGACGTATCAAGGGAATCTACTGAGTTAATTAATGAAGGAGTGTATTTTCAATCTTTATCACCACAGTATTTTTACACACAGATTGCTGATTTAAAAATAAGTATGTTAGCTGAAGCTACGAAAGATGCTAAGCTGAGGGCAGAACAAATATCTCAAAATACCGATACAAAGATTGGGAAACTACGTTCAGCCTCAATGGGTGTGTTCCAAATAACACCTGTTAATTCTAATGAAGTTTCAGATTATGGGATTAATGATACTTATTCATTAGAAAAGGAAATAACAGCTGTTGTAAATTGTAGTTTTGAGGTTAAATAATCATGCAGTATCGACCACTTAGGATTTGACAAAAACACCAGTATATATATCATTTTAGTTGCTTTAAATTATAAAATTGTAGGAGTGTATTCAATACGATCCTACAATTTTATCGTTAGTAAATGTAATAATTAAAATAATATAAGTAGTATTTTGTTGAAAGGGTGGTTCATATGAACAAAGAGTTAAATATCGGAGTAATAGGTGCAGGCAGTAGGTCCAGACGTTATTTAGATGAATTACAAAAGGAGTATAATGCCAAATGGAAGCTTGGGGCTATAATGGATCCCAACAAAGAAAACGCAGATATTTCAATAAGAAATTATGGAAATTCAGAAACACAATATTATTCTAATTTAGAGGAAATGCTAGACAATAATGAGTTTGATGGTGTTATCTTGGCATCACCAAACAAGTATCATCTCGAACAAGTAATTCCTGTTTTTCGTAAGAACATTAATCTTTTATTAGAAAAACCTATAGCAACTACAATAGACGACTGCAAAAAGATGGTTAGTGAATATGAAAAATCTAATGCCCAAGTTATTTTGGGGTTTGTCTTAAGGTATTCGCCTTTTTACAGAAAAGTAAAAGAAATATGCGATTCCGGCAAAATAGGAAACATTCTATCTATAAATGCGACGGAAAGTATTAGTAATAAGCTTTCTACTGTTTTCATAAGAGCTTGGAGAAAGCATAGAAGTATAAGTGGCCCCTTTATTTTGGAAAAATGCTGTCATGATGTTGATACAATAAATTCATTCGTTGATTCGAAAGTTATAAGAGTAGCTTCTTTTGAAAGAAGCAGCTATTTTACTGAGGACAATAGAAAAGCACCAAATTGTAATACTTGTGCAATAAAAGATGAGTGTATTTATGATGCTGATTTCCTTAAGGATGATGAGGATGGAGTTAAAATAAAAGGTTTATCGGATGAATGTGTTTATCAAGACTTGGAGCACTCAGATCACCAAGTTGTCAATCTGGAGTATGAAAATGGTATATTGGCTACTTTTTCATATGCATGGGGACAACCGGATAGCACAAGGACCATTCATATATTCGGAACAAACGGGAGAATATGGGGGAATATTTCAGAAAACTCGATTACTGTAGAATATTTTGAAAATCGTATTGTTAAAAAAGAGGAAGTACAGGTGATTGTAAATAATTCTTCCGGACATTTTGGAGCAGACAAATATTTATCAGATAAGGTTTTTGAAATCTTTAGCGGTAAGGAAGCAACTATAAGAGCAGGGATGCGAGAAGGATTTGAAGCTGCATTAGTGGCGTTAGCCATTGATAAAAGCAGTAGAGAAGGGCGTATCGTAAACATGAACGAAATCTGGTAGATATGTTACTGTCCTAGATTATAGTGTAGCCATGGAGACGGTTTGAGCGGATCGCAGTAGCCATTGGGACGGTTCGAGCGGATTGTGAGCGAAGCGAACAACCGAAGGGAATCCGATGGAACTGTCCCCTGTGGCATAAGGTGAACCGTCCTGTGACATAAATGATTGAAAACCCTTTACTTTATTGAAATAAAGTAGTAAAATAATAAAGTAATAAACATTAAAAATATTTTATAAAGGAGTTATGTTATGAAAAGAATTATTGTTTTTTGTGTGGCAGCACTTTTGGTTTTTTTAGTAGCAGGCTGTACACAGACTAACACCAATTCCTCGGGTGATGTATCCCTTGTAGTTCTTGAGGATAAACTTGCTCCCGAAGAATACGGCATAGGTTTCAGAAAGGATGACACTGCTTTAGCAGCAGCCGTTGGTAATGCTCTAGCTGAAATGAAGGAAGACGGAACTCTTGCTGAGATTTCACAATCTTGGTTTGGAAAGGATGTTACAACCATATCAGGTGAAAAGGTAGAAGCTGAACCAATTGAGGCAACAAAGCTTACTATGGGTCTTGATGACAGTTTTCCACCTATGGGCTTTAGAGATGAGAACGGTGAATTAGTTGGTTTTGACGTAGATGTTGCAAAAGAAGTTGCCAGTCGTCTTGATATAGAGCTTGTGCTTCAACCTATTGATTGGGCAGTCAAGGAACAAGAGCTTGCAACCAATAAAATTGACTTCATATGGAATGGATATACAATTACAGATCAAAGGAAAGAACAAGTACTTTTCACGGAAGCTTATATGAGCAACAACCAAGCTGCAGTTGTTAGAAGTGATTCAGATTATAAAACCCTTGATGATCTTGCAGGGAAAAAAGTTGGCGTTCAGTCAGGCTCAAGTGCTATGGATGCGATAGAGGCTAATGAAGGGTTTGCTTCAAGTATAGAGCTTGTTGAATTTAAAGAGAACACAGTGGCATTACAAGACCTTGAAAAGGGCGGGGTTGATGCTGTTGTACTTGATGAAGTTGTTGCAAATTACTACATAAAAACTAAGAGTAAATAATTATATGTAAAAATATAAAAAAGCATAGGGCGGCGAAAGCTGCTCTTTGCTCAATTAAAGGTTGGTTTTAATGGTATTTATATCTATTTTAAATAATTTTCATTTTTCTATGACACCTGAGCAATTATCAGGTCTTTTTTTTCAGCTTTTAGAAGGTTCAAAGCTTACTTTAGCTGTATTTTTTATTACACTGATATTTTCCTTGCCTCTTGGACTTTTATTCGCCGTGGGAAGATTAAGCCGCTTTTGGATATTACGAAAACCCATTGAGTGGCTAATTATCATTATACGCGGAACACCACTTATGCTACAGATTATAATAGCGTATTTTGCACCGTATTATATTTTTGGTTTAAATTATGACAGATTTATTGCTGCAAATGTGGCATTTTCAATTAATTATGCTGCTTATTTTGCGGAGATTTATCGTGGGGGAATTCTGTCGGTTCCCGTAGGGCAATATGAGGCGGGAAAGGTATTAGGGTTTAATAAAGGACAGATTTTCTTTAAGATAACTTTTCCTCAAGTTATTAAAAAAATTCTACCACCTATAAGCAATGAGGTTATAACGCTTATTAAAGATACTGCTTTAGTGCAGATTATAGGGATACGAGAACTTTTTCGTGTTGCCCAAACCTCATCATCAGCTTTGGCTCTGACGACACCACTTTTCATTGCCGGTGCTTTTTATCTTGTTATGAATTTTATAATATCTAAGATTTTTGCATATGTTGAAATGAAGTTTAGTTACTATAAATAGGAGAGTGTTTTTGTGCTTAAAGTACGTAATGTAAAAAAAAGATACGGAAAAATTAAAGTTTTAAAAGATGTAAGTTTTAATATTGAAAAAGGTGAGGTCGTTGCTCTAATAGGTCCTTCCGGTTCGGGGAAAAGCACGATGCTTAGATGTTTAAATCAGCTTGAATATATTGATTCAGGAGAAATATCTATAAATGATAAATTTATGGTAAAAACCGACCCTGTTTCCGGCAAAGTAATCTATGCTCCAAAGGCTGAACTTTTAGACCTTTCCTTAAGGTTTGGAATGGTTTTTCAATCGTTCAACTTGTTTCCTCATATGTCTGTGATTGAAAACATAACCATAGCACCGATTAGTGTTAAAAAGATTTCTAAGGATGAGGCTTATGAAATAGCGCGACAACTCCTTAAAAAGATTGGAATATCCGAAAAAGAAAACGCTTATCCCTGTGAGCTTTCAGGTGGACAGCAGCAACGTGTTGCCATAGCTCGTGCTTTGGCATTAAACCCTGAGATAATGTTTTTTGATGAACCCACTTCTGCCCTTGACCCTGAGCTTACGGGCGAAGTATTAAAGGTCATAAAATCTTTGGCACAACAAAATATGACAATGCTGATTGTAACTCACGAGATGGCTTTTGCGCGAGATGTTGCCGACAGAATTATTTTCATTGACGATGGAACTATTATTGCAGATACTGTTCCGGAGGAAATCTTCTCCGATAATGCAGGGGATAGAATAAAAGCATTCTTAAGAAAGTTTGATTAGGCTAAAATGCCTCTTGAAAATTTTGTCTAAATAATATAGGATATAATTACATTATTACGTAAAGAGTGGAAGACATGAAACAAGCGAAAATATTTGACAAAACAAGGAGGCATTGAAAATCAGACAAACGACGATTGTTATATAACAATGTTTGCAGCGTTGTATGGTTCTCGTGGAGAAATAGTAGATATAAGCAAAGATACAAAAGAAATTCCCCAATATGTCCTGGATAATCCAGATAATATAAGAGATTTTGAAGTAACGCTTGATATACCCGGATTTATTGGTGACCATAAAGTAAAAGTATTTATTTGGGATAGCATACAAGGTATGAAACCGGTTGTTAAGCCGACTATATTTCCTGATTCATTGATATATAATACACCTTTTGTTGTAGTTGATAGAAAACTTATTGGCTGTAATATTGGAGGAGAGTTTCATAGAATAGTGGGATATGAAAATGGAGGAGAAATTCAAATAAACGCTATTGATGATAAAATACTTGCTGAAATTAGGGAAGGGGATATTTTACTCGATGGTAAGCCACTACATGAAAAATATAAAGACCACGCACTTAAAGGAAAATATCAAGGTTATCGTGAGTGCCACATCACGCCTGATTGGTTGCTTGTTTATTATGTGCGTGACGACATTTTAACGCTTACATTAACCGCGACTGGCACTCATAGCGATTTATTCTAAAATACTCACTAATGTGATACCTGATTCTTTATAATAGTCTATTACAGACATGTTACTTATCTCCTTGTTCGCCCTATAAACAAAAACCCCCATTGTTAATGCATTTAAAGCATAGTATAATATTAGTAGAAAAGCTTATAGATTTAATCATTATTAGTCTATAAGCTTTAATAGATTTAAGGGGGTTTTAGTATTAAACGTATATCAGTATTAATCATTATAATTGCACTATTATTTACAAATATGCACTCTTACGAGGTGGTTGCTGATACATCAATGCCTAAGGCGTTTTGGGAGCTTTCACCTAAATACAATCAAGCATTAGAGCAAAACGATTATCAAGGAATAATTAATTATGGGAATTCGATCATAGCACTGTTTGAGGGTAGAGATGATATCACTGCTTTGGATAATATTGCACCCAGGCTTGAAAGGGTTGCCCAAGCTTATGAGGCCTTGGGATATCATGATGAAGCTATAGATACTTATAAAAAATATATTCCTTATGCTAAAATACAGGGATGGGACGATGGAATCACATATGCTGAATCAAAAATTGCTGCTTTAGGGTTTGACTTAAGTTTATATATTGCCACTAAAGATGTTGAAAACAATACTTATTTCAACGCAAAGCATGAAACACCGGCAGGAATGTATTTCGGTTCGACATATGATAAGGACCCTAATGTAAATGGGTATGAATGGGCAGATATTCAAAGGGTATACCCCAAGAAAAATTCAACGTATTTAATCTATGTTCAGTGGGGCCAGCAAGCAGCCGACTTTGACCGCTATTTTCAAGCTGCAAAAAGCAATAAGACGGCAGTGCAATTGGCATGGAATATAGATACGGCACCGGAGGGAGAGATAAAAAACATAGCAAGTAAGCGTGAGTATATTGAAGATATGGCATTGTATCTTAAACAGCTTAACATTCCAATTTTTTTACGCTTTGCAAATGAAATGAATGTAGAACCAAAGCTAAAAGATTTTCCGGATGAGTATATTAATGCTTTTAGGTTGATATCGGAAGTCATGAGTGAAATAGCACCTAATGTAGCTATGTTATGGTCGCCCAATGATATTTCCGCTGCGGGGTGTAACTATATTATGTATTATCCGGGAGATGAATATGTTGACTGGGTAGGAATTAGTTCATATCATTTCAAGTATTTTCAGGGTGTTAAAGACTGGGGCAATCAGCAAGATAATATCGACAGTGTATATTTCACAGGTGTTTACGCCAATCCGGTTAAGAAAATAGGTGTATTTATTGATTTTCTTAGAATGAACAACATTAATAAGCCGGTTATGCTTTCCGAATCAGGTGTTGGACATATATCAATCCCTTTGGGTGAAGACCTTACCTATTGGGCATCAACTCAGCTTCGACGTCTTTATGCCTATGCTCCGATGGTATTTCCTGAGTTAAAAGCAATGTTTTATTTCAATGTTTCCGGCAGGGAATTAGGAGAGGTTAATGATTTTGCATTATATACAAACGATGTGATAAGGGGATTATATAATGAACTTGTAAATGATGAATATTTTGTTACGCAAGTTGGTGTTGTAGCAGAATATCGGTATCAAGAAGTTAAAAATATTGTTAAGATATCTCCTAATATGCCAATTATGACTTTTACTCTTCCACCAAAAGTATTAAATCCTGTAGTCAGATATATGATTGACGGGGAAGTGTGTAATCAGTTAGATATTGTTCCCTATATATTCGATTATGACTTTGGGAGCCTTTCGGACGGCAGTCATATATTAAGTGTTGAGGTTTATGATGAGCATTACAGGAAGTTAAAGCATAAGGATTATCATGTCTTTGTTACACAAGGTGTAGCGTATTTGTCCGATACTGAAATACATGAAGAGAACATATCTGTAGGAATTGAAGAAATAAAAGTTGAGGTTAATGGTGAACAAATATCTTTTGAACAGCCACCGATTCTTATTACAGCTACAGGCAGGGTTGTTGTTCCCGTGAGAGCAATTTTTGAAGCGTTGGATACTGAGGTTATTTGGGATGAAGAAAATTCAATTGTCAGAGCATCAAAACAGGGAATATCAATTGAGCTAAGCATAGGTAATCAAAAAGCCTATGTGAATGACAAAGCAATTCATATGGACCAGGCTGCACTGTTATTTAACGGTAGGACTATGGTGCCTGTACGGTTTATTAGTGAATCATTGGGTGCAGATGTGAGATGGGAACCTAATACACGTACCATATTTATTAATAATTAATTATGTAATTCGCTACGCTACGAGGGACAAAGGAGCCACAGGGGACAGTTCCATCGCAGAGCCATAGGGGACAGTTCCGTTCCCTTCGGTTCTTCGCTACGCTATGTAGGGGCGATTCATGAATCGCCCGCCCTAGGCATAGCACAAAACGCATATGCGCGATTCACGAATCACCCATACAAAAATAATTATTATTGTAGCAAATAGTCCTGTTTATGGAACAAAATTTTATTTACATGAGTCTTATAAATATACATATTTAATTATTAATTTTAAAAGCAATAAGCAATATGTGTATCAATTAAGATAAAAGGAGGATTTTTTAATGAAAAGAATAGGGTCTTTAATGGTAATCTTATTAATCACAGTAATGCTTTTTGGGTGTTCCAGTTCTAAAAATCACGCGACTGAATCTACTGCGGACTATGATTCAGCAAGTTCAGCAGAGAATGGTTTCAGGGGGGAGGCGCAAAATGAACAATTTGAAAGTGAAAAAGCATCTGATGAAGAGCATAGTACTCCTGAAGAAACAAGAAAAATAATTAAAAATGCTAATGTGAATTTAATAGCTGATGTTCCCAAAGATGCATTTGATAGCATTTCCAATAAGACAAAGAGTTTGGGCGGATATATTCATTCATATAATATGAATAAGAGAGATCAAGGGGATTACTATTACATTACAGTGAAGGTTCCTGCACAAAAGCTCGATGAATTTATGGAGTATTTCGGAACTATTGCTGAAGTCAGAAATCACAATACTAATTCTCAAGACATTACCAAGGATTACTATGATATTCAGGCGCGATTAAATAATGCCAGAAAACAAGAAGATGCTTATATTAGACTGTTAGACCGAGCTGAGAGCATAGAGGATATAATGCATATTAGAAAAGAACTGGATGTAATACAAGAGAGAATTGAGAGTTTTGAAGGCAAAATAAGACTATGGGATTCTATGGTTGATATGTCAACCATAAGCATTGAAATACAACCGAAAGCAAAACCCATTACTGCAAGTAATGATGAAGAGTGGAATTTTATGAAACTTGCTGATTTAGGTAGAGCAATTAGGAATGGGTTTATATCTGTTACTAACGGAATTGTTAATATTTTAGGGCGGATAATAATACTATTGGTTTCTTTATCACCTGTTCTAATTATAGTAGCTGCAATATTTATAATCGTAAGGCATATCCTTAAAAAAAGAGCAGGAAATAATAAAAAGGACAATACGCCATCTTAATTTGATTATGAAAATAAGGGTGCTCGTTAAAAGTGAAGAAATATTTGGAAGGAGCATGGTGGAGAAGCGTTTGGAACCGTCCCCATGCTTTTCCCATACTTTCGTTCTAGCACGAACACCTTGTGTCCCATATTAGGGGGCTGTCCGAAGGACCGGGGGTTTACGCAAGAACTATCTCACCAAAATATTCGGGTCTGTGAAAATCCGGGGCAGGTGTTTGAATGGGATTCCAGCAGCCATGATGCGGGAAGAGTGTATCATTACCGCATTTATAAAAGTTCCCCAATATCTTACTGCCCGAGGCATAATTGGTTTTTCCAATGTAGCATTCTATAAAAGTGAAAGGAATTGAGTAAGTTATATTCCAAGCAATATTATAGAGCCGGTCTTGTTTGACTTCGGTTTCAATAGATGTTTTAATATCAAATAATTTACGGTCTGCTTCTTGTATGGGTTTTCTATTGTTTCGTTCTTCGCCTAATCCCAATAGAATTGTACCTAAGGGGTTGATTTCAAAGTTAAAATATTTATCATTTGATTGTGGCATGGGATTAAAAAAGAATTCAACACAGCTGTCTTGACAAACAGGGTCATTACTCTTTAAAAAGGTTGCCCTAATATTATTCTCAAAACTTTTAAAATTCAGATGGAAATGTGTATCGGTATAAAACATCTTAACTTGCGTCAAGGGTTTATAGCCATTTTCATTCCATGGGTAATTGTCTATGGTAATAGGGCAAACCTCATCCCACACATCACCCAAAATTGTGTCCATACTAT
>LSQX01071126.1_pt1 | contig 19425 bp, 21 predicted proteins | sample 654561 | NCBI WGS metagenome assembly LSQX01 (sample SAMN04489861, study PRJNA283612) | anaerobic digester metagenome | isolation source: 4 biogas reactors fed with cattle manure at either 37C or 55C with and... | place: Denmark: Kongens Lyngby | collected 2014
ATCATTTGAGCAACATGGATGGCATTGTTCTCAACAAGGGGCTTGAGAAGAATAACGTCATATTCAAGGCAGGTATAAAGCTGAAAGCAAATCCATTTACGTCGATATTTCTGAGAACGGTCAGGCACATTCCCATAAACCCGAACTCTGCTGACAGAAAGCCGATCAAAAAGGCCCTGGAAGTCCTGAAAGCGGGAGAGTCGATCCTGATATTCCCTGAAGGGACAAGAAGCAGGTCCGGTTCAATGATAAAGGCTAAAAAGGGATTTCTCCTGCTGGCAAGGCTTTCCGGGGCAGATATTGTTCCAATAGCCCTTGAGGGAACCGAACGCTTGATGCCTATCAACCAGAATGATATGGGCAGGGAGGTTCCGCATCATGCAACAGTGAGAGTAAAAGTAGGACAGCCTTTTCGGATAGAAAAAAAGAACCCTGGCGGCATATCGGATGAGGAATACCTGCATAACGCAATGAGGAAAATTGCCGAAATGCTTAGCCCCGAATACCAGGGGGTATATAGGATTTATTAAGTGTGTCAAAAGAAACGTCCTACTTATAGAGATTATCTCCGCCCAGGAAGACCTGGAGCAAAAAGACTGGCCACCTCCAAGAAGGTGTCCGAAGGAATGTGCACAAAACTCCTGACACTGCCTAACCTTATAAATACAACTATACTATCTCGAATAAAGGGAGCGACCCCATATCGGTATCAGCGAATAAAATACTGCTCTACCAGTCTTCAAGATTCCATGAGGATGATTGAGCATTTTGATCTGTAGATTGTCTGATTATCAAGTCAATTGGTAGTTCTACTCCGATTGATTTATTATCATTGGCTTGTGTATTACTATTTTTCTTATTTTCACTTATACGTTTATAAAGCAATGAAAAAGCCTCTTCACCCATACGGAACTTTGGTACATTAACTGTTGTTAATTGTGGGTTTATAATTGATGATACAAAAGTATTATCAAAACCGACAATTTTTATATTATCCGGAACATTAAGACCATACTCTTTAGCGGCATAAATTGCATCAGTAGCCATTTGATCATTACAAGCAAAAATTGCATCCGGTCTAATACCATTCAGCGATAACCGTTTGAAACTGTCAGGAAGTATGTCGAGAAAGAAGACTTTAATCAGATGCTTCGTCCTAAGCAACGGCGGCAAGGCAAATTATCTCATCAACCATGAAGTCCCAATAATGGGACAGGGGTGCTCGGAAAATTAAGTTCCGCACCGCTCGAATTTATACTTGCCAAAAACACTGATGTTTGATGTAATGAGTGCAGTTAATAGAAAGCAAGATCCTGTTGACTATATATACATGATGGGCAAGGACCTGAAGGCAATTCATGTTTGTGATTATGGAGAACAGGCCCCCGGTACGACAGGTCTTGATTTTAAACAATTATATAAAGCACTCAGGGAAATTGGATACGATGGATATATCACTGTAAGAGTTAATGCCTCTCGCAGTGTTCATGCTGATTCAATTGCCCGCAAATCACTTGAGTATTTAAAAAAGCTTGAAGAGGTGGTTTGATACATAAGGCGAAAAATAAGTTTATCGAAGATTTAAAATACTGTTATAGCTGATTTCAGCGAAACATTGAGGATTGTATCTGATCTACTAATTGTAAGAAAATATTTAGGAGGTATTTATTATGGTAAATTTTGAATTTCAAAACCCAACAAAAATAATCTTTGGAAAGGACTCGGAGCAGTGCTTAGGTAAGGAAATTAAGAAGTATGGCAAAAAAGTATTGTTTCATTATGGTGGCGGCAGTATAAAGAAAAATGGTGTATATGACAAAGTAAAAAAAGTTCTTGATGATGAAAACATAGAGTATATTGAGCTAGGCGGCGTTAAACCCAATCCCAGGTTATCGTTGATTTATGAGGGCATTAAAATATGCAGGGAAAATAGCATTGATTTTATCCTTGCAGTTGGTGGCGGCAGTGTAATTGATTCTGCAAAGGGTATTGCGGTTGGAGTTCCTTATGAGGGTGATGTTTGGGATTTTTATATGGGAGTTAGTGTACCTGAAACTAAATTACCTGTTGGTGTAGTATTGACTATACCGGCTGCAGGGAGTGAATCCAGCTATAGCAGTGTTGTAACAGAAGAAAAGAATAAGCTAAAAAGGCCGTTAGATCATGATGTATTATATCCACAATTTGCAATAATGAATCCTGAGTTTACGTTTTCTTTGCCGGCATATCAGACTAGTTGTGGCATTTCCGACATTATGGCACACCTTATGGAACGTTATTTCACGAATGTAAAAGGTGTTGGCATAACAAGCCGGTTACTTGAAGGAGCCATGAAAAATATAATAGATAATGCGCATTTAGTTCTTGAAGATCCTCATAATTATATAGCACGCAGCGAAATCATGTGGACAGGGAGCATAGCGCATAATAATTTGCTGAATACAGGTAGAATTGGTGATTGGGCTTCTCACATGATAGAACATGAGCTCAGTGCAATAAATGACGTTGCACACGGGGCTGGATTAGCGATTGTTTTCCCAGCTTGGATGAAATACGTTTATAAGCATAATATTGATTTATTTGTACAGTTTGCTGTACGAGTGTGGAATGTAGAACAAGATTTTGAAAACAAAGAGCGTACAGCCTTAGCGGGAATAGAGAGACTGGAATCTTTTTATAAGAGTATAGGATTGCCCGTAAGACTGAGCGAAATAGGTATTGGTGAGGAGCATTACCAAGAAATAGCATCTAAGTGCCGTGTTTTCCATGAGGATGATACAGTTGGTAATTTTGTGAAGCTAACAAGAAAAGATATTGTTGAAATTTTACGTTTAGCAAAATAACCGATATATGGAACACGCTTATTAAGGTTGCTAGTTGGTCTTTTTACATCATATTGAAACGGGGGTGGTTTTTGTGTCAAAGAAATTTGATATACCGGATGTTATGAAAGCGGCGGTCCTGAAAAAGCCAATGGAGGTTGAAATAGAATATAGACCAGTTCCTGTTCCGGGCCCGGGTGAGGTTCTCATAAAGGTAATGGCTGTGGGTGTTTGCGGTTCCGATGTGCACTACTATGAAAGCGGCAGGATAGGTAGCTTTGTTGTTGAAAAGCCCATAATCCTGGGACATGAATGCTCCGGTATTATTGTTGCTGTTGGCGAAAATGTCACCCGTTTTAAAGTTGGGGACAGGGTTGCTGTTGAACCGGGCGTAACCTGTGGCAAATGTAAGTACTGCAAGACCGGCAGGTATAACCTATGCCCGGACGTGGTATTCCAGGCTACTCCCCCTTATGACGGGGCGTTTGTTCAATATTTTACTCACAGGCAGGATTTTGTTTACCCGATTCCGGATCACTTGACATTTGAAGAAGCTGCATTAATAGAACCGTTTTCTGTAGGCCTTCATGCTGCCAGCAGGGCCGATATAAAACCCGGCGCAACGGTAGCAATATTTGGGTTGGGTCCGGTAGGACTTATGGCTGTTGTTGCAGCCAGGGCTTTCGGAGCCAGCAATGTAATAGCAACCGATCTTGAAGATGTAAGGCTTAATGCCGCAAAAAGCGTAGGCGCATCATTAGTTTTCAACGCAAAGCGGCATGATGTCGTAAAAGAGATAATGGATTATACCAACGGCTACGGGGTGGATGTAGCTATAGAAGCTGCCGGGCATCCCACGACACTGCAAAATGCCTTGGCCTCCCTGTGCCGTGGAGGAAAACTGATGATAGTAGGGCTTCCGGCGCAGGATAATATCCCGCTTAATATTCCTTCAATTGCTGATAAGGAATTGTATATATACGGGATATTCAGATATGCCAACACATATCAGAGAGCTATTGATATACTTGCATCGGGAATAGCTGATACAAGTGCTCTGATCACCGGTAAGTATTCCCTGGATGAGACGGCCCGTGCTCTTGAGGAAGCCCGTTCAAACAAAGCAAACAATATAAAGATAATGGTATATCCAAATGAAGAGTAGTAAATATTATCGTACATGTGTTAACCCCCATATTCGGCCCGGGATTTTCTGAACACAGTTACAGACTTAGGCCGTGACAGAGTTCAAAAGGGCATCTCTCAGGTGTAAATTGGATTGAAGAAGAAACCAAAAAACACTGAAAGAGATGCCCTGGTGCCTTATTTTGTACTTTACAAGTCTTTATACTTTACTGTCTTATGCCCAATAAAAAACTAACAATCTTTGCTGCGGGATCATGTATTGAACATATTTGGATGGCGATAATAAACTTTACAACCAAAGCATCAGCTTATAGCAAAAACGGTAATGGCAATAGCCTGGCATGTATTTGAATATATAAAGCCTTTCTTTCAAATAATAGTCCGGTGGTAAATAAAAGTAATACTATGCTTTTGAAAATCCACCAAACTATAAAGCATGAAAGGAAGGTGATGCCCGGATGTCAACGAATAAGCAGGCCAACAGGCTGATCCATGAGGAATCTCCCTACCTGCTTCAGCATGCATATAACCCGGTGGACTGGTTCCCATGGGGTAAGGAAGCTTTTGCAAAGGCGAAAACGGAGGATAAGCCCATCTTCCTTTCAATAGGCTATTCCACCTGTCACTGGTGCCACGTGATGGAAAGGGAAAGTTTTGAGGATGGGGAAGTCGCTGATCTTCTCAACCGCCATTTCGTCAGCATAAAGGTAGACCGTGAGGAGAGGCCGGATATCGACAGCATTTATATGTCTGTCTGTCAGGCCATGACGGGGCATGGCGGATGGCCGCTGACAGTGTTCATGACCCCTGACGCGAAGCCATTCTATACCGGGACCTACTTCCCAAAAACTGACAGGTTGGGCATGCCGGGACTTCTGACCATACTGAAAAGAGTGCATACCCTGTGGACGGACCGAAGGAAGGTCCTGACCGGCAGTGCTGAGAAGGTTGTTGAAGCCATGGGGGAGAGGGTTACCGGCGACACGATTATGGACCATGATGAACTGATCACCAGGGCATACGAGGTCTTTCGCATGAGCTTTGACAATGCTTACGGCGGTTTCGGAAGCTCGCCGAAGTTCCCGACACCCCATAACCTGGTCTTTCTTTTGCGCTACTGGTATGTATATAAGGACAATGTCGCCCTTTCAATGGCAGAAAAGACGCTGGATGCCATGTATCGTGGCGGGATCTTTGACCATATCGGCTTTGGGTTTTCCCGCTATTCGACCGACAACAAATGGCTTGTGCCGCACTTTGAAAAGATGCTTTACGACAACGCGCTTCTTGCCATGGCATACTTGGAAGTCTACAGGGCTGTTCAAAAAGAAAAATATGCCCATGCGGCAAAGCAGGTTTTCACCTATGTTCTCAGGGACATGACTTCCCCTGAGGGGGCATTCTGGCCTGCGGAGGATGCCGATTCGGAAGGTGAAGAGGGCAAGTTCTACCTGTGGACCCTTGACGAGGTCATAAAGGTTCTTGGCGACAAAGACGGGGAGCGCTTCGCTGGGCTTTTCGACATAACCGAAAGGGGCAATTTTGAGGGGAAGAACATACCCAACAGGATAAACATACAGGCTTCGGAGTCCGACATGGAGTTCATCGAAAGATGCAGGGAAAGGCTGTTCCGGTACAGGGAGCAAAGGACCCGTCCTTTCAGGGATGACAAGGTCATGACCTCATGGAACGGGCTTATGATAGCAGCCATGGCCATGGGCGGAAGGATCCTCGATGACGCGCGGTATACCGAAGCGGCAGAAAAGGCTTGTCGTTTCATTATGGAGAGGCTGGTGAGGGAGGACGGAAGGCTTATGACCTCCTGGCGGGACGGTTCGGCATCCATCCCCGCCTATGCGGATGATTATACCTTCCTGATATGGGGCCTTGTGGAGCTTTATGAAACCACATATAAGCCTGAGTATCTTATAGAAGCGCTGGAATTGAATGACGATTTGCTGAAGCTTTTCTGGGATGGGCAGGACGGGGGATTGTTCCTGTATGGGGATGATGCCGAAAAACTGATAATGCGTCCGAAGGAAGTATATGACGGGGCCATGCCCTCGGCAAATTCGGCGGCGGCTTTGAATTTTTTAAGACTCTCCCAACTGACGGGAAGTACCGACCTGTCCGATCTTGCCCAAAGGCTTTTTGACGCGTTCAACCGGGAGGTTTCCCTTTCGCCCCATTCCCACGCCTTTTTCCTGTCTGCCCTGTTATTCTTTAAGTCAAAGCCCAGGGAGGTTATCATCGCGGCCGATACCGAAACAGAAGATGTACCGAGGATGCTTCGGATTATCAACAAAAGCCCCGATCCCTTTGTAAGCAGCATCCTGTATACCGATAAGCACAGGGAATTAGCCGGTGTCATCCCATCCATCGATGAATATCGTGCTATAGATGGCAGGCCCACGGCCTATATCTGCCGGGATTTTGCCTGCCAGCAGCCGATAACCGATATACAAGAGTTTGAAAAGTGTTTTACCCAGGGGGCGGACGTAACAGGTTAATGGCGTTTGTCTCCTGGCCCTGACACGACAGCCGTTTTAACAGCCGAGGTTATGGAACTGTCCCCAAGAAAAAAAGAGCCTCCTGGGCTCCAGCAGTCTGTTTGCAGGCCGAAGAGCTCGTGTCTGGCCCGGCCGGTGAAGGCTCAGTAGTAAACCTTGACAAACTTGATGGAAAAGAAGTCGCATATAAGGATGTCGTCTGTTTCCACTTCGTTTATGACTATGTAATTTGCTCCGACGGCCAGGAGGACACCGGTCCTGTCGGTGAATGTATTTGTCCCAATAAGGAATTCCACCGTTACTTTCCTGCCTATCATGGTTCTTAAAAACCCATTGATATAGAGGGTGCTTTCGGTTGTAACCGGTATTGGCTGGTTGAATGGGGTAAGGGGTGCCAGACCGGTTGCCTCTGCGGCCGAAATGCCTGTGGGCATTCCAGGCATGGCTGGTGTCATTGGCTGCATTGCCGAGGGCATGCCTGCTGCGGCCAAACCAGTTCCTGCCATGCCCGTCATGGGGAGGCCTGTCATTGGTGTTCCCGCGGTGCGATAGCCCATTCCCTGCATGCCGGCGGCAGGAAAACCGGCGGTCATGCAGTTTGCATTGGGATACGCATCGGGCATGCCTGCCATACCGGGCATGGAAGGTTCCATGGCACCCATAGCTGCTGGATAGCTGCCGACTGATGGCGCGGGGCTATTCTGAGTCTGGTATGGCGCCTGGTTTACCGCTGTTTCCATTGGTGGAGGGGGGAGTTTTTCGCGTTTCTGTTTCTTCTGGCCTGCCGGAGCATCGTAGGGATTCAAGCGTGGCGTTTTGGCATCAAGGTTACTGTTGTCCATGCTGGATGTCTCCTTTCATGAGGTTATGTTTGTGCATATCTTTCTGTGGGGATATAGAAGCAGTGCTGTTCTATCCTGTTATGGATTACTCCCGTTCCCGTGGGGGGAAAGTAGTTTGCGCAGACCGGGCTGAAGGGGTTGTAGTACCAGAGGCAAGTGTCCACGCCGAACAGAATATTGCCTGCCAGTGCCCAGTCCGCTATCTCGTAATGCAGGTCGTCGGGGCGCATATTTAAGATATTCTGAGGATTATACTGGCCGTAGACTTCCTCCATCACGCATGTAAACTGCCTGGGCTGGAATATCACTCTGCGCAGGTCGCCCTGGTTGACTCTCTGATATTCGCCATAAGGTACATGGACCCTGTTCATGACAACCGAAGCTACAGCCCGCATACCATTGATTCCTTCACCTTCAGCCTCGCATTTGATAAGCCGCGCGAAGAGTTCACGGGTGGACAGAGGCATTTTAATCACCTAATTCCTGGATTTGTTTCATCAGCCTGTCTGAATGTCACAGTAGTATTATATTAAGCGAAAAGGTTTTGTGTTACGCATGGGAAGGCCGGTCCGGGAAAGGGCATGTCATAAATTCCTCCTTAAGGACAATAGATTAATATGTAGGTGGTCATAATGTTCTTCCCATATAACCCCAAAAACGCGACGGCATATGCCAGGGCATACGCCCTGTATGACCGGGTGCCCCGGCAGGAACGGCTGTTTTTCTACAGTGGAGGAAATGATTGTGCCAATTTCATAAGCCAGTGCGTTTGGGCAGGCTATGGCGGCTGGATAGAAGGAATGGGCCCGCAGACTGTTGAAGCCAACCGTGCCAGGATAAAAAGCCATATCCGGATGGTACCCTTCGTCTGGTATGGCTCTCCCGATTTCAGCGGCTCCAATAAATGGTGCAGGGTTACCGAGTTCTATACTTACGCCCTGTCTGACAAGAACTTCGGACCGCGGGCAGCCGGGATAGCCGAAGGAACCTGGGAAAGTGTTCCGCCCGGGATCATACGTGAGGGTGATGTCCTGCAACTGGTTGTGCGGTCCTACATCCCCGGCCAGTATGGTCACAGCCTCTATGTGACAAAATCCGGGCGAACCTGGGACGATATCCTAATCTGCTGCCACAGCTATGACAGGCTGGATGAGCCCTTGAGTTGGTTTGCAATGCAGCCTGGTCAGTACCCCCGTATGCGTGTGCTGCGGTTTTCCGGAACGAGTTTCAATAAATAAGGTATAATCGGTATGGAAGAACCTGCCGGAGTGTTCGGGAAAAGAATGACGCTATATGGTATAATATGAGAAAAAAGAAAAACGACCTTTTTATACCGCGGCATTGGAGGTATGGGGATGATTAATGATAAATGGGAAACGGGGTTCGCGCTTATAACTAACTTTGTATTCATTATTTTCGGGGCGATTTGGACCATAGCTTCAATCTACATGTATTCGGATATTCCCTTTGGCCTTGGTATAATATTTGTTGCCATTGGCGCCGGCTCCATAATTCTCGGTATTGTCAAAATATTCATAATAGCCCTGGGGTCCTTAAAGACATACCGTTCTTCGCTCAAGGCAAAGAATAAAGAGGACTGGATCAAGGATGAAACCCAGGACAACTGATGGCTGAAAACCTGAGTCCAGCGATGACGGAAAACCAAAGGCTGTTTGGTCGCCTGGCCGGCTTATTTGGGGGTGCCAGGCGGGGAGGATGCTTAATATGGGCCTTGCAACCAAAATATTGATTGTTCTGCTTAATATGATTATTTTCAATTCAGCCTGCATGCTAATACATATGTCCAACTTCAGCAGGGTAGCCAAGGTTCTCCTGCTGATTACAGGTAATGCTATTATTATTGGAGGAACAATCTATGTATTCCATGTCTTCGGTTTATAAACCGGTGTGGCATTATATAATACATAGTTACAACCCAAAGGAGGATATCATCCATGCAAACCCCTGTGATTCTTGACGGAAAGACGCTGGCTAAAAGCATTGAACAGGAACTCCATGAAAGGGTCCGGAGGATTAAGGACATAACGGGTTCGGTTCCTGTTCTTGCCACCATCATTGTGGGTAATGACCCTGCCTCGGTTACTTACGTGAGGATGAAGGGAAATGCCTGCAACCGGGTGGGAATCCGCCCCCATAAAATCGAGATGCCTGAGGAGAGCACCACCGATGATGTTATAAGGCAGATCCAGACGCTGAATGAGGACCCGAATGTCCACGGGATACTGCTTCAGCATCCCGTTCCGCGGCATATAGATGAGATGGCCTGTTTTAACAGCATTGACATCACAAAGGATGTGGATGGAGTCAATACCCACACTTTCGGGCGGATGACCATGCAGGTGGACGCGTATAAAAGCGCGACACCCCTTGGCATCATTACCCTGCTGAAGCACTACAAAATCCCCATTGAAGGGCGGGAGGCGGTGGTGATAGGCAGAAGCCCCATCCTTGGAAAGCCTGTAGCCATGATGCTGCTTAACGAAAACGCAACGGTGACCATCTGCCATTCCAGGACCAAGAACCTGCCCGAGGTGGTAAGAAGGGCTGACATTGTTGTTGCGGCGGTAGGAAAGCCCGAGTTTGTCCAGGCCGACTGGGTTAAAGAGGGCTGTGTCCTGGTGGATGCGGGCTATAATCCCGGAAATATAGGCGATATAGACCTTAAGAATGCTACATCCAAATGCTCGGCCTATACCCCGGTCCCCGGCGGAGTTGGACCCATGACCATAAGCAGTTTGATAAGGCAGACCGTGGAATCAGCGGAGAAAAGGTTTGGCCTTGCCACGGCGGAGAAGTAAAGTAAGCCCGGCAAAAAAAGGCCTTGGAGGCCTTTTTTTGCTGGATTCTTATCAATCTTCCTCAAAGTCGTAATAGAATATCCATTCATCCTCTGAATACCTTTCGAAAAATCCGCTGAATTCACCGTGTTTTTCTCGGTCAAAACTTACATTATCGATGGAGTAGGACAAGTAGTCCGTCCGTATAAAGCCGGCTTCCAAAAGGAGTTCTTCGTATGCGAGGACATCATCTTCAGTCATGTCCGCGAAGTATAATTCGCCGAAGAGGGAGTCCTCCCCCTCCTTTATTGTAAAATCAACAAGCTTTCCCTTTTCTGGCGGAGGCATGAACTCCAGTTGGTAAGGCCAATCATGGGCCTTAATCCTGTAAGAGCTTATCTGGAGGGTAGTCTTTGAATTAAACTGAAATTCTATGGAAAAATCGTCCTTTTTGTAATAATCGGAGCTGCCGGAGAAGCCTCTTGCTTCAAGCTCCTTCCTGTATTCCTCCAGGTCGTTCTCACCGGTGTCCCTGATTATGATGAAAAGGTTGTACGGGTTTTCGGAACCATATGTGTTCCAGCCGACCATCCTGCCCCATGTATAAACAGGCATATCGGGATGCAGATACTCCGCCGGCCAGTCAGTCTTAACGCCCAGGTACTCATTTATCGAATAGCCTCCGGCCCCTGAATCCTCCTGTATTTCCAACGGCTCAGGATCGGTCAGCGAAACCAGGTACAGCGCTTCTATGTTTTCATCGCTCATGGGATATTCTGTAACGGTGCTGAACTGGCTGGAAAAAACCAGGTCCTCTTTCAGAGCATCCTTGAGAACCTCGCTTGCAGACTTGCCGCCAACCGCGCCGCAGCCCGTCATGAGAGCAATGGTGAGAATAATTGGAACAACCAGCTTTTTCATCCTGTATCACCCTTTCAGCCATAAACCGTTAATTCCTGTCGGGGAAGAAGTCAGGCTCTTCATACGTTCCGCCGCCTGTGCGCGGCCCGGGCACCAGGGGCGCTACCGACGGGTAGTCATCCGCGCCGCTGCCGCCGGAGCCACCGTCTTCTCTTGGCACCAGGGGCGCTACCGATGGATAGTCATCCGTGCCGCTTCCGCTGGAACCACCGTCTTCTCTTGGTACCAGGGGCGGTATGGAGGGGTAGTCATCGGGGGGCTCTGTACCGCCTGATTGATTGTTTCCGACGGGGATATCCCCTCCCTGGCCTGTGTCGCCTGAATCATTTTCCAGTTCTTCGCGAAGGTCATCCTGGATGCTTTTCTTTACCTTCCTCCAAAGCTCATTTGCCTTTCGGCGCAATTCATCGTTCCGCTCCTTCTGGATGCGTTCGCGCTCGGCCTTTTCAATATCACTTAACGGTATTTTTTCCAGCATGGCCGGGAAATCCACATCTCCGCCGCCCGGCTTCATATTGAGGACGACCAGCCTGTATCCCTCGCCGCTGGGTTCAAGCCTGATATCAAGAGGCATTTTCATTGAACTGCTGAATAATTCTCCGCCAATTTCGATTCCCATATAATAATCCCTGATGGTTGGGTCAACCGTACCGGTGGCAATGGTATCGATTGTAAAGATGGCCCTGGTTCCGTCATCGGCAGGAGAATCGATGAAAAACCTCGCGTCACCGTTGAACGCATTAAGGTCTATACCCCCGAATCCCTGAAGATGCTCAATGCCCACATGGGATATTGCTTCACCCATGCTTTGCTTTATGCTGTAAGAAACATAGCCCACATAGGGATTATGATCGCCATCGTTATAGACGGGGAGGGAGCTTGCCGTGTAACCGCCGAACTTTATGACCATCATGTCGAACTGGACCGTAAACCTGACCTGGCCTTCCTCAAAGTAGAAGTCCTTCTTGCAAGCGCCAGGAGTGCGGATTATCCAGTCATATTCTGTCAGGTCCTCCACCGGAATGGTAGGCTTGGGGTTTTCGGGCTCTTCCGGTGAATCAGACCCGGGCGGCTCGGTTTCATTACCCTTGGAGGACTTCCGACCCGATGCCCCTGGCAGCGGCGGCGGGTTCCCCTGCCTTTTTCCGGGCCTGGTGCGGCCAGTGTCGATTTGGGTGGACTGCATCAGGGATGTGTCTAAGTCGACATCGCTACGCTTTACATAGCCGTAGAACTCGTACAGATCTGTTTCGCCCTGGCAGGTGATGGCGGTTTCATACCTGGTGAACACCCAGTCATCATCATACTCGTAGATATCCATTTCACTTCCGGCCCGCAATGTGCCTAAAACGGGGAAAGCCTCGCCTTTGCCCCAATATACATTGGTGGTCCTTTTTACTTTTCCGCGTGTAACGGGCTCAGTGGTATCAGCCAAAGAACCTGTCGGATATGCCGTCAGCGCCAGGGTAATACAAATCAGCGCGATAACAAGTTTTTTTATTTCAAGCATCACAAACCCTCCTTGTGCCGGTCCCGTTCAACTTACTTGTCAAATACCAGGTCATCGGGTGTGACAAAGTATTCCTCATCATAGGGAAGAACCTCAAACTCAGCGGTTTTGACACAGAACAGCGGAGCGTCGCAGAAAAGCACGAATCCTGTTTCATCATCCACATACATGCGGATATTGTCGCTCTCGTCTTCCCCAAGCAGCATATACGCCGTACAGTTTCTCCCGGCGTATTGATAATGTATGCCGCCGGCAGCCTGCGCCTTTCCGTAATCAGCCAGGTCAGACAGGTTCAGGAAGAATATGGCGCTGGCGGGATACTCCATAGCAGTTTTTGACTCCGGATCGTAGCTTAAGTGCTTTGAGCCGGTATCACGATAGATTTGAATGACTACCCCTCCCATGTCCAGCTCAAACGCCGTTTTTTCCTTAGCTGAAATATACAGTTCGTAATAATAGGGGATGGGGGTTCCCTCTGCGTCATAAAGCTCCACTACCTGCTTGACATGAAGCATTTTATCGCTGGGAATGGTGAAGGATGGGAGTTTGAGTTCATCTTCCCGGGATGCCTGCCTCTGGCAGGCCGCCAGGATAACCAGTAGTCCGGCGAGCAATAATGCCGATAGCACCCTTAGCTTTTTTCCCATAAACACCACCTGGATCGCTTAATAATAAGTATAATAAAAAATCTGCATGTAATAACAATAATATAGTATTGTAATAAGGTTTAATATATTGTTTATTCGCTTATTAGGTAAATAAATTATCCTGCCGGGAGTAAACCCTGCCCCCGGGGAGCCGGGTTCTTCCGGATCATGCTTTGTTCGTCACTTGTTTATATGGCTTGCCAAGACAAATAAAAAAAGATAGAATATGCTTAATCTCAATCCGGAAGGGGAACAAACCATTGGAAACAAGGGGATATGAAGGTTGTAGAAAAGTGCCTGCCGAAGAACTGAAAAACCGGATGGCCAGGTTCCGGAGAATTATGGATCAGAGGCATACCGACTGGCGGCTGGCCATTTTCGCCGGCAGGATTAACATGTACTATTTTACCGGTACCATACAGGATGGCTTCCTTGCAATCCCCAGGGATGATGAAGCCGTGTTCTGGGTCAGAAAAAGCCATGATAGGGCGCTGGATGAATCCCTCTTTCCCGTCATCCGTCCCATGAGGAGCTACAGGGATGCGGCCCAGGCTATGGGAAGTTTCCCCTGCCCCGTGCATATGGAAACCGAACTGGTGCCGCTGGCCATGTACCAGAGGATGCAGAAATACTTCGGGTTTACGGGTTTTCTGCCTCTCGATGCCGAGATCATGGCTGTCCGGTCTGTAAAAAGCCCGTATGAGATATCGTGCATGCGCCGTTCAGGCGAGATCCACAGGATCGTCCTGGAGGACAGGGTTCCCCATGTCCTGAGGGAAGGAATGAGCGAGGCCGAGCTTTCAGCCATCCTGTTCAACATCATGATGGAGGAAGGCTACCATGGCGTGACCCGGTTCGGTATGTTCAACACCGAGATGGTCCTCGGGCAGATAGGGTTCGGGGAGAGTTCCATATACCCCTCGTATTTCGACGGCCCGGGAGGGCATATAGGCTTAAGCCCGGCGGTACCCACCCTGGGGAACAGGGAAAGAAGGCTGAATAAGGGCGATCTGGTCTTTGTGGATATCGGCTGCGGTGTAGACGGATACCATACTGACAAGACCATGATCTATATGTTTGGCCAAAGGCTGCCGGACCATGCCATCGAAATACATGAAAGGTGCGTGGCGATACAGGATGAGATCGCTTCCCGCCTTAAACCCGGCGCCATACCTTCCGAGATTTACAATGAGACAATGTCGGGCCTGGAGCCTGACTTCCTCGAGAACTTCATGGGCTTTGGAAACAGGACCGTTAAGTTCCTCGGCCACGGAATAGGCCTTGCTGTAGACGAACTTCCCGTTATCGCCCGGGGGTTTGACGAGCCCATCCAGGAAGGGATGGCTTTTGCCCTGGAGCCCAAGAAAGGAATTGCCGGCGTCGGGATGGTGGGCATAGAAAATACCTTCATTGTAACTGCCGATGGTTCGGAATGCATTACAGGTGCCGGAAGAGGGCTCATTCCGGTGTATTAGGAAACCTGGCATCTGCTTTTTGCTTCTTACTGTTCGTGCAGCATGCAATTACATGCGTCAAATGGTACTATGTTTGAGAACTTACATCTTGACAACACTTGCTTTCATGTTGTATAGTAGACAGGTAAATAAAGCAGAAGCAGTGCTTCTCACCTTGTTGACGGCGGTCGGCGGGTCAATAGCGTGAATCTTATGATGTTTCAATCATAATGGTTCGTGTATTGACTTAAACAGGTGAAGGCAGCTTTGCCTGTTTTGTTTTATAATATTAGAGGGGTTTTAAATTTTTCTGTATTTCGGAGGTGTTTTGTATAAAGAAAAATCAGAGTCATAATCAGGTTCAGATCAACTCAGCAATCCGTGACAAGGAAATAAGGCTGATTGATGTCGATGGCTCCATGCTTGGAATCATGTCGGCAAGGGAAGCGCAGTTATTGGCAAACGAGAGAGAATTGGATCTTGTCAAAATATCCCCCAACGCGAACCCGCCTGTCTGCAAGATCATGGACTATGGCAAGTATTTGTATGAGCGTAACAAGAGGGATAAGGAAGCCAAGAAAAAGCAAACCATAATCGAGGTGAAGGAAGTAAGGCTTTCTCCCAAGATCGAGGATCATGATTTCAACTTTAAGGCCAAGAATGCCATACGCTTCCTTCAGGATGGCGATAAAGTCAAGATTTCCATACGCTTCAGGGGCCGTGAAATTGCCTATGCCGACCTTGGACGCGGAGTGCTCAGCAAGTTCGCAGACACCGTAAAGGAATACGGAAAGATCGAAAAACCGCCGGTTATGGAAGGCAGAACATTATCGATGATACTGGTTCCGTTAAAGAAGTAACTGCTTAATAAGGAGGTTCAGTGACATGCCAAAGCTTAAGACCCATAAGTCTTCAAAGAAGCGATTCAAGATCACTGGTACAGGCAAGGTCAAGAGGACCAATGCCTATAAGAATCATATTCTTACGAAGAAATCATCTAAGCGCAAGAGGAAGCTTCGTAAGGGGGATTACGTTTCTGCAGCCGATGCGGCAACTGTGAAGAAATTGATGCCTTACTCATAAAACATGGAAAGAGGTGTGAACAATGGCACGAGTAAAAGGAGCTGTGCGCACTCGCGCAAGACATAAGAAAGTCTTAAAGCTTGCCAAGGGCTATTTCGGCGCGAAAAGCAAGCTGTACAGAGTGGCTAACCAGGCTGTCATGAAATCCCTGAGCTATGCTTACAGGGATAGAAAGCAAAAGAAGCGTGATTTCAGGAGACTCTGGATTACCCGCATAAATGCTGCCGCAAGAATCAACGGTCTTTCTTACAGTAAACTGATGCATGGCCTCAAGAAAGCTGGCATAGCACTCAACAGAAAGGTTCTGGCCGATATGGCCGTTAATGACGCCAAGGGGTTTGCGCAGCTTGTTGAGAAAATAAAATAGCAGATGATGATGCATTAACAGGTCCCTCAAACAGGAATTGAGGGACTTTTTACTATAGCCTGACCGGCGCAGGTCATAGCAAAAGCGGTGAGGAGATGGATATTAAGGTTACAAGGATTACCTCAGCATCCAACAGGATAATAAAGCAGCTGCGGGAATTGGCCGGCAAGAGGGGCCGGGCACAGCAGAACGCGTTTATTATAGAAGGCTTAAAACTGGTGGAGGAGGCTTTAAGGTATCAGGTTCACATCAGTTTCTTCCTTGTGTCGGACAGCTTTTACCATGGATTTCAATCCATGATTGCCGGAGAAAAGACTGCTCAGGTTTACCTTGTTCCCGATGATCTCTTTATGAGGGTATCCACCACCGAAACGCCCCAGGGCGTTTTAGCAGTTGCGCCGCTATTAGACCATGAGGACTCCTCCCTGGCAGACCGTGGAACACGGTTCGTAATACTGGAGCGTCTTCAGGACCCAGGCAATATGGGAACCATCATCCGCACCGCGGACGCCTGCGGGTTTGACGGGGTTCTTCTTTCCCCGTGCTGTGCGGATCAGTATAATCCCAAGGTTATAAGGTCTGCCATGGGATCTGTTTTTCATATCCCCGTCCTGTCCTGCGCCGATATCTATGACGCGTTAAATAAACTCAAAGACAGGGGAATCAGGATAGTTGCCGCCCATACCAGGGATTCGGAGGTTGCCTGGAGTCTGCCTCTGGCAGACATGATCGCCGTTGTAATCGGCAACGAAGGAAGCGGTCTCTCCCAGCGCATGCTTGATGCCGTCGATATTAGGGTCATGATCCCCATGCCGGGAAAGGCAGAGTCCCTCAACGCTGCATCGGCCGCATCCATGATCCTTTATGAAAGCATGCGGCAGCGAATGACCAGCACTTAATGCCTGCCCGTCCGGACATCGCCTGGACCCTGAGCATGGCAGGATAAAACCTGGCCGTTCGGGAAGAATAATTCGGGGTTTACCTATAATATGATAAAGCGCCTGGCCTGGATAATATACCTAAATGAAAACTACCGGGGTTTTTTGGTCAATTGAAAAGGTAAGTTCCACTTTGAAAAAGTAACTTCCATAGACTACAAAAAGATGGACAGATCAGGGATTATGTAGCGAGAAATAGGTCTACATTGTTAGTGATTTTTGCATTTCAGTAGGGTATAATGGAATTAAAGAAGTAAATCCTGCCATTTTTTAGGCATAGCAAACAAGGGTGAAATTTTAGCTGACTTTTTTGCAAGAGTAAATTCCACCCTGGGTGAAGCTTTATTGAGTGGCAGGTGGTGCCTCTTTGTTTAGTAGTTATTTGAGGAGAGATGGGTGAAGAGTAACCTCATCCGGTGGGATGGACTCTACACCCATCTTTTTTAGAACATCTTCGCCATAGAGGGAGGTGAAGATATCACAAGGAGATTTATTCCCCAAATTCGGTCTTCTGTAGGAGTTAATGTGGTTCATCATAAGGGTTATGTCTTCCTGTGTAAAACCGTCAAGTGATGTTCCTTTAGGGATAATACGCCTGATTAGTGTATGGTTGTTTTCAGCAGCACCTTTCTGGTATGGGGCTTGAGGATCACAGTAGAAAACCCATGCCCTGCGCATTCCTTCTGCATCAAATTCAATGGAGTTCGGATTGGAAAACTCGCTGCCGTTATCCCCAAGCAATACTTGAAACAGTTCGCAAAAAACAGCAGGTTGAAGTTCTCTATAGAGCCGGTTGAATATGTCAATGACAGATTGAGAAGTATTGGCATCCCGAATAAATGCAAGCATGAGCTGAGGTACGGTAAAATGCAATGTCAACAGCACCTTTCCACCTACTCTTCCCTCAAGTGAATCCATTTCCACAACAGGAACCCCTGGGTGTTCTTCCATGAACTTAAGGAAATCCTGATAAGTACGAACGATCCGGCACTTTTTATCCACCTTGAACTGGACCTTCTTCTTTTTTCGTTTCCCCATCCGTACAACACGCGGCATATCAATATTTCTTGCCCTAAAGAGGCCCATGTCCACATAATTGCACAAGGTAAGTTCATCAACCATGATTTCATCCATATGGTTAACGCATATATGGTGGAGTGACTGGCCCTTCTTAATCAGTGGAGTGATAAGAGCATCCAGCCCTAAAGCATCTTCTTCAGTGAGTTGTATTCCCTGTCGTGATTCAGAGCGTACTTGTTCGTATTACTTTTGTGCTTTCGCCGCTGAGTAAATCCTCTTCTCCAGCGTACAGGATGTTTTATCCTCGCATCCATTGCAAACATAGGGAGGTTTTAAAAGTCTTTGGCATATTTCCTTGCGATACAGGGAACATAAGGTCGTACACGAGCGGGACGAACAAAAGCAACAGTTACGCCTACACGTCCTCCTGCCGCAAAGATACCGAATGGTACAGTCTTTCCGAATCATACAGTCATTGAAGGCCTGTCCATAACAGCCTGTCTTCCTGAACTGAACATGATTCCTTACTTCCTTTGCAATTGTAGATGGGGCTTTGGCAAGTTTGCGACTAATTCCTTTAAATGAATCTCTTTCCCCCAATCCTTGTTCAATAATGAGCCTTTCATCATAGGTTAGATGTTTACGTCTGTTTTCCATAATTCGCCTCCAAAAGAGGCACCACCTTAGGCTATCATATCGCTATGTAAAACTTACTTCCACTTTTGTTTTTGAAAATGTTATTTCTACATGATGCTCTGGGAGGGGTGGAATTTAACTTTTCAAATGACGGCCGGGGTTTTTTGTCATAACCCCTGTAATCCGTACTTGAAATGTTCACCATTTTGACATATAATACTTAATAATCTTTGTGATTAACTTAACAAATTCACGATTTCAGGAGGTAAGAACCATGGCAATTAAAATTGGTATCAACGGGTTCGGCAGGATTGGCCGCTTGGCTTTCAGGGCTGCCTGTAACAACCCGGACGTACAAGTAGTCGGAATCAATGACCCCTTTATCGACCTCGAATACATGAAGTACATGCTTCAGTATGACACTGTTCATGGGCAGTTTAAGGGAACCATCGAAATCAGGGACGGCAAACTGGTTGTTAACGGAAACGCAATCAGCGTTTATGCCTGCATGGAACCCGCGGATATTCCGTGGAAGGAATGCGGTGCCGAATACATCATCGAATCCACCGGTGTATTCACAACCACCGATAAGGCAAGTGCCCATATCAAGGCCGGAGCCAAGAAGGTTGTTATTTCAGCTCCTTCCAAGGATGCTCCCATGTTTGTAATGGGTGTTAACAACAAGACCTATACAAAGGATATGGACATCGTATCCAACGCTTCCTGCACCA
>LSQX01376250.1_pt1 | contig 19424 bp, 25 predicted proteins | sample 654561 | NCBI WGS metagenome assembly LSQX01 (sample SAMN04489861, study PRJNA283612) | anaerobic digester metagenome | isolation source: 4 biogas reactors fed with cattle manure at either 37C or 55C with and... | place: Denmark: Kongens Lyngby | collected 2014
GGCTCGACGATGCTGATTTGACCGCGCGGCCATTGCCATGAGCAACATCATCAGTACACGGATTCACCGCATCCTCGCGGCGCGGCGCGAACAGATCGCGCGGAACATCGCCGCGTGGAGGGGCGGCCAGCCGTACATCGATCTGCGGCTGTGGCGCGCTCCGAACGAATCAGAACTGTCGTGGACGGGCACGCGGTCAGAGGGCGGCAAGCAGGTGTTTGTGAGCGTCGGGCGGAAGCAACGCGCGGCGATGATCAACGACGCCGGCCGGGTGGTCAGCAAGATCACGCAGTATCTGTTCAAGACTCACGCGTACAGGACCGGCATCGACGATGCGTGGGGTAAGGACGTGACCGGGCGCGGGCAGAGCGTCGGCAGCTTCTGGGTGGATGTTTCGGAGTTACTGACCGCCGGGCAGTGGGTGTGGCTGCAGGTGGACCGGCTCGGGCAGATCAAGGACCCGATCACGGGGGAGATGCGGCAGCGCACACTGCTGGAGAAGCAGCGCGACAGCGACCAGGTGCGGTGGACGGCGTGGCCGAGCCTTTCAGTTCCGGACTGGTCGTTTGACTCGGCTGGCAGGCTGCGGTGGGTGATCACCGAGGGCGAGCAGTACGTGAACGACGACCCGAAGGTCGAGGCGGAAACGTACAAGCTGCGTACGCTGTGGGAGCGGACGGCGGGCGGGTACCGTGTGACGCAGTACCGTTCGGGCAAGGACGGCGAAAGCGTCCAGATCGGCGATACGGTGGCCGTCATCGGCGACGGTTTGCCATTCGTGCTGGTCGGGAAGCCAGATGAAGCCCCGTGGTGGTTCGATGACGTGGAATCGATACAGGCGCAACTGCTGAACCTCGACAGCCTGCATTACGAGAACCTGGTCCGCACCGTTTTTCCGCAGCTCGTGATCCCGACCGGCATGCTGGATTCATTGCAGTCCAAGCTGATCGAGCGCGTCGGTGCGCAGAACGGAGAAAAGATCGTCGAGCTGGTCAAGGAGATCGTCCGCGGGCTCGACGCGCCGATTGTCGAGTCAGCGGACGAGGCGGGAGTGACGCGGTTCATCATGCCCGCTGCGAGCGACCAGAAAACGATTCCGGACGAGCTTCAGCGCAAGCGGGCGCTGCTGTTCGATATGGTTGGCCTGTCGCTGTTCAACAAAGAGACGCGGCAGATTCAGACGGCGGAATCTAAGCAGTTTGACCAGCTTGACACTGAATCGACGCTGAAGCACCGCGCCATCATCATGCAGGAGGCAGAGGAACGTCTGGTGGAAATCACGCTGAAGGTTGACCCGACGTTCGCGAAGTACACTCCGGTATGGCCGACATCGTTTGACGTGGTGGACGTGGAGTCCGACAGCGCGGCGATCGCCATGATCGGCAACCTGCCGGACATCACGCTGAGCATGCGCAAGATCGTTCTGCTGGCAGCCCTCCGGATCATCTCCGAGCGCGGCGGGTACGATCAGGACCTCATCGAGAAGGCGCGCCAGGAGATCAAGGACATCGCGGAAGAGCCGCCCGTAGAAGCAGGCGGCGACGGCCTCGATTTTTGACGCACAGGCCATCATTACCCAATCGCTGGCTCCGCAGGGCGTGTCTACTGCGGTGAAACGACGCGGCGTATTCCGCGCGACAACGGAGACAGGTATCCATGAACATCAAGGACATTCTCGCCAAACTTGCCAAGGGAGAGGAACTCACGGACGCTGAGAAAGCCTTCCTGAAAACGTACGATCCCGACAAGGAAAAGAACGATGCGGCGGCGGCCGCCCGGCGCAAGGCCGAAGAGGAAGCGGCAGCGCTGAAGGCGGAAAACGCCGAGCTGAAAAAGAAGGCCGACGAGGCGAAGAAGGCGGAGGACGAAGCGAAGAAATCGCAGATGACCGCCGACCAGAAACGCGACGCCGAGTTCGCCGAACTGAAGGCGAAGATCGAGGGTTTGGAGAAGGCCAAGACGGACGCCGAGCAGAAGGCGGCAGCCGTTCAGCGGTCGCAGACCATCCGCGACGCGGCGAAGGCCGCGGGCATCGCGCTCGCTCCGAAATCCGTATCCGAGACACTGTTCTACCAGATGCTGGAGGCGACACTCTCCGGAATCGACATCACCAACCAAGAGGCGCTCACGGCGGCGCTCGACAAGTTCAAGACCGAGAACCCCGGCATCATCACCGCGCCCGGCAACGGCAGCGGCGTGAATCCCGGCGTCCCGGCGAACAGCGACAAGTCGGGCAAAAACCCGTGGGCGAAGGACACGTTCAACTTGAGCGAGCAGGTCACGCTGCTCGAAAAAGACCCGGACAAGGCGCGCGCGCTCGCGGCCGAGGCCGGTGTTAAACTTGATTAAAGGAGCAAGTCGTATGGCTGCAACAAAACTGCAAGACATTGTGTTTAACAACGCTTTCGCGTTGTATTTCCACCGCGCCGTGACCGAGCTTTCGGCGCTGGTGCAATCCGGCATCGCGGCGGTCGATCCGCGCATCGCGGCGTTGTGCGCCGAGGCCGGATTCGGCGGCAAGACGGTAAACCTGCCGTTTTGGAATGCGCTCGACGGCGACGATGAGGTGACTCCGGACGGAGAGGATATTGGCGTCAGCCCGCTGACCGCCGGGCAGGACGTGGCGGTCATCCTGCGCCGCAGCAAGGCATGGGGCGTCACAGACCTGGCGGTCGAGATCGCCGGCGACGATCCCATGAAAACCCTCGCCGACAAACTCGCCAACTATTGGAACCGCCGCCGCCAGAAAGCGCTGTTCAGCCAGTTGACGGGTGTGTTCGCGAACAACGTCGCCGAAAACGACAGCGACCTGGTGCTCGACATCAGCGGCGAGACCGGAGATGACGCGCTGCTGTCGAAAGACACGCTGTTGTATGCGGCTCAACTGCTTGGCGACGCCAAGGGCGGTTTGACCGCCGTCGCTATGCACTCGATGTGCGAGACGGTTCTGAACACCGGCAACACCGGCAACCTGTTCAAGCCGGCCGATTCTCCGGCCACGCTGCCCACCTACAACGGCCGCAAGATCGTGATGGACGACGGGTGCCCGTACAACCCGACCACCAAAGTCGCCGACATTTACCTGTTCGGCGCAGGTGCTGTCGCGTTGAACCCTGTGCCGTCGCGAAGGCCGTTCGAGGTTGGACGCGCGCCGCTCTCAAGCACGGATCTGGTTGTTTCGCGGCAGGCGTGGATTTCGCACCTGCGCGGCATCAAATGGAATCCGGCTCAGGGGGTGCCTGCGGGCGCGACGCCCACTAACGCGGAGCTGGCCGATGGCGCCAACTGGTCGCGTGTGTACGACAAGAAGGAAATCCGCGTCGTCAAGCTGCGCTGCAAGCTCGCGGCGTTGTAATCCGCACGGGGCGGCGTCTGCCAATTCCGGACGCGCCCCGCTTTTCTCACTCCAACGGAGACGAATTGTATGAAAAAGATGTTCCTGATTCTGGCGTTTCTCGTGGCCGTCGCGGGCTACGTGGACATGGCCGCGGCAGCGCCGGCGGCAAGCGACGTAGTATGCAACGACAAGCTGATCCCGACCAACAAGGTCGTGAGTTTCACGCTGTCGCAACGGTACACCTCGCGCCCGATCTGGCTGAACGTGGACGCGGCCTATCCCGACAACGGGACGGTGACCGTCCGCTGGCTGCACCAGCGGGCAGACGGCACGGTGCAGACCAACACGGCCGGCGCGATCTCGCTCACGTCCGGAGCGGTGAGCACGAACCTCGCGTCGCTGTTCACGCAGTACTGCTACCCCGGCGAACCGGTGAGCGTGATTTTCAGCACGGCGACCAACGGCGCTTTGCAGGTGGTCGGCGAACTGTACGGATCTCGAAAATAGGAGGCTTCCATGGCTGAGAAGAAACCCAACGACACACTCTCACTCTACCGGTCGCACTGCCAGGCGGCGCGCAACCGGGCAGACGCGGCGCTTGCGAAAGCCGTTGCCGCCGTTCTGCCGAAGCAGCTCGCTGCCGACGGTGACACGCCACCCATCCCCCCGCCCGGCGGGGATAAAACGAACCCTGACCCGGACGCGGACAAATCCGCCGACGCGCCGAAGCCTGCGCCGAAGCCTGCGCCGACGGGCAAGAAGCGCGGGTAACCAAATTAACCCCCCAATGAACGCGCCGCTCCGGCATGGGACCCCCCGTGACGGGGCGGCTTTTTTGTGAGGCACCATGATTTCTTTCGACAGAGCGCAAACCTACTTCGGAGCAGAGAACCACCACAAGGCGGCCGTGTGGTCGGCGTTCGGACAGGCGCACAGGACAGGCGCGATCGCGGCGGCGCGGCGCGTGTTGTCGCGCGGGCTCGGCCGCTCGATGGATGAAAACGAACCTGCCTACAAAGAGGGCGACAGGACGCGCGACGAGTACGCCGTGTACGAACAGGCGTTGTGGATGCTGGAGAACGGGCAGGTGGCCGACGCCGACGGAAACGACCCTGTGCCGGTCTTGACCGGACGCCCGGACACGGAAGACGTGCGCAGCACAAGCGCATCGGTGTACGCGCCCGAGGCATTGCGATGGCTAGGCATGACAGGCGGCGCGGTGATCAGGGGGTGAGACGTGACGAGCATCAGCGTTAGGTTCACGCCAGATCAGACGGTCGTTATTTTGGCTCTGAATGTCCAGGGATTCATCGAAAACGTGCTGATCAGTCGCGGCAATGTAATCCGGTATGACGTGACCTATTGGTTCAACGGTAACCGCGAAACAAAATGCCTGACAGAGGAAGAGATCGATGCCGTCTAACCTCCCGACACCTCTCCGGAAGCTACGCGCGTACCAGACGCGCACGATGGCCGATCTCATGCGCGAACTGAAACGCGCCCGCAAAGAGGTACGTGCTGCGATCGCGCTGGCCGCGGCGAAGGCAAAGGCAGCATCGAGCGCGAAGGAACGCGAGGAACTGTACGCGGAGATCGAAGAGAAGTACAGGGAGCTGGCCGAAAACATTGATGCGCAGATCAGAAAACTGACCGGCATTGCGGCGAAGGCGGGACATGACACGGCGTTGGCGGACATTGCGGATCGCGCGAAAATAACAGCTTACGACCCGGAACGCGCCGAGCGTTATTTCCAGCTCGTCCACCCGTCTAACGCGCAAAATCTGGCAGCCGTGTTCACCGACCAGATGAGCAGGCGGACGGTCGAATCGTTACGGTTCGCCGTTGTTGATGCGTTCCGGCGCGGCGCGATCGAGGGCCTGTCCGCCAACGAGATGCAGCGGGCGATCCGCGACAAATGGGACGCGCTCGCCGGCAGCGAAGACCCGTTCCGGTTTGTTGATCGCGCAGGACGCCACTGGGAGGGCGCGCGCTACCTCCAGATGTTGGTGCGCACCACGGCGCAACGCGTGGCCATCGAGAGCAGCATCGACACTTTTACGGCCAACGGCTACGAGTTGGCGCAGATCAGTCGAGGCGGCGACGGCGAATGCCCTGTGTGCGCGGCGTGGGAAGGGCGCATCATCCAGATGGCCGGAAAATCGAAACGCTGGCCGACGTATGCCGAGGCGCGCGCGGCGGGCATGTTCCATCCCAACTGCGTCCATCGGCTGCTTCCCGTGGACAGCCTGGTGGACGCAGACGAGATCGAGCAGCAGGGGCGGATCACCAAGCCGACGGCCGACCAAATGGCAGACCCGGAGTTCATGCAGGCGCAGCACGACCAGATCGACGAGGCGCGATACATGGCCACAGGATTGACGGAAGAGGACGCCAGACGCGCCGTGACCGCCGACCGGCTGGAGAAGGCAATCAGAAGCGGGACATTTTCCGACGCAGCAGCAGAGGCAGCACGCATGCTTTCGCCGGAGCAGCTCGACATGATCAGAGAGCGCGGCATCCCGAAGTTTGAACAGGCGCGAAACAACGAGCAGCCGGGGACAAAATTTCAAGGCCGGCTTTTGACACCGCGCAACCCAAACGCCGACGACATTTTGCGGGTGCTCGGGCTGCCCAAGAGCGGGGGCGACACATCTCCGAAGCCGACACCGAAACCCCCTCCAAGCCTGAAACGCCTGGAGGGGAAGATCGGCGACTGGAAATCGTTGGGACTCGAAAAAGGGGAGTCCATGAAGGCCGACAACCGCGAGCCGCTCGTATCGGCAAAAGATGCCAGAGCGCGCATCGCCGCCGGTGAGAGTGTCGAGAATCCGATCGGGGAAACGTTGGCGTTTGACACCGTGACGCTCAAGCACTTGCTGAAATCAGACAGGAAGCCAAGCGATGTCCAGAAACGTTTGGCCGAGATGGATCAAGCGAAGGCGACGGTGGCGGCTCCGCATGAAATCTGGAAAGACCCGAAGACGGGGCGCAAGAAGTACATCCGTTTCGTCAAGGGCAGCGGCGGCAACATAGTCGTCAATGTCGTGGGTCACAAGGGCAGGCATATCTATAGCTGGCACACGAACGAGCGCAGCCTGAACCATTGGAGAAAAGGGACGCTGGTCTACGTCAGGTAAAAAAATGGCGGGCCCCCTTTCAAGGTCCCGCCTGAAGGTTAGACTCGCGCCCCCTTCCATGGACACGGGGGACTGTGCCGCCCCCCCCCAGCAACATCCGGTCGCAGCCTGGCACGGCTACCGGATCGCCCCTTACGGGTAGTCGGAGACTTTCCCGTAGCAGTGTTAAGATAGCATTTATCCGGCCTTTGTGTCAACCGCTGATTTTGACAAATTCCGCCCCGCGTTCCGCCCCCTTGATTTTGACGCGCCGGCCATAGTTGCACACTGTACACGCCGACACTCGCATGTCGTGTTGATTCCTTCACTAGCCTCCCCCGTCTGACCACAGGCGGGGGAGGTTTTTGTTTTACCGTATGGCCATAGCTATGGACGTGATCGTAACAGGGACAGAGGAACTGCTCGCCGCATTAGACAAGTTGCCTGCGACAGCCCGGGCTGCGGCCGTACGCGGAATCACGCGAGCCACTACGCTCGTGTGGCGCGAATCGGTGAAGAACGCGCCGAGATCGCCGACGGCGGCGCAGAAGGCCAGATTCACGCGCAAGACGCGCCGCGACACATCGGCAAGACGAAAGGCAACGGCGCACACACGCGCGAAACCGGGCGGTCTGGAACGCTCAATTTCGATGGACGTGAACGCATCCGCAATCGCGGGTGCGGTGTTCGTGGCTCGGAACGCGGAGGCCGGAAAGTACGCCAAGCGTATCCACGATGAAAAGGGGGCTTCGTGGCAGAACAGAGGCCCGGGAACAATCGCCAAGGGTCCGCGAGCAGACGAACTGTTCATCTCCCGTGCGCTTGAAGATAACCGCCCGAAGATCGACGCGATCATGGCGGAAGAAATGCGGAAGGTGGACCTATGATTGACCCGGCATCATTCGAGACGGCATGGACAGAGGCGGAGCGGCGCGCGTTCGAGGTGCTTGTTGCAGCCGCAGGCGGCACTGAAAACCGCGACGCATTTCTCGGGCGCAACCCCGGCATCCTGAACGCCTGGCATTTCGCGAGCCTCGACGTGACCAACATCGGCGAGAGCGTGCTGCTCGCCCGCGACCTCCCGTCCCTCGGCATCCCCTACTACGCCGAGTGCGCGTACCTGAACCGCGACCGCTGCCAGGAGTGGGCGATGCGCGTGATCGCCGGACTGCCGCTGGTGCAGGATGAAATGTCGAACATCGCCTTGTTCCGGATCAACGGGATCGGCGGGATCGACCATATCACCGTGGACGTGCCGAACGAGAAGCAGCCGGTTGACGTGTGGGGCCTGCGCTTGACGTTCGATCTCGTGTTCGCTACCGGCGGCAAGCAGAACGCCGTCACGGCCACGGCTTGACGGCGCGGCCATAGGAAAGGAGAAAACCTATGGCCACAACCCCAACTTTTTTCAGTCCCACCGACGCAATCGACATCAACACGCTGCTGGGGCTCGGCGAAACCGACCCGAAGTGGGTCATCCAGACCGCCGGACCCAGCACACAGAAAGACCGCGCGTCCGGGCTCGGCGCCGACGGCGATGAGGTCGCGAAAGAAGAATACAACAAGCGCAAGTCCGTCTCGCTGACCTACAAATGCTTTTCGGCGACAGGGAACCTGTCGCTCCCCTCCGCAGGCACTATTTCAGGCGGCTACCACATCGACAGCGTCGCTCTGGCCTATTCGCCGACCGACTGGCCGACGCTGACCGTGACCGCCCACAAGCACGACGACGGCGCGACGCACGCGCCCAATTCCTGCCGGACATACACGACCGACCTTGTGTTCCCCGCCCAGTTCGGAGTGCCGTCCTCGATCAGCGACGGGACAGCGACGGTCATGTTCGCGATGTCTGTCGCGGGGATCGGCATGCGCTCGCTGTCGTTCAGCCTCGCCTGCACCCACGTCGACGAGCAGGGAAGCGCGGGCAACTGGCTGGCCGGCGAAAACCACGACGGCGTGGAAACACTAGACGCCGAGTTCACTGGTGTTCCGGCGAGCGGAGATTTGACGATCCACGCCGACTGGACAATGACCAGTGACGGCGAAACGAGCGGCAACACGGCCGTGGATTCCCGCACCGTCTCGCTGACACGCCACATCGCCAAGGACGATTAATCGCTGTGATCGCAAAGCCGACCATTCATCCGATGGCCGAACAGCACCTGCGCGAACTGCGCGAGCGCTGGGGCATCGAGCCTGATCTGAGCGAGGCGCTCTGGATCGTGCAGCTTTGCGACAGGGTGCTCCACCCGACCGGCGACCGCGCCGACCTGTGCGGACTCCCCGTGCGGGCCGGCGTGTCCGATGTCTGGCTCTGGCCGGTCACGATAGGCGCAGGCATCTTTATCGAGGACAGGCTCCAGCGGTGGTACGGCGGCGACAACCGCCGTGGGACGCTCGCGCTGGCATGGGTGCTGGCACACGCGAGAGATTCTCAAGCCCTGCGGCAGGCGGCGCGCGGCAGGGAGTTCGCCGACGCGCTGATCGACGAATGGACCGCCGGGCTGACATGCACCGTCCCCGAGCTTGAGGTGGCGCTTGACGAATTGCTGCCGCCGTCCCCCGAGAAAAAAGACGAACAGGAACCGGCCGAACCGGCGGGCGCCAACTGGCCGGAGATCGTGCGCGAGCTTGAGGTCATCACGGGACTTCCGGCAGACCACTGGCTGTGGGACATCTCGCGCGACGGCACGGTCAGCGCATGGCTGAAAGCGCGCGCGGTAGTCGCGGCGAAAGCCGGCGGTCCAGCGCCGCGCATGTTGTCAGAGATCGATGCCGCGCTACAGGATCTCGCCACTGCCAAAGCTGCGATCATCAAAGCGCACAAGGAAGCCGACAGTGAGCAATAAAGTCCTTGAATACATCATCCGCGCGATCGATAAGACACGCGGGGGAACCAGCTCGGCGCGGAAGAACGTCGAGGAAATGGCCGACGCCGGTGAGAAGGCATCGAGCAGGTGGGGCGACGCGATGGCCGGACTTGGCGCGAAGATCAGCCTCGTCACGCTGGCGTTCAAAGTGGGGTGGGACATCGGCAAAAAGATAAACGAATGGATCTCCCCCACTCAGCGGCTGGCCAAGGCATGGGAAAAGGTCGCCGAGCGCGCTAAACAGGCGCAACAATATATCGCTGGGCACATCCGAGAACTAAAAGAGGTGTTGCGGCAAGCAAGGGATGCGGATAATGCTGACGAACGGCGTATTCAGAGGGCTGCAGATTTTAAGGTGGGCATGTTGAATGCAGACAAGACCAGCATCAGCCCAGAAGAGGCCGCCATTCGCAGGGATGAAGCCAGCTACCTCAAGAATCTGGCGGATCGCCGCGTCAAAGAAACTCAAAAACAACTCGATGAAGCGCGTCGTGAGCAAGAGCAGGCCAGAAGTAGAGCACAAAGCCTTGTGCGTCCAGAAGGCATATCTGATAAAGACTGGGAGACACGCAAAAAAAATGTCGTCACGGCAGGCAAGCTCGCGGATGAAAAGGTCGCACTCCTAGAAAAATCGCTTGCCGAAGTTTCAGAAACGGCGGCAGAGGCGGCTGATGACCTGATTCTCGCAGAAGCTAAACTTGCCGGCTCTATCAAGAAGAAAAATGAAGACGCGATCAAAGCTCAAGAGGCAGAGACTCAGAAACGGCTAAAAGCAGAAGAAGCTGCAGCCAAAAAACGTGAGGCGCAGCTTGCAAGAGAAGCCGAACTGATGCGTAGAGCAGCGGCAAAAGAAGCAGCCGAACGGGAGCGGGCGGCGATCAAGGCAGCCCAAGCCGAACATCGCGTCAGAGTCAACAACATCCGCAAAGAGATAACCGTCTCGTCCGAGGCACAATCCCGCGCATCTGATCGGTTAGCCCGCGCGCAAACAGCGGCGCAGCAGGCGTGGCAGTGGTACCGCGATCCGGATGCGTTCGAGTCGCAGCTAAAAAGAGAACGCGAGGACGCCGACGCGGAGGCGCAGTTCCAGCGCGACTTCGAGTGGCTCAAAAAACAGCGCTACGGCAAATGGGGCGAACAGGACTGGAGGACAGCAGAATTGAGGGGCGAAAGCGAGGCGATCAAGCGTGTCGCGCTCGCACGCGAGGAACAGGAAAATGCGCGCAACGAGCTGAAAGAGATCGCGGCGAACACCAGGGGGCTTTCCGACAAGCTCGACGAAATCATGAGGGCTAAGTAATGGGATGGATCGACCAGGTTTCATTCAGCATCGTCGAGCACAGCAAAATCCCGTCGCTATCGTTCCAGAGTCGGCAGGACCCCCGTGTGCGCGGCGAAACGCGCCATTACTACATCAACGGCGTCCAACAAGAGAGAACTTATACCGTCTGGGTCCCGTATGAGCAAGAGCAGCGGCGGTGGGTGAAAACGGTGACGGAAACAACGGTGTCAGAGGCTGTCGGGTTGACGCGGGCTGCGGCTCAAAGCTACGGACAAGAAAGCGGACAAATAAACGCCGGAACAGAGGAATGGTCGTCGACCTATTATACATCACAAAAAATGAACGATGCCGACGGATGGAAGGTTGTGAAAATCGAAACCACGGTGACTGTCACCCGTGGGCAATGGATGGACTATAATCCGCCGCCGGCGGGGTAACTTCGGGAGATCGTGAATGATCAAGAAGGTAAAGCGCGGAGAGTTTCTGGCGACGGCCTGGGGGTCGCGCGACTACAACGAGGTCGCAGACTTTGTGAACGGTGCGGAGGGCGGCGATGGCGTAACAGTAAAGCGCGGCAAAAACGGCGGACTGCAGATCAACCTGGGAGACGGCTCGTTCCAGTTCAGGCATGTCACCATAGTCGATCAGACGACGACCGGCGACGGGCGCAACGCGCTGGCGTTCAGGCGCGTCTGTGTCCTCTGCACGACGCCATCCGATCCGTTTGCGACAATTCCGTTACCAAACACGGAAGCAGAAGAGGGCTGGAGCGTGACGCCGGAATTCAACTCTTATGACGAGCTCGTAAGCCTGACTTTCACGCAGGGCGAAACGGTAAAGGTTGTCGATGTTGAACCGTGCGACGAATAGGGGGACGTTGTAAATGGCAGAGCCGGGCGGTTCAAGTGCCCCATGCGGAGGGCTGAGACGGAATCAGGCGGGTGCCCTGCTCAGGAACGCCGTGACGGGGGCGTTGCTATCGCAATGCCCATCTGGCGGCGGTACGCCTCCCGATCCTCCTGAAACGAAGAGCTACAAGTGTTCGTGGACTCAACGCGAGATTGTGCGTGCTGGTGTAGCGGGGCCGGTGATTTCCGAGTATAGCTTCGATAGAGATTATGTAGAAAGCGTCCGCGAAGATTTGTCGCCGAAGGAATTTGATATTGCGGTAGTCCAAGATCCAGATGGCACTGTATATTGGGCAACCGGATCGCTTTCGTTCAACGGAGATTTCACAATAACACCAAATTTCATTGAGTTCGACAGCGGACCTCTGCATCACGAGATAACCATGATCAACATCAGTAGTGTGCTGTGGGGATCATGAGCATGAAGGTCCGCGAGTGGATAGCTTTGACCGAGGCCATACGCGCGAGCGGCAACGCTGAGCTGAACAGATTGCTCGACAGGTATCACCGTAAGCTTTTTACGGACGACAAGACATGTTGGGTGGCCGGGGCTCGCAGACACATTGCGATGCGGGCGGCCGCGCTAGGGGTTACGAAAAAAACGAACTCCGTTTGACCGCGCGGCCAATAGCATGAGAGCCATTGCAATTTTCCTGACATGCGCCATGACGGCATGTGCCATCGCCGGGCGCGTCGAGCAGATCACGCTCGACCTCGAACGCCCGGCGCGTCCGTTCGCGCTGACGGTCACCGAGGCGACGGACGTAACCGTCCGCGCGAACCTGCTGTCGGCCGGAGCGGAGTTTGACCCGACCGGCTGGACAGGACTCCTGTGGATCGGCGACCGGGACGGAAACGGCGGCATGACGCTGACCAACGGCACGGCCGTCCACGGACGTATGACATGGGAGCTCGCGGCAACATCGACGCCGACCAACGGCAGATACGACGCGATTGTCCTAGGGGCACAGGACGGGCGGATCGAAGAGTGGGGGCGCGGCGCGGCCGTGGTGCGGCTGAACCCGGCGCGCACGTCGCTCCCCGCCGAATGGTCGTACGGCGACCTCTCGTATGTGATCGCGACGCAGGCGCTCGCGGCCGCATCCGCCGCGGCGACCACGCAGCGGGTGGATGAGCTCGAAGCACTGCTGGCTGAGAGCTATATGCAACGAGAGGAATCGGACGCATGCTACATGCTCCGGACGGGGCGCGTCGATGTGGCCGGCGACTGGATGGTGAGCGTCCCGGGCGGATCGTCGTTGTCGTTGAGGTCTAGTCCGAGTCTTAATCTGATCGACACGAGCAACTCTAACTTGCGTCGTAGCGTGGCACTAGACACGATGCGTTTAAGATTTGCGATAAGCACTATATCTCCTCCGTCTGGTCATATGTGGACGTACAGTTTTGCGCCCGGCAATCCAGACACAGTTATTCGCAGAGAGGACATGCCGGAGTTCACCGACCCGCTGGCGACGAAGGTGTACGTTGACAATTCGATTCTGAACATGTCCGCGCCGATGCTGATAATCGATGGAGTGACATACCGGCAGTACTGGGACACGAACCTACTCACGACAGCATGGGAGCCGGTGCAATGAGGCGAATCATTTTCATGATAGCGGCGTTGATCGCGGCGGGCGCGGCACAGGGGCAGATCAGCGGCGGGTGGTTTGACTTGACCGTTCACGACGCGGTGTTCGGCGACGGCGGCAGCAATCTCGTGTCGGGCACAATACACCCTCTCGGCGTGGTGCCCACGATGCAGGAATTTCGCGAGGCAGAGGCGGCGATCATCCAGGCCGACGCCGTGGCCACGCAGGCGCTCGCGATCGCGGTGGCGTCGAGCAACCGGGCGGCGACCGCGTGGCACGACGTGGCGGATCTCACGTCGAACGGCGTGTGGGAGATCGCTTTTACCATGAGCGCTCTGCGGGGAGTCGGCGCGGCGGACGACATCGCCAGCGAGACGGTCGGGTTCAGCGTCGAGGACACGGCGGACGGGCGGCAGTGCCACATCATCCAGTGGTTCGCCGAGGTTCCTCCGCAGATGCCTGATTTTGTCGCCACGCACACGACCAACCTGCTCGAAAACGGGTTCGAGGAAATCACGGTGACGAACACGTTCCCGAATCAAATCGGGACACCGGCAGACTACGGGAAAACGGGCGGCGCCTGCTACCGCGTGACGGCGACCGTCCCGTTGTCTTGGGGGCAGTGTTTCTTCAAACTGCTCGCAACCGGATTCGTGATCCGGGGTAACGCGCTGCCCATCGTGCGCGGCGTAGCTGGAGGCGCGCATCACGACATAGTCGCACTCGACGCGGTGGGCTTGACCAACGTCGTTTTGAACATCCGCGGCGGGTTCGCGGTGGATACCAACAACCCGCTCGTGATCATGATGATGGAACCGTAACGATGACAATCCACGAACAGTGCCAGCTTGAACTCGCCGCGTGGCTGTTTGTGCTCGCGGCCGTACCGCTCTGTCTCGCGGCGCGGTGGCTGATACGGCGTCGCCGCTGGCACCCGCTACCGACCATGGGCGTTGTGTTGATCGGTGGTTTGTGCGCGGCGGCGTTCGCACTGGCCGACGGCGAAAGAGGAAAGCCTGTGCCACCGCAGGTGTACCGCTACATGAGAGTCCGGAAAGAATGGCTTAAATGGACGCAGGCGGTGAAAGCGTCGTGGCTGGAAATGCTTTCCGGCATAACGTTCGTCCGTGAGCGCGTCGAGGTGATAGATACCGAAATCATCGCGATCACGAACGCGGTGAAACGGCCGGCGCGGAAACCGCCGGTAATGCAGTTGCGGCCAAACCTGCTCAACAACCCGAACAATCAGAACATCAAACTGCGGCCGAAAAATCTGACCAACAACGGCGATGGAACGTGGACGGTTGAGGTGCAGGCATCGCGAGAGATCACAGACGAACCCGCCGTCATGATGTACCTGCGTCGGCGGCGCGACGGCGCGACATGGTGGGTAGAGCACGAAAGTACGAGCTACCCCAGCAACACATCCGTCAATGCGTACACTTACACGTTCCGTCCACCCGTCGGCGTGGACGGGTACATAGCGGCTGCGGATGAGATTCTGCTTGGAGGTCCGAACGGTTGCCAGATCGAGGGCGTCGTGCTGGTCGATCCAGTGAGCGGCAAGATGTATGAGGGCATCACCGGAGACTACATCATCGATGGCCGACCGGTGCAGATCAAAGGCGGCGTGTTCAAGATGGAACCGAAGGTCGCGACGCAGGGCGAGGGCGGTGATCCTGAACCGATGGCGAAATCGGCGGGAGGTACGGGCGCGTTGACAGCACGTGATCTCATTCCTGATGTGGTAGCAGAGGAACCGGATGTGCCGAGGCTGAAACTGGCCATGCCTCCGCTCGACAACATGAGGACGATCAAATGATGGAGCTTGTTTGCAGGATCTACGCTTGGACTGTCGCCGCCGTCTTGTCCGGTGTCGGCTGGGACATGCAGGCGTTCGGGAACGTGATCGTCTGCGGCGGAACGGCCGTGCAAGTACAGCCGGGGTGCCTCGCAGCCCGGGCCGTCGGCCTGGTCGGCCTGGTCGGCCTGGTCGCGTCAGCCGGGCTGCGGCAGGCGTGGCCGTTCCCCGCTGCGCTGGCCGCCGGCACGGCGATGAGCTGGCTTAGATGTTTCACGCTTGTCGCACTCTGTTTGCGCCATCCGGCCATATTTGAGCGCGTACACGGGCAGTGCGGCTATGCAGTGTTTCTTGCATCGACCTTGGTGCTCTTGGTGCTCTTGGTGATTTTCCGGCGGACACGGTGTCGGCCGGCATCGCGCGGTTCCTTCGGAGTTCCACCGCGCGATGTAACTTTTCGGCCATTATAGAGGAGTTTTTTCATGGTTGTAAAATCGTTCAAAGAAGAAGTGCGGTACGGGACGATACGCATTTTTGCCGTCATGCTGATTGCTTCGCTTTTCGCCGTCTCGCTGGTGGTGGCCACGGAGATGCCCGATCCGTTCACAGCGGCCGAGCGTATCGAAAAACTGAGCGCCACCGGCATACTCGCATTCGGGTTCATTCTGAGCTTAGGAACGACAGCCTATTTGATCAAGCTACAGTTCAGTAAATTTGACACGATCATCGAAGCGAACACCAGAGTGATCGCGGAAACTTGCCGCGCGATGGAGCAGGTGCAATCTGCGATAAATCACTGTCGGCGCAGCAACGAGTAACGACGATTTCATCCACGGCGCGATGCCGTGGCCAACAGGAGAAACACATGAACGAACTACTGAACAACGTGCAGGTCCAGACTGCGCTCATCACGCTGATCGTGCTAGCGCTCAACGCTCTGGCGCAATGGCTGAAGAGCAAGACGCGCGGATCGCTGCTCGAATACGTGTGGTGCTACGCGCAGCCGATCATCGCGGCATTCATTGCGGCCGCGCGTGAGGTGATGCAAGAAGGCGGCGAAGGATCGGCCGCGATACGCGGGATCATGGATAAATCGCTGGCCGAGTTCGCCGACCAATACGAACTGTTCGAGGGCCGTCCTCCGACCGAGGCAGAGATCGCTGCGGTGCGGAATGAACTGGTCACGCAACTAAAACGCATTATCGGAGGCTAAGCGTGGAAAAATACGATCAGATCACATCGCCTGACGACAAGGGCAAAGCAGAATTTATTCGGAGGTCCGACAACAAATCGGCACGGGTAAAAATCACATGGTTCAAGGCTTCTCCGGACGGCGACGGCATGGTGGCTGTTAGCCGAGTCAAGGCGATCCGCCTGTCGGGGTTGCATTGGGCGTAATCAGGAGGGATACCATCATGATAAAACGGTTCACGAATTGGCTGGTTGCGCTGGCACTGGTTGCGGTGTCCGGGGTAACGGCGGGTTGCTACACAAAAGCGGTCGCATTCTCAAGGGTGCATCCGGACGGAGTGCGCGAGTGCGAAATACGTGTTATCGGCACCGGCGACAAAGCATCGCAGGTCGCGGCCGACGGCATGTTTGCCGATGGATCGCTCGATGACTTCGGGGCGGGTGTTCGGAGCACGTCTGCCAGCCAGCAGTCGTCGGGAGTAGACGGCACCATCAACGCACTCGGGTCGCTCATGAGCATCATGGCGCAGTTCATGGCCAACGGACAGCAATACAGGGTTGGCGTCGGCACGCCCGCCGCATCCACCATGACGGACAGTTCAACGGATAGCGTATCGGCACCTGCGCAGCGGACTACATCAGTTGTTTTAAGCGGCAAGGTTGCAGAGGCTAAGGCGGCGAACAAAACGCTGATCGTCGTGGCAGGGAATCCTGCGTGTTCGTACTGCACAAAATTCAACGAGGCGGTCGCCGCCTCGACTTTGTCGACCAGGAGCGACATTATCTTCGTTAGCGAATCCGCTCCGTGGGCTGAAAACAGCGCACTGGACTGGACCGGAGGCGGGAACGCCCCTATCGTCCGGATAACGCGATGGAATGCCGACGGATCGATAATGTGCGACCAGAAACTCAACCGCCCGAGCATTGCGGAGATTGAGGCCGCGATCACGGCCTGCGTAGCAAAGTAGCCGCAACACCGACTATGCTGCTCTGGCCAGCCGGTCGTACGAAGCGCGACGACGCAACAAGGCCGCCCGTAAAGCGGCCGGCAAATCTACGCCGCCCTCAGCAACGACTTGATGGCCATCGCTGCTTCTGCTACTATCGAGATCACGGTTTCAATTTTTTTACCGTGATCCGCACCATCTGTGGCATGGGCGTCTCGCCCATGAAACACGGGCAAGATGCCCGTGCCACACCGCCTCGTGGCATGGGCGTCCCGCCCATGAAACACGGGCAAGATGCCCGTGCCACACCCGGTTGCGGCGTCAGGAGTCTTTTTGCTTAGCCCGGAAACGATAGACAAAATCAAAGCGCGCATGGCCCTGGCCTCGGTCTTCGAGGAGGACCTTCAGGAGTCGTTTATTCTGGGTTCAGGCCCCGGTGGGCAAAAGACCAACAAAACCTCATCGACCGTCCGCCTCTATCACGCGCCCAGCGGCATGACGATCAAGTATGGTCGCAGCCGTTCGCGCGAGGCGAACCGCTGGCTCGCGCGCCGCGAACTGGCCGAGAAGATTTTAGAGCGCGCGAAAAGCGAGCTTTCAGCGCGCCGTCAGGCCGCTGAAAAAATCCGCCGCCAAAAACGACGCCGCTCCCGCCGCCAGAAAGCGCGCATGCTCGACGAAAAGCGCAAGCACAGCGAGAAAAAAGCCGCACGCGCACGCGTCGAGTTTTGATTCCGCGTATGGCGCGGAGCCAAAACTCGAGTTGACATTTAGGAATTAGGATTTAGGAGTTAGTTCTGCCGGGTTTGCGGCATGGGCGGGTGCCCATGCCCACGGGCAGGATGCCCGTGCCACACCACCCGCAGGATCGGCAGTACCGGCAGTCCCCAAAGCCGAGCCATGCAAAACTCCTAACTCCTAACTCCTAAATTTTAAATGGTTTCGCGCAACGCGCGAAACACCCCCTCCAGCCGCTGGTCAGCACTTTTGCCTTTGAGCAGCGGCAGACGGCCATTCACCAGTAGCGGCGAACGTTCATGCTGCTTGTAAAAATAGATTTTTGGGCCGCGTGTTTCGATGCGGCCGATCGCTTTTTGCGCGGCGAGCACACGCAGTTCAGCCAGACGCAGCAACCGCAGGACCGGCGGCGGCGGCCGACCGTAGCGGTCGGCCAGTTCGCGGCGCAACGCATGCACCTCTTTTACGGAGGTCGCTTCGGCAAGGCGGCGGTGCAGGATCATGCGATGCGCCTCGTCTTCGACATAGGCGTAAGGCAACGAGGCCGCGCCCTCCGGATTGAGCGAGCCCGGCGAAAGCTCAATAAAATCAAGGTCTAGATCGACATCCACCAGCAGCGGCGGTGCCTCCCCCTTAAGACGCGCGATGGTGCGCCGTAAAAGCTGACAGTAGAGCCCGAAACCAATCGCCGCGATGTGTCCGCTCTGTGCCGCGCCCAGCAAGTTGCCCGCGCCGCGGATCTCGAGATCGCGTAAGGCCAAATTGAATCCCGCGCCCAGTCCGCTGTGTTTCTGCAACGCCGCAATACGCTGGCGCGCGTCTTCGTCAACGTGCCCGTGCTCCGGTAGCAACAGCCACGTAAATCCCTTCTGCGATGAGCGCCCCACGCGCCCGCGAAGTTGGTAGAGATCCGCGATGCCGAAACGGTCGGCGCGATGTACGATCATGGTGTTGGCGCGCGGAATATCGAGCCCGCTTTCAACAATCGTGGTGCAGAGCAGCACGTCGATCGCGCCCGCCTCGAACTCGCGCATGACGCGCGCCAGCGTCTGCGACGGCATCTGTCCATGCGCCACACCGACCCGCGCTTCGGGCACAAGCCCCTCAAGCCGGCGCTGCATCAGGCCGATGGTCATCACGCGGTTATAGAGCACGAAGACCTGCCCGGCACGATTCAGCTCCTGGCGGATCGCGTTGCGCAGGACGGTGTCCGAATCACGCGCCACTTTGGTCTCGACCGCCACGCGGTCACGCGGCGGCGTCTGCAACAGGCTCATGTCGCGCGCGCCGGTCATGCTCATGTAGAGCGTGCGCGGGATCGGCGTGGCCGAGAGCGTCAGCACGTCCACCACCTGTCGCACCTGCTTGAGCTTCTCCTTGTGGTTCACGCCGAAACGCTGCTCTTCGTCGATGATCAGCAGGCCGAGATTCTGAAACGCCACGTCGTTGCCGAGCAGCGCATGCGTGCCGATCACGATATCGAGACGGCCGTGCCGCATATCCGCGAGAATGCGCTTTTGCGTGGTGCGCGTCTGAAAGCGGCTGAGCACCGCGATCTTGACCGGATACGCGGCCATGCGGTCGCTGAAGGTCTCGTAGTGCTGTTCTGCCAGCACAGTGGTCGGCACCAGCACGGCGACCT
>LSQX01297401.1_pt1 | contig 19423 bp, 19 predicted proteins | sample 654561 | NCBI WGS metagenome assembly LSQX01 (sample SAMN04489861, study PRJNA283612) | anaerobic digester metagenome | isolation source: 4 biogas reactors fed with cattle manure at either 37C or 55C with and... | place: Denmark: Kongens Lyngby | collected 2014
CAAGGAAAAGAAGTTGAGCTTGAATAATATTAGCAACATCATCATAAATAGGAACTCCTAAAAATATAATTCTGTCCATCATCAATCGTGAGAAAACGTCCATTGTTGCAACATTTAGTTGACGTTCCTCTATAATTGTTGGTGAAATATAGTTTTGTGGTAACATAGAGTAGAAGTTGTGTAATTTTAAGCTACTGATACCCATATGCTTAGTGGCGTATTTATTAAATTCTTTGTTGTCCATAATTATTTAATGTTGTTAATATTTAAATTAGATTATTTTTCACCCAATTTATTAAATTTCTCGAAGCTAATGGGTGTTTCTTTTGGTTTAATCATATTTTTGATGGCAGCTGTAATTCTTTGGTCGAAAAGCATTTCGTATATTTTTCTAACATCTTCTTGATTTTTCATAGCTTCATCGGCGATGCCTTCTAGGCGTTTGTTGGCTTCTTCTTCACCTTCAGTTTCAGAAATTTGAGCTAAATATCCTTTATAGAACTCTTTGATGTAGTTTCTTACATCTGAAACTTCAACGTTAATATCATTATTTCTGGCTATTTCGTTTTCAATTAGTTGCCATTTTACAGATTTCTCCATTTTTTCGTACTCTTGATCAACGTTTTCGTCGTTTATCTCTTGACTAGTTTTTCTCATCCAACGTTTCAAGAAATCGGCAGGAAGTGAAACATCAACTTTCTCCATAACTTCATTTACAGCTTCTTCAACAAATTGTTTTTCAGAGTGTTGTACAAAATTTTGTTCTATGGATTCTTTAATTTTGTTTCTAAATTCTTCTTCAGTTTTTACACTACCATCGGGATAAACTTTATTGAAAAGTTCTTCGTCTATGGGTGCCATCTCTAGGTGAGTAATGGTTTTAATTGTGAAGTCGATTTTTGTTTTCTCGGGGTCAATATCTTCAACTTTAACGCCAAGAACTCTTGCTATATAATTTTCATCTTTGTAAGCTTTTTTAATATCGAAGCTTACAACATCTTCCGCTTTTTTTCCTATGAAAGATTCTTTTATTTTTTTGTCATCAATGGCATCAATAAAAATGGAGCTATTAACGGCTTCCATTTCTTCGCCTTTAAAAATGTAGGTTCCAACCAAAAGGTCGCCATCAACGCTTTCTTCTACGTCTGAAACAGCACCATAGCGTTTACGCATATTGTCTATTTCTTCTTCAATTTCTTTTTCGTCAGCTTCAATTTTGTAATATTTAATGGCTTTAAACTTTACATTTTCGAGACTAAATTCAGGTTTTAGACCCAGTTCGAAATAAAATTTTTGGGTAGCGTTTTCGTTTTCCCAGTCAATTTCTGTTTTATCGTCATTTATAATAGGTTCACCAAGATATTGAACATTATTTTCTTTAATGTATTTATCCAATTCTTCGGAAACTAATTTGTTTATTGTTTCAACAGTAACCGATTGTCCGTACATTTTTTTTATCATTCCCATGGGAACTTTTCCGGGACGGAAGCCAGGGATATTGGCACTTTGTCTATATTTTTTTAATTCTGCTTCGGCGGCAGGCTGATAGTCGCTCGCTTCAATTTCTATAATAATTGCTAACTCTTGTGCGGCGATGTTTTCAGTAGTTAAATTCATCTCAATTTATTTATTTAGTATTTAAAATTATAATTCCTATTTTTTCGGACTGCAAAGTTACATTTATTTTTCCTATTATATTATATATTGAAATAGTTTTTTAAGTAATTCTAAGGAATATGTAAGCTAAATTGTTCTACTTTTGCAAATTATAGCAAGTAATGAGAGATTTAACGCAAGGTAGAGAGGGGAAGAGCATACTTTTTTTTGCTATTCCGATGTTGATTGGCAATTTTTTTCAAATTTTCAATACATTGGTAGATTCCATTGTTGTTGGAAATTATATTGGAAAAGAGGCTTTGGCTGCCATTGGTACATCTTTTCCGGTAATTTTCGCTCTAATATCTTTAGTTATAGGTGTTTCGGGTGGAATTTCCATTGTAATTTCTCAATATTTTGGTGCTAAGGATTTAGATAAGGTAAAAAAATCCATCGACACAGCTTTTATCTTTCTGATGGGTTCATCGCTCGTTGTTGCTGTGATTGGCATTGCTTTGGCTCCAAATATTTTTTCAGCATTACAGCTAAGCGAAGAGGTTATACCCGTTGCCACAACTTATATGAGGATTTATTTGTCGGGTTTGATTTTTACTGCTGGATATAATGGTGCTATGGCTATATTGCGTGGTTTGGGTGATTCTAAAACACCGCTGTATTTTTTGATAATAACTTCTATTACAAACATAATTTTGGAGTTGATTTTGATTGTTGTTTTCAAAATGGGCATTCAGGGTGCAGCCATAGCCACTGTGGGTTCGCAAGTTTTCGGATTTTTTGTAAGTATAATATATCTAAATCGTACGCATTCTCTCTTTGATGTAAGGCTTACAAGTATGAAATTTGATATGAATATATTTTCACAAAGTTTGCGAATTGGTTTGCCTTCGGGAATGCAGCAAGTTTTTGTGGCTATGGGTATGGTGGCTCTTTTGCGGATTGTGAATAGATTTGGCACCGATGCTATGGCTGCATACACCATTGCTGGACGTATTGACTCATTTGCATCTTTGCCTGCAATGAATTTTGCCATGGCTTTATCGGCTTTTACGGGTCAAAATATTGGTGCTGGAAAATTTGATAGGGTGTCGAATGGGCTTAAATCAACACTCTTTATGACATCTGTTATTGTGGTGATAATGAGTGTATTTGTGTTTTTGTTTTCGCATAGCTTAATGGGGATGTTTACCAAAGATTTGGAAGTTATAAGCATTGGAACTTCATATTTGAAAATTGTTTCGGCATTTTATTTGATGTTTTCGATGATGTTTGCTTATACTGGTGTTACACGCGGTGCTGGCGATACTTTGGTGCCCATGTTTATCACACTTTTCTCACTTTGGATTATTAGAATTCCAGTGGCTTGGTTTTTATCTGCAAGAATAGGGGTAGAGGGCATTTGGTGGGCTATTCCCATAGCATGGACCATGGGTATGGTGGCATCGTATGCCTATTATAAAACTGGCAGATGGAAAACAAAATCTGTTGTAGGAAATAATATTGAGCTATAAGTTGCTAAGCTAATTATTTTCTTTTTCTATCTACATAAATGTTTTTTGGACCAATGGAAATGGGTATCCCGTGTACATTTTTGATGTTTTCGCCCAACAATTTCAAGTCTAAGGCGGCTCTACCAACAGAAAACATCACCCTTGTATCCACTTTGTGCATAGCTGCTGTTGACACTGCCGAGCCTATGGCAATTCCCAAATCGATGTTATTAAAAGCACATGGTGCAGTCTCAAATTTGGCATTCTCATCACAGTCTTTAAAACCGCAGTAGGAGCAGTGGTGTAGCCCCATTTGGCTATATTCTGTACCAATTATAAGGAGTGCATGCGACTCTTCCAAATTGTTAGCATCGCGCAAAAAGAATTTCATTTCGTGTTCTTCAGATATTTTACGCATCTCTTTTATTATATCCTCAAACTCATCAGGTAGCAAAAGAGCCATTTTCAGAGTGTTACGTCCTTTGCCTTTGGGTGCAGTTTCGGCGGCAAGCATCATAGCCATGCCGACATTTTTAGCCATTTCTATTTTGACATTCTTGTCGAGATTAATCATATTTATTCGTCTATGCTGGTAAAATAATCTATACTTTCGTTGTATTGTAACCACACATTATCATCTCTTAACTCATTAAAGTGCTTTACTATAAATAGTTTAGCTCTTTTTTTCCAAACTTCAAGTTCGTGTGATTGCAGGGTGTTGATGTTGGGTCTGTGTAGTATCATCATGGTGTCGCAAACATCTGAAATATATTTAGGAATATGCTCAATACTTGGGTTTACGTGAACATCTTCAATTTCCTTTGAGTTCATTATTTGCGAGAAGATTATAATTGGGATATTATGTTTTTTGGCACTTTCGCTCAACATTTTCATAATTCTTTCGCTCTCCACATAATTATGTTCTACGTCGGAGATGTGCTGTGAATAGAGTTCTATGCTATCTATTAGTATAATTTTTACTCCCAGATTTTCCACCATAAAATCAATTTTTTGGTCAAACCTGAGGTCACCCATAAAAGTAGAGTCGTCGATGAAGATATTTGAGTAGTATAATTTCGAAATAAAATTATTTGCACTAATGGGTGCTATTCTTTCGTTGTAGTCGCTCACAATTTTAGAAAAAGCACTTGCTGTATGGCTTTCCACAACTCTTTGTATAATTTTCAAAGAGCTTCTTTCGGGCGAGAAAAGGGCGGTGTGGGTAGAGCGGTCTATGCCAATATTTTTCAATAAGGATAGCAGGAATGCAGTTTTTCCTCTTCCGGGTTTAACGGAAATAGAATAGAGTTTTCCATTTTCAATTCTACCAATAATTTTGTCAAGCCTCCAAAAGTTGGTATAGATATCAGGATAGCTGATATGTTCCTCTGCAATGAGTCTTTCGGAAATATTGAAAGTTTGATAAATAGTGTCTTTCACACTACTAATACTTTCAAACATTAAATCTTCAATCTCTTTTATCATATCTCTTAGTATTGTTGAATAACGCCTTTTGAGTAAAAAAATCTGTTCAAAGTATCGCCATTATCATCAAAAGTAAACTCCCAACCATCTTTTAGGTTGTCTTTATAATTGGTGATTTTTGTAACTTTACCTTGATAATTTATTTCAGTTTGTGTACCTGTTCCATTTTCAAAAATTCCTTCACCCACAATCATCCCGCTAATGGCGTAAAAAAACCACTTGCCATCATATTTTCCATTAATATATTGTCCCTCAATTTGTGGATATTCGTCGGGATAAAAGAATGTGTATTCACCGTGTAGATCGCCATTTTGGTAGTTGGTAACCAGTCGTAAATTACCATCTTCGTCCCAAGTTCTTTTAGCTCCATTCAATATACCTTTTTCGTAGGTTTCCTCCATCTCTAAAGAGCCATTATAGTACCAACGTACAAGTTTTCCGTCCATTTCGTTATCCACATAATTCACTTCCATTTGTTTGTTGCCATTGCGATGGTACCATGTAGAAATTCCGCTTCTGGTTTCGCCTCTAAACCTAATTTCAGACTTTAAACTTCCGTCTGGGTAATAATCTTTTTCTACTTTTGTGCATGAAAAAAGTAAAAAAGAAATAAGTGATATGTAGATTAGTCTTTTCATCAATTTAAAATAATAGTTCTGCAAATATATGAAAATATCCTTATTGAAAAAACATTTGGCAATTAAAATCCTGATTGTTAAAAAGTGGTTATGATACACTTTTTTAACAAAATAAGTCTATCCTCAATAAAGCTTAAATTACTGATAATCAGAAATATTAGCTCTGTTTTCTAATTGTTATTTCCCTAAACAATTATAGTTTTTGGATAAAACATAGTTTAATTTGTATTTTTGTCAATATCAATAATGATTAAATTTAGTATTATATTTTATAGATGAGTTTCTCTAAATCAAAATCTGGCTTGTGTTTGGGCGATTTTGCCAAAGTGATAGATAATAAAAAAGTTGCACTTTACATATTAAAAAACAGCGGTGGATCGGAGCTTACTGTAACAAATTTTGGAGCAAAGATTGTTACACTTTTGGTGCCAGATAGAGAAGGAAAACTGGTAGATATTGTTTTGGGCTTGCCCAATATGGCAGATTATAGAAACGCCAAAGAACCTTATTTTGGTGGTATTTGCGGACGCACTGCCAACAGAATTGCACATGGCGAATTTGTATTGGAAGGAAAAAAATACAGCTTAGCTCAAAACAATGGTGCAAACTCATTGCACGGAGGAGTTAAGGGCTTTAATGCGGTGGTGTGGGAGGTTTTGGAAAAGAGCGATAAGCATATTAAGATGTATTATTTGTCGCCAGATGGCGAAGAGGGCTATCCCGGAAATCTTGAAGTTTGGCTAACGTACAGCTTTACAGATAAAAATGAACTAATGATTGACTATAGTGCAAAGACAGATAAAACAACAATAGTAAATCTTACAAACCACTCATTCTTCAATCTTTCGGGTGAGGGTGATGCAAATATTGGAGACCATCTTTTGCAGTTGAATGCTGATTACTATTTGCCGACAGATGAGGGTGCAATTCCTTTGGGACATTTAGAAAGCGTAAAAAACACTCCATTTGATTTTACAAAGCTCCGAAGCATAGGTGAAAGAATTGATGAAGACAACGAACAACTCAAAATTGGCAGGGGATACGATCATTGCTTTGTTTTGAATAAGGCTTCGGAAAATGAATATTCTTATGTTGGCTATTGTCAGTCGCCAAAAACAGGAATTAGAATGGATATGTTTACCAGCGAGCCAGGGGTGCAAATATATACAGGCAACTGGTTAGACGGTAGTTATGTAGCCAAAGCAGGGCATCGCTATCCAGCACGCTCGGCAGTTTGTTTCGAGATGCAACACTATCCAGATGCCATAAATCAGAAAGATTTTCCAAGTATAATTTTAAGACCCAATGAAACATTTGAGTCTAAAACTGCATATAAATTTACAACTTAAATAACATAAAACATAAATTAAAAAACTATGAACACAACAACTACAAATCAGGGTGCAAACCGCATTGTTCCTATTGTAATGATGATTGCACTTTTTGGTATGATTTCATTTGTTACCAATTTGGCTGCTCCCATGGGACAGGTTTTAAAAGAGCAATTTGGGGCTTCCAATCTACAAGGACTTTTGGGGAATGCTGCCAACTTTATTGCCTATGCTGTGATGGGTATTCCCGGAGGGATTTTATTGCAGAGAATTGGTTACAAAAAAACCTCTTTAGTGGCTATTGCCGTAGGTTTTACCGGAGTTTTAATTCAATATTTTTCGGGACATGCCGGACAAGCCTCAGCTTTTGGAATTTACCTTTTAGGAGCTTTCGTGGCAGGTTTCTCAATGTGTCTATTAAATATTGTTGTTAATCCAATGCTCAACACCCTTGGTGGTGGCGGAAATAAAGGAAATCAGCTAATTCAAGTTGGAGGTTCTTTCAACTCCATTATGGCTACTTTCACGCCTGCTTTTGTGGGTATTTTGATTGGTGAGACTGCTAAAGCAAATATTAAAGACGTGTTTCCAGTTATGTATATTGCGATGGCAGTTTTTGCTGTTGTTTTTGTATTGATGCTTATAGTTTCAATTCCAGAACCACATATTAGCACATCTAAAGAACCATTAAAAAATCTAATGTCGGGAGCTTTACAATTCCGTCATTTTATTTTGGGTGCTGTGGCAATATTTATCTACGTTGGGGTGGAAGTTGGTACTCCTTATATAATGATGTATTGGCTATCGGAAACAGCTACTGTTGGAAAAACCATTGCAGGTTTTGTGGCAGGTACCTATTGGCTGTTGATGATGGTGGGACGTATGGTGGGAGCCTCCATAGGTAGTAAAGTATCCAGTAAATCGATGCTTACATTTGCTTCTGCAGTGGGAATTATTTTCATTCTATTGGCTATTTTCCTACCTACATCAATGGAAGTTTCATTGCCAGTAATTCAGCGTTCAGCAGCAGGAGCATTGTCGTTTGGTTTGGCACAAGTGCCTGTAAATGCTATGTTTATGGTTCTTGTAGGACTTTGTACTTCAATTATGTGGGGTGGAATTTTCAACCTTGCTGTTGAGGGTCTTGGAAAATATTTGGCTGCTGCTTCCGGAATATTTATGGTGATGGTTTGTGGTGGTGGAATTTTGCCAGCTATCCAAGGTTGGGTTGCCGATATGACAGGATATTTAACCAGCTATTGGGTAATAGTTGCAGGATTTGTATATCTACTTTTCTATGCTCTAATAGGCTCGAAAAATGTGAATACAGATATAAATACAGAAGAATAATATGTTGAAAAGCATTTCATTATGAACAAAGAGCAAATTATAGAAGTTTTTAAAGAAAAATTTGGCGATACAAATGCCGAAGTTTATTTTTCGCCTGGTCGTGTAAACCTTATTGGTGAGCACACCGATTATAATGGAAGTTTTGTTTTTCCAGGTGCCATTGATAAAGGTATTATTGCTGCTATTAAACTTAATGGTACTAACAAAATCAGAGCTTTTGCTGTAGATTTGAACGAAAGTAGTGAATTTGGATTTGAAGAAGAAAATCTTCCTAAAGAGTCGTGGGCTAAATATGTTTTTGGAGTTTGTAGATAGATGATAAAACGTGGTGGCAACATTGTGGGATTCGACACTGTTTTTGCTGGAAACATCCCTTTGGGGGCTGGTTTATCGTCGTCGGCAGCTTTGGAAAGCACCTTTGCCTTTGCTCTTAATGAAATGCTTAATCTAAATTTCGATAAATTTGAATTAGCCAAAATAGGGCAGTCAACCGAACACAATTATGTGGGTGTAAAATGTGGTATTATGGACCAATTTGCTTCGCTTTTCGGAAAAGCTGGAAATTTAATCCGTTTGGATACCAAAGATATGTCGTACAACTATTTCCCATTCGATCCCGAAAAACATGGATACAAATTGGTATTGATAAACACTATGGTAGCTCACGAATTGGCATCTTCGGCATATAACAAACGTCGCGAGTCGTGTGAAAATGCTGCAAGAACAATTGCAAAAAACCACCCAGAAGTTAAATTCCTTCGCGATGCTTCCATGGAGATGTTGAATGAAGTTAAGACTGATATTTCTGAAGAAGATTATATTCGTGCTCAATATGTTATCGAAGAGACCGAAAGGGTACTACAAGTTTCAAAACTTTTAGAAGAAAACAGATACGAAGAGGTGGGAGCCAAGATGTACGAAACCCACCATGGCATGAGCAAACTTTACGAAGTGAGTTGTGAAGAATTGGATTACTTAAACGATTTAGCTAAAAAGTTTGGTGTAACTGGTTCCAGAGTAATGGGAGGTGGTTTTGGAGGTTGTACCATCAACTTAGTTAAAACAGACTTGTGTGAGTCTTTTGTTGAAAAAGCCAAAACAGCCTATTTTGAAAAATTCAATATAGTTCCAGAGATCTATGATGTTGTCATCTCCGATGGAGCAAGGAGATTATAGATACGGAGATTATAGACTATAAAAAAAGGCGTTTCAAATAATTGAAACGCCTTTTATTTTAGGGGTCGTAGTAGCGTAGTCGAAACGTCCCTAATTTATGCACATTTCGGCTTCGCTCAAAGGGCAGAATTAGCTTTCTAACTTTTATCTCACTTGTCTATCTTTCGCTGCTCCCAATTTTATCGTAACTCAAGATGAGAAATGGTCTAAAAAATACTCTTGAAGTTCCTTGATGCCTTCATTATGCTTTCTTGGATTTGTTTCTTTCAATTTAAGAATATTCTGCAACTTCCACCTAACTGAAGGATATGCACTAAGATCTCCAGCAGAACTCTTATCCCATTTGGGAAAACCTTGTTCAAAAGATATAAGAAATTCTTTATCTTCTTCGTCAAATAAAGAATCGATTTTCTCTATTAATTCTTTTCGAGTTGCTTCGTAGTCTTCATAAGAAAATGGAACATTGGTCATTCCTTCAAATTGGTTTTTTAAAGCTTCTGTTTGGTTGATAAGATTGGGTTGAAGTGATTCTATGATTGGTTTACTACTTCCTATCAAAGAGTACAATAGTCCATTTTTAGTTTGATCAAGAGCATTTAGAGGCATATATTTACAATCAAAGAGGTCGCGTGGATGTTGACGATCTAAAGCTGCTGCAATTTTTCCACCATATAATTGTGAAAACGAAACAATTCTTGCCCGACAACTCATCTGAAATTCAGATTGAGCTTTTGCACAAAGGTCCATATCAATAGTTGATCCTACTAATCCTCTCTTTGTACCGTTTACCTCAATTTTTACTATAGCCCCATCTTTACTGCAGTGTAATTTCCACATATCCAATTTAGGAACAACTTTAATATCTGGAATTGTTTTCTCAATCATCTGCTTCAGCTCCATGAGGTGAGCATTAATCATTTTGAGGCTTTTTTCTCGATTTTCAATAGGAATATAGGTTAAATCAATATCTATAGAATAACGAGGCATATTCTTATGAAATAGATTAATTGCCGTTCCTCCATGTACCGCAAAATCTTTTATTCGATAAACTGAGGGCATGATTCTTATTAACAATCCTACCTGTTTTTTATATCGCTCATTCATAATCATATAACTCTTTAGGAACTGTTATTTTATATTTGGGTACATAAATGCCATTCTCAACAAGTTGGTGCTTACCCGTACCTAGTTTTATCTTTTCAAAATTAAGTAATTCAAACCAATAATGCTTGGCTTTTTCTGCCATATACAGGAACAATCTCTTGACTTTTAGATTGCTCGTATTTTCCAGTAGTTCTTGAACAACATTAGGTCGAAGTGTTGTCAATTGCTCCATTATATAGTATAAATCCATATAGGAATAATGCTCAGGAGCAAGTAGCAGACACTCTAAAAACGCTTGCTCGGGGACAGATGCCTGCACATGCGGATAGTCTTTGCTAAACAAGGCATATTGAGACTTTGAAAAAGTTTCGGTAGAAAAAAACTTCAACGAGTAATCTAAATCCAGATTCTTCATCCAAGCTGGAACTGGCTCTTGTTTAGGATGTTTTATCATCAATATTGGCTTTCCCATAGGCACATAATGATTAAATCCGGCAAGCTCTAAAGCAGAAAGAGCTGCTATGTGGTAGTTTTTTCCTAACTGACTATTGTAGCTCTCCAAAACAGGAAAAGAACGCAAGCTGTCTCCTGTACGATACATCACTCCAACGGATAAAGCCGTTAGCCAAGCCGAGTCTCTGTATTTTTTTTGCAATTGATTTGAGTAACCTTTTGCACTCATCCAAGCAGAAAAGAGCACTCCTCCTTGTTTAGTTTGTTGCAAAAGATAGTTGAGTTTGTTTTTGTTTTCTATACTCATGGTTGATTGTTAAGTAATACTTGCAACAGCAAAGTTACTAATAATTTTCCATAAACATATCAAATAAGTTGAGTTTGTTTTAAAATAATACACCAAAAGTGTACTAAAATGATATAATTTCAACCAATATGCATTGTACTACTGTTAGATTTGTTTTTGAAAATATAATTATGGATATTTATCACCCAATTTGTCTATCTTTCGATGCTCGTTCATTCGGAATTCAAGATGACAAATGTTGTTTCATTTTTCGGCTCCCTTCAGGGCGGGGTAAACCGAGAAAATGAAAACAACAGTGGGCAGAATTAGCTTTCTATTTTATAAACCAATATAGTTCAAATAAAAAAGGGAAGTTTTGAACTTCCCTTTTTTATCTATTATTATTTCGTCTTTGGACCAGCTTCTACCAAGCGTTTGCCCTCGTCGTTGTCGGTGAATGTCTCAAAGTTCTTGATAAACTGCTCTGCCAACATACAAGCTTGTTTGTCGTATGCCTCTGGGTCGCCCCATGAGTTTTTAGGAACCAAAATATTGGGGTCAACACCATCTATATTTGTGGGTATTTGCAGACCAAAAACATCCATTTCTACAAATTCTGAATTTTCGATGCTACCATCCAGTATTGCAGAAATTATTTTTCTTGTGGAAGGTAGGTCAATTCTGCTACCAACGCCGTAAGGTCCACCAATCCAGCCTGTATTTACCAAATATGCAGTTGCATTGTGTTCTTCCATTTTTCTGGACAAAGCTTGTGCATAAACTGTGGGGTGAAGGAGTAGGAAAGGAGCTCCAAAGGCCGATGAAAAGGTAGGAGTAGGCTCTTTAATTCCACGCTCAGTACCAGCCAATTTTGAAGTAAATCCGCTCATGAAGTAGTACATAGCTTGGTCGTTGGTAAGCTTAGAAACTGGAGGCAAAACTCCAAAAGCATCAGCCGACAAGAAAATAATTTTCTTGGGGTGAGTGCCTTTTGAAACAGGTTTTACAATATTATCAATATGATAAATGGGGTAAGAAACCCTTGTGTTTTCAGTTTTACTGTCGTCTTCGAAAAACACTTCGCCACTATTTTCATCATAAACCACATTTTCCAAAAGAGCATCTTTTCTGATGGCGTTATAAATATCTGGTTCAGTAGTTTTGTCTAAGTTTATACATTTTGCGTAGCAACCGCCTTCATAGTTAAAAATACCTTCTTCGTCCCAGCCATGCTCATCATCGCCAATGAGGAATCTATCAGGGTCGGCCGAAAGGGTTGTTTTTCCTGTTCCAGAAAGTCCAAAGAATATTGCTGTATCGCCATCCTTACCCATATTTGCAGAGCAGTGCATTGAAGCTATATTTTGCAAAGGCATAAAATAGTTCATAATGGAGAAAAATCCTTTTTTAATCTCTCCGCCATACCACGAACCACCAACAACAGCCATTCTTTCGCTAATGTTGAAAGCTACGTAAACGTCGCTATTTAATCCTTGCTCTTTCCAAAGTGGATTTGATGTTTTTGAGGCGTGTAGCATCACAAAATCAGGTTTAAAGTTTTTCAACTCCTCTTCTGTGGGTCTGATGAACATATTTTTCACAAAATGTGCAGCCCAAGCCACTTCAGTAATGACTCTAATACCCATTCTGGTATTTTCGTTGGCACCAACAAAAGCATCCATAACGTAGAGTTTTTTGCCCGAAAGTTGGTCTTGACTAATTTTTTTCAGATGTTCCCAAACTTCTTTATTAATGGCTTTATTGTCGGAGCCGCGCGCATCTTTGGAAGCCCACCAAACATTATCTTTGGTTTCGTCGTCCATGACAATATATTTATCCTTTGGGGAACGACCTGTAAAAACGCCAGTATCAACAGCTACTGCACCCAGATTTGTAACAAATCCTTTTTCGTAACCTTCTAGTTCAGAGGAAGTTTCGTGTTCATAAAGCTCATCATATGATATGTTATGAAACAATACTTCTGGTTCAATAATTCCGTATTCATTAAGATTTGGAACTATAATGTTGCTCATTTTTGTCATTTAATTAATTTTTGTAATTATTTGGCTGCAAAGTTATTTCATTTTTAGCTATAAATCATAATAAAGTCAAAAATTATATTGTTAAAATCGCATTTCGTTAATTCTATCAATATAATCTATTCAATTACAATTTGTTACAAAGATGGACTTTTCGAGAAAATTATATATTGTATTTAATCATGACTTAATAAAATGAATTTAGAATATATAGATAAAAGGAGAGAAATATCGCTTTGTGAAAGATTTTTTCCATAAAAAGATAGATAAATGTCTTGTGTATCAATTAATTTTGTACTTTTGCAGTCCGAAATAAAATTTAATTATAAATCAAAAACGAAAAATTATGCTTAACCATTACGAAACCGTTTTCATAATGACTCCCGTTTTGTCTGAAGATCAGATGAAGGAAACGGTGCAGAAGTTCGAGCAGTACTTGCTTGACAATGGTGCAGAATTAGTGCATCAAGAGAATTGGGGCATGTGCAAATTAGCCTATCCAATTCAAAGAAAATCAAGTGGTTTTTATCACTTGTTTGAATATAAAGCCCCTGGCAACATTATTCAAAACTTTGAAGTAAATATGATTCGCGACAAAAGAATCATGCGTTTTCTTACAGTAAAACTTGATAAACATGCCATTGCATACAATCAAAAGAAACGCGACAAAAAGAATAATAAAGTAGAAGAACAAGCTTAAAATTATTATTATTATGGCTAATCAATCAGAAATTAAATATCTAACCCCCATAGCGGTAGATACAAAAAGAAAAAAATATTGTCGTTTCAAGCGAAGCGGTATTAAATATATTGACTATAAAGATGCAAATTTCCTTCTTCGTTTTGTGAACGAACAAGGTAAAATTTTGCCAAGACGTGTAACCGGTACATCGATTAAATTCCAAAAGAAAGTTGGACAAGCTGTAAAACGTGCTCGCCACCTATCTTTATTACCATATGTAGCCGATTTGTTGAAATAACCCTTAAAACGTAAAGAAATGGAAGTAATTTTAAAACAGGACGTAGAAAAATTAGGGTACGCAAACGACATTGTAAATGTAAAAAATGGGTATGCTCGTAACTACCTTTTCCCTAAGCAAATGGCAATACCTGCCACTGAAACTAACAAGAAAATTTTAGCTGAAAATATAAAGCAAAAAGCTTTTAAAGCAGAAAAAATAAAACAAGAAGCCGAAGATATTGGTGCAAAATTAGATGGTGCAACTATCAAAATTGGAACTAAAGCTTCAGAAAAAGGAACTATTTTTGGCTCTGTTACAAACGTACAAATTGCAGAAGCTATTCAAGAGCAACTTGGTGTTACTATCGAAAGAAGAAAAATAAGCATCCAAGGCGAAGCTATTAAAGAACTTGGCAATTACACAGCTAAGGTTGACATTCACAAAGAAGTGAAATCTGAAATTAATCTTGAAGTTATTGCAGAATAATTCAAAATTGTAAATAATTTAAAACGGCATCTTTTTTAAAGTTGCCGTTTTTTTTTAATCTATATAATAAAAATTGTAATTTTGAAAAATGAAATATAAATTTGATAAAGAGCTAAATTCCGCCCAAAGGAGTGTAGAACATGGAAAAATAATTAGGAGTAAAAAATTCCTCTACAAAATTTATATTTCGTGGTACAACGTCATTTTAAAAGAATTGAAATCCATAAATGAAGATGTTTCACAATTAAAAATTGTGGAATTGGGCTCTGGGGGAGGATTTATAAAAGAGATAATACCCAATGTTATCACCTCAGATATTTTAGAAATTGGAAATTTAGATATGATTTTTTCGGCATTGGAAATGCCCTTTGAAGATGACCAATTGGATGCCATTGTGATGGTGGACACTTTTCACCATATTCCCAATGTGGAAAAATTTCTTGCCGAAGCTCAAAGATGTTTGAAAAATGGAAGAAAAATTATTATGATTGAGCCAGCCAAAACATGGTGGGGAAGTTTTATCTATAAAAATTTTCATCACGAAGATTTTGATACTAAGGTAAAGCAGTGGCAATTTCAATCTGATGGACCTCTAAGCTCAGCCAATGGAGCTTTGCCGTGGATTGTTTTTAAAAGAGATTTTGAGATTTTCTCTCAAAAATTTACACAACTTAAACTTGAAAAATATAAAAATCATTCACCCATAATTTATCTGCTCAGCGGTGGTTTGAGCATGCCACAGCTGATGCCAAATTTTAGCTTCGGTTTTTTCAAAACATTGGATAAAATCTTATCGTTAATTTCCGGATTTGGAATGTTTACAAGCATTGTGGTATCTGTGAAATAATGAACTAACATAGAAATTTTTGAAACACATGGACAGTAACGGAACTGAGTAGGGTCGTTGAGCATAGCCGAAACGCCCCTTGTTTCTGCACATTTCGGCTTGCATATATCTTAGAATGCTCAATGAGCAGAAATAGCTTTCTATTTCCTGTCGCTATAAGTCTGACTAATGAATGCATAGAGATGGAACAAGCATACATATAAAAATATATTCTTCATTTTTACCTACAATGACGAAAAATTAACTAATTTAGCATTGAAATAAAAAACAATTAAAATGAGCGAAGAGCAAAAGAAAATATTAGAACAACAGTTGTGGAATATAGCCAATACACTAAGGGGCAAAATGAATGCAGATGAGTTTCGCGACTATATTTTAGGATTTATATTTTATAAATATCTGAGTGAGAAAATGGAGCTATTTGCCAATGAAATTCTTACTCAGGACAAAATGAAATTTAGGGAAATAACTCCTAAAATGGATAATTATGAGGCTTATATTGATGCCATTAGACATGAGTCCATCGACAAACTGGGCTATTTTCTGAAGCCTGATGAGCTTTTTGGCGAAATTGCCCGTAGGGGAAGAGGCGACTATGCCAATGAGAGGGTAGATGATATAATAAAACCAGTTTTTATTCTTGAAGATTTAAAAAAAATCCTCATAAATATCCAAAATAGCACCATGGGTACCGAAAGCGAAGATGATTTTGACAATCTCTTTGAAGATTTGGATTTGAACAGCAGTAAGCTGGGCAAAACACCAGAAGATAAAAATGCAGTAATAGTCCAAATTTTTGCCCACTTGGATAAGATAGATTTCCAATTGGAGAATAGCGAAATTGATGTTTTGGGCGATGCCTATGAATATCTCATAGGGCAATTTGCCAGCGATGCAGGCAAAAAAGCAGGCGAGTTTTACACACCTCAGGAGGTTTCCAAAATTTTGGCAAAAATTGTAACCACTGGTAAGCATAAGTTAAGGTCGGTTTATGACCCCACTTGTGGCTCTGGTTCACTGCTTTTGCGTGTGGCACGCGAAGTGAAGGAGGTGGCAAAGTTCTACGGACAAGAGATGAACAGAACCACTTACAACCTTGCCCGAATGAATATGATTTTGCACGATGTGCACTATCTAAAATTTGATATAAAACTGGAAGATACTCTGGAGCGACCACAGCATCTGGACGACCTACCTTTTGAGGCCATTGTGGCAAATCCGCCCTTCTCTGCCAAGTGGAATGCCAATCCGGTTTTTTTGAGCGACGACCGCTTTAGCCAGTATGGCAAATTGGCACCCACTAGCAAAGCCGATTTTGCCTTTGTGCAACATATGATTCACCATCTGGCCGAAAATGGAATTATGGCAGTAGTTTTGCCCCATGGAGTGCTATTTAGAGGTGCTGCAGAAAAGCATATACGCCGACATTTGATAGAAAACAAAAACTACTTGGATGCAGTTATTGGACTGCCTGCAAATATTTTCTATGGAACCAGTATTCCTACTTGCATTTTAGTGTTTAAAAAATGTAGAGAAAATCCCGATGATATTATTTTTATAGATGCCAGTAATGAGTTTGAAAAGGTGAAAACCCAAAACCAACTGTTGGACGAGCATATAAACAAAATTGTGGATACGTACCGCAACCGCCGCGAGATAGACAAATATAGTGCCTTGGCAACATTGGAGCAGATAAAAGAAAACGACTACAATCTTAATATACCTCGCTATGTGGATACCTTTGAGGAGGAAGAAAAGGTGGACATTAAGGCTGTTGCACAAGAGATTAAAAACATAGATACAGAAATGGCAGAAGTGGATAAAGCTATAAGCGATTTTTGTAAAGAACTGGGCATAGATGCACCATTTTAGAACTTAGAAAGATATTTTATGACTATAAAAAAAGAAAATAATATACCAAAACTGAAATTCTGTGAATTTACAAGAAATTTACCAAACGGAAAATAAAAGTGCCGAAGTAGATTAAATGTATATTTAAAGGAATTGGGGATAATAAAGTAGCACTTAGAATTGATTAATGATTGTCAATATGAATGAATTACAGTTGAAAGATTTAATAAATGAACTAGTTAAACAACCTAAAGAAAGTGAATGGGTTGAATTTAAATTGAATTTTCATTCGGAGAAAGAGATTGGTGAAAAAATATCCGCTTTGGCAAATGGAGCAGGAATTCATAATCAAGAATATGGTTATCTTGTTTTTGGAATTGAGGATGGAACACAGATAATAAAAGGTACATCTTTTAGACCTAAAAGTTATAAAAAAGGAAATGAGGAGTTGGAGCATTGGATAGCTCAGAGGTTGAATCCAAGAATTGACTTTAGAATTTATGAATTTGCTTATGATTCAAAAAGGAACATTGCTTTGTTTGTGATTCCTGCCACTCATAACAAGCCCGTTGATTTTATTCATACACCATATATTAGGGTAGGTAGCATTACTCGAAAATTAGCAGACTTTCCAGAAAAGGAACGCAAAATTTGGCGTAAAGCTGATAAACCCTATGAACTCGAAATAGCAAAAGACAATTTATCAATTTCCGATGTTATTGGCTTGTTAAGTACTGAAACTTATTTTGATTTAATGAAATGGCCTTATCCATCTAATCAAAGTGGAGTGATAGAGAAGTTTATAGACGACAATCTTGTCGTTAAAACAAGAGGATATGCCATTACAAATCTTGGTGCAATCTTATTTGCGAAAAATTTAAGAGATTTTGATTCAGTATATAGAAAATCAGTTAGAGTAATTGTTTATAAAGGCAAAAATAAGGTAGAAACCATTAGAGAACAAATTGGAGGCAAAGGTTATGCACTTGGTTTCTTTGGATTAGTTGATTGGATCAACAGCCAATTACCTGCTAACGAAGAAATAGGAAAAGTATTAAGAACTGAATCAGTAATATATCCTGAAATTGCAATTAGAGAGTTGGTGGCTAATGCTTTAATACATCAAGATTTGTTTGTGAAAGGGTTTCCAATGGTGGAGATTTATAGTGATAGGATTGAGATCTCTAACCCTGGCAATCCGCTAATAACACCTGATAGATTCATTGACTCATACATATCAAGAAATGAGAGATTGGCAGATATAATGAGAAGATTAGGCTTCTGCGAAGAAAAAGGCAGTGGAATGGATAAAGTGATTTTTTATAATGAGATATACCAACTACCTCCAATTAACGTAATCACTGATGAGAATAGAACAAAAATCATAATGTATAACTATAAAAAATTAAACGATTTAGACAAAAAAGAAAAAATTAGGGCTTGCTATCAACACGCTTGCCTGAAATGGGTGTCGAATGAGAAGATGACTAATCAAAGTTTAAGGGAGCGATTTCAAATTGAAAGTCATAATTATTCAATAGCATCTCGCATAATCCGAGATACACTGGAAGAAAAACTTATTAAAGAAGATGACCCTGAAAGTAAATCAAGAAAATATGCAAGTTATTTACCTTATTGGGCTTAAAATATTATGTTGTGTTTATGTGATAAAATGGTGTTCTTTTATTTATATTGCCTATTAAGCTTATGTGATGGTTATGTGATAGAAAGACATTTATTAATTGTAAGTGCTTGATATTTAGCCCATTGCTATGTGATGGTTAAGTGATAAAACAGTAATATAAGTAAAACTAATATTTGTGAAGTATAATAATATAATGTGATGGTTATGTGATGCAAAATAAATATTTTAATATACATTGATTGGCTATCAGTAAAGATATATGCAAACGAAAAACAACCTTAATGACTAAAAATAAATGAATAATATCAATAATATACCAAAAATAAGATTCCCCGAATTTAAAGATAAATGGGAGAGGAAAAAATTGGGAAAATTAGCAAAATTTTCAAAAGGCAAAGGAATTTCCAGGTCAGATATTTCAGAAAATGGTTCGCTTGAGTGTATTAGATATGGCGAATTATATACTACATAGTCGCCCCTTAAAAAGCCATTTTTCTTTGTATTAGTACAAAAATAAGATTAAAAATAGGCGTAAATATTTTTTGAAAAAACTGATAAAAAGATGATTTCCATATATTCATCATCCTTTTGAAGTTAAAAGCGGCAGCGGCAAGCATAATATTGATGTTGTCGCCTACTACTCCCTTATAGAAGTTGCGATTAAGT
>LSQX01250497.1_pt1 | contig 19414 bp, 17 predicted proteins | sample 654561 | NCBI WGS metagenome assembly LSQX01 (sample SAMN04489861, study PRJNA283612) | anaerobic digester metagenome | isolation source: 4 biogas reactors fed with cattle manure at either 37C or 55C with and... | place: Denmark: Kongens Lyngby | collected 2014
TGCACAAGATGGGCCTGCCGGAGGAGGACTTCAACTCCTACGCCACCCACCGCGGCGACCACCTGACCGCCCAGCGCGCCACCTTCGCCAACCCGAAGCTGTTCAACGAAATGGTGTTGAACGACGACGGCAGCGTGAAGCAGGGCTCACTGGCCCGGGTCGAGCCGGAAGGCCAGGTCATGCGCATGTGGGAAGCCATCGAAACCTACATGAACCGCAAGCAGCCGCTGATCATCGTCGCCGGCGCCGACTACGGCCAGGGCTCCAGCCGCGACTGGGCGGCCAAGGGCGTGCGTCTGGCTGGGGTGGAAGTGATTGCCGCCGAAGGTTTCGAACGCATCCACCGCACCAACCTGATCGGCATGGGCGTGCTGCCCCTGGAGTTCAAACCGGGCACCACGCGCAAGACGCTGGAACTGGATGGCACCGAGACCTACGACGTGGCAGGCACCCCGGCACCGGGCGCCGACCTGACGCTGATCATCAACCGCCAGAACGGTGAACGGGTTGAAGTACCCATGACCTGCCGACTGGACAGTGACGAGGAAGTGACTGTCTACGAGGCGGGTGGGGTGCTGCAACGGTTTGCGCAGGACTTTCTGGAAGGGAAGGTGTGAGCTCGAGGTAACTCGTTCTCACCCCATACCCCCTCTGGCGTAACGTCAGCGGGGGTTTTCCGTCTATAGGAGCAAGCAATGAGTCAGTTATCGCAAATCAAAGTCCCCGCCACCTACATGCGTGGCGGTACCAGCAAGGGCGTATTCTTCCGCCTGGAAGACCTGCCCGAATCCTGTCAGGTGCCCGGCGAAGCCCGGGATCGCCTGTTCATGCGGGTGATCGGCAGTCCCGACCCCTATGCCGCGCATATCGATGGCATGGGCGGGGCGACCTCCAGTACCAGCAAGTGCGTGATCCTGTCGAAAAGCAGCGTGACTGATCACGATGTGGATTATCTCTATGGCCAGGTGTCCATCGACAGCCCCTTTGTCGACTGGAGCGGCAACTGTGGCAACCTGTCGACGGCGGCGGGGGCCTTTGCCATTCATGCGGGGCTGGTCGATCCGGCGCGCATTCCGGACAATGGCACCTGCACCGTGCGCATCTGGCAGGCGAATATCCAGAAGACCATCGTTGCCCATGTGCCGGTCAGCAACGGCCAGGTGCAGGAGCTGGGGGACTTCGAGCTGGACGGGGTGACCTTTCCGGCGGCGGAGATCGTGTTGGAGTTCATGGACCCGTCCGATGACGGGGAAGAGGGCGGTTCCATGTTCCCTACCGGCAATCTGGTAGACGATCTGGAAGTGCCGGGTATTGGCACGCTGAAGGCGACCATGATTGCCGCAGGTATTCCCACCGTGTTCGTCAATGCGGCGGATATCGGTTATCAGGGCACCGAGCTGCGTGAGGACATCAATGGCAACCCGGAAGCGCTGGCCAGGTTCGAGGCCATCCGCGTGGCCGGTGCGCTGCGCATGGGGCTGATCAAAACCCCGGAAGAAGCGCTCAAGCGTCAGCACACGCCGAAGATCGCCTTTGTTTCGCCGCCGAAGGATTATCAGGCTTCCAGCGGCAAGCAGATCAGTGCCGGTGAGGTGGATCTGCTGGTGCGGGCGCTGTCCATGGGCAAACTGCACCACGCGATGATGGGCACCTGTGCGGTGGCTATCGGTACCGCTGCGGCGGTGCCGGGTACGCTGGTCAACCTGGCGGCCGGGGGCGGTGAGCGGGAAGCGGTACGCTTCGGCCATCCTTCCGGTACCCTGCGGGTCGGTGCTGAAGCGCGTCAGGTGGATGGGCAGTGGACTGTCACCAAGGCGATCATGAGCCGCAGTGCACGCATTCTGATGGAAGGGTGGGTGCGGGTGCCGGGGGATATCCTCTAGACTCTGGGTAGCGAATCAATCCGATAACCTACTGTCTGGAGTCAACGATGGATCTGAATCTTTCCGGTAAGCGCGCACTGGTAGGTGGTGCCAGTCAGGGGCTGGGCGCTGCCTGCGCCTGGCAACTGGCGGCGCTGGGTGCGGAGGTGATACTGCTGGCGCGCAGCGAGGACAAGCTGGCAGCACTGGCGCGGGAGCTGCCCGCCGAACAGGGACAGAAGCATAGCTATATATGTGCCGACTCGGCGGATATGCCGCATCTGGCTACCGAGCTGCAGGCGCAGCTGGATGCGGGCGGTCCGATCAGCATCTGGGTCATCAACAGCGGTGGCCCGGCGCCGGGCCCGGCGCATCTGGCCTCGCCGCAGGAGTTCATCCATGCCTTTGCTCAGCATCTGCCGGGCAGTCAGCTGATGTTGCAGTTGCTGTTGCCCGGTATGCGGGAGCTGGGCTACGGTCGCATCATCAACGTGCTGTCCACCTCGGTGAAGGCACCGCTGCCCAATCTCGGGGTATCCAACAGCATACGGGCGGCCATGGCCAACTGGGCCAAGACCCTGGCCCGGGAACTGGCTGCTGATGGGATTACCGTGAATAACGTGCTGCCGGGGCTGACCCGTACCGCTCGGCTGGAAAGCCTGTTTACCTATCGGGCGCAGGCTACCGGCAAGACCGAGGAGGAGGTGGCGCGGGAGATGCTGCTGGATGTGCCTGCCCGACGCTTTGCCGAGCCGCAGGAGTTTGCCAATGCGGTAGCCTTTCTGGCTTCCCCGGCGGCGGCATATATCAACGGTATCAATCTGCCGGTGGACGGCGGGGCTACCGCCAGTCTCTGATCCGACCCGGGGCAGCCAGTCTCTCTGGCTGCCCTGGCTCTGCTCAGTTGTGCAGTTTTTCGCAAGCGGTCAGGGTATTTTCCAGCAGACAGGCCCGGGTCATGGGGCCGACACCACCGGGAACCGGGGTGATCCAGGCTGCCCGTTCGGCGGCGGCTTCAAAATCCACATCGCCACGCAGGCGGCCATCTTCCATGCGGTTGATACCCACGTCGATGACGATGGCGCCGGGCTTGATCCACTCACCCTTGACCAGACCGGGCTTGCCGACGGCAACCACGACCAGATCGGAGCGGCGTACATGCTCTTCCAGATCATGGGTGAAGCGGTGCGCCACCGTAGTGGTGCAGCCGGCCAGCAGCAGCTCCAGCGCCATCGGGCGACCGACGATATTGGAGGCGCCGACTACCGTGGCATTCAGGCCGTAGGGGCTGACACCGGTGCTTTTCAGCAGACGTATGATGCCCAGTGGGGTGCACGGGCGCAGCAGCGGTACGCGCTGGGCCAGGCGGCCTATGTTGTAGGGGTGGAAGCCGTCCACATCCTTGTCCGGGCGGATGCGCTCCAGCAGTTGCGATGAATCCAGGTGCGCGGGCAGCGGCAGCTGTACCAGAATGCCGTCGACGCAGGGGTCTTCATTGAGTTGGTCGATCAGCTCCAGCAGCGTCTGCTGGTCGGTGTCGGCGGGCAGGTCATGGGACAGGGAAATGAACCCGACTTCCTCGCAGTCCTTGCGTTTGTGTGCAACGTACACTTCCGAGGCGGGATCATTGCCGACCAGAATAACGGCCAGGCCGGGAATGCGCAGACCTTGCTGTTTGCGTTGGTTTACCTTCTCGGCAATTTCCTGCCGAAGATTGGCGGCAATTTTCTTGCCATCGATCAGTTGGGCTTTCATGATGTTCCTGGGCAATACATGGAATCCGCTGATTGTCTCATGTGACGGGGCCTGGGCAAAAGAGTCTGGGCATGCGGAATTCTTAAGCTACTCAAATATTTGAAAAAAATGTCATTTGGGCGTTGACGTGGGGGTATGGGCTGAGTATTATTCGCCCCGCTTCACAAACACAACGAAGTCGGTTTGGAAGGCGAAGCAGGCTCCAGCATTTCAACCCTTCGGGATTGATAATGTGCATACGGCGCCCGTAGCTCAGTTGGATAGAGCACCCGCCTTCTAAGCGGGTGGTCGCAGGTTCGAATCCTGCCGGGCGCGCCACAGCGCACATGGTATGGTTCTGCGAAGTTGTGTTAGTGTAGTAGCTGTAATGGTGGGCGTAGCTCAGTCGGTAGAGCACAGGATTGTGGCTCCTGGTGTCGTGGGTTCGATCCCCATCGTCCACCCCATTTCAGCAAAAACGCCAGGCTCTGCCTGGCGTTTTTGTATCTGAAGCTGTAATGCGGATGTGGTGAAATTGGTAGACACACCAGATTTAGGTTCTGGCGCCGCAAGGTGTGGGAGTTCGAGTCTCCCCATCCGCACCATCTAAGGCTTTCGTCATAGGCCGCGATCTTTCGCGAAGCCGTCTAGCTCAAGGGTTCAGCCCCGCTTTTCCTTTCGCCATAAACCGCCAATAGTTGCCACCAGCCGCGAATAAAAAGTACATTATTCAGTACATCGAGAGTTCGAGTTGAGGCAGATGTACTTGGCGTTCAGGGTAGCAGGGTGGCAAACGACCTGGCGAAGTCCTGGAAGTCGCTCAGATGATCTCGGCAGATTGAAAAGACTATCGCCCAGTTCACCTCATCGTAGTTGTGCACCACTACATTCCTAAAACCAACCGATTTGCGCATGCGTTGGGCCAGTTCATGCTCGATCATTCCTGCCTCGGCCAGTGCCTCGAATGTCTGCCCCATGGTCTTCGGAGCTGTCGCTTCGGAGTGTTCTGCCAGCCAGTGCGAGGCGATGTCCACGCACATCTGTACGGCACGGGTGAGGTTGAGGGCGATGATGTCCTGTATGTCCAGATCGCCCAGCAGGCTGTCCAGGCTCTCCGGTAGTCGAGACTCGACGCGGTGAATGCAGCGCCTCAGTGATTCCAGCTTCTGGGCTACTAATTGCTCATCCATGCGTCTCTCCGCCCCTTGAGTATTCGTTGCTGGTAAGGCACAAAGTCCTCGTTGTCCATGATATTGCGGTATATCAGGTCTCCCCATTGGTGTCGGGTGCCTATTACCTGAAGTCCGGTGCTGACGATCTGCCCCAGTAGAGGCTGACCTGCGGTAGTGAGGTCTACCAGGTCGACTGGCCGGCCAAAAGCGAGGGCGACGGCCTGGGTGATGGCGATACGCTCGTCTGTGGTCAGTGGCTGGTCTGCCTGTACTGCTACATCGATATCGCTGTCGGGGCGAGCTGTGCCATGGGCGATCGAGCCGAACAGGGCGGCCAGCCGGATGTCCGGGAACTGTTTGAGTACTTCCCTGAGTTTGAGGGCTGGCTGGTGTTCTGAGAATCTGTCGCTCATCTGGCCTGTCCTGAAAGTGTTGTCATTGAGTCTATCACGGCATATGGCCTTTGCTCTGAGGAAACGCGGACTGTGCTGGCGGATAGGGGAGGCTACTGGGATAATCCGGCCCACTTGCCAGCGTAAAGATCTTCTTGTCATGTGCTCACTCTCCGGCTATCTCGGCCTGTTTCTCTCTTCCTTTATTGCCGCCACCTTTCTGCCGTTGCAGTCGGAACTGGTGCTGGTCGGTCTGGTGCTGTCCGGCGATTTTTCGGTGCTGATGCTGTTTCTGGTGGCGACGCTGGGGAATGTGTTGGGGTCGCTGGTCAACTGGGTGTTGGGTTTGTATCTGCTGCGCTGGCAGGACAAACGCTGGTTCCCGGTGTCCGTCGAGCGGCTGGAGCGGGCCCGGCGGGCCTATGGGCGGTATGGTTTCTGGTCGCTGCTGTTGAGCTGGATGCCGATTATCGGCGATCCGCTGACGGTGGCGGCCGGGGTGATGCGTGAGCCGCTGTGGCGTTTTCTGCTGCTGGTTACGCTGGCCAAGGCCGGGCGCTATCTGGTGTTGATTGCTCTGGTCTTGAGCTAGCGGCCAGACAGGCCACTAGACCACTATCGCGTGCGCCGGGCAAACAGCCGGGTGGCGGCCAGCCCTTGCGGGGTGAAGTGCCTGGCTGGCGACAGCAGCTCGATCAGGTGCCGGGTGCGTTGCTCTTCGGGCAGGGCGTGCAGCTGTTTCTGCAGTGCAACCTCCTGCTCCCGGTGGCTGGCGACCATCAGCGGGTCGAGTTCGCTGTTGGCCGGGTTGCGCCGGGTCAGGCGGGTGGCCTGGCTGCACTGCCATTCGCCGGCGATCCAGTCATGCAGCAATTGCAGCTCGTAGCTGCTGAATACGCCGAACATGGGTGCGCGGTTGCTCTGGATCAGTCGCCAGAAGCGGCTGCTGCTCGGATCCTGGTGGCGCTGGATCCAGCCCTTGCGCTGCAGGGCGTCGAGCAGAGCGGGGATCTGTCCGCTGTTGTCCAGCCACTCGTTGATGGTGCGCCCGTCGATCCGGCAGCAGTCCGAGTGCATGTGCCTGGCCACCCGTGCCTTGTCACCTCGGGCAGAAATTCGTCGGCCAGATGGCCGAGCGCCAGTTGCAGCGCGCCCTGCACGAAGCGGTCGCTGGGCAGTGCGTCGATAGGCGGCAGGTCATGGCTGGCCATCAGTTGTCGGTAGATAAGTACATGGTTGTGCTCCGGCTCGCCATCACCCAGCTCTTCCAGGTAGGTGCGAACCAGATCGTGGCAGGACGGCTCGTGCCAGCGGCTGATCAGTCCGTACAGCCAGGCACCATCCACCAGTTTGGTGGCGGCGACGTTGTGCAGGAAGTACAGGGCCTGGTAGAGCTCATGCAGATCGGTCTGCTCGATATGATAGGGGCTCAGCGTTTGCATGGGTCATATCCTGTTCGGGGCTATTCATTTCGAGCGGTGGCGGCGGAAAAGATTCAGCAAAAAGCGCAGGCGCAGGGGCTGCGGCAGCCGAGAGCAGGTGGGCAGGACGATAAAGGCTGTGCAGAAGACGCGCCGGAGTGATGACTTCCGGCGCGTGAGCGACTAGAATGTCCGCCTTTTATTTATTCATTCATTTCACGTCTGTTCAACGAGGGCTCTACATGCAAGTTTCGGTTGAAACCATCTCCGGTCTTGAGCGCCGCATGACTGTCGGCATTCCTGCCGAGCGCATCGAAAATGAAGTCACCAAGCGCCTGCAGCAGACTGCTCGCCGCGCGCGTGTTGATGGTTTCCGTCCGGGCAAGGTGCCGATGAGCGTCATTCGCAAGCGCTTTGGTGCATCCGCACGTCAGGAAGTCATCGGTGAAGTCATCCAGTCTTCCTTCTATGAGGCCATCGTTCAGGAAAAACTGAACCCGGCTGGTGCGCCGAGCGTCGAGCCGAAAGAGCTGGACGAAGGCAAGGACTTCGAATATATCGCCACTTTCGAGGTATACCCGGAAGTGACACTCGGCGACTTCGCCGAGATCGAGGTAGAGCGTGTCGAGTCCGAAGTGACCGACGCCGACCTGGAAAACATGCTGGAAATCCTGCGCAAGCAGCACACCAGCTACGAAGCAGTCGAGCGCGCCGCCGAGAATGACGACCAGCTGACCATCGACTTCACCGGTCGTATCGACGGCGAAGCATTCCAGGGCGGTACCGCCAGCGACACCAAGCTGGTGCTGGGTTCCGGTCGCATGATTCCGGGCTTCGAAGACGGTCTGGTCGGTGCCAAGGCCGGTGAAACCCGTACCGTCAGCGTGACCTTCCCCGAGGACTATCAGAATCTGGATCTGGCCGGCAAAGCCGCCGAATTCGAGATCATCGTTCACGAAGTGGCTGCTGCCCAGCTGCCCGAGCTGAATGAAGAGTTCTTCGCCCGCTTTGGTGTGGAAGAAGGTGGCGAAGAAGGTTTCCGCACCGAGGTTCGCAAGAACATGGAGCGTGAGCTGCGTCAGGCCATCAAGGGCAAGACCAAGACCCAGGTGATGGACGGCCTGCTGAAAACCAACAGTATCGACGTGCCGAAAGCGCTGATCAGCAACGAAATCGATCGTCTGCGTCAGCAGGCTGTACAGCAGTTCGGTGGTGCCAATATCGACCCGAGTCAGCTGCCTGCCGAGCTGTTCGAAGAGCAGGCCAAGCGCCGCGTCAGTCTCGGTCTGATCGTTGCCGAGGTGGTCAAGCAGAACGATATCAAGCCGGATAACGACCGCGTTCGCGCCATGGTGGAAGAGCTGGCCTCTGCCTATCAGGAGCCCGAGCAGGTAGTGAACTGGTACATGCAGAACGAGCAGCAACTGGCGGAGATTCAGTCGGTTGTGCTGGAAGAGCAAGTCGTGGATACTGTCCTGCAGAAGGCCAAGGTGACCGATAAGCAGGTCTCCTATGAAGAGGCCGTCAAGCCGGCCCAGCCCGAGCTGGATGATGCGGCAGAAGACAGCGACGACGAATAATCGTTGTTGATGTGACGCAGTGCATTGAGCCAGCCCTAGGGCTGGCTCAGGTGTTTATGGAGGCCCTGATTGCGGCTGCTGCGGGGTCTACACGACAGGCAAAGTGGAGTGATACCAGAGCATGATTGATAACAGCTACACCGGCCTGGCGCCGGAAATTAAGGCCGCCGGCGGTCTTGTACCCATGGTCGTCGAGCAGTCGGCACGGGGCGAGCGCGCCTATGATATCTACTCCCGCCTGCTCAAGGAGCGGGTGATCTTTCTGGTCGGCCCGGTCGAGGACTACATGGCCAACCTGGTGGTCGCGCAGCTGCTGTTCCTGGAGTCGGAAAACCCCGACAAGGACATCCACCTGTACATCAACTCGCCGGGCGGTTCGGTGACGGCTGGCATGGCGATCTACGACACCATGCAGTTCATCAAGCCCAACGTCAGCACCCTGTGTATCGGCCAGGCCTGCAGTATGGGTGCCTTCCTGCTGGCTGGCGGTGCCAAGGGTAAGCGCTTTGCGCTGCCACACTCGCGGGTGATGATTCACCAGCCGCTGGGCGGATTCCAGGGTCAGGCGTCGGACATCGAGATTCACGCCCGGGAAATTCTGTATATTCGTGAGCGTCTGAACGAGGTGCTGGCACACCACACCGGTCAGCCGCTGGATGTGATTGCCCGGGATACCGATCGGGATCGGTTCATGAGCGCCGCCGAGGCGGTGGAATATGGTCTGATCGATCAGATGCTGGACAGCCGTCCGGGCACCGAATAACAGGCGGTTCTTACCAGCCCCGGTGCGCCGGGGCTGACAATGATTTTGTTTGCCTGACCGGTTATACGGGTGAGGTTGGCAGGTTTGCACTTGCAAAGCGCGGGGGTTGCCCCCATCTTTAGCAGCAAGAGCGTTCCGTAAGCAGGGGTTTTAGATGACAGATATGACTGGCAAGGGTGATGACAACGGCAAACTGCTGTATTGCTCCTTCTGCGGCAAGAGCCAGCATGAAGTGCGCAAACTGATTGCCGGCCCTTCCGTATTCATTTGTGACGAGTGTGTCGATCTGTGTAACGACATCATTCGTGAGGAAGTGCAGGAAAGCCAGAGCGACAACAGTGAACACAAGCTGCCATCGCCCATGGAAATCTGCGGCATTCTCGACCAGTACGTGATTGGCCAGCAACAGGCCAAGAAGGTGCTGTCGGTAGCGGTATACAACCACTACAAACGCCTCAACCAGCGTGAAGGCAAGGACGAGGTCGAGCTGGGCAAGAGCAATATCCTGGTGATCGGCCCGACCGGCTCCGGCAAGACCCTGCTGGCGGAAACGCTGGCACGGCTGCTCAATGTGCCCTTCACCATTGCCGATGCGACCACCCTGACCGAAGCCGGTTATGTGGGTGAAGATGTCGAGAACATCATCCAGAAGCTGTTGCAGAAGTGCGACTACGATGTGGAGAAGGCCCAGATGGGTATTGTCTACATCGACGAGATCGACAAGATCTCGCGCAAGTCGGACAACCCGTCGATCACCCGCGATGTGTCGGGCGAGGGTGTGCAGCAGGCGCTGCTCAAGCTGATCGAAGGCACGGTTGCCTCGGTACCGCCGCAGGGCGGCCGCAAGCATCCGCAGCAGGAGTTCCTGCAGGTGGATACGCGCAACATCCTGTTCATCTGTGGTGGCGCCTTTGCCGGCCTGGAGAAGGTCATCCGTGACCGTTCCGAGAAGAGCGGCATCGGTTTCAATGCCAGCGTACGCAGCAAGGACGACGGCCAGAAGGTTGGCGATACCCTGCTGTCGGTTGAGCCCGAGGATCTGGTGCGCTTTGGCCTGATTCCCGAGTTTGTCGGTCGCCTGCCGGTAATCGCCACCCTGTCCGAACTGGACGAGGAGGCACTGATCCAGATCCTCACCGAGCCGAAGAACTCGCTGACCAGGCAGTACGGTCGCCTGTTCGAGATGGAAGGGGTGGAGCTGGAGTTCCGTACCGATGCGCTCAAAGCCATTGCCCAGCGCGCGCTGGAGCGCAAGACCGGTGCCCGGGGGCTGCGCTCCATTCTGGAGAGTGTGCTGCTGGACACCATGTATGAGATCCCCTCCGCGGAGAATGTCAGCAAGGTGGTGATCGATGAGAACGTGATCAGCGGTAACGCCAAGCCGTTGCTGATCTACGAGAGCAGCGAGCAGCCGCCCAAGGCGATGCCGGAAGACTAGGCAGAACCGAGCAGACACGCCGCCTCAGGGCGGCGTGTTTGTTTCCGCCCGGGTACTTTCAGCGCTGCTGTGTCTGTCGTCCGCAGTCAGGTATGACGCATTCGGCAAACAATCATCCTCCCGTGTGTCTTGTAATTTCCCTGTCACGCCCCCATCTTGAAGCCATGAGTCATTCAATTTCGGGTGGAGCCGAGCAGCCTCACCCCCTAGCGAGCGAGCTTAAAGCATGACGAGCCCCAGCGTTTTTCCGCTACTGCCACTGCGTGATGTGGTGGTGTACCCCCACATGGTCATCCCCCTGTTCGTTGGTCGCAGCAAGTCCATAGAGGCCCTGGAAGCGGCCATGCTTGGCGACAAGCAGGTGCTGCTGGTGACCCAGCGCAACCCGGCGGATGATGATCCGGGTGACAAGGATGTGTATCAGGTGGGTACCACCGCCACTATCCTGCAATTGCTCAAACTGCCCGACGGCACGGTCAAGGTGCTGGTGGAAGGCGAGCTGCGAGCCCGTATCCAGCAGATTGACGAGCTGGAGGATTACCAGCAGGCCGCGGTCGAGCTGATCGATGAGGAAGCCCTGGAGCCGCGCGAGGCCGAGGTGCTGGTGCGCACCCTGATGAGCCAGTTCGAGCAGTTCGTCAATCTGGGCAAGAAGATTCCCCCGGAGGCGGTCGCTTCCCTGTCCGGTATCGAGGATCCCCGGCGACTGGTGGATACCATGGCCGCCCAGCTCAATCTCAAGGTCGAGCAGAAGCAGCAGATTCTGGAAATTGCCTCGGTGCGGGAGCGGGTTGAGCATGTGCTCGGCGTGCTGGATACCGAAATCGATCTGCTGCAGGTGGAGAAGCGCATCCGTGGCCGGGTCAAGAAGCAGATGGAGCGCAGCCAGCGCGAGTATTATCTGAACGAGCAGATGAAGGCCATCCAGAAGGAGATGGGCAGCAGTGAGGATGGCAGCAGTGAGCTGGACGAGCTGCAGCGCAGGGTCGAGGCTGCCGGCATGAGCAAGGAGGCGCTGGCCAAGGCCAATGCCGAGTTGAACAAGCTGAAGATGATGTCGCCCATGTCCGCCGAAGCCACCGTGGTGCGCTCCTACATCGAATGGCTGGCCAATGTACCCTGGACCAAGACCAGCCGCGTACGGCATGACCTGGAGCACGCCCAGAAGGTGCTGGACAGCGATCATTACGGGCTGGAAGAGGTCAAGGAGCGTATTGTCGAGTACCTGGCGGTACAGAAGCGTGTACGCAAGCTCAAGGGGCCGGTACTCTGCCTGGTCGGGCCGCCTGGTGTGGGCAAGACTTCGCTGGGCGAGTCGCTGGCCCGCGCCACCAACCGCCAGTTCGTGCGCATGGCCCTGGGCGGCGTGCGCGACGAGGCGGAAATCCGCGGCCACCGACGGACCTATATCGGCTCCCTGCCGGGCAAGCTGATCCAGAAGATGAGCAAGGTTGGGGTAAAGAACCCGCTGTTTCTACTCGATGAAATCGACAAGATGGGCCAGGACATGCGTGGCGATCCGTCCTCGGCACTGCTCGAGGTGCTGGACCCGGAGCAGAATCATGCCTTTGCCGACCATTATCTGGAGGTCGACTACGACCTGTCCGAGGTGATGTTCGTCTGCACCTCCAACTCGATGAATATCCCGGCACCGCTGCTTGACCGTATGGAGGTGATCCGTATCCCGGGTTACACCGAGAGCGAGAAGATCAAGATTGCCGAGCGCTACCTGGTACCCAAGCAGATGAAGCGCAACGGGCTGAAGAAGGACGAGCTGGTCTTCACCGAGGAGTCGCTGCGGGACCTGATTCGCTATTACACCCGGGAAGCCGGAGTGCGCGGCCTGGAGCGCCAGATTGCCAAGGTCTGTCGCAAGGTGGTGCGTGAACATGCGGGCAAGGGGCCGTATCCACAGGTGGTGGTCGACGCCGCTGTGCTGGAACAGCATCTGGGCGTGCACAAGTTCAAGTATGGACTGGCTGAAGAAAGCGATCAGATTGGTCAGGTGACCGGCCTGGCCTGGACCCAGGTGGGCGGCGAGCTGCTCAGCCTGGAGGCTGCGGTGATGCCCGGCAAGGGCCGCCAGATCAAGACCGGATCGCTGGGTGATGTGATGCAGGAGTCGATCAGTGCGGCGATGACCGTGGTGCGCAGCCGGGCAGCGAGCCTGGGGCTGCCTGCGGACTTCCATGAGCAGTATGACGTGCATATCCACGTCCCCGAGGGGGCGACGCCCAAGGATGGTCCCAGCGCCGGTATCGGCATGTGTACCGCACTGGTGTCGGCGCTGACGAAGATTCCGGTGCGCGCCGAGGTGGCCATGACCGGCGAAATTACCCTGCGCGGTCAGGTGCTGGCGATCGGCGGGCTGAAGGAAAAACTGCTGGCGGCACACCGTGGCGGGATACGCACGGTGGTGATTCCTTACGACAACCTGAAGGACCTGAAGGAAATACCCGACAATATCAAGCAGGATATCGAGATTATCCCGGCAAAATGGATTGACGAGGTGCTGCAAGTTGCGCTGCAATACATGCCGAAGCCCTTGAAGGAGGAGGGGGATAAAATCGTTGCCAAGGATGAGCCTCAAAAAGCTGACGCAAAAGGGCGCATCAGTACGCATTGAATGGTAAGCTGGCCACACCCAGCGCCATGTTGCCGTGGCCACAAGCATTCCTTGACATGCTTTTTGAGCGCTTGATATAAAGCGTGCTTCGACCCAAGCAGGTATGCTGGCTGGCCACAGCGTTGCTAGAACCACAAGCTTACATAACGACTAATTAACTCATTGAGAGAAATAAGGGGACTTAGAGTGAACAAGTCTGAACTGATCGATGCCATCGCTGCATCTGCCGATCTTCCCAAAGCTGCTGCCGGTCGTGCTCTGGACGCCGTCATCGAGTCCATCACTGGCGCTCTGAAAGAAGGCGATTCGGTTGTTCTGGTAGGTTTTGGTACTTTTGCCGTCAAGGAACGCGCCGCTCGCACCGGTCGCAACCCGCAGACTGGCGCACCGATTGAAATCAGCGCTGCCAAGATCCCGGGCTTCAAGGCCGGTAAGGCTCTGAAGGACGCTGTCAACTGATAGCGTCACGAAACTGACGGGACATGCCGTACACGGCACCATGTGCGGCATGCAGCGGACTCCTGGTGAGCAGCACAGACACAGAGGTTCAGTCAGTTCCCGAAAGGCGCATCATCCGGTGCGCCTTTTTTTTTGGATGGAAAAAACCGCAGGGGCCATCCCTTGCCGGGTTGCCTGAAAGGCTCAGGTAACCGATCAGAAGATTTGTGGGGGCACGATGCTTCAGAATATGAGGGACAAGGCGCAGAGCTGGGTCGCGAAAGTGATCGTCGGCGTCATTGTGCTGGTTTTTGCACTGACCGGCTGGGAGTCGATCAGTCGCTTTACCAGTAACGAGCAGAAAGCGGCGGAAGTGAATGGAAGCGTGATCGGTACCGCCGAGCTGGAGCAGGCCGTGTCCATGCAACGTCGTCAGCTGACCCAGCAGCTGCAACAGATGGGTGAGCAGTTCAACCCGGATATGATTGATGAACAGGTGCTGCGCCAGTCCGTGCTGCAGGGCCTGATCGACCGTGCGGTGATGCTGGAAGGTGCCAGAGACGCCAATCTGCGTGTCTCCGAGCAGATGATCGACCAGATGCTGCTCAACACGCCGGACTTCCAGGTCAACGGCCAGTTTGACGCCAACCGCTTCGATGTGGTGATCCGCAACATGGGCATGAGTTCGCGCATGGCCTTTCGGGATCTGGTGCGTCAGGAGCTGATGCTCGCGCAGATGCGCAACGCCTACCAGGCCACCGCCTTCGCCACCCCCCGCGAGCGTGAGCAACTGGCCCGGCTGGAGAAGCAGACCCGTGACTTCGCGGTGATCGAGCTGGCGACCGACAACGATGGCGTGCAGGTCAGCGATGAGCGCGTCGAACAGTACTACAATGACAACCTGGCTGACTTCATGAGTCCCGAGCAGGTGGTGCTGGAAACCCTGACCCTGTCACGCAGCGACTTCTTCGAGGAAGTGGACGTGGATCAGGTTGCGCTGGAGTCCCTGTACCAGCGCGAGATCGGTAATATGGTCGAGCAGCGCCGGGCCAGCCATATCCTGTTCGAAGCCGAGGGCGATGGCTCCGAAGCTCTGCAACAGGCTCAGGCGGTCAAGGCTCGCCTGGATGCGGGTGAAGACTTTGCCGAACTGGCCAGCGAGTTCTCCCAGGATACCGGTACCGTGAACAACGGCGGTGATCTGGGCTACATCGAGCGTGACAGCTTTGACCCGGACTTCGAGAGCGCCCTGTATGCCCTGCAGGAAAACCAGGTATCCGAGCCGGTACGCAGCAGCTTCGGCTATCACCTGATCAAGCTGACCGATCTGCAATCGGCCGATGTGCCCAGTCTGGAGGAAATGCGCCCGAGTCTGGAGCAGGAACTGAAGAACGAACAGGTGGCCCGCCGCTTCGTCGAGGTCTCCCAGGAGCTGGCCAATCTGGCCTATGAATCCGAGGATCTGGCCGAACCGGCGCGGGTGCTGAATGTGCAAGTTGAAACCCACGGCCCGGTGGAGCGCAGTGGCGGCGAAGGTCTGACTGCCAACCCGCGGGTCATGGCTGCGGCCTTCAGCGAAGAAGTGCTGATGGACAGACGCAACAGCCAGTTGATCGAGCTGGATGCCGACACCGTTGCCGTGGTGCGGGTCAAGCAGCACATGACGCCCGAACAGCGTCCGCTGGGCGAGGTGAAGGCGGATATTGCCGCGCGTCTGCAGTTTGAGCAGGCGGTTGAGCAAGCTGATCAGCGTGCCGGGGAACTGGTAGCCGGTCTACGCAGTGGCGAGCTGGACAGCGCGGCGCTGGCCGAGCAGGTCGGTGGGCAGTGGCAGACTCATGAAGCGGTAGCCCGGGCTGATCGGGATGTGCATCAGGCCCTGTTGCGTAACGTGTTCGCCATGCCACACAGTGACGAAGGGCCGGTCTATGGCCACTTCCGTCAGCCCGATGGCAGCCAGTGGATTGTCGAGCTGCGCGGCGTAGCCACGCCGGAGAATCTGGCCAGCGAGGCCGAGCAGCCCATGTATGGTTACTATGTGGCCGGGCAGAGCGGTGAGCAGGACTTTGCCGCGGTGCGTCAGCAGCTGCAGGAAGAGGCTGATATCAAGCGCTTCTGAGCTGCTGATCAGCCATGAACGGTGCCGTGAATCGGCTATCAAAAACCGCCTGTCCTTGCCGGACAGGCGGTTTTTTGTTGTTAAGAAGAATCGTTTGCAAGCAGTGGGGTGATCCATTACTGTTGCCGCTGCTCCGATTGGGCCGGATTGCCCGGTTATCTCCTCCGTTTTCATATGGGTTTGTGCTTTTCCATGACTGACTCCCCGTTGTCCACGCGTCACAAAGGTTTGATCGGTATTCTGGCATTGTGCTTGGCGGTAGCCGGTATCTGGTATCTGCTGGCAAGCAGTCCTTCCTCGACACCACCGCCTCAACGCAGCGCCTGGAACCAGCCGACGCCGGTACGGGTGGTGCCGGTCGAGCGTGGCAGTCTGGATGTGCAGATCAAATCCATCGGCACTGTCACCCCGCTGAATACCGTCACCGTACGCAGCCGAGTGGACGGAGAGTTGACCCGGGTGCTGTTCACCGAAGGGGTAGAGGTGGAGCAGGGCACGCTGCTGGCCGAGATCGATCCGCAGCCCTATCAGGCGCAGCTGGCCCAGGCCGAAGGTCAGGCCCAGCAGAGTCAGGCCCAGCTGGCCAATGCGCTGGCTGATCTGGAGCTGTACGAAGGACTCTACAAGCAGGACTCCATTGCCCGCCAGCAGCTGACCAGCCAGCGTGCGCTGGTCGAGGAGCTGCGCGGCACCATCAAGGCCAATGAAGCCCAGGTCGAGGATGCCCGGCTTAAGTTGTCCTGGACGCGAATCGAAGCGCCGATTGCCGGCAAGCTCGGCCTGCGCCGGGTGGACGCCGGTAACCTGGTGAACAGCGGCGACAGCGACGGGCTGGTGACCATTACTCAGATGCGCCCGATTGCCGTGGAATTTACCGTGCCGGAGCCTGACGTACCGGCCCTGCGCCGGGCCACTGCCGGCGGTGAAGAATTGGCGGTACAGGCGCTGGATCGCAGCGAGCAGCAACTGCTGGCCAGCGGCCGCCTGCATACCCTGGATAACCAGATCGATATCGCCACCGGCACCCTGCGGGTCAAGGCGGTGTTCGAGAATGTCGATGATGAGCTGTTTCCCAACCAGTTCGTCAATGTGCGCCTGCGTCTGACCACTCTGCCGTCGGTATTGACCATCCCTTCGGATGCGGTGCAGTTCGGCTCTCGCGGCACCTATGTGTATGTGATCAATGCGGAGGAGAACAAGGCCTATACCCGACTGGTCAGCCTGGGAGCCAGTGCTGATGGGCAGGTGGCGGTGACCGCGGGTCTGGAGGAGCAGGAGCTGGTGGTGCTGGAAGGGCTGGACCGGCTGCGTGACGGCAAGGAGGTCGTGATCACCAATGAGGATGCTGGCTGATGATGGCTGTGCTGCGCGCCGCTGAGGTCATGGGCCATGAATAGTCTGTCGCGGCCGTTTATTCTGCGTCCGGTGGCTACCTCGCTGCTGATGCTGGCGTTTCTCATCACCGGTATCATCGCCTGGCGCATGCTGCCGGTGGCGGCGCTGCCGCAGGTGGATTACCCGATCATCCAGGTATTCACCTTCCAGCCCGGGGCTGGTCCCAAGGTCACCGCAAGGACCATTACCGCGCCACTGGAGCGGCATCTGGGGCAGATTCCCGGGCTCAAACAGATGTCCTCCACCAGTGCCGCCGGCGCTTCGGTAATCACCCTGCAGTTTGCCCTTGAGGTGGATCTGGGGGTTGCCGAACAGGAGGTGCAAGCGGCGATCAATACCGCGGACAGCCTGCTGCCCAATGATCTGCCCGCACCGCCGATCTACCGCAAGGTCAACCCGGCGGATGCGCCCATTCTGACTCTGGCCATTACCTCGGATGCCATGCCTCTGCCGCAGGTGCATGATCTGGTGGATACCCGCATGGCGCAGAAACTGGCCCAGTTGTCCGGGGTCGGCATGGTCAGCCTGGCCGGTGGCCAGCGTCCGGCGCTGCGGGTACAGGCCAACCCGGCGGTACTGGCTTACCACGGCCTGAGTCTGGACGACGTGCGTGCGGCCATTGCCGCGACCAACGCCAACCAGCCCAAGGGCAGCTTTGATGGCCCGCACCGCACCACCATGTTGGATGCCAACGATCAGATCCGCTCGGTAGAGGACTACCGGGATCTGATCCTCACCTGGCAGGACGGGGCGGCGCTGCGCCTCGGCGATGTCGCCACCATTGTCGACGGCGCCGAAGACCGTTTCCTGGCTGCCTGGGCCAATACCCAGCCGGCGGTGCTGCTCAACGTGCAGCGCCAGCCCGGGGCCAACGTGATTGAGGTGGCGGATCGGGTGCAGGCACTGCTGCCGCAATTGACCGCTACCCTGCCGGCAGCGGTGGATGTATTGGTGCTGACCGATCGTACCCAGAGCATCCGCGCCTCGGTGCGTGACGTACAGCATGAGCTGCTGTTCGCCATTGGGTTGGTGGTGCTGGTGACCTTTGCCTTCCTGCGCAGCATTCCGGCCACCATCATCCCCAGTATCGCGGTGCCGCTGTCGCTGGTGGGTACTTTTGGTTTCATGTATCTGATGGGCTTTTCCATCAACAACCTGACTTTGATGGCGCTGACCATTGCCACCGGCTTTGTGGTGGATGATGCCATCGTCATGCTGGAGAACATTGCCCGGCACCGGGAGCAGGGCGCCTCACCGATGCAGGCTGCGCTCAAGGGCGCGGCACAGATCGGTTTTACCCTGATCTCGTTGACCCTGTCGTTGATTGCCGTGCTGATCCCGCTGCTGTTCATGGGCGACCTGGTTGGCCGGCTGTTCCACGAGTTTGCCGTGACTCTGGCGGTGGCGATCGCCATTTCGCTGGTGGTGTCGCTGACGCTGACGCCGATGATGTGCGCGCGCATGTTGCGTCAGCCTCTGGCCCATGACGAAGAGGCCGAGGGCGGCAGCCTGATGAGCCGCACCATTCGCCGTTACGGCCAGATGCTCGAGTGGGTGCTGGATCGTCAGCCGCTGATGCTGCTGGTGATGCTGGCGACCATTGCGCTGACCGGGCTGCTGTATCTGGCGGTGCCCAAGGACTTTTTTCCGGTGCAGGACAGTGGCGTGATTCAGGTGGTGACCGAGGCACCGCAAGATATTTCCTTTGCCGCCATGGGCCAGCGGCAACAGGCACTGGGCGCAGCCCTGCTGGAAGACGAAGGGGTGGTCAGTCTGTCCTCCTTTATCGGTGTGGATGGTACCAATGCCAGCCTCAACAGCGGGCGCATGTTCATCAATCTGCCACCCCACAGCGAACGCAGCGAGTCGGTGTTCAGCGTGATCGAGCGGCTGCGCGAGCGGGCCACCGAGGTGAAAGGCATTCAGGCCTGGTTCCAGCCGGTGCAGGAGCTGAGCATCGAGGACCGGGTGGCCCGTACCCAGTATCAGTTCACTCTGACCAGTCTCGACAGCGAGAGCCTCGGTGAGTGGGTGCCGCGGCTGGTGGACGCGCTGGCCGAGCGCCCCGAGCTGACCGACGTGGCCTCCGACCTGCAACATCGCGGACAGGAGCTCTATCTGGAGATTGACCGTGACGCGGCGGCACGGCTGGGTGTCAGCGTATCGGACATTGCCGGGGTATTGCAGAACGCCTTTGCCCAGCGGCAGATTTCCACCCTGTTTACCCAGGCCAACCAGTACCGGGTGGTGCTGGAAATGGACCCGGCACTGGTACCGGGGCCTGAGGCGTTGCGCAGTATCTACGTGCCTACCGCTACCGGCGGGCAGGCGCCGCTGGCCAGTGTGGCGCGGCTGCACCAGCGGGCCACACCGCTGATGGTCAATCACCAGGGGCAGTTCCCGGTAGCTACTGTCTCTTTCAATCTTGGCGACAGAGCCTCACTCGGTCAGGCCATCGCGGCGATCGAGCAGGT